>Ga0326762_1000146_pt1 | contig 37993 bp, 37 predicted proteins | sample NORPS_S_FD_207669 | JGI IMG/M metagenome (GOLD analysis project Ga0326762, IMG submission 207669) | Hot spring sediment microbial communities from Norris Geyser Basin, Yellowstone National Park, WY, United States - NOR.PS_S | ecosystem: Environmental > Aquatic > Thermal springs > Near-boiling...
TCTGCGTTTCCAAAAAACTTTCAATTCTATAGTAGATCACCTCTTGCTAAGGCTGATTGTTAGTGGCAACCAAACCCCTATCACTTTCAATTCTATAGTAGATCACCCTGGTCTGTTTGAGTAGGCGTTGATCAGTGTGTCTATTCTCCTTTCAATTCTATAGTAGATCACCGAGATCATGTCCAGGGCTCTTATCACGGCTCTCACAACGCCCTTTCAATTCTATAGTAGATCACCTCAAGAACATGAGACTCGTTGAAACAAGTGAATTGAAAGCTGACTTTCAATTCTATAGTAGATCACCCACTTAACGATCTTCCATCTCTTCTCGATATTGCTAAAGACTCTTTCAATTCTATAGTAGATCACCTCACCATTAGATGTTGAAATGTTTTTTGAGAAGAAGCCGAGCTTTCAATTCTATAGTAGATCACCCTAACACCATGCCAGTGCAAGGATCAACCCATAACCCATCCTTTCAATTCTATAGTAGATCACCAGCAACATACTGTGTCTGCATTACTGTTCTCATAATCCCACCCTTTCAATTCTATAGTAGATCACCAAAGGTGAGGTAGATGAGTGTTCAGGATACGGATAGAATGAAGCTTTCAATTCTATAGTAGATCACCGGGCATCTACTCCTAACACGACCCCGAATCCCAAGAGCACGCCTTTCAATTCTATAGTAGATCACCTGATGTGGAGGTCATAGATATTCCAGTGAATCTTAAAAACCCACTTTCAATTCTATAGTAGATCACCAATATGTCGCTCCCATCGAGTATCGATCCCCAGTCTGTGAACTTTCAATTCTATAGTAGATCACCTCCTCCCCTCCTCCCGGCGACGGTGTAGGAGTCGGCTGCGCTTTCAATTCTATAGTAGATCACCAACAACCTCAACGGCAAGACATATTTTACGACCTTGAACTTCCTTTCAATTCTATAGTAGATCACCACAGCTTTCTCAACAGGCCCAAGCCACTCAGACTTAGGGCCGTTGCCCTTTCAATTCTATAGTAGATCACCCTGAGCTTCTTAAGACGATTAGGGAGGCTTTGAGGGGTGCTTTCAATTCTATAGTAGATCACCCGACACAGCCTCTACTGCGGTTGTACAATACTCATATACTTTCAATTCTATAGTAGATCACCACATAACCATATTCAGCTTCACACCCCTCGTCACAGGCTTCCTTTCAATTCTATAGTAGATCACCAAATTCGTTTCCTAACTTCGAGGCTGCTGAAAAAAAGAAAGCTTTCAATTCTATAGTAGATCACCAGCAGCTCCACATAAGCGATATATCGCTTGGAAATGGTATGACTTTCAATTCTATAGTAGATCACCAGAAGACACTGGCATCGGGGGTCACCGACTACTCTGTGCTCCTTTCAATTCTATAGTAGATCACCTAACCTCTACAGTCTCCGGCACCAAATACCCCAACCCTTTAACTTTCAATTCTATAGTAGATCACCAAGGAAGAGATAAGAGAACGTGAGAGAAGATACCGAGCTTTCAATTCTATAGTAGATCACCGTACCAACCCCTTCACCAGCAGCAAAAACGTGCTCACCATGCTCTTTCAATTCTATAGTAGATCACCAGACCCCAGAAGACCCAGAACTCCAAGCAGCGCTGTATGATCTTTCAATTCTATAGTAGATCACCGTTTCCTCTCTTAGGGGGTGAGACTATGGTTTGGCATGTGACTTTCAATTCTATAGTAGATCACCGAATGTGAGGGTTTCCAGGACACATGGGGGCTGGCATGTGCTTTCAATTCTATAGTAGATCACCACGCCTTGTACCAGGGCCTCCAGACAACCCTAGCCTCCTTTCAATTCTATAGTAGATCACCCTAGAGCGCTTACTTCAGCGCTTACTCAAGCCTCACAGCTGTCCTTTCAATTCTATAGTAGATCACCATGGTGTTATGAGGATAGCCTATATGAGTATATGCAGCTGCTTTCAATTCTATAGTAGATCACCGGCGGGCGTATCCCAGGCCCAGCCCCAGACTTTTTCAGCTTTCAATTCTATAGTAGATCACCTTTGCAGCCGACCCACCGGCCATGGCCCCCAGAGCTAGCGCACTTTCAATTCTATAGTAGATCACCAGGTTTCTCGACACGAATGACGTGCTGCAGCTAGTGATATCTTTCAATTCTATAGTAGATCACCCTATCCCTTCCCCCTTTACTTTTGTGTTGTTCTGGTCTAATATTCTTTCAATTCTATAGTAGATCACCCAATGAACATGTCCTCTCCTATCGATGATACTATATTATCCCTTTCAATTCTATAGTAGATCACCCTTTGAGGAGTTTTTTGTCTTCTTCTGAGTGATTTTGTGTCTTTCAATTCTATAGTAGATCACCCGATCCGTGTTGCTTTTCTGTTTGTTCAGTTCTATAGTAGATCATTTGGGGGGCTTTGTCCCTTTTTGCTAGGCCCCTGTATATTTTATTGTTTCTGGGCATTTAAGCTTTGATCTTCGTATTGATCCTTGTGGTTGATGGGCGCTATACTTATATACCTCAAAGCTTTTTGATCATGTCTATCCCGGGATCTTCCGGGATGATCCCTCGGGATCTTTTTCCACATAGATCTGTTTTTGATCTTTGATCATATGATCTTTTTGATCTCCTTGGATCTTTTTCTCTACTCTTTCCCGGTTGATTCCGGGATGATCTCTGCTTTTGTTTTTGATCTCCTTGACACTATGATCCATGGTTTTGTTGGGGTGATACTGTTTATTTTTCTTTTCCTCGTAGCTATATATGTTTTTTTTCGTTTTCTTATTTGGCTTGCTATTGTTTTTTCACTTCTACTAGGCTCTTGCCATTTGTGGGCTACCTCTCTAGCTATTGCCTCTATGAAGCGGTCTTGGTAGTCCTGCTGGGCTTTGCTGCTAAGATCACTATTCTGTTTCCTGACTTTGCTTCCTTGCTGGCAGGCCTTTTAGTAAGAGGTGCTTGTGGAGCAGTGTGGATATATAGCTGTCCATGCTCCCTCATATGTCTGGGTGTTTGGGGCGTTTTTCTAGGGATCTTCCGGGGATCTCTTGATCTCCCTAGGATCTTCTCTACCATCTCCCAGAAAGATCTGGGAGATCTTCCTTGAATCTTTCAGGACAATAATAGAAGGTAAAACCTAACAGCTAGAAGGGGGGGCTTCATCCTTTTCCACGATATTAGAATGCTCTATATATGTTTATTATTAATCAATGGTTAGAGTGGAGGTTTAGGGGTAAACGAGGTCTAGGGATGATGGCTAGGGGGAAGAAGGGCTATGAGGAGTATAGGTGAGTTGTCAAGCCGGGCGATAGGATGCAGCCGAAAGAGTTTCCTCTCTTAGGAGAAACAAGGCTGGGCAATACTCAGGAGAGATCTTCGATGAGATCATTAGATACTTAAACCAGGGGAGAGAGAATCTTAGGAGTAGGAGGATCAGGAGATATTTCTGGAGGAGATCTTGGGAGATTACTTGGTATCAAGTAGATCTTGAGATGAGCGATGGAATACTAGTGCCTAGGATCAATGGTGTTGAGAATATTTTCTTCACAAGTGTTGCCAGCAATACTCATAGGGGCTGGGCGCACCTCGATCTTGAGCCTTCTAAGGAGTTCTACAAGCTATTGGCCAGAGGCTTTAAGCCGACATCACATGCTAAGATTAAGCTTGATAGGAAGAATAAGAGAGTGCTTTTCCACCTATCCCTAGAGAAGGAGGTCGAGATCCACAAGCCAGAGAATATTATTAAGCCTGTCGATGTTAATGAGAACTCTGTAGCAACTCTCTACGAGGCATTCGCAATAATCCTCGAAACAAACCTGTAGGGACAACATTAGGCTATAGCTATAGGAAGGAGAGTATTCAGAGGAGAAATAGATCCGGTAGCAGAGAGGCTAGGGAAGCCATGAAGAAGCTTAAGGAGGATAAGAAGAAGAGGGACTATAGGTGGAAGACAGCAAGCCTTATAGTCAGGAATGCCCTGAGGACTAGGGGTGTTATAGTTGTTGAGAGAATATCAGGTAATGATATAAGGGTTATGATCGCTAGGTATAGGAATAAGCAATTAAGGCATAGGATATATCAGAGCGCATTGAAGGGAGAGCTGAACTCGATAATAGATAAGGCAAGGGAGTATGGTGTGCCGGTATTGATGGTGGATCCTAGGAACAATTCGAAAACATACCCGATGCACAATGCTTTGATAGAGTATGGGGAGGATAGGATAGGGATATGTAGCAAGGGAGGTGAGAGATGGCATAGAGAGGGTAGTCGTACTGATCAATATTTATCTTAAAGCCCTTTATGAGGGCATTGCCCAGAAGGGCTTCGGGGTTTAAGCCTAGATGGGGGCCCGGTGCCGCTGGGCACCACAGCCACCTCTGAGCCCATAGAGATCCCAAGATCTCTTTGGGGGAGGTGGAGGTCCCTCGATGACTACAGGGATGTTATTACATTCCTGTGGATCAAGAGGCAAAGCAATCCAAAACAAATTAATATCAGTGATAATCAATGAGCATTGAGGGACAAGCGGCAGATAGACATACAGCATCAGCGTATCTAATAGCATTAAGAGAGCTTAGACATTAATGAATACAAACACTACAAATGATTAAGAAAACTGAAACAGCCTTATAATCCCTACTGCTTCCCAAATGACGGGTATATTCCGAGTAGAAAAGAATCGATGGTCAGTCTAAAAGAGACCACGATCAATGTGAGGATCTGAGGCAGACGAGGAGACGGATAAACCGGTGTATGCTTTTGTGTTTCGCTTTCTAATACTAGATACTATGTATCGTCCAAAGATCCTCTCGCTGTAAATAGAGTCTGGCTATGATATACGTACTGCCTAAATACTTCTACTCTAATATTATTAGACAGATCACTACCTGGGAATATAGCGCTATGATATGTTATAGCATGGAATATATTTTTTATTATTCTCTTTGCTAATATTTTATAGGGGTGTATATGCCTAGGACAACTGTTGCTGTAGATGATACTATAGCTAAGAGGATCTCAGCCCTTGCGAGGAAGTTTAACTTAGTCCTATCGAGCTTTTCTTCTGAGGCTCTGAGTGTGGCTGGGGATCTCCTTGAAATGGGTCTTATGCCACGTGATTTAAAGAAGTTAACTACGGTTATGAAGATAGCATCTTTTATAGACCCTATAGTGCTTCCAATGGAGCTGTTCGAGAGTCTAGTTAAAAAAGCCTCAATGTGTGGTGAGCAATGTATTAAGGAGCTAGATGGTGAAATGGAGAGCTGGGGTAAGAGGGTTGCATCTATCATTAAAGGATACTATGAGGATGACATAGAGTCTCTGATAGACGCTGTATCAAAGGCTTCGAAAGTATTTGCTCTCAGAGAGATTTCTGTGGAGAGGTTTACACAGAACTCGATGGAGATAAAGCTAGTTGGGGTTGGTAAGAGTGAGCTAACCACAAGGCTAACTTACACATTTATAAAGGGGTTGTTTGAGGGATTAGGCTATAAGGTCTCTCTCGAAAGCATGGGAATAGGTATAATAAAGATCTCTGTTGAAAAGCCTATGTGAAACGCTAAAACCTAAGGTAAGTAGGTCTCTCCTCCTGAGCTCTCCTCCTAGCTTCTATGATCATTTCGCTAATTCTACTTAAGAAGTCTTGAGGAAGCTTTTTAAAGGGAAGCTCTATCCCTTTGATTGATCTGCCGCTTTCCACGATAAATATATTGCCTCTATTATATCTAGCCATCTCTATAGGCTCTGAAAAGCCTATCATGGACCAGATCCTCTGTGCCGCGTTTGGGGTTATGGGATATAGGGAGAGTGCTAGGATAGCAACTATGTTTGCCGCTATATACATCGTGGTCCCAGCCCTCCTCTGATCTCTCTTGATCTCCTCCCAAGGAGCCCTTCTATTTATATACTGATTACCCTTCCTAGCTATATCTAGTATATATTCAGATGCCTGCTTGATCCTGGTCTCAAGCATTCTATCTATATAGCTACCATAGCTAAGCTTCACACTCTCAATAACCTCTATATCTATATCATCGAATCCCCCAGGCATTGGGATTCTCGAATCAAAGTGTCTTTCTATAAAGCTTAGAACTCTATGGACAAAGTTTCCTATATCATCATTTAACTCAGAATTAACGATCCTAAAGAACTCTTTCCAACTAAAGTTCGTATCCCTTTCCTCAGGTCTCATTCTTACCAGAGCGAATCTCCAGTAATCCGGATCTTCTACTATATATAGAGCCTCGTCAGCCCACAGACCTATCCTTCTACTCTTGCTGAATTTCTCGCCCTCGTATAGTAGGTACTCTGTTGATGAGATAATCCATGGTAGTGGATACCTATCGTCCGAAGCTATCAGCATCGCGGGCAGGATCACTGCGTGGAATGGTATGTTATCCTTTCCTATAAAGTAGACTGTTTTCGTATTCTTATTATACCAGAAATCGTCGAAAGATCTACCCCTTTTCTCGAGAATCTCTTTAGATGCCGATAAATATCCTAGAAGAGCCTCAAACCAGACATATATGGTCTTCCCTTCAGCACCTAGGAAAGGAGCTTCGATGCCCCACGCATTATCCCTTGTCACGGATCGCGGCTTGAGACCCTCCTTGATCCAGTTAAGCGAGTAGTTTCTCACATTGTCCCAGAGATTTTTATTCTCTTCAAGCCATCTCCTAACAGGCTCCTCAAGCTTTCTTAAATCGAAGAACCAGTGAGTCGTTTCTTTGAGAACAGGCCTCGAACCGCAGATAGCACATCGAGGGGATATAAGGTCTAGGGGATCTAAGAGGGATCCGCAATTCTCACACTGATCACCCCTAGCATTTGGATAACCACATCTAGGGCACTTGCCCTCTACAAACCTGTCCGGTAGAAAGATCTTATCCCTTTCACAATAAGGTAGAACAACCCTCTGAGTAAATACATAGCCCTTTCTCTCTAGCCTGGACATGAAGTCCTTTACAAACTGCTTATGAGCACTCGACTCTGTCCTCGAATAGTTATCAAGCTCGATCCTCCATCTTCTCAGGATCTCAGCAACATAGCTATGAGCCTCATCTGTTAACCTTCTAGGATCTATACTTTTCCTTCTAGCCTCGACCTCTATAGGTGTGCCATGTTCATCAGATCCAGAGACAGAGATCACGTCCTCGCCCAGCATCTTCAAAAACCTAGTCATAATATCAGCTCCTAGTAGATGCAATATGGTGCCTAGATGAGGAACACTATTGATATAAGGCCATGCTGCAGTAACAACCCATCTTTCCTTCTCCAGCAATATTCACCTAATTCACATATACCGCAGAGCATATATAATCCTAATGAATGTCTAAGATACCGAGATCCTTATATCCAAGAGATATAACTTCAACAATCTATCATTGACGAGGATAATTGGTGGCGGGGACCTGGTAGCGGGGGGTGGATTTGAACCACCGACCTCGGGGTTATGAGCCCCGCGGGCTACCTGGCTGCCCTACCCCGCTATCTCGCCCCGCCATTTATAGATATATACACCGAGGCTTTTATCTTTTGGTGAGGTGTCTAAATGAGAATCGCTGGGATCATAAGCATGGTAGTAGGGGTGGGTGTAATATTACAACTAGTCCTGGGAATGCATCTAGAGAGAATACAGTTTCTAAGAGATTTTCATGCATCTATTGGTATCCTGGGTCTGATCCTAGTTCTCTATCTAACTTACGACTCTTTAAATAGAGGGAGTATGGTATTGAAAATAGCGTCGATCGCTACGCTAATAATAACGCTGATCCAGGTTGTACTAGGACTATATATATACACAGCCCCTAGTATATTCTACGTGAATCTACATATGGTGACAGCTGTTATACTAGTTATCGCAGTAGCCATAACGGGCTATATCTCTATTAGATCTTCCAAAAGGATTAGATCCTAGTGTTGCCCTTCTCCACCATAAAGGACAGAGGTTCTATTACCGAGTTTCGAGTAGTAAGTCAACTTAATAGTATTAAAAGGTTTAACGATTTGATCCCGTGAGATCTTGAATCATTAATAGCTATAAATTATTCGTCTTTCTTTACTATAGAGGGCTAGATAGTATATCTCCCAAAAGATCAGCGGGATCTTCCACTTCGACCCCAGCTTTTGCGAAGAACCTAGTTATATTCTTTAGATCTTGTTCTAAGAAGCTTCGAGCATTTGGGTGATCAATCGAAACTGCCTGGGATACATCAATCACAACTGGCTTACCTTCAAATATCATTATATTATATTCACTCAGGTCTCCATGAACCAGTCTAGCCTTTCTATATATCAGCGTAATGATCTCTGTAATCTCTTTATATATTCTCATAAGATCCTCTAGCGATAGCTCCCCAGTCTCATATGCTTCTTTTAACAGAGGCGCTCTTATGCCCTCAGATCCTATGAACTCCATTACTAAGACATTTTTCTCAAGGCATTTCGGCTCTGGAACCCTTATACCGGCCTCATACATCCTCTTTAGGTTTGAAAATTCTTTTCTAGCCCATAGGTATATAAGCTTCTTCGGGGATAGCCCCCTATATTCTTCATATCTAGGATCCCCTGCTAGATATTTTATCATAGATCTTCTGAATTCTGAGGTAAGGGTTAGGTAGATCTTGACTGCCAGATCTCTATCTACAGGGTCTTTCGCCCAGTATACTTTAGCCTCCTTACCTGCGGATATAGCGCCTTTAAGTGATTTGATACATCCTCTTGACTTTAAAGTAAGCACACTCATTACTGTAGATGTATCGAAAACCTCTTCAACGATCTCAAATAGATCGCTATCCCTATACCTCTTAACCCTTTCCCTTCTAGAGACCCTGTCCAAGAGATCTTCATAATCACGCTTTATTAGGCTACCACCATCTATATTCTAGTTTATGGAAATATTAATAGGAAATCTTTACCCTAAGGAATAACCTTCGTCAATACCACGACGTATAGGTTCTATATAGGATCCACTATTATGGGTAATCACTTTAAAGCAATAATATTAGAGCAGTATATAGGGGCTACCGTTGGATGTGTTGTTCCCGGTACCTACTACTACAGGGATGTTTATAGGTAGATTAATCTATCTAGCATATTATAATGAGAGATCAACAAAATTTAGTATCAATGCCTGGAAGGAGGTGAAAACAGTATCTACCAGATCTTTTAGTATTGGAAAAAATTATACCTCAAAAAACACTACTGAGATAATTGATACAGCCCGAAATGAGTTGAAGAAGACTATAGCCTCTTAGAAAGGGTTGTCTAGAGAGGAGAGGTATATGAGGAATATCCTAGTAAAGATAAAGAGCGGAAGACATGACGGGCTACAGGGTCTATATGGTAGAATATGTGATGGCTGTTCCCCGGAGGATGCTGTTAAGAGGAGTCTAACATTTGAGAGGATAGATCCTGAGATCAATTTTATATGGATAGACGATCCCGCGCCGGGGATTCCACTAAATTCATTCGTAGCTGTGTGGGAGGGCTATCTATACATTCCAAAGGCTAGGAGCTATAAATTCTTCCTGGATTCCGATGATGGAGCGAGACTATATATAGACGGAAAGGTAGTAATAGACAGATGGGAGAAAGCGGGAGCTGGAATAGCCTTTTCAGACCCTGTGGATCTCTCTAAAGGGCCTCACAGAATCAGGCTTGAGTACTATAATGAAGGCCCCTTCGGAAAGATCAGGCTCGGATGGGGAAGGAGAGGAGAAGATTACGAGATCATATCCTCTAGATATCTTTATTCAGTACCAAGCAGATCAATAATAATAACAGGTGTCCCTAAAAACTACAGGGTAGTGATCGTTATAGAAGGAGAGATTAAGGAAGCCATATTTAGGAGCGGACTTGCAATGATCCCTATAGGTAATAGGGAAGGACATGCAGAAGCTATCATAAAGATCTTCGATGAAAAAGACAACCCCATATACATAAGCCCATACATCGATATGTGGCCTGGAGATGTGTATAGCTTCGAATCTATCGAGGTATATGACCGAGGATCTGAACGATCAACAAACCAAGATCCTTAGAGCCCTAGAGAACTATAAGCTCCTAATAACCCGCTATAGACCTAATCTCACGGCTATAAAGAGTATGACCTTCTCCACGCCCTTGAGAGCGAGGCTTATCCCTCTATTTAATGTCAAGGGCCATAGTATTATGGTTATGTGTCTCCGAACTCCGAGCAGGCTGAACAGTCTAACCTAGAAACTTAAGTTCTCTCTCATAGGTGGGGCCATTAAATTCCACCTTCGATTCTCTATATGTAGATCATATTCTCTATGCCGGGGTCTCTAGTGTCACACCTCTAGGGAGGGGTTACTTCTATATCATGATGATCATCGAACTGGGACTACGCTTCGGAATCTCCCTCTAGGGATTTATTCTTTTTCATGATAGCAGAAATGTTTTTATGTTCTTTTACTGTCAATATATGATGAGGAAATATTGGACTTAAGCTTATAATTATTCAATCCCTAACTATTTTGATGATAAAGTGATACCCCGATGTGCTGGCATATAGATATTCTCGCGATGCAATGATGCTTAGACTCCCGAGAAAGGCTCTTGAAGAGGCCCTGCCCCAATAGAGCCTCGGGATCTAGGATAGGTGGGAGCACAGGGCCTTTGAGCTTAATAGCCACCAATGAATCCATAGAGATCCCTAGATCTCTATGGAGGAGGTGGAGATCCCTTGACGGCCACAGGGATGTTGTAGAAACCATGTGGATCAAGAAAACAGTAATCCAAAACAAATGAAAACCAATAACTATCAATGCCATCAAGAGACATGTGGTATTAGAGAATACTAACAGGATGCTTATCCGAGGTAGCGGCTCCGGAGCACTCAAAATAGGATCAGAGGTGCATCAAAGCCATATCTCTATATTATACAGTGACTACATAAAAGGGCTAGAAGCCCAATGTGAGGATCGAGGGCTTTGCTTACCTCTAACCTCCCTAGAGGGTGAAGCTTATTCCTTTTATATGTTGATTTGAATTGCTGATCTAGATTATAGTGATGAGAAGTTCTGTGGTGCTTGCACAGCTTAAAACTCAGAAGGGAGACGGTAAAGATTCTCGGTTGTTTAGGATCATGTGGAGAGATATAGCTAGAGGAAAGAATATAACCTATGTAAGTTTATGAAGAAAAGGAGGGAGCACTATTCTCTGAGGTGCAGGATATAGTAGAGTGGATCAAATCTATAGCTAGGAAATGGCAGTCCAGATGGGAAGCTGAGAGAGTCTATGAAGCTGATCCATCAAGCAAACAGAAGTTCTTTGTAACAGCAGCCTTCCCCTATCCAAACTCTCCGATACATATTGGGAACGCCAGAACCTATGTACTGGCTGACGTAGTTGCTAGGCATAGAAGGACCAGGGGAGAGAATGTTCTCTATCCCATGGGATTTCACTATACTGGGACTCCTATACTCACTATGGCAGAATCTATAGAAGAGGGAGATCCTGAGCTCATAGATCTTTTTGAAAACCTATATAACGTTCCGAAGGAGATAGCTCTAAAGCTATCAAGACCGATAGATCTTGCTCAGTATTTTCACAGAGTCTCGAAGGATAGTATGAAGATGCTGGGTCTTGGCATAGACTGGAGGAGGGAATTTACAACTATAGATCCCTATTTCAGTAGTTTCATAAGATGGCAGTTCGAAACGCTTAGGGAAAGGGGGTATCTTACAAGGGGTACCTATCCCGTTGGGTGGTGTCCAAAGCACAGCATGCCAGTTGGTGGACACGATACTAAAGACGATAAAGATCCTGAGATTGGGGAATTCACAGTGATATTCTTTAGTGATCAGGGTAGCAGGATTTTCCCAGCAGCTACTCTCAGACCAGAGACAATATTTGGTGTAACTAATATCTGGATCAACCCCAAGGCTGAATATGTCGAAGCTAATGTCAGCGGAAAAACGTGGATCGTATCGAAAGAATGTTATCGAAAGCTGGAGTTCCAGAGAAAGGATATAAAGCTCATAAGATCGGTGGATCCTAGAGAGCTGATCTATAACATCGTTATAAACCCCGTAACCGGCGAGAAAATACCTGTGCTTCCGGCAGAATTCGTGGATCCGGGGACGGGGACTGGAGTAGTTATGAGCGTTCCAGCACATTCGCCCGATGATTATGCAGCATACAGAGAGATAATGAGATCGAGGGAGCATTCCATAAAGCCTCTCGAACCGAGGGTTGTGATTAGGGTTCCCGGGATCAAGGATCTGCCTGCTAAGGTTTTCGTGGAAAAGCATAGAGTGAGAAACCAAGCTGATAGGCTCGCCCTTGAGGCTGCTACTAAGGAACTATATGCTCTAGAATATAGCACTGGGATCATGGAGACAGGACTCACAGAATATATTGATTCTGTTGAGAATAAGAAGATATTGTCCGGCTTTGTAAAGGGCTGGATCGAGGGTAGAAACGTGCCTGAGGCTAGGGAGAATATAGCAAAGCTTCTAAGGTTATCTGGTTACGGAGATACTCTATATGAGGTCATGAATAAGCCTGTCTATTGTAGATGTGGAACAGAGATCGTTGTCAAGGTATTGGAGAATCAGTGGTTCATAAACTATGGTGATACATCTTGGAAGTCCAAGGGTCTAGAGCTCTTGGGTAGTATGTACGTGCAGCCCCCTGAGATGAAGGACTATATGGGGGAGCTTATAAGGGGCCTGAGGGAGAAGCCGTGTGCTAGGACCAGAGGCCTTGGGACGCGACTACCATGGGATCCTAGCTGGATCATTGAGAGTCTCAGCGATTCTACGATATATATGGCATTCTATACTATATCCCATAAAATTAGGAGCATTATCAAAGATCCCTCAGAGATAGGCAACGATCTATGGAGCTACATATTCCTTGGAAAGGGCATGGTAGAAGAGATCTCTTCGAGGTATAGGGTTGAGAAGAAGGATCTAGAGGATCTCAGGAGAGAGTTTCTCTACTGGTATCCTCTGGATCTGAGGGTAGCTGGAAAAGATCTTGCGAATAATCACTTACTTTTCTTCATAATGAATCATGTGGCTATCTTCCCAAAGGATATGTGGCCTAGATCCATGCTGATCCATGGATGGGTTCTGAGGGATGGTAAGAAAATGTCTAAGAGCTTGAGAAATATACTTCCCGTCTTCAGGGCTATAGATATATATGGAAACGATGTTGTGAGGACAGTTCTATCAATATCTTCAGAGGTTGGTCAGGATCTAGACTTTAGGCATGAAGCTGCAATAAACATCTTGGAGCATTTGAAGAAAATATACGAGCTCGCCGATAGGATCTATAGATCTCGGCGTAGAGTCTCTCCAAACGATCTTGATCTTGTTTACGCTTCTCGGATCTCTAGAAGTATATTAAGAGCTGATGAAGCCCTTGATAGGTTTAAAATCAGAGAAGGAGGGATTAAGATATTATACGATATAGCTAATTACTTTAGTGAATACGTACAGAGTGTTGATGGCATCTGGTCAGACATGATCAATATACTAAAGATATGGGTAATTATGCTATCGATATACATACCCCATATTGCTGAGGAGATATGGCACGAGATCTTCGGCGAAGTCGACTATGTTGTTAAAAGGGGCTTCGATAGAGAGGCTCTGAAAAAATATATAAATATCAAGGCCGAGCTGAAATACTTCTATCTCAAACGCGTCGAGGAAGACATAGCAGAGATATCAGCACTCCTTAGGAGGAAACCAACCAAAGTGATTATATACGTTGCTCCAAAAAGCGAGATGACGATCTTGGTTAAATCTATAGAGGCTCAGAGGAGAGGGGAGGGTATAAGATCTTTAATGAATATATTTCTCTCAAGAACCCCTGGGGAAGCTAGGAGTGAGGAAGCTGCCAAAATAAAGAAGATCTTTGATCACGCGTCAACGATTCAAGAAGATTTAGCCGACATGATTATGAGCATACCGGATCTAGACGAGTTCAGCACCCTTAGAGAAAATGCCGAGATGCTTAGGGATCGCATAGGGGCGACAGAGATTCAGATATACTTATCAAATGACACAAACGCTCCAGATTATATGGGTAAAAAGAAAGAGGCAGTGCCTCTAAGACCTGGAATATATATAGAGTAGAAGCTTTACAGCTACATATGAGATGATAGAGAGTGGAATCATTCTTCATGGCGTCGATCTTTGGAGGCGAGTCTTTAATTAACTTTTTAGCAGGAATTCTATATGGGTTCTCTCTAGCGGTACCCCCAGGCCCTATGAATGCATTAATAGCAAGCAGATCTCTGACCTCATTTAGAATAGGCTTCTTCACAGGTCTAGGTGCCATGACGGCTGATTTTATACTAATGCTGCTAACGTATTTCGCATCAAATATAATTAGCGGTGCCATACTCAGGGCTATATATATAGCTGGGGGTATATATATGACTCTCTTAGCAGTATTGATAGCTATATCTACCCCTAAGAGAGCCAACAACGAGGGAGGCGATAGATCTATGAACACGCTGATCTCATACTCTACCTCATTAGCTCTCGGACTCACTAACCCCTACCAGATTCTCTGGTGGCTTTCAGCAGGTCTCTCATTTTTCACCATATTTGGGTTAGCTGCCATAGCAGGTCTTTTTATGGCTATACTTGTATGGATCACTATTTTCCCACTCCTAGTCAGAGCAGGCTACTACTATGGAGGTAAGATAGCTATTATAGCTATAAAAGCTTTCTCGGTAAGCATTCTCATAGCATTTGCAACTATAATTATATATGAGGGTCTAGTATATCCCCACTAGCAATATCCATGTATTTATTAGATTTTTCATCAGAGAAACTAGTAATTAAAACTTGAACTAAATTAGCTAGGAAACATATTTCAAAAATATTTTTGATGAAGAGCTAACTAGCTCTTCTTGCTCTCTTCAACCACCATCATCGTAGTTGTAGATCTTACCCTTGGCATCCTCCTTATATGCCTTACTATTATTTCTCTCAGCTCATCCTGGGACTTCGCCGAGACTAGTGCTACAACATCGTAGACCCCATACACTATGTATACCTCTGTAACGCCTGGGACCTTCAGTAGCTGATTGAATACCTCTTCCTCAGCACCAACGTCTGTATTTATCAAGACTATTGCCTTGCTCATTGGAGCCATCCTTATATCTATATCTACAAGCGCTTTTATAGTTTGTTTTTATACTGATCACATAATTATACATAATTATAGCTTTATAGGCTCTGAATTAGAATGTTGGTGGGATGAAAATGCCTGCAATAGAAGTTGGGCGGATCTGCGTTAAGCTGAGAGGAAAGGAGGCCGGCAGAAAGTGTGTAATAGTTGATATAATAGATAGCAACTATGTCCTAGTAACTGGACCTAAAGAGATCACTGGCGTTAAGAGGAGAAGAGTAAACATTGATCATTTAGAGCCTACAGATAAAAAAATTTCTATACAAAAAGGGTCTTCCGACCAGGAGATAATCGAGGCTATTAAAAGGGAAGGGCTTGAAGAGTATATGAGAGAGAGGGTTAAGATACAACCCTCAAAGCTGATTATGATAGTAAGAGATTAATTCAAAGACAATGACCAGGATTTAGTTTTATAAGCTTTTGTTTCTTATTATTGTCACTTATCAATTGCTCTAGATGCTTCAAAGCTATCTCCTGGTGGGGGGTTATTAGCTCTACTCTAATAATCATTGGGTTTGGAGGTGCGGAACGCTAACCGAGCATCCAACCAAGACATTAATCTCCAAGCCCTCAAAGCCAGATTATATCTATACTCATCATAACAATAGATATCTCCTTAGAAAAGTTAAAAACACAAACCATACCTAGCCCTAAAGGGAGAGGCTTGTTAATTTATTTAATGTCATTATCTAGAATGAGGTTTAGAGAGTATGAAAAGGCTTCTAGAGAGCATAAAAGAAGGATCATATGGGGAAGAGTGCTAATCTAATAGCTTGGGATAACCTAAGAAAGAAAGGGTGATTGTTATTGGGTAATTATCTGGGACTATAAAGCTTAGTAGATGTTTTTGGCCACTAGGCTCAACGGTCACTTACGAAACCATGGAGATCTCTAGATCTCTGTGGGAATGGAGATCTCTCGATAGTTAACTGTAACATTCCCGTGGAGGAGAAACAAGGCAAATTTAGAACAAAAGAACATCAATTATCATAGAGAAGGGTGACCAAGTCTCCTAGCTCTTTTGAAGTAACGCAACATGATTAACTTTAGAGGTTGTTTCTCTAGAGTATAGTTTCTAGCATAGCTTGTTCTCTATAAAGATTCTTCTGATAGGGCCCGGCTTCTTACATATACTCCTTATGACCTCCTCAACATGGGTCTCCTCGCCAAACTCTTCCTTGAAGTATACACCTGTCCTTCCAAGCTCGTCTCTCCTAGTGAGCACCTTTACCCTCTCAATTACTGTATCTATAGAGATGCCCAGCAACCTCGCTATCTCCGCTTCATACCCGATGACAGGCTTCTCGATATGGCCCCACTCAGTTGGTATTATCAGCTTTAGCCTCTTATCAACTCCCGGGGATCTAGCCCCTCTCAATATCTCTCCAAGCCCTACTGCCCCACTAAATATGAAGAACTCTCTCTCGGTTTTTGACGGTGTTCCGAGATACTTTGTAATCGCTAATAGATCTTGAGGATCAAGATACAAGTAAGCAGTGGGCGTCTTAACAGGGGTAGCTACTATTATCTCCCCTCTATAGATCTTCCATCTTTTCTCAAGGCATGGTATAAGGATACTTAGAGACACGTCACTTACCACGGCTATATCTATATCACTATCAACGTTTACATCGCCCCTGGCTACTGAGCCATATGTGTATCCCTCGATACCGCATTCCCTTAGTTTTAAGAGAATCTCTCTTGCAATATTTCTCTTCTCTCTAAGGATCTCGAATCTATCTCTATCATATACCACCTCAACAATATCTCCCTTACTATCCACCTTCCTTCTCAAATCTCTCATCCCTTTCAATTCTATAGTAGATCATTAGAATGATTTGTCCTTCTTGTCAAGCCCCTATATATTGTCTTTGTTTTTTGAAGTATTTAAGTGTCCAGACGATCTTTGATCCTCGAGGTTGAAGAACGACATGCCAAGGTTATAAGCCTCACCCTTCTAGAGAAAGAAGTGAAGGCTGCATATCTGTCTCGATATGGGGTGCAGTTTATTGTCTACAATGTTGTCCATAGCCCTTCAGTCTCAGTGGTGAATTCTGATAAGCAGAAGAGCAAGCCTTGTCCCCAGGGCAGGGAAGAGATTATACCCATGCCGTCTAGTCCCTCAAAGTTCTAGTATACAGGATTTCTGTCCAGGAGGCTAGTTTGGAGATCCTATGTGCCTTCTAACCATTGTGAGAGGTATTTCTTCTGATCCTCTGTTAGTTCTTCGATCTCAACACCGAGAGAAGACAATTTCAACCTGGCCACAGCACTATCTATATCATATGGGACGTTATATACCCTAGGCTCTAGCTTGCCATGGTTTCTGGCTAGATATTCTACGGAGAGGGCTTGGTTAGCAAAGCTCATATCCATCACCTCGCTTGGATGACCCTCAGCTGCTACTAGGTTTACAAGTCTACCCTCCGCTAATAAATATAGTTTCCTTCCATCCCTCAGCTTATATTCAGTTACATTTGGCCTCACAACCCTTTTAGAGATAGAGATCTCCTCTAGATCTCTCACCGACACCTCAACGTTAAAGTGACCCGCGTTAGCTAGTATCGCTCCATCCTTCATAATAACCATATGTTCTTTCCTAATTACATCCCTATTCCCAGTTGCTGTAACGAATATGTCTCCCATAGGGGCTGCTCCAGCCATGCTCATAACCTCGAAGCCGTCCATAAGAGCTTCTAAAGCCCTTATAGGGTCTGCTTCAACCACTATTACCCTAGCCCCCATGCCCCTTGCCCTCATTGCTATGCCTCTACCGACCCAGCCGTAGCCGGCTACAACGAAGACCTTTCCAGCTATCAGGGTGTTTGTAGCCCTCATAATACCGTCTATCGTTGACTGCCCTGTACCATATCTATTGTCGAATAGATATTTGGTAAGGGCGTTATTGACAGCTATTACCGGGTATGCCAGTACGCCATCTCTCTCCATAGCCTTCAGCCTTATAACTCCTGTCGTTGTTTCCTCCGTACCGCCTATAACTGCTCTAGTTTTCTCAGCCCATTGCTTGTGGATCCTTGCATGAAGATCCGCACCATCATCTATAACAATATTCGGCGAAACCTCTATAATCCTGTCAATACACCACCAATACTCCTCAGGAGTCTCTCCCCTCCATGCAAACACATGTATGCCCTCATCTGCCAGGGCAGCCGCTACATCGTCCTGCGTTGAGAGAGGATTAGAGCCGGCGAGCCAGACATCAGCTCCACCAGAGGCGAGCGTCCTGATAAGAGCACCTGTTTCTTTGGTTACGTGTAAGACAGCAGCGATTCTGAGACCTTTCAAAGGCTTCTCCCTAGAAAACCTCTCCCTAATCCTCATTACAACAGGCATGTGCCTCTCAGCCCACTCGATCTGCTCCCTCCCAATCTTAGCCAGTGAAAGATCTTTTACTTTCCAAGCCATCCCAATATACCAAACTATCTATTATTATAAGGCATAATATATAGAACTCCATAGCATGTTTATTTCAAGGCTATAGTGAGATCTTTAAGAGCATCTGGCCATATTAAGAGTTCTTGATATTTAGACTAGACAAACCAGACTCTGGACTGTTTCATGGTTGATTGATAGAAGTTAGATTTATAAGCTTTGATTCTGTTTATTATTACTGGTGTTAGTTATCTCAGAGCCTTCGGAGATGTTGTTTGATCAAGGGGGTTGAGGGGGGTGAGCAAGGCTAGAGCAAAGGCTAGGAGGAGGGGTGGCGAAAAGTGGGAGTGGGTTATCAAGCCAGGAGATAGGATCTTTATTAGTAGAACCGCTGCTATACCCTCAAAGAAGTTATCTAGGAGAGAATTCAAGGTATTGGAAGAGGTCGTGAATATATATAGCAAGATACTTGGAGATATGCTAACCCACACATCTAGGAATATAATCGAGAATCACCGCATTTAAAGGAACGATAAATACCAAGAGCTAAGGAATATCTACCCAAATATCCCAACTCACTATATAATGGCTTATGCTAGGATGCAGTTGAAAGGGTTTCCTCTCTAAGGAGGAACAAAGCTAGACAATACTCTAGAGAGATCTTCAATGAGCTTGTTAAGCATCTAGGTATAGGGAAAAAGGATCTTAGGGGTAGGAGGATCAGGAGATATCTATGGAGGAGATCTTGGGAGATCGCATGGGATCAGGTAGATCTAGAGATGAGTAATGAAATACTAGTTCCGAGGATCAATAGTGTTAGCCTATGGCTACTTGATGACCACGTATGGAAACCGGTAAACCCTACAAAGATCAGGATCAATGGTTTTGGGAACACGTTCTTCACAAGTGCTGCTATTAATACTCATAGGGGCTGGGTGCACATAGATCTTGAGCCTTCTAAGGAGTTCTACAAGCTATTGGCCAGAGGCTTTAAGCCGACATCCCACGCAAAGATCAAGCTTGATAGGAAGAATAAGAGAGTGCTTTTCCACCTATCCCTAGAGAAGGAGGTCGAGATCTACAAGCCAGGGAATATTAAGCCTGTCGATGTTAATGAGGATTCTGTAGCAGCCCTCTACGAGGCATTTGCAATAATACTTGAAACAGACCTTGCAAAGACAACACTGGGCTATAACTATAGGAAGGAGAGTATCCAGAGGAGAAATAGATCCGGTAGCAGAGAGACTAGGGAAGCCATGAAGAAGCTTAAGGAGGGTAAGAAGAGGGACTATAGGATGAAGACAGCAAACATGATAGTAAGGGACGCACTGAGGATGAGAGGAGTAATAGTTATTGAGAGAATATCCGGAGAAGATATAAGGGTTATGATCGCTAGGTATAGGAACAAGCAGCTGAGGCATAGGATATATCAGAGTGCTCTGAAAGGAGAGCTGAATGCGATAATAGATAAGGCTAGGGAATATGGTGTACCGGTATTGATGGTTGATCCTAGGAATATATCTAAGATCTGCCCGATAAACAATGCCTCGATAGAGTATGGAGAGGATAGAATAGGGATATGTAGCAAGGGAGGCGAGAGATGGCATAGAGAGGTAGTAGCATTGATAAACATCTATCTTAAAGCCCTCGAAGCCCTATATGAGGGCATTGCCCAGAAGGGCTTCGGGGTTCCAAGCATAGATGGGAGCCCCTTTCTGCTGGGCTCAACAGCCACCGGTGAACCCATAGAGATCCCAAGATCTCTTTGGGGGAGGTGGAAGTCCCCCGATGCCACAGGATCAAAACCCTGTGGATCAAGAAGCATGGCAATCCAAAACAAATGAATATCAGTGATAATCAATCGGGGGACAAGCGGTTTTATTGATGTAGGCTATTAGAAGGACTTTAGAGGCTAGGATGGAATCTATAGAAAAGAGAATGGCAAGCCTTGAGGAGAGCCTATCAGAGAGAATGTCATCTATAAAGAAGAGGATGGAGTATGTTGAGAAGAGGATAGAGTCTCTTGAGAGGAGGGTCGAGCTCGTATATAACGAGGTATCATCAATCAAGACTGATATTATAAAGATGATGAAGGAGTACATGGAAAGACTATACGGCGGGAAAAAGCTGAGGAGATAACTCATGATCTACTATAGCTGGAGACCCCGCTCTCTAGGCAAGAAGAAGGTCAGCGGATTTATAGGTTTTGATTAAATAGGTTTTGATTAAAAATTAATGGGATGGCGAGTCAGGAGCAGGGGCTTTCTGCAGATCTTCTATACCTTCTTCACAGGAACTCCTATAGGAGAGAGATTAGGGAGGAGCTCTACAGGGCTGTTGGGGAGGTCTCGGGCGGCGCTAGGGTTGAGAGACTCTCAGATGCGATCAATGCTGTGGGGGATATCTGCATAGATCCGTCTAAGTGCCAGGAGCTTTGGATCCGCGTAGTACGTGTCTTGAAGAACCAAGGCGCAGATGCTATAAAGCAGCTGGAAGAAATCGACAAGTTTAGTAGAGGTAACGCTGAGGAGGGCGATGTGCTTGCGATGGTACATATGCTTGAGCCAGGCTACCGTTTCTCAGCAGATGGTGGAGAACCACCATCTGCTTCTCAACGGTCTCCCCGAGCCTCCTCACCGCAGAGGCTCACCACCAGTCGCCTGATGGCTCATAGCCCTACGGCTCTCGGAAACCCGGGGTCACCAATTAAATATATCTCTGGGGTTTATAAGCATCAGCATATCTCATAGCGTTAAAAGGTCTCAGAAACCAATGAACACAAGTACTACAAATGATTATGAAAGCCGAAACAGCCCAGGAGGCTGAGGCGTGTAGATCCCCCCAGTCCCAATCATATTTGCTAGGACTCAGCATAGAGATGTGTCTCTAGATGTAAAGTGGATGCTCAGCGCGAGACCCCTAATAGCTGTTGTCGGCACTAGGGATCCTTCTGAGGGTGGGTGTGAGGCTGCGAGGGAGGTTGCTATGTATATGGCTGGGCATAGCTTCTCAATGGTAACGGGGCTTGCGAGGGGGGTTGATGCCTGTGCTGCGGAGGGCTATCTAGAGGGGCTTCTAAAGTACAAACCAATAAGGTTCAAACCTGAACAACAAAAATATGGACAGGGCTCGGTGCTCATAGGTGTTAGACCATATCTAGAGCCCTTCCCAGACTCGCTGCCACAGATGGCTAGGCAGGTTATAGATAGGTTTATAGATCAGGATGTGCCTAATTGGATCATAATTTCTGAGAACTCCTCGATGTACTATGAGGGTGGGTGGGTTAAGTCGCAGCTTTGCCTCAGGAACAGGCTGATCTCCTCGCTGGCGGATGCCATAGTAGTGGTTGAGGCGAGGGCTGGGGAGGATGATAAGCTGGACATATGCGGTTCCACATCTATGGTTGAGCTGGGGCTTAGGAGAGGTAAGAGTGTGTATATATGGAGGACAAAATCCAGGGACGAGGAGATCCTGAGAGGCTACAAGCTATATCTAGAGAACGGGGCTGTCGAATTCAGCGACTTCGAGGAGCTATACTGGTTACTCCTGAATAACAATGCTATAGCATATAAAATAGGAGATCAATATGTCATACCATATACACTCCCCCTGAGTAGTAGTAGGAAGATAGGGTTCAGAGTTATATGGGAGCAGAATCCTAAGGAGTATAATATACCTCGAAGGCTATTATGGCAATGGGGGGTTTATCAAAGCCCTAGGAAGGCATCGGAATTGGTCATCCCTTTATCTAAAGGCATTCTAAGGGCTCCGAAGCTGCGACCGATCAGCGGTGTGAAAGTATATGCCCCGGGCATCTATGTATCTATTAGAGCCCGTGGAACCTTGGTCTGGGATTTTGATCTGAGCTCCCTAGTTGCTTCCATTAAGGGGGATCCTAGTAATAGAATTGTTGATCCCGAGTCTATTGGGCTCGCCGGCTATCTATTAGCTCATGTGTTCCAGGTTGTGGAGCAGTTTGAGGGGGAGGTGGATGCGATCACATATGTCCCGTGCCATGAGAGTAACATGAGGATCACTCCTGATGGCTCCGAGATATGCCATGCTGAGGAGATTGCAAAAGCCCTTGCAAGATATGTTGGCAAACCTGTGATTAGGGTTGCGGAGAAGATAAAACACGAGGATCTAGTTGGAATGGATAAGTGGAAGAGATGCGCCAAGGTTGAGGAGATGTATAAACCAGCTGATATGGTTGAGATCATATATTCGCCCCCGGGGACTGAGGTAAATGTTGATAAGATCAGGAGGCTGACCGTGATTGATGACGTAATGACCACGGGGTGCACGCTCAGAAAGATTGTAGGGATTGCGAGGAGCAAGAACTATGTGGTTGCCTGGTGCTTAGTGGTGGCAATGACAGTCTAGAAATGAGATATGAATTAGGAGGAGACATGGAAAGGGTTGTCCGGGAGGACAAACAGTGATCCGCTGGGGGGCGAAATAAGAGTGTTCAAGAATTAGCATAGAACATATCTACTATATTCCGACAACAGGGCAAGCCTCGTCCTTTAGGGCGGGGTATGTTTTTATAGGGTTTTCATCGTGTTATTTAGTGGGGGTCGGATCTCGGTGGGCAAATATGCTAGTAAGATGTCCGGCGGGGGGAATCCCGAGGCGTGCCCGCCAGAGATCCCGATCCCCTCCAAGCATTCAAAAAGCAGATAGAGAGGAGGAAGAGGAGCAATAAGAGAACAGTTAGGTTGAGGCTATTCCCAAACAGATATGAACAAGAAACGCTATTCGACATAGGCTTGGCATGTGCTAGGCTGTGGAACGAGCTTAACTATGAGAAGAGGCAGGCATTCTTCAATAGAGAGCTATCGCCTGGGAAGAGGGATGAGATCAATAAGAGATACTACCACAAATATAAGGGGGTTCTCGGTGTTAATGCTGGTCAGGTTGTTAATAAAAATGATGAGGCTTGGAACGCATTCTTCGAGCTCCTAAAGCTTGGGAAACAAGGTAAACTACCACCATTCATGAAGAAACTATCTCCACCAGGATATTGGAAGGATAGGGAGACTGGTGAGAAGAAGATACATATATTGATTAGAAACGATAGGTATCATGTTGAGCCTATTAGCAAGAACGAGTGATACATAGTCCTTGAAGACTTCGATCTGAGGATAAGATATGTTGGCAGGATTAGGTGGGAGGGTAAGCAGGGAAGGCTTGAAATAATATATGTTAATGGCAGGTGGTTCGCACACCTACCAATAGAAGTTGGTGTAGATCCACCAAAATCAAATCCAAAGGGCTATATAAAGCCCATATACGATGATGATGAGAGGAAAAAGAAGAAACAGAGGATCACAAATCCGAAGAGCATTAAGCAGAGGGATCCCATAGGTGATAAGGAGGCATTCATAGACATGGGTTTGAATAACCTATTCGCTGTGGTAACTACAGATGGATCAGTAATGCTCATTAAAGGCGGATCTATTAAGTCTGAGTATTATTGGTGGAAGAGAGAGATAGCTACTTATCAGTCTATAAGGGATGTGCTGAGGAGGCTTGGCATATCAACATGGATCAACTATCATGAGAAATATCTAGATGCTATGTATAAAAGAGATGAGAGGCTCAGGCATCTTTACATAACAGCAATTAGATTCCTGGCTGATGAGCTATATAGAAGAGGTGTTAGAAAGCTATACATCGGATACCCCATAATGCTATCACAGAATAATGGTAATGAGTATAACGCGAATATATGGTGGTTCAGGAAGATAGTTCTTTGGATCGTGGATATATTCATGGAGTATGGCATAGAGGTTGAGATCGTGCCTGAGGATTACACAAGCAAGGAGTGCTCAATATGTGGAATCAGGCATAAAAACTGTAGAATACATAGAGGACTGTATATATGCAAGAAGACAGGGAAGAAGATCAATGCAGATATTAATGCAGCGCTAAATATGGCAAGAAGGCTGGGACGCAGGATAAGGATATCTAGGAAGATTGAGAGCTACCATGTAACACATAGTGGTGTTAAACCATTAAACCCTCGCCAGGGGGCTAACACCCGAGACCCCAGCATAGAAACCCCGCCCCTTTAGGGCGGGGAGGGGTCATATCGCCACCTTATAAAAATATCCCGCCCTGATAAAGCAGATTTCAGATATGATAATCACTGCTCATCTCGAGATCATAGTGTAGTGTGTTAAAATTATTTATTATTTATAGTCTCTCACTTATATATTTTATAGCATATTCTAAACCTCTATTCACGCTTTCTCTACCTATCTGGGCACCTGCTATATGTTGATGACCGCCTCCTCCTAGTCTCATAGCGATTTCCGCGCAGTTAATATCTCTAGAACCTCTCGCTATGGTTACTGAGCCGTTTTTATATACTACGAAGGCTATGTCATAATTACTGGTTTGAGCCTCTCTAATAGCAATCTTGGAGCTGATCATGGGGTCTACGAGCATGAATAGGGCTTTATACCCTTTTATATTTCTCATAACAACGCTTCTTCTAGCATCCTCAATAGCCTTCTCCTTCTCTCTTTTGGCCTCTATCCATATGCTTTCGATCTCATAATCCCATACAATGCCTCTGGAGAACTTTCTAGCAAGCTTTATGAGAAAGCCTGTGTCGCTCTTTCTATATAGGCTATATCTAATCACATCTGTTAGAGGTTCTGAGAGGGGGTGTCTATATAGCCCGTAATCTGTATCTCTGGAGAGATACGCTATAAGATTCATCTCTGCATTTTCCCTTAACCCTAGGTAGTTTATCATGTTCTCCGTTGAGGTCATAGATCTGTTTATATATGTCTCGATATACCCGAGGCTCTCAACCCTTGAGAGAACCTCTCCACTCCAAACATGATGATCCACCCATATAACCTTCTTACCTACACACCCTGCTAGGGATCTATCAAGAACGTCTATCATTTCGAGACTAGGATTCAGATCTGCTACAAGAAGCTCTATAGCCCCCTTTTCACGGCATCTAGCCCTGATCTTCTTGCCTAGCTGTAGCCACTTATCCATGAAATAGCCCGTCAGATAAACACATCTAGTCCCAGTGATCTTGATAACAGCCGCAGCAGACCCAATACCATCTATATCCTCATCATGAGATACTATACACGGATTATCATGGAACCCTACACCCTTGGATACTCTCTGATCAACCATGTATATGACACCCAGAGGCTCTACCCTCCCAGCACTATAATATCCTAGCTTATAAGCTATATCCACTATAAGTTATGAGCTTTTCATCCCACCCTCCTCAGCATATCCCTAATAGATTAGTAGGTTGCTATCTCCCTCTTCCACTAGTAATACTTATTCTTGGTAGTTCCACCCTTAACTAGCAAAGCTGATCCGTCCGTAATCACTACAGCGAATAGGCTATTAAGCCCCATATCCATGAATGTCTCCTTATCCCCTATGGGATCCCTCTGTCTAATGCTCCTTGGATCTATGATCCTCCTCTTTTCTTTTCCCCTCCTCTTCATCGTATATGGGCTTTACATATGATAATATTTCTTGTTGATCTCATCCCTCTTCTCTATTGTCAGCCCCTTATTAAAGAATGCCTATCTCTTCTCATAGTTGAGCTTATTTCATAGCATTGCACATGCTAAGCCAATATGGAAGAAAGCGTTTCTTGCTCATATCAGTTCGGGAATAGTGCCACTTTATCGGTTCTCCGGCTACTCCTCTTTCTCTTCTCTATCAGCTATCTAAATGCCTCTAGGGGTCGAGGTCTCTGATGGGCGCGGTTCAGGACATCTCCCCTAGGGTCACGCTCTACTGTAATGTTTGCCCACCAAGAACCAGTCCCACTAAATAACAAGATGAAAACCCTATAAAACCACATCCCGCCTAAAGGACTATGATTGCCCTTTATATCGATTCAATCAAGATAATTAATTATGGATCTGTCTAGCAATAAAGCTCTGTATAGAATGTTGTGGGTTATGTAGAAACAAGGTTCTCTATTAAATACTTGGTAAAAAGGGATACACTATATGTTTTCTTGCTAATCCTCAGCTGGTGGGCTCACCGGCTTTGTTTCTCTCCATCTATCGGGTGTAGGTCTTCCCCAGAAGTCGGATCTATATCTCAGTTGCTCGTATTTCCACTCTATGGGCTTCCACTTGTCTGGATCTAGGATTACATAGTCGCCTTGATAGAGCTCTACTCTATTTCCATCTGGATCCCTCATATAGAGGTAGAATCCCCTGGTTGCACCATGTCTTCCTGGGCCCCTTTCTATTGAGTCCCACATTCCTAGGCTTGCTAACGAGTCCGCTATTCTGACTAGGTCTCTGGGCTCATATACATAGTAGGCGAAATGGTGGAATGCAGCTTGATCAGCTCTGGCTATAGCTACTTCGTGGGAGTTATGAGTATAGTGTGTTGTTAACCAAGCAATCTGTTTGGATCCATCTGGTCCTAAGAAGTATTCAGCAAGGATAAAATTAAGATCTTCAACATAGTGTTTGATCCCCTCATCCAGATCCTTTACCCTGAGCCCTAGATTCACATGGTGGAGCCTTACTGGAGGAGCTCCTCTATATGCATAGAACTTCAATCCCAGATCGCCTGTATATTCTATGTCGTAATATAGAACCAGGGGAACACCAAACTTATCTATGACCAGAAGGGCTTCACCTATACCTTTCTCTCTAAACTTAGACACCTTACACCCACTTGCCTCATAATACTCCCTAGCCCTATCGAGATCCTCAGGAGATCTAACCCTGAACCCCACATAATTGAGCCCTGTAGGGCTAGATTCTCTGAGCACTAAGCTATGGTGCTGACCCTCCTCAACACCCTTTAGATATAGCTTATTCCCACTTCTTTCAACCTCCACAAACCCCAGCACATCTATATAGAAACTACGAGCCTTCTCAATACTAGAAACATTAAGAGCAACGCTTGAAAGTCTATGTATATTATATGCAGGCATATAGCTCCCCATAACCATATAGAATTAGTTAGAATAAATAACCTATATTAAATATATTAGATACACTAACACCAGCCAAGAGAGAAAGCTTTAAAGAAGTAAGGGTAAATGCTTATAGCCAGAGTTAGATATTGATTTTATGAGGGCCCGTCGTCTAGCCCGGTTAGGACGCCGCCCTGACGCGGCGGAGGTCCGGGGTTCAAATCCCCGCGGGCCCACCAAGATCTTCACACCTAATGATCCTCATTTATAAACAAAAGATCCTCGGGATCCTCTTTGATCCTCGGGATCTTTTTAAAGATCCGATCACAATGATCCAGATCTCAAGTAGTTTTTCATATCAACATTCATATCAAGCCCAAGGGCCAAGACCAATAACATTAAAAATAATGGAAACTATGATAATAGGTTTCAGAATGGAGAGAGATATATTTTTTATTGAAAAAAGAAGTGGTATTATAAGAAAGGGAATCGCAGGCAATAGATGTCGTGGACCAAAACTAGTTCCTCCATCCCATGCCCACCAGCATGCGTTTACCAAAAGTAAATATGAGAAGATAAAAAATACTAGAATGGCCTCTAATTTATATCTTTTTACCATGTAGAGGAGTCCAACTAATGAGAAGATTAAAATTGGAGAATAGAAAAATAGACCTCTATAGGGATCGATAAGTAATCTAGCAACTATAAGTAGGTTAGGTGGGAAATCAAATCCGGACTTTCCAACTAAATGAGGCCATATTACCGGATCCATGTGGTAATATGTAAAATCTAAAAAGCTTCCAAATATAACATAGTTATAAAGAAGTAAAGGAAGGACACCTATAAGAACCCCCATTAAAAAAAAATAAGGAAGAGAAGTCTATTTTTTTTTCTTTTTACAGACCTGATAAAGAAAAAATACTCCCACGATAAAAGATGATGTAATGGATGTGACCGATGAAAATCCGGCTAGAATTCCGGAGAGTATAAAATACTTCTTTTCTTTGCTTGAAAAAAATTTATATAAAAGGTAAAAAGAAAAAAATAAAAGAAATGTCTGAGTTGCATGGTAATAATAAACAGTTGAGTATGACCATGTTAAAGTTCCTAATGCATAGACTATTACTGTCAACAATACTAGTTTTTTATTTTTAAAAAACAAACTTAATAACCTATAAAGTATAATGGTTGTTAAAGAAGAGAACAACGACGATGTGAAGATTATCAAAATAATCTTTAGAATTGAAGTAGATAAATTTGTGTATATTTCTTTTACTAGTACCGTCGATCCATATTGTGAGTTATAGACATGAGTAGTGAAGTATGACTCTCCTATCTTTTCTAGACATAAAGAGTTAGAAATGTGTTTCCAAAGAAAATAAATCGGTGTTGATAGGAAAGATAAGCCAGGAAGTTTGTCAGAGTAGTAATGACCATTATAATAACTTCTGTCACCAGTATTATTATAAAAAGAATCGATTTCAAATCTATTTTCATCTACAATGGCTCGAACTAAATTTAGATGAGTATTACTAGTCCACCATACCCATTGTATAAAGTAAGAAAACAAAATAAAAAATGACAAAAAAAATTTTGATTTCCATTTGATTGTTCTTCTTAGATGTTAACATTTTTAGTATTCTAATTTTATTTTTTATATTTAAAAAATTATCATCATATTATTATACATAAAACCAATTTGTATATCCCTTAAACCTAAAAAGATTAAAAGTTAGAGCAACTTTATCTACTTTTTAAGTATTTTTTCAGAAGTTGAAGATAAACAAAACCCTCCTCTTGAGAAGGCTCTATTTGCAATCCGCTGCCCCATTCATTAAAAGCACTTATTTTTATTATTTTGGTCTTAGTATCTGTATATTCAAGTGCTATTCTGAGTAGAGCTTCAAAAAGTTGAGGACTTCTTTTGAGTGGAATGTATGCGGGATCTCTTACCCAGGATGGATGTATTTCTTCGCCGGGCATGAGATTAGGAATAAGCACAATTTGAGAATTATAGTTTCTCGCAAAGTTGTACCACTTTTCGTAAAGATTTTTTACGAATGTGGGAAAGTCATTCCTCGCATCTTCATAACCGTACAACCACATGTTCCCATGTGCTGAAATAGCATCCATGCTTTTTACAATTTGAATGTTCCTTTCTTCTAATACATCATATGGTGCATTAGGAAAATACCACCCTAATACATTACTTATAAGATACATCTCGTATCCTTTTTCTTTTATTTTAGCTCGAAGTAAGCCTATTACCTCCTCTATATTTCCAATCCATATTCTGTCGGCATCAAATTGGACAACTGGCTTTCTATCTACTTTTAAGTATTGGGTATGTGAGAAATAAGTATTTGCGAGAAAATTAAAGTCTTCAAGTAGTCTTTGCTCATTTTTAGGATCATCGATGGGTATGAACTCGTTCCCATTAGGATCATAATCATAGATGACTTTCTTCACAGGTAGTCTTCCGTAATCTTCATAGAGTATGCAAAATTTTATATCTTTAATCAGTGGGTTTCTTAATAAAGCATCCAAGCTTTCTTTAGAATGATAGTCCCAAGTTCTTTCATCTTTTCCTGTTGTCCACCAACTGATAGAGAAAGCATCTATTCCGTGTCCTGTTGCCCAATCAATATGTTTACTTATTAATATGGGGTCATTTGATGCGTATTCGCCGAGAAGAGGATATTGTAAATGTGCTATTTTACCTTCATCATCTCTCCAATGAGAACCTGGTTCTGTTATTTGTCTGTACCATGTGTAATAATCGGCAATAACAATAATATCATCTGTCTTAGAAATATTTTCAAACTGTCTTATATAAGGTGTTTTCACCTCTATCATTTTTTTTTATTCCCAGCAACATCTTCAACTCTTGCTTTAACAATATACTCTCTTCCTCCTTTCAAATCTTCAAGATCAACGCTAAACATTTCTCTTTCTAGATTTCTTGGTTTGATTTTAATGCTTCTTACTTCCTCTTTTGGAAATACTTTATTATAATCTTCTTCTCTCATTCCATATTTAGTTATAAAATATCTGTATTCTACAGGAATAAGCATTACCTCAACTTCTCTCAAACTATTTAAAGGTGAGGCAACCTCAAAGCCAATGTTTATATCGTATATTTTATCGTTAATTACCTTTGTTGGCTTCCAATAAAATTTCAATATCAATGGGAAATAGGGCAGAACTTTCTGCAATTTTTCCTGCGTCAATTTCAAATCCTCTAATATTTTAACTGTAGATGATTCGAATGAAACCCTCTCATCACCTAGTAATGCTCTGTACCTTTCAATGGTCTCTTTTAGATTTCTAATGGCTTCATCCATCCTCCCCCTATAATATGCTATAGCTGATGTAGACTCCCTCTCAAGATCATCAAGTTTGTTGATTATAGAGTTTAGCCTACCAACCTCCTCTCTTGCAGTGTTATATTGGGCCTCCCAGTAGCTAGCCTTCTCCCTTAGATTATTGATCTCATCCACACTCTGTTTTAGCTTCTCCGATAGCCTCTCAACCTCCTCCCTTGCAGAGCTATATCGTTGCATTAAATACTCTAGCTCCTCCTTTGATCTAGCTAAGTCACTTCTTAAACTGGAGATTTCACCCTCCCGCTCTCTCAGCTGTCCTGTTAGCCTCTCAACCCCCTCCCTTGCAGTGTTATACTGGTTTATCCAGTACTCCAGCTCCTTTCTAAACATAGCCTCAAGCATAGGTATGTGGTATAGCCTCTCATAGGTTTCAATAGCAACAACACCCAGACCTATGCCAGCCAGGAATTTGAATAGATCCCTCCTATTCATATTATCAGCCCCAATACAGATTATATGGGGTTTATTTAAACTCTCCCTGATCGGTGCTAGGAGACTGCTTAGGGGTGGAAGAGCACTGACGGATCAGATCTTTCCTATAATGACATGGAGCAAGCCCCATTCTTCAGGGCATAGCGGTCTATCCTATACTATATATTCCGGATATATTTTGTAGGGCTTGGTTTGGAGGAGAATGTTAAGAATATTCCAGGGCTATTTTTTAGCTGACCTCCTCTCCCGCCTTCAGGTCGTCATCTTGATCGTCATCCCTTTCAGGCGATTCATCGGTTCCCCCCATCTATTCGGGTTTCTGTCATCTGAGGGGCAGACGGGGTGGTCAGAGATCCCCCATGAAGATTTATCCTTAGCTTCTTCAAAGCCCTTTTTCTTATGTTTAGCTTTCCAACAACGTCTCTATCAGCCTCAAAGCCGCATCTAGAGCATTTTAATCTTCTATATCCATTCTCCTCTAATCCCTTGGAATCACATTTAGGACACTTAGACGATGTCCCATTTGGATTTACAATGGCTAGCGGAACCCCCTGTTTCTTAGCATTCCAATCAATCCACTTCCCCATCCTCCTATACCCCATTATTATGAGCTTTGTTCTGTGATCCTTGTTCTTGATCCTTCTCAGTGTGTTTTCAGCCCTGTTAGATCTTCTCTAGCTACTGCGTATCCAAGCTTCTTAGCAAATCTCACTATCTTAAGCGGTGTTTTCCTAGCCCAGTCCTCAAGAATGTTCCTAGCCTTTCTGTGATAGGATCTTATTCTATTCAGGATCCCCCTTCTCCTCCTCCATGCAAGATACCTTGGAGAGGAGTATTTCTTCTGGAGGCTCTCTGCTAGGAGTTTCCATCTATGGGCTTCATCGATCTCGGTGTCCCTCTCCTTGATTATCTTATCATCTCCATATACTATCTTCCTCTCATTGATATCAACAGCTATAGCATCTCTAAGCTTGTAAGGCTCTGGCTTGGGTATCCTCTTTGATCTCCAAAGCATCATCTTATCGCCTCTATAGACAAGCCTTGCCCCCCATTCTCATACTGATCATACCTCCTGTCCCAGCCGATGATCCTAAGCCTTATCCCTCCTATGATCTCTACATAACCGTCTCTGACCCAGTAGCTCTGCCCTGGATACAGCCACATGCTCAGCTTCCTAACCCTGGGCTTTCTCCCCTTCTTAGGATTATTCCTCCAAGCATTTGCATTGGCTAGAGCATCCCTATAACAGTCAATAGCAACCCTGGATGGAAGCCCGGGTATAATCTAGCGTTTTTCAGCATCTCAAGGGAATATTTAGCAGTATTTATGGGCTAGAGGATGCTTGGTAGGAGGCTTTCATCTAAGATCTCTAGGATCCTCTACCTGCTACCCTGGCATCTCATATCAGAGGAGCATAGATATGCATCTAAAATCCTTTCTAACTGCGATCTAGTTGTTGATGTTGGCTGTGGAGGAGCTGGTCTATTCGAAGTCCTCAAGGGCTCGGGCTTCTCTGGAGAGTATATCTGCGTAGAGCTCTACATACCGCCAAAGGATCCCGAGTTCCATGTAGTTAATGCAGACGCATCCAACCCACCAATCAGGGATGCATGCTGCGGTTGCTGTGCCTTCATAGATAGTCTCTTCTACATAGGATCCCCAGTAGAGATTCTCAAGAGGTGGGTAAGAATATGTGAATCAATACTAGTAATAGATCTAGACCCGAGATACCCTCACACATGGATCACAGATAAGTTTGAGGGAATAGGGAGAAAACCACTCAACAGACTCATAGACGAGATCATAGATGCAGGGCTCTCAGTAAAAATCATCAAAAGAGGAACCTGGTATGCGATTAAGATATCTTAAATACCTACCCATTCCCTCAATAGGTGGCGGTTCCGATCCTTACTCTCTATATCTGCACAAGTTTATATATCTTCTTGCATTTTTGCTTATAAGGGTGTGCCAGTTTGGATGTTGATATTAAAGCTTAGCAAACCTCGCCTTTTAAGGCGGGGTTGGGTTTTGGATCGTTATGGTTTTTAACCTTTGTATCGTGTTATATAGGGGTTGGGGTGTCCATCTGTGGGTGGATGTGCTGGAAGGATGACCCAAGGGGGGACGACTCCCCGATCATTACCCACGGATGGGCATCCCAACCCCCTCCAAGCCCTAAGAGAGGAGATCGAGGAGAGGCTGAAGAAAAATCATAGAACTGTTAGGCTAAGGCTACTACCATCTGAGAGTAAGCATAAGGACTTAATGGGCATTGGATTGACATGTGCTAGGCTGTGGAACGAGCTTAACTATGAGAAGAGGCAGGCGTTCTTCAATAGAGAGCTAACACCTGAGAAGTACTATGAGATTAACAAGAGATACTACTACAGGTATAATGAGACATTAGGCGTTAATGCTCAAGCAGTTATTCAGAAGAATGATGAGGCTTGGAACGTGTTCTTCAAGCAACTGGATCTGAAGAAACAGGGTAGGCTACCTCCGAATATCAAGAAGGTTTCACCTCCAGGATATTGGAAGGACAGGCTTACTGGAAAGAAAGAGATACATATATTCGTTAGAAGTGATAGATACTACCTAGAGCCTGTAAACGAGGGTGAAGGCTACCTTGTTCTAGTAGATTTCGGTTTGAGGATAAGATATGTTGGCAGGATTAGGTGGGAGGGTAAGCAGGGTAGGCTTGAGATCATATATGTTAATGGCAGGTGGTTCGCACTCGTACCAATAGAGGTTGGTGTAGATCCACCTAAATCAAATAAGAGGGGCTATGTAAAGCCCAACTACAAGGATAAAAAGGGTAGGATCGTTAATCCTAGATCTATTAAGCAGAGGGATCCCATAGGGGATAAAGAGGCTTTCATCGATATGGGGCTTAACAACTTGTTTGCTGTTACAATTTCGGACGGATCAGCAATGCTTGTCAAAGGAGGAACGATCAAATCCGAATACTATTGGTGGAAGAGGGAGATAGCTACATACCAGTCTATAAGGGATCTGCTCAGGAATGCTGGGATCCCAACATGGAGAGAATATCATGAGAAGTATCTTAAGGCAATATATAAAAGGGATGAGAGGCTAAGACACCTATATATAACAGCGATTAGATTCCTAGCAGATGAGCTACATAGAAGAGGTGTTAAGAAGCTATACATAGGCTACCCCATAATGCTCTCACAGAACAATGGAAACGAGTATAACACTAACATATGGAGGTATAGGAGGATAGTGCTGTGGATTGTGGATATATTCATGGAGTATGGCATAGATGTTGAGATAGTTCCTGAGGATTACACAAGCAGGGAGTGCTCGATATGTGGAAACAAACATAAAAACGGAAGAAAATATAGAGGACTGTATATATGCAAGAAGACAGGGAAGAAGATAAACGCAGATATAAATGCTGCGTTGAACATAGCGAGAAGGCTGGGATACAGGATAAAAATAGCAAAAAAGATTGAGAGCTACCATGTAACACATAATGGAGTAAGACCATTAAACCCTCTCCAGAGGGCTAACACCCGAGACCCAGAGGTTCGAAACCCCGCCCTTAAGGGCGGGGAGGGGTCATAGTGAATATTGTGATCGTGCTGTTGAAGCTGTATATTACGAATGGCTTCTCCTTAGTCCCTGGCATTCCTGGGGAGCCTGGGGGCATTCCTGGGAGCGCTACTCCCTTAATATCTGGTCTCTCGCTAAGGAGCTTCTTAATAGCCTCTGCAGGCACATGTCCAACCACTATATAGCCCTCTAGGAATGACATGTGGCATGATCTCAGCTCCATCGGGATACCAAGGCGATCCATAACAGAATCTATATCATCAACAGCAGCTATCTTAACCCTAGCACCCAGGTTGGAGAGGTATCTAGCATATTGTGAGCAACATTCACACAGCCTGGGCTTTATAAGGGACACCTCGACTCCATCAAGCCTAACATTGCTAGATATGCTGAATATCGATAGATAAAGAGCTATGGATACAATAACAACAGCTATAACTGGTATTAGCAATGAATAGAGAAGCCTTCTAGAGGTTCTCCTCCTCACTCTCTTTGTTTTCTTCATCTCCCCACCAACTCCGCTATTATAATTGAAAGCCTTGCTTTTTAAGGCGGGGTTGTGTTTAGCTTTTAAGCTTCTGGATGTAGTTTATTGTGAGGTCGGGTGTCCTCTATGGGTGAACGTGCTGAAAGGATAACCTAGAGGGGACGACTTCTCGATCCTTACTTTCGTGTGAGGGATCTATAGGTTGATCCCGAGTTTAAGCTCTTTTGGGGGTCTGTAGAGGAGTCCTAGCTCTTTAAGTACCTCCCTTCCCATTAGAGATCTCTTTACTCCCAGTGTTGTATATGCTGAGCACCTTATCTTGGCCTTGCCGAGCTTTATAATTACTTTTGATACTCTGAGCTCTACTGTGCCACCTATTGCTGTTTCACCCATGGCTTTCATCTCTTCGAAGAGATCTAGGTTGAGATCTAGATATGTCCTAAGAGGTATTAAAACCCCACCTTGAAAACCGGTATCTATTACCATGTCTGTCTCAACGCTTCTCTCCTCTAGGGGGTCGCTTATCAAGGCCCTTATGATGGGAAGATAGTTTTTAACATTATCCTCATAATATGTTTTCAATAGAGATCACCATGGTAGCCCGAGCTCGATTATCTTCCTACCTCTTATCGGAAGTTCGAGGATCAGTGCGTGTGTTTTACATTCTCTTTTAATGGCTTTTGCTGCTTCTTCATGGCTGTTGAAGAATCCGAGGAAACGGCCTCCACAGGCAGCTGCATAGCCCTCTCTACCCTCGCTGGTGGATATAGATTGCATAATGGTCTTCATGTTACTCTCGTAGGCCTCATCAAGTTCAGCCCATATCCTGATTTCCTCGGGATCCCCTCTACTCTTGATCCACATCATAATCGCTTCCTCAAATATTGAGGAAATGGTTCTACCCTCTAGAGAGGCATATGCTTTAACTAGCCTGTAAAGATCATCCCTAAAGTTTCTAATCCCGATGAACCTTGTTTTCTTCGATATGTTAAACTTGTTCATCCAGTATACCTAGATAAACTATGTTATGAGGCTATTAAATAGTATTAACTGACCTCCTCCCAATCCTAAGGGCTTGGGCTTCATCTGGGCGGTTCATATATATTTTTGTGTTAATTATTGGTGGGGTTGGTCTCTATGGTTGGTAATGGTTCTCTGTTTATAGAGTCTCCCCGCTTTCCTGTTGATGCTGTGAATGATTACTGGGAGATGGTTTTCTGGCTGTTGATAAGGGGTGAATGGGTTGTCTTTCTATGGTGTTAGTAGGCTCTCTCCCATTGTGAGGCTCGTGAGGGGGTTTGTCGAGCTCTATATTGATGAGAGACTTCAAAAACCTGTTGTGAGGATGGGGGGTGCGAGGGCTGGGATGGCATATGCTATCCTTGCCAGGAGGTTTCTAGCGAGAAACTCTAGCGAGGTGGTTATACCGCTCACAGCACTTCCCGCTGTAGGGGTCTGGCTCTTAGCATCATACACTAGGGATCCTGATGAGGATCTCTTGGAGAGGCTCTTGAAGAGAACTCCGAGAGCTATTGCCGATATATTAGCCGATCTTATAGAGATATCTGAGAGGAATGGGGGTGGAGGGGTTATAAGGGGGAGGCTAGCTGTGAAGGCTTCCAAAGCCATCAATAAACTACTAGATCTATATCTAGGGAGGATATGAATCATGAGCAGAACAAAGCTCATAGAAACATGGTTCCCACTCCAAGAAATAAACGTTTTTGCTGAATTCGATATGACGTTTAAGTACATTAATAAGGAATTCAGGAAATATATTGAGAAAATGCTTAAAGCTTCTAACTTAAAGTTCAAGGGACTAATAAAAATAAATAATTTAATGTACTACCCTGCTAGGATTCCTCCTTCTGCTTCTAGAGCTATTACTCTAGCCTCTGTGCTTGATGATCGGGTGGATGCTAGGGAAGCGTTTCTCAGGGCTGTTGGGCTTGATAATGCTAGGGATCTTGCTAGGAAAAGCGGGGTGCTGGTAACACTCTACATGGTCGATCCAGATAGGGTGCTTGTTAGAAGGCTTCTAGGCAGAGATCCTAGGGAGATAACTGTTATAGATCCTATGGCTGGCGGGGGCTCAATACCTCTTGAGGCTCTCAGGCTAGGGTTTAGAACAGTTGCTGGGGACTATAATCCATTAGCATATCTCATCCTGAGAGCCACGATAGAGTTCCCAGCAAAGTATGGGAGGAAGCTGGTTGAGATCCTCGAACACGAGGCTAAAGAGTTGGTGAAATACGCTAGGGAGGAGTTGGGAAGATACTACAATGAAAATGATAAGAGGTATATTTTCTTCATAGCCTCAGAGCATAATTGCGGAGGGCTGGTGCCCCTAGCTAAACACACGCTGCTGAGCAGGAGGGGGGATATCCATGTTAAGCCTGTTTTCAGCCAGGATAGCAAGCATCTATATTTCCAGATAGGGACTGGATCGCCTGTTTTCTCCACATCAATATGCCCATACTGTGGAAGACCCATGAGCGAGGGCTCTGTGAGAGATGCTTGGGTTAAGAACCATGTGAAGCTCCTCGAAGAGCTACTAGATGGTAGGGAAGACGCTGCCG
>Ga0326762_1000152_pt1 | contig 36837 bp, 30 predicted proteins | sample NORPS_S_FD_207669 | JGI IMG/M metagenome (GOLD analysis project Ga0326762, IMG submission 207669) | Hot spring sediment microbial communities from Norris Geyser Basin, Yellowstone National Park, WY, United States - NOR.PS_S | ecosystem: Environmental > Aquatic > Thermal springs > Near-boiling...
TTTGGTTGGTCCAAGCCCGTTCGGACATCGTTGATGGCAAGTTGAGGCGCATCGTCCATTCCATCCAAGATGTGACTGCCGAACGGAGGGCACGAAAGTTGCTTGAACAAACGGAAAGGTTGGTGACTATCGGGCAGATGGCGGCTGGAGTTGCTCACGAAATCAACAACCCGCTCAACGCGATAGTTGGCATGGCTGAGTTGCTTTGCGAAGATTTGGAAGATGAAGGTGCGAAACGGATGGTAGAACACATCCGCGAACAAGCCCTTCGGATCGGGCGAATCACCAAAAACTTGCTCACTTTCGCCCGCCCACGCCCCCAAGAATTTGCACCCGTTGACATCAACGATGTTGTCCGCGAAGTCGTGGAGATGAAGTCTTACCAACTCCGCAGCAACAACATCGCCGTCGTCCTCAACCTAACCGAACCGCTCCCCAAAGTTCTCGGCGACAAACTGCAACTTCAACAAGTCCTGCTCAACCTCATCAACAACGCAGAAGATGCCATGAGCGAACAAGGCGGCGGGACACTGGGCATAACAACGGAGCAAGCGGAAGGTTTCGTCAGGTTGCTCGTTGAGGACACTGGCAAAGGCATCCCTCCCGAACTTTTGCCCCACATCTTTGACCCCTTCTTCACGACCAAGCCCGTCGGCAAAGGGACAGGCTTGGGGTTGGCAATCGTTTACGGCATAGTCACAGGACACGGCGGGAAAATTTGGGCTGAAAACAAACCTGAGGGCGGAGCAAAGTTCGTGGTTGAGTTGCCAGTTGCCTTGCAGGCTGAAATTCAAAGCCAAACCTTAACTGAAAAGCGGAAAGAGCAGGGTGAACTTGTGGCAAAGCGACGCATCCTCGTCATAGACGATGAACCCAGCATCGTTGCAGTTTTGAAAGCGATGCTGTCACGGGACGGGCACGAAGTTGAAGCGGTCAACGATGGCGCTGAAGCGAAGAGGCTTTTGCGGGAGCGAGACTACGATGTCGTGTTGTGCGATTTGAAAATGCCCAAAGTTGATGGGGCACAACTCTTCCGCTGGCTCAAAGAGACGAAGCCTTCTTTGGCTTCTCGCTTCATCGTCATGACCGGCGATTTCCTAAGCCCGACGACGCAAAAAGCCCTTCAGGAATGGGGAGTCCCTGTCCTGCACAAGCCGTTTCGGATGGACGAACTAAAGGCGCTGATGAAGCGCTTGCCTCAATGAGCGAACGGCGCAAAAATTGTAAGCCTGCACGAAAGAGCCTGAAAAATCTTGCCGTGATGTTGGACGGGTTGAGAAGAGGCAGGTGAAAGGGTAGGCGTGAACTTCGTAACAACCTCACAAGAAAATCGTTGGAGATGTAAGAAGGGGGCGAGCGAATTTGCGGTTGATAGCAGTTGTCTCCTTGACGGCACTCACATGGGCACAGGTGTGGGCTTACCCGACAAGCACTAACCTCGCACCTTCGTCGGAGGTGATGGGTGACGGTGAAGTAAGGTTGGAAATCTCAACCGTCAGTTACGGCGGATTTTTCCGTGCTGGGACTGAACGCTACGCCTTCAGCCAGTTTGGTTGGCGCAAGTTGGAATGGGGCTTTGACATTTACCGCTATCCGGACGAAGACGGCAATTACGAGACCCGGTGGGCTTTCAACGCAAAAATCAAACTCTGGGAGGAGACGACGAGACGCCCAACTTTGGCGGTCGGTGTGCTTGACATCGGGAAAGGTTTGACAGCATCGCCTTACGCGGTCTTGGGGAAATCGTGGGGTCGTTCCGTTTGGCATTTGGGATTCGGTCGGTTTGATGACAACGAGAGATGGTGGCTGGCAGTAGAGTATCCGCTGAGTTCTCGTCTTTGGTTTGTCGCCGATAAACTCTCTGGCAGCGACGCCCACACAAGTTTCGGCGTCTATTGGTCGCTGAACGAGAAGGTTGAGTTGGGCATCGCTCTCGGCATCCCGAACAAGGGTCAAAACGAGCGGGCAGTTCTCTTAAACTTCTCTTGGACGCCGTGACCTTCAAAGAGACCAAGTGTCAGCCCAAAGGGGAACGCCCCTACCTAAGACGCCCTTTCCTGACGCTAAAGTGAAAAGGAAGGAGTGGGAACAAAAAGGCTTATCGTTCAGGGAGTTATTCTTTTGCCTGCACTTTTGCACGCTTCTTCGTTTTAAGGTTACGGCGTTAGTAAGGCACAATAGCCCTGTCTTACAGGGCTTCCTTGATGCGTCTGGCTGCTTCCTGCAAAGTGTCTTCGGATGTGGCGAAGGAAAGGCGCAAGTAGCCGGGCGCACCGAATGCCGAACCTGCGACGGTGGCGACATGGGCTTTCTCCAAAAGGAAGTCGCAAAGTTCGTAGTCGTCGGCGAAACCTTTGCGGGCGATGGCGTCGCGGAAATCGGCGAAGGCGTAAAATGCCCCTTCAGGCATCCGACACCGCACCCCGTCAATGGCGTTGAGCGCCGAAACGATTAGTTGGCGCCGTCGGTCATAAAGTTCCCGCATTCGCTGCGGGAAATCGCCGGGTTCCAGCAACGCTTTGACCGCTGCCGCTTGCACGAAACTTGTCGGATTGGTCGTGCTTTGGCTTTGCACCTTCGCCATCGCATCGGCGATGGGCTTCGGCGCTGCAGCGTAACCCAAACGCCAACCTGTCATGGCGAAAGTTTTGGACAACCCGTTGACGACAATCGTCCGCTCCTTGATGCGTTCGTTCAAACTGGCGATGCTAACATGCTCTCGCCCGTCGTAAACGAGGCACTCGTAAATTTCGTCCGAGACGACGAACAAGTCGTCGTGGCGCAAAACGATGGAGGCGATTTCTTCCAACAACTCTCGCTCCCACACCGCCCCTGTCGGATTGCAGGGTGAATTGATGAGCAAGATGCGGGTTCGGTCGGTGATGGCGTCGGCAATTTGACGGGATGTCGGCTTGAAACCCGTCTCTTCCGTCGTCGGGACGATGACTGGTTCACCATCGCAAAGAAGCACCATATCGGGATAACTGACCCAGTAGGGTGCGATAATGAGCACTTGGTCGCCCGAATCAACGAGGGCTTGGAAGGCGTTGAAAAGGGCATGCTTGGCGCCGCAGGAAGCGACGATTTGGTCAGGTGTGTAATGCAGACCGTTGTCGCGTTCCAGTTTTTGACAGATGGCTTTCCGCAACGCCTCCGTCCCACGAGCGTCGGTGTATTTCGTCATGCCCTCCCGCAGCGCTTGGACGGCGGCTTCCTTGATGAAATCGGGTGTGTCCAAATCGGGCTCTCCGACGGTCAAGTCGCAAAGGTCAATCCCTTGTGCCTTCAGCGCCCGTGCCTTTGCCGCCGCCGCAATCGTCGGCGATGGCTTGACCCGCTCCACCCGTTTCGCTAACCGCATGGAGACACCTCCGTAGCAGTCACTCAACTTCCTCGTAAATTACACGCCGATGCCCGACAGCGATAACGACGATGACACGCCGTTGGCGATCAACCGCGTAAATCACCCGATAGGCGCCAACACGCAACTTATAACATCCGCTCAACGGACTCGTTAGTGGCTCTGGTGCGATGACATCAAAGTTCTCACATAGCCAGCGCAACTTGTTTAGGACGCGTTGAGCCGTTGTCCTGTCTAATCTGCGCAACTCGTCACGGGCTTCGTCCCGAAACTCTAATCCCCAATTCGCCATTCCAAGCCTAACTCCTTTGCGACTTCTTGAGCGGGCATGAATGTTTGACCTCGGGCAATTTCCGCCAAAGTGCGCCGAACCCGTTCAGCGATCTCTGGGCGCAGGGTAAGCCCTTCGTCGGGGTCGCCCAGGATCTCCAGCAACTTCTGCTCCACGATCGCTTCTATCCACTGCCGAAGTTCGTCCAGTTCCATCTCACCGACTTTGGGCATCGTTGGACACCTCCTTCCAGCCTCGGGATTACTTTGGCAGCCGTTCTAATGCCTGTTTGACTTGCTCTGGGTCGTAGATGGCATCTTCCAGTTTGCCCTGCAAGTAGTCATCGTAGGCTTGCAAGTCCAAGTAGCCGTGACCGCAATAGTTAAAGGCAATGACTTTCGCTTCGCCTGTCTCTTTGCACTTAAGGGCTTCGTCAATGGCGGCGCGGATGGCGTGGGCGGCTTCAGGTGCGGGCACTAACCCTTCCACACGGGCAAAAAGGAGTGCCGCTTCAAAGACGGTCAGTTGCGGATAGGCGACCGCTTCAATGATGCCCGCATCGTAAAGCAGGCTGACAAGCGGCGCCATCCCGTGATAACGCAAACCGCCTGCGTGGATTTTTGGCGGGACAAAAGTATGACCGAGGGTGTGCATTTTCAGAAGCGGCGTCATGCCTGCGGTGTCGCCGAAGTCGTAAGTGTAAACGCCTTCCGTCAAACTCGGTGCCGCCTTCGGTTCAACGGCGATGACACGCAAGTTCGGTTTGTCACCCGCCAATTTGTCGGCGATGAAAGGGAAGGTGAACCCCGAAAAGTTGCTCCCGCCACCGACGCAGCCGATGAGGATGTCGGGATAGACACCCAGTTGCTCAAACTGCTTTTTCGCTTCCAAACCGATGATGGTCTGGTGCAAAAGCACATGGTTGAGGACGCTGCCCAGCGAGTATTTCGTGTCGTCGTGGGTGGCGGCGTCTTCTACGGCTTCGCTGATGGCGATGCCGAGGCTGCCGGGCGAATGCGGGTCTTGGGCGAGGATTTGCCGTCCCGCTTGGGTTCGGTCAGTGGGGCTGGGGAAAACTTCGGCGCCCCATGTCTCCATCAAAACTCGCCGATACGGCTTTTGCTGGTAACTGACTTTGACCATGTAAACGGTGCACTTAAGCCCGAACAGGCAAGTGGCGAAAGCGAGGGCACTGCCCCATTGCCCCGCCCCTGTCTCCGTCGTCAGTCGCTTGACGCCCGAAATCTTGTTGTAGTAAGCCTGAGCGACAGCAGTGTTGGGTTTATGGCTGCCAGCGGGCGAGAGGCTTTCGTTTTTGAACCAGATTTGGGCGGGCGTTCCCAAGTATTGCTCCAACCGCCTTGCCCGTTGCAACGGCGTCGGACGCCAAAGGGCGTAAATGTCCAGCACTTCTTCAGGGATGGAAATCCAACGCTGCGGCGACACTTCCTGCTCAATGAGGGGTTCGGGGAAAATCGGCAATAAGTCTTCAGGCGAAATGGGTTGCTTCGTCACTGGGTGAATAACTGGCGGCAAAGGTTTGGGCAAGTCAGCCAGAATGTTATACCATTGACGCGGCAATTCCCTCGGCGACAGAAGCACTTTCTCCGCCATCAACAATCCCTCCTTGGCGTTGGATTTTTAACGGCGTGCAAGACGACGATAGACTTCGTCATGCTTGCCCAAGTCACAGACATGAATTTGACCCTGCGAGGGGTCAATGTGGTAAGCGATGCGATATTGACCGAGATGCAGGCTGAAATATGGCAACCCTTTCAACCGCTCGTGGCGAATAGCATGGACATTCTTCGCCAGCCATTCAAGTTTGTCCTCTATGGCTTCTTGGATGGCAGGCGGGAGTTTTTCTTTAGAACGCTCCGCTTGCTCTGACAACAAGACCTCATACCGCTTTCTTCCTTGCCTTCCCTTCACGCGCCATTCTCCTTCGCCTTGACTCTTCCAAAGTCACGAATTTCCCTTCGGCGATTTGCTTCCTTCCTTCCTCAACTCGCCTCAACCCTTCCTCGGTCAACTCGTAGTCGCTGTAGTATGCCTTGACACCATTTTCGTCAATGAAACATGCCTTCAACTCGCTCGGCATCTTATCGGGATGCTGAGAAAGGTAGCGGGCATAGGCTTCCTCACTGGTGAAAACCAGCCAACCTTCTTCGTCCAGAAAATACTCCCGCTGCTCGGCGACGACCTGCCGAAGGAGTTCCTTCAGTTCCTCAACGCTCATCTCAGCGACCGTCTTCATGCTCCATCACCCACCATCTATTTTGCTGCGCATCGGGGGTTGTGGAAGTTCAGTTACGCGCAATGGCTCGTCCGTCATCGGGAACGAGGCAATGCAAACTTGATTGTTAGGCGTTCGTTCGCCTTGCGTCACCATCGGGGGCGGAGACGGTCGGCAAAGAAATGGGCTTGGGCTTGCGCCAGTTGAACCTGCAATTGATAGAGGCGAAACACCTCTTCAAAGGAACGGAAGGCGAAGCGATGGCGCAAGGCATAAAAGGGTTCGTCCTGAAGGCGCTTCTCAAAAAGGGTTCGCTTGGCTTCGTCGGCGACGACATAAAGGGCGGTGTCAAAATCGCGCAACTGATACAGGCGTAGGAGGGCGCGTCGGAATTCGGGGGTCGTCTCCACTTCAAAGGCAAATTTGGGGAAGGGACGAGGTTTGCGTTCAAACCAAAGGACATCTATCTGGCGGGCTTGAGCCAAAAGGTCGGGGAAGGTGAAGGGGGGCAAGTCCTTGAGGGTGGCGATGGAGGCTAATGGCTTGCCATCAAAAACTTTTTGGGCGTCCGCCGTGTAAGTGTCGTAGCCGTAGAAGTTGCCCAGTTCTAAAAGCATCCCTTCCACTTCGGCGTGGCTCAGGCGTTGGGGGCGAACCGTTTCGCCTTCGGCGAGGCGTTGAAAGAGGGTGCGTTTGTGAAGGGTATCGCGCAGGGCGAAAACCCCTAAGCCGACGCGAACGATTTGTCCCTTCCGTTGCATCTCCCGATACAAAATGCCCCGCAAAGTCGCTTTCCACTCCCGATTCGTTGTCAAGTCACGATATTGGGCGATGTCCCTGTAAAGCACTTCCAGACTCGCCACGCCGCCGTTATCGCGCAGGACTTGTTCAATCGCTTCGTGCCAAGGCAATTGCTTCATTCTCGCCATCCCACCTTCACCGAACGCTCTCATCGCCCCATCATCAGTTGGGTGACGAATTGGCGGAATTGGTCAATTTCGGCTCGGTTGGTCAAAACGCCGATCTCCAAGTTGAAGACGCGCTGTTCGCCGGGTTGAAGCGTCGGCAAAAGACCTTGCTGGCGCATTTCGGTTCGGGTTAAATGCAGCGGGGCGTTAGTCGGCTCAATGCCGACGACATAAATCCCCTCGCCCATCATCTTCCACTGGACGAAGTGAGGCAGTTCGTTCAAGTTCCATCGGACATAAACGCCCAACCCTTCGCCGTGCATCAGCGTGCGGTTGATGACGGCGGCACAGGTGTTGCCGTCGCGGGTGCCGACGAGTTGGTGAAAGAAAACTTGTTCGCGGAAGTTGGGTTGGGGCGGGCTGAAGCGCATGTAGTCGTTCAAGCCCGACGCAGCGTCGGCGTCGCGAGGTTGCACTTGACGGCTCGGCAGGATCAATTCGGAATGTTCGCTGAGGATGGGAAAGCCGAGGTTGATGTGGTAGAGCAGGAGCAAAGGGGCGGGCTGAAAGCCGAGGTTGGTCACGGTGTCGCAAACGAAAAGGCGGTTCTCACCGAGGCGGACGGTGATGCGTCGGTGCAACTCAAGGACGGGGGCAAAGACGGCGGCTTCCCGCACTTTCCCTTCCACGATGACGAAGTAATCGTCGCCATCCCAATGGCTGTTCACTTGCAATTGCGAGGCGGGCGTGTAAGAGGCGCGACCGTGCAAGCCGTAGTGGACGCCTTCATCGTCGGCAGGATGACCAGCGTGCATTAACCCGCAAGTGGTCAACAACCCGCCGTGAAAGCCCCGAAGCCAGCCGTAGCCTTCAGGTTCGTAGAAGGCAGGGTGAATTTCCGTTGTTGGGGAACGCCATGCTAAGGCGAAACCGCGATAGCGAGCCATTCCAATGTCCATCCCACGACTGGCGAGAACAGTGAAAGTCAAACCACCACCTGTCCAGACATCCACGCCGACGACCCCACGAGCGGGACCGTCCAAAAGTTCGTAAACCTTTGCCCCGCACAGTTGGCTGATGTCGCCGACGCGCCGCAGCAATTCGTCTTTTGTCCATTGCTGCCCATAAAGCAGTGCCATGACCCCCAACACCTCCTGGCAGCGAGTAGCGATTAGTGACTGGCGATTAGCGACTGGCGACTTTAACGGCAAAAACCAGTCGCTAATCGCTATTCGCCAGTCGCTTCTCTTTGAGGATTTTCTGCACCCAAGCCAAGTCATCAGGTGGCAGAGGCGGATCAGGTGGCTGGCGGTAATTTAGGCGCAAATGGTAACGAGCGCGGTCGTAAATGTCCGAAAGCAGCGGATTGAGATTTAACTTGGCTTCCTTCTCGCCTTGCCGCAAAGGGACGGGGATTTCGGGGACGGGATGGCGCAAACCGAAAGCGTAAAGCGTGCCCTTATTGCCTTCCCACCCGCGACGAACGAGGATGCGGTAGTAACTTTTGGGCACGGGTTTCATGGGCATCGGTTCACCTGCCCGCAGGAGGTCAATCTCCACGAGGCTTGTCAGCGTCATCAACACTTGTCGGCGCTTCGTTTCGTATTCAATTCGCCCTTGCCCTGGCACTTTGTTGGACGGTGAGAGGACTTCAAGGACGGTGACGACTTCGTGGGTTTCGGCGTCGCGAATTTCCAAGTAACTCTCCCGCACCCGCTCATAGAGGGGCAAAGCGACAGTAGTGATTTCCACAGCCGTTTCTGTCGTTACAGCCGTTTCGGTCGCCACGGCGACAGCGACGCCCCCTGACGGTTCGGGCTCGGGGGTTGTGGCGACGACGGCGACATCGGGGCGAATAATCTGCTCGCCGTCTTCTACTGGCAGGATGTAAGTCCGCTGTTCTACGGCGACATAGTAGCGGGGCTCCACTTGGGGCGACAAAGCATCAGCAATGGCGGTGATAAGCCGATGATGGAAGTCAGGCCAGATGTCCCGTCGCTCCAGGTAAGGGTTCATGCCAGGGAACGGGTTGGGCATGGCGATTCACCTTCCGAGAGTGCAGCGGGTGGCGAATAATGAAGGCGAATGGAACGATTGGCTATTCGCCACTCGCTATTCGCCCTTAGTAGGGCAACTGGGTGACGGCTTTGCTGACCATCGCCAAAGCGGCACAAAACATGCCGATAAGCCCCATGCCACAAGCGTAACCCGCCACCAAGACGGTAGCGTAGCGCCGCCACTCCGCTCTGTCGGCATAGTTTTTCTCAAAGTAGAAGCGAGAGACCAACGCTCCTGCTAAGGTCAGCAAGCCGCCGAAGGGCATGCCACTCAACCCTTGAACGAGCCCGTAATAGAGCAGGACGGGGAGTTTGGGGATGAGGGCGAAGGGGAGATAAGCCAAGATGGCGAGGGTGAAGAAGGTGAGGATGATGTTGGACTTGAGCGGCATCAAGATGCGGCCTCGTTCGGTGGTCGTCGTCCAAAGGAGGGCTTGGCTGTAAGCGTTAAGCGGCCACATCTTTTGGGCGAAGGGATAGACATAGGACGGGATGGGGGCTAAGCGCCAAAGATATTGCCAGACGGCTAAGTTCGCCAGCAACCCGACGATGACGATGACGACTTCGGTCTTGAGGACACCCGTGAATTTCGTGCCCGTCAGTTCCACGACGCGGAAGTTTTGAGCGCCATCGCCGTAGTCGTAGATGGGCAAGGGGGCGAACCAGATGTCCAATCCCCGATAGCCCGTCAGTTTGCTGTAGATGATGTTGAAGCCTTCCCGAATGAAGGGGATGCCTGTCCAATAACCTGTCAAGCCCCGCATGCGAGCATCCACATAGGAGATGAGGGGCGTGTAGACGAAGGCGAAGAAAAGGGGGAACAGGATGGACAGGTGAGGCAGGAGCAATTTGCAAAGGGCGACGATCAAGGCTGTGGTGGCGAGGTAAACGCCGAACATCAATGGGACGGGAAAATCGCCCCGATGGGGCAGGACAGCCGTTAAGGGCAGGCGCTCGGGACGCTCCATCGGGCGTGCTCGGAGTTTTTGCTGCTCTCGGAGGGCTAACAGCACCGCTGAAGCGATGCCGATGACAGCGATGCCTAAGCCCTTCCCGATGCGGGCGCTCAGCCAAAAGTCGTATTGATTGAGCATCTCCGTTTGGATGGCATCTAAGCCGGGAAGCCAGTTGCGCAAGTAAATGCGTCCGAAAGTGCCGTAGTAAAGCATGGGGTTGAGGACGACGGGAATGAGGGAGCCGATAAAACCGCCAATGACCGTCCAGAAGGGCAAGATGAACCCCGCCAAGAAACCGCCGAGGTCAGTCCCGATGATGACGGGGGTAGCGGGAAGGACGCTTTCGGTGTTTTGGGTCAGGTCAATGAAGGGGATAGGGATCAGTTGCAAGGGGCGGTTCATTAAAGCGCCCGTGATGGTCGGGATGCCCGCGTAAAACAACCCGAAGGCTAAGCCCAACATTGCACCGATGCTGAAATAACGCCATCGCCATGTCTCTTCCTTGCGGGAAATTTCTGCCAACACCGTCGCGCCCTGCGCCCCGACAGGGGCTAACGGGAAAGGCAAGCGCTCATAGTCCGAGGTGATGCGGAAGAGGATGTAGCCAGCGGCGAAACCGCTGGCGCGGGTGAGGAGCAAAAGGGCGAGGCTGATGAAGATGGGGATGACCCAATCGGGATGGAAGAAGGTGCGGTTCAAAATGGCAGGGGAGTCGGCGCGGGGAACGAGCCAAGTGGGGATGTCCTGAGCGACGCCCAACCCTTTGGTGACTTCCGAGGTGCGCAGGAAAACATTCCAGATGTAGCCTGAGTAGGGGTTCGTCCCCAAGATAGCACCAGCGACGATGTAGAGCAAGTAAATCTCTTGGCGCTTGAGGGTGATGAAAGAACGGCGGGCGACTTCCATGAACAAGATGACCGTCACCCATTGAGGCGCCGAACCCAATCCCGTGCCAGTCACTAAACTCAGGTAAGCAGCGCCAGGCAACATGACGAAGGCGACGAAGAGGGCGCCCAAAATCGTGCGGATGCTGAAACCTTCTTCAAATTCTTCGGGGGGTGGCGGCTCCATCAACCGCCGATACTCTTCCAACTCCGCTTGCACTTTCAGCAACCCCACAGACCTTTCCCCCTTTCGGTCCGAGTTTTTGCCTTACGCGCTGGCGATGCGCTCTTCACCGACCCCGTGCACGGCTGCCAAGCCTGCCTGAATGTAGTGTTGCTTCGTTTCGGGTCTTAAGGTGCGCCAGAGCAAAAATTGCTTGCGGATGAGGTTGAGGAAGTTTCTGGTCACCCGAAGCCACGAGGATTCGTCGCCACTTTCCCTTCGGATGGTGATGTGGACGGTGTTGACGAAGATGTCTTCCGTCGGATGGGTCTCAATGGTGAAGTGTTCGCTGACACCCAAGTCGTAAGGCGCCAGCCAGACCATGCATTCCAGCCGATAACCTTCGCCATGTTCGGTCGGGAAGGCACTCATTTGCACGCGGTCGGTGGAGAAGTGACCGAGGCTATAGTCGGTGTGGGCTTCCAAGTATTCCCGCAGGAACATCATGATGCCGACGGCTTGGGCGGACGAGACGGTGAAGGGCAAAAGGATGTGCAGGTAATCGCCTTCGGGGGCGGGCAACCGCCAACGCCGTTCAATCCCTGGCACGGAAACTTGCGACGCTTTCCAAGCGGGGTAAAGCGTGGAACCCAAAACCGTCGCCATGACGACGAGGACAGTGAAGACGGCAGCGACCGACGAGTAGTTGAGGTTCAGCCCTGGAATGAGTTGGAAGTTCACCTGCAACATCGCCACGAATTGACCCAGCATGTAACCGAGGATGGCGCCCAAGACGGCGTAAACCGAGGACTCCGCCAAAAAGAGGGCGCCGATGTGGACGGGGGCTAAGCCTAAGGAAGTGTAGATGCCAATTTCGCGGATGCGTTCATAGACGGCGCTGAGCATCGTGTTGAGGACGATGAGGGCGGCGATGATGACGGGGATGAAGACCGTCTCCACGCCCGAAATGCCTGTCGTCCCGATGGAACTGCAAAGGATGACCCGCGTGCGCCCGCTTCGGTCTCTCTCGGTGGCGAACAGGTTCAACTCGGTGCGGTCAATGAGGGTCGGCAGTTCCTTCTCCACCCTCGCCAGGCTGCCCATGTTGATGGCGACGGAGCGTAAGTTCCCGCCAGCACCCATGACGAGGTTAAAGGGCAAATAGAGGACGGCATCGGGGTTGAGGTGGATGTATTCTTCCAACTCCATCGCCGTTTGCTGCCCTGCCTGCTGCTGTTGGCGTTGGCGCTCTTGCATCAGCAAGTAGTCCACAGGTGTCAAGGGTTCACCGTCCAAGTCCACGATGTCTTTCATGATGTCGGAGTTGACGATGCCGATAACGGGCAGCGACATGCCCAACACTTGGATGCGGGGCAATTGACCCGTGCGCAAGCCGTCAAGGATTTCCCGCTCACTGATGCCGAACTGTTGTGCCATGCGGGTGGGGATGAGGGCGGCGCGCTCATATTCGTCTTTGAACCAACGACCGACGATGGCTTTGCCGATGCCTGTCACCCGCTGTTCATCGGGATGCATCCCGACGATAGCGGTCGCTGAATAGACCTTGCCCTGATAAAAGACATCCACGAAGGATTGATTGCCCACCATCGCCGAGAAATACCAAGCGCGGGGGGCGATGGGATAACGGTCGCCGTATTCATCCCGAAGGATGCGGGTCGTCGGTTCACCCAAAGCGTTCCAAGCGCGGTCACGGATGAGGACGCCCGCATAGACGGGTTTGCCACGCGGGACGGGGACTTTGTTCACCCGCACATAGGGCACGACAGAGGTGAAGGAGAGGACGGTGAAGGTGAGTAAGATGAGGGTGATGGCGGTGAGGACGGTGCGGACTTTTCGGCGGCGCATGTTGGAGACACCCAAGTTGAAGGCTGCCGTCGTCGCCGAGAGGCGTCCGACATCGGCGGTGTGCACGCCCGTCGTCTCAAATTGGATTTGGCGCATCTGCTCTTCAAACTTCTGGACGATGATGACGGAAACGATGACCGCCAGCGTCAGGATGATGAACGCCAAGACGACGATGAGGGGGTTGACGGTGACGATGGCGAAGGCGGGATGGATGTAGCGCATGACGGCAGTAATGAGGGCAAAGATGGCGATGGTGGCGGCGATTTGCCACTTTAGGTCGGTCAGGTAGAAGAAGAGGCGCTCGGCGAAGTAAGCGAAGGGGATCAGAAGCGCCAAGTAAAAGAGGATGCCTTTGACGACATCGTTGGCTGTCCCTTGGGCATCGGGGTAGGCTTTAGCCTCGTAACTCCAAGCGGCGCGGGCGTTGGTCATGAAGCGGTCATAACGGCGCTCCTTGAGGGCTTTTTCGGCAGCCAGCAAAAACTCGCGGGCGTTTTTGTGCATCTGGCTCATGCGGGGGTTTTCAATGCCGTAACGGCGAAGTTTCTGGATGCGGTATTCGTCCAGCACCCACATGTCTTTGGCGACTTTCAAGGGCGTGAAGTAGACGGCAGGTGTTTCGCCCACCAAAAAGCCTTCGCCCAGTTCCTCTTCGTTGCGCGCCTTCAAAATCTGACGGGGATCGTCAAAGAGGCGGTCAGGGGCGTTGATGAGGACAAATTGCAAGCCCAAGACGGATGCGCCCATCGTCACTTTGATGCGGCTCTTGGGTGGGGCATAGACGACGGCACAAGGTTCAAAGTAACTCGTCATCGGTTGTGGGACAGGAAGGGAGTAGCCGTAAAAGAAAGGCTCGGAACCTGTCGTCGTGTCATAGACATACATTTGCGACAGCAGGCTGAAGCGGCGCTGGTCTACCATGTCAAAAAGCATGACGGAGCGGCAACGGAAGAGGGCTAAGCGGCGCTCCTTCTCGTTCAAGTCCATCACAAATTCCAACGGGGTCGCTTGGGCTCCCATGTAACCCATGTCAGGGGCGCGGGTGATTTGCCCTGTTTGAGGGTGCAAGGTGTAACCTTCCAACCGAACATTGCCGCCCCGAAAACGGCTCATGGGGATGCCGACAAATTCGTAAACGGCGGTCGTCTTCCCTTGCGGGTTTTTCGCGGGTTTGGCAAGGCTCATCAAAGTGGTGCGCACGCCCATATTCGTCTTGGCAGGCAAAGCGGTATGGCGCAAAGTGACGAGGGCGTTGAAAACGGGTTGATTGGGCACGGGCAAAGCGCTGCGGTTGGGGTCAAACTCCAAGACCTCGCCCCGCAGGACGCAGAAGTTTTGCTCCAGTTCCGTCTTAAGCGTCTCCGTCGGGGCGCGCAAGAGGTCGTAAAGGACGCAAGCGACCATCTGCGTTTGCGCCGTCAAGTTGGCAAAGTTCATCCGCTCAGGGACATCAAAGGGCGTGTCCACATAGGGGCGGGCATCGTTGACAGTTGCCAATGCGATGCCCGTCTTTCCCGCAATCGTCGCCATCTCGCTGCCCAAAGCCAAGCGTCCCAAGCAGTAAGTGCGCCAACTTTTGCCCTTGATGGGGTTGATGGCATCCACGAAGCGGGTTTCTGGCTCAAAGCCGTAAAGCAAGCCGACCCGTTCCGCCGATTCGCGACAAAGTTTGCCGATGTCGGAAAACTGCCATTGTCGGTCTTCGTTGTAGTCCCAAAAGTAGCCCTTGTAGAAGATGCCGACGGTCGGCGTTTGCGTGGACAAGTCAAGGCTGAGGAAAGTCAGCAGTGTCGGCTTTTCGCCTTTCTCAAACCCCTCCTTGCTGGTTAGGTGGCGGAAGAGGAAGGCAGCCAACGAAGTTTCGCTGGCTTTCACCACATCATCCCACTTCGTCAACTTCTCCGTCTGAAGCCAATCGCGGATGAAGCGGGCTTCACCTTGAAGTCCCAAGCAATGGGCACTGGTCGCTAAAAAGACGACGGTTCGGTCGGGCGGATAACGCTTGAGCAAGCGCGCCACTTCCAGCAAGGAAGCGAGGCTGCTCGCTTGCTCAGCGCCTGACGCCAGTGAGGGGACGATGCTCATGCTGTCGTAATAAGCCTGCACGACGATGACTTCGTTTCGGCGCTTGGGGTCAACACCCCAAAGGATGCCGGCGATGTTGCGGGCGGTCACCCTTCGCCAAGGCATTTGACATCGGATGGTGGCGTTCAATTCGCCCTTGCGCTTCACCCACTCCAACAACTCCAACGCCTCTTTGCGGGGAAGCCAGTAGCGGGGGATGTCAATGGGGGTCGTCAAAAACTTCAGTTCCGCTTCCCCGCGAGGCAGGGTTGGGTCTTCTGGCTCAATGAAGATGACAGCCTTGCCCCCCAGAAAGATGGCGTTGAGCCAATCAGTGCTGGACTCAAATTCCATCAAAGCGATGCTGCCTTGAACTTGTTTGCCATTGAAGGCTTCCAAGCGTCCCGTCCCCGCATAGATGAGGTGACCGCGCAACCCGTCGGGAGGTGTTTGACTGGTGCGCACCAAGTTCGGCCAGAGGGGATAGAGGCGATAGCGTTTTTGCAGGGCAGGGATTTCTAAGGTAGCGCCTTCGTCCATCGGGACGGCAACTTCAAAAGTTTGCTCTTTGAGGGCATCCAAGCCTAAGGCAAGGAATTGGTGGCGGACAAATTCGGCGGCGAAGCGTTCGCCCGGGTAACCGACGACGCGACTGCCGAAAGCCGTGAGGGTGGTGACCGTCTGGCGCAGGTTGGCTTCGCTCACTCCCTCGTAAAGTTCTCGGTAACTGGGCAGTTGCTGAGGAGCGCCCCACGACAGAAATCCCGAAAGGATGCACAGCCAGCCGAAAAAGAACGACAATCTTTTGCGCATGGCAGACTTGCCTCCTTGCCATTGCCGCAGCATCTTTGCCCGATGGTCATCAGCATTGTAGCACAGTGGCAAGGAAAGGCAAGCAAAAGTGAGGTCAGCACATCTGCCATATTCCGCCATCTAATTTTCGCCCTCTTTCCCTTCGCCATTTTCTTTCCCTCCTTGAGCGGGAAGTTTTTGGCGTTGCGTTAACGCCCTTCCGTTTGATTGGCGTTGGCGGGCGTGCTGGCAAAGCGTGGCATTCCTAAAGAAGTCGCCGAAAGCATCCTTCGGGAACTGACACGGGAAGCGGGCGACAACGAAGTCAAAGACCGCCTGAGGGCGCTCATGGACACTTACGAGCGCCTTGCTGAAGGCGAAAGCGTGTTGGCGTGGCAAGGTTTAGAGCGCATCTTGGATGAGGATGCTCTCAAAGCCCTTGACCGACTTTTGCCTAACCCGCCACGCAACGGTCACAGCCCAACACTTGCGACCGTTGAGCGACCCGAAGGACCTTGCACAGATTTGGGCAACGCTGAACGACTTGTCCGCCTTTTCGGTGACCGCATCCGCTTCGTGCCTCAATGGGGTTGGCTCGTTTGGGATGGCGAGCGTTGGGCACGAGATAACGGTAACCAGCGCATCACTGAACTTGCCGAAGAAACTGTCCGACAAATCTATCGCGAAGCCGCCGAAGCCAATGACCCCGATGAACGAGCCAAGTTAGCCAAATGGGCTATTGCATCGGAAAGCCGACAGCGCATCACTGCCATGATTGATCTTGCCGCCCCAATGTGTCTTGCGTTCCCTGACGAATTTGACGCCGATGATTGGCTTATCAACTTGGAAAATGGCGTCCTGAACCTGCGAACCTTAGAGTTCATGTCCCATGACCCTAACTTGAAGTTGACCAAATTAGCGCCCGTGACCTATGACCCCAACGCTGATTGCCCGAGGTGGAAAGCGTTCCTTCAGCGTATCTTCAACGGCAACGAGCGCCTCATCCGCTTCGTCCAGCGTGCTGTCGGATACAGCCTAACAGGTAGCACGAGAGAGCAATGCCTGTTTTTCCTGCACGGAACTGGTGCGAACGGGAAATCCACTTTCCTTGAGGTCATCCGTGCCTTGCTCGGCGATTACGCTGTGACCGCCGAGTTTTCCACCTTCGTCGCCGACCGAAAAAGCAGCGTCCGCAACGACATCGCCCGCCTTCACAACGCCCGATTGGTGACCGCCATTGAAGTCGGCGAGGGCAAGCGCTTCGCCGAGGAACTCATCAAGACCCTGACGGGCGGCGACACGGTGGCAGCCCGCTTCCTCTATCGGGAATTCTTTGAGTTTCGCCCCCGCTTCAAAGCGTGGCTGGCTGCGAACTATAAGCCAGAAATCCGAGGCTCAGATTACGCCATTTGGCGACGCATCAGGCTTATCCCCTTCACGGTCACCATCCCGCCTGACGAACAAATCCCCGACCTTGCCGAACAACTCAAAGGGGAACTCTTAGGCATCCTGAATTGGGCGCTGGAAGGGTTACGGGATTGGCTCGCAAACGGCTTACAGCCCCCCACCTGAAGTGACCGAAGCGACTGAAGCCTACCGTGCCGAAATGGACATCGTTGGCTTGTTCGTGCAGGACGCTTGTGTCACCGACCCCAAAGCGGTCACGCCCTCAAAGACTCTCTATGAAGCCTTCCGAGAGTGGTGCTCCGAAAACGGCTATGAACCCTTCGGTCAAACTGCCTTTGGACGCCGACTGGCAGCGAAAGGCTTTGCGCATGGTCGTGCCTACATTGAAGGTCGGTTGCGCCGTTGTTGGTTTGGCATCCGCTTACGCTCCGACACCGACCCTCAGCCAGACTTACTTCCGCCTGACCAATCCGATAGCCCCGACCAACCCGACATGACAGATGTGACGGATGGGACGCGTTTTTCCGAAAGTCGCCCTATAAAGAGCGACGCCGACCAAAGTTTTGAAAAAACGCGTCCCAATCTGTCATCTGTCACAAGTGCCACCAACCCTTATCCGCCAAGCCCGTGCTGCGGCGAGCCAATAGAACCCAAATGATGAGGGCGTCGGAGTGTGTCTCGGCTGCGGAAGGTGCTGGCAATGGGAAGGGACTTCGTGGCGCTCTGCCGACCTGCCTGAAGGTTACCCGTCTACTGGCGGTGCGCCGACCCTTGCTGACCTGCCAACCCAACCCGACCAACCCGACGCTGACTTCGTGGTCACGGAAGTTTGGATTGACCAGTGGGCGTCGGACGCGCCACCTGCCTATCCGACCGTTGATGACCTTGAGACTGGTGAAGCCATCTCTGTCGCCGACTGCCCCCCGCTTCCGACACAGGAAGCCGTTTGTCCTCGCTGCGGTCACCGCGAACACGCCATTCCGACAGGCTTGCTCCCCTCGCTTTGTCCCGCCTGTCGGTCACCGATGCAGTGGGCGTCTGACCCGCCACCGACCGACCCCGACCCACTCTCTCTTGCTTTAGAGCGCCTTGCCGACCTCTCCGACCAACTTTCGGACGCCGAAAAGGAAGGTGGTCAGGCGTGAAAACCCGCGTCCCGACCACCCCTCACTGGGCGCAAACGATGGGAAGCCAAAGCGTGGCGATTGACCCAGAAAGTCTTTGAGCAACATGGTTTTCAAGTCGCCCCCTTAGGGCTCAACCGCTCCCTCCTCCTTCCCCAAGCCGAACCCCTCATCCTATCCGCTCCTTCCCCGCCCACTGTCCTGATGCTCCTTTGCGCGCCCGACGCCATCGCCTATCACGCGCCTACCCAACGCTCCTATCTGACCTATCGTAGCACTTTCTCCGTGCGTGCCTGCGATTTCGTGGGACTTTTGATGCGGCAAGCCGCTCTTATGTGTCGCGCGCTTGCCTTCGGAAGAGGTAATCCCTTCGGGGTAGCCTTTGTGTGAAGGTGGTTGGGGTAACCCCTTGCCTTTTTCGGTAAAGGGGTGAAGCGGAAGGGCTTGTAGATGTAGGCTTGTTTGGTTTCGGGCGGCAAGGAAAATCCCAACTTGCTTCACGAACAAGAGGTCGCGGGTTCAAATCCTGCACCGCCCACTACCCCCTCTGACGACCACCCTTGCCGCTTCCCCGCATTGAACCGAACGACTCAATGGGTTGTCTATCTCAATAGCGGAGCGGTTGAGGCGAGCCTAAAAATTTTTCGGAGGTGTGTGACGATGCATAAGACGAAACGGATGTCTTTGAGGCAAGTCGTCGTTGCCAGTTTGGTGTTGACGGTGGGCGCCGCTGCCCTTCACGCTCAATTGGGCAGTATCCTCAAGGGTGGTGCGGTCTTGATGCTCGTTCGCCAATTTGGCAAGCAGATCAATGACGGCATCAACACCGCTTTGATGAACCGCAAATGGGAAAACCGCCAAGCGACGAAGGTCGTGCCGATTGTCAGCATCGGCGGCGGTGTCTATGTAGGAGCGGCGCAAGTCATTGGCGAAGAAAGCGCCGTCCAAAAGGTGGAAGCCGTCGCCCAATTGGAGTTGGACTTGCCTGGCAAGGCGAGGGCAAAAGTCCTCGTCCCCGTAGACAAAGTCGGCTTCAACCCTACCGAAATGCAGCGGGTCTATGGCGTCGGCGTCTCTGCCGTCATTGACTTGAAGTTATGACGACCCATTGCGTCGCTGACCTTGCCCCTGAAAAGCGATAGGGCACTTCCGCCTTGCCTGCGGCACAATCTTGCCAGCCCACCGAAAACGGCATGGCGGAGGTGCTTTTTTCATGGAGCGACAAGGACGCATCACGACAGGCATCCCTGGACTGGACATCGTTTTGGACGGAGGCTTGGTGGAAGGGGCGACGGTGTTGGTGCAGGGGCTGCCAGGGGCAGGCAAAACAACCTTCGGGTTACAGTTCATCTATCACGGGGCAACCCAATGCCAAGAGCCAGGGCTCATCGTCAGTTTTGAAGAGTTCCCGACCCAAATGTTCCGAGACGCCCAAAATTTCGGTTGGGATTTTGAGCCCCTCGTCCGTTCTGGCGCCGTCACCATTATCGCCACTTCGCCTCAAGCCTTCTATCAGCAAATCCGTGACCCATCCAGCGACCTCCATCGGGCTTTGACTGAAGGAAAAATCCGACGGGTGTTCATTGACAGCCTCAGCCATTTCCAACGCCTGACCGATAACCCTGTAGAGTTGCGGGAAATCCTCAACAGCCTCCTCAACCGCCTGCGTCAATCGCAGGTGACCGCCATCCTCACCCAAGAGGTGCGATGGAGCGAGGACGAGGTCTCCTTAGAGCAATACGCCGTAGACACCGTTATCCAACTCTTCTTTGAGCCGATCAATCGGGTGCAACGGCGCAGATTTTTGGAAGTCCTCAAGGCGAGGGGGCAATCTTTCCAATCGGGGCGACATGGGTTGGAAATCACCGATCAAGGTTTGCGGGTCTATCCCGTCCCGATGCCTCGCGGGCGGGAACGCCCTTTGGCGGGGCAACGGGTGGCGACGGGCGTGCCGGGTCTGGATCGGATGTTGGGAGGCGGATTGTTTGAAGGTTCGGTCACTTTGGTCGCAGGGGAGACAGGCACGGGCAAATCCACTTTGGTGCGCCAGTTCATCGCTCATGGCGTCCTTCAAGGTGAAGGGGGGTTGTATGTCAGTTTGCGGGAAGACCCCCAACGCATCCTTCAAAGTGCCTCCACGATCGGCATTGACTTGCAACCTGCTTTGCGCGACGGGCACTTACTCATCCACTACGCGACGGGCGAGGTTGACCCTTACAAGTTGTTCTGGGAGGTCAAGGAGTTGTTGGAGCAAGGCGAAGGGAACGGGCGTCCCATCCGACGAGCCGCCATTGACAGCCTTTCCGACTTGGCGACCAATTTCCCCGACCCGACCTACCTGCCCCAATACCTTCAAGCCTTCGTGGAATTGTTCACGATGCACGGCGTCACAGCGGTGTTCACCTTGAGCGTCGCCGCCGCCGCCAACAGCGCCGAACATTCACCCATTGACCCCAACTTGGCACGAGGCTTGGATTGCATCCTGATGCTGCGTTACTTGCTCGTCCACGACCATGTTCGGAAGGTGATGACCGTCGTGAAGATGCGAGGGAGCGAACACGACACGGGCATCCGAACCGTCCGCATTAACCCTGGCGAAGGGATGTTGGTGGAGACAGGCTTTGAGGGGATGCCATCCTTTATCCGAAAGTTGCAGCAATTAGCGCAAGAGCAAGGGGAGACGGCGACCCTTCCCTGACCCATCAACGCCGGACAGACACCTATCCTTGCCCTTGACCGCTGAAGAGGTTGGAGGAGACGAAGTATGTCGCCCTTTGAGTGGTGGCTCAACAATGCGATCGGTTGGTTGCGCTTTTGGTTGCTCCCCAAAGTCGGGCAAGCCTTACTCCTTTGGCTGCTGACATGGCTGATCGCTCGCTGGCTCCATCGCTGCTGGCGGGCATGGTTGCACCCTGCATTGGTCATCGGACGAGACCGCGACGCAGCCCGTGCCGTCTGGCGACAACGACAAGTCCTTGCCCTTCCGTCCGTCATCACGAACGCTATCTTAGGCGTCTTAGCGGGTTGGTTGACAGCCGAAATTTTCGGCGTCCCCCGCGAGGCGCTCCTTTGGGGCATCGTCGTTGTCACCTTGCTCCTTTTTTGGGTGGGGCGTTATGTCCTCTTGGACTTAGCGGCAGGTTACGCCCTTTTGCTGGACGATGTGCTCGTCCCCGGTGACCAATTGTCGGCGCCCTTTGGGGAAGGGATGGTGGAACGGGTGACGCCCTTCCATGTCCATCTTCGGCTCAATGACGAAACCCTTCTCGTCGTCCCCCATCGGCTTCTTCGGGGCGCACCCATCAAAGTGCAACGGATTGCCACTCAAACGGTCCGACGATAAGGAGGCGAGGAAGATGGCTTTTTTGCGGGAGCCGATCGTCCGCTTAATTGCCGTCACCCACTTTCAAAAACCCGACGACTTGCAGGAGTTTCAGATCTGGCAGACGGACACCGACAACGAACCCCAGCAACTCATTGAAGCGGCTGGGAGAACCTGTTACGCCAGTTGGAGAAATCCAAGCGGGCGCACCAACGAACAATACATCGCCAACCTGCTTTCGCAAGGACACCTGAGTGTCATTGAGCATTCCGTCGCCAGTTTTTACATCCGAGGCATCAGCAGAGCCGCTTCCCACGAAATCGTCCGACACCGCCATTTTTCCTACTCCCAACGCAGCACCCGCTATGTGGACGAGAGCGACTGCAACTTCATCGTCCCCGATTGCATCGCTGATGACCCCGAAGCGATGCGGATTTTCGCCGAGGCGGTGACGAAGGCGCAAGAGGCTTATCGGCAACTTTACGAGTTGCTGCGGGAAAAATTTGCCGATGTGGAAGACAGAACGCTGCGGAGAAAGTTAGCCCGCCAAGCCGCCCGCATGGTCTTGCCCAACGCCACTGAGACGGCGTTGGTGATGACAGGGAACTTTCGGGCATGGCGGCATTTCATCCGCATGCGTGCCAGCGAGCATGCCGATGTGGAAATCCGCAAAGTCGCCGTCAAAGTCTTGAAGGAATTGCAGAAAGTTGCCCCTGCCGTCTTCGGCGATTTCCAAATCCGCCAATTGCCTGACGGGACGGAAGCGGCGGAACCCGGCTACCTTTGGGAGTGATTTGTGCCGCTTCGCCTTCCTCTACGGATTGCCTGTCAACGCCTTGACAGGAGGCAACATTTGGCGCGCCCCGTTTTTCAGCCCGTAGCGGTCGGTATGCCCTGTCAGAGCGGCGATGATGCAAAGCAACCCCATCGGCGTGTCGGCATGGTCTACCGTCGCCACACCCGCCACTTGCGCCATCGCCACGACGGAATTCTCCCGCACCTTTGTCGTCTCGCAAACGACCGTCCGAACGCCGACATTTTTCAACGCCCGCAACAAAGGCAAATCAACGGCTTGCACCTGCTCCTCATCGCGGGGTTGCTCAAAGGCAGCCAGCCAAACCGCCGAACCGACGGGCGTGGACAAACTTCCCGTCACCTTTGCCCATCCCATCGCCGTCAAGGCACTCAATTGTCCCGCCGCATCGCCGTAGCGAACGAGCAGAGCGAGGCGCTTCCAAACGGCTTCCTTGACCGCTTCATCCGTTGCCTCGCCGATGACCAAGCCCAACTTTTGAGCCATTTGTCGCCAAGTCGTTGCATCGGCTGCCTGAATGGTGTCAGGGCTGAGGGTGATGATGACAGGGACGGTCGCACCCGCCTTTTGCAAAGTCTCTCGCACCCGCTCTATCAGTGCGCCATCGGGATCGGGGGCGCAAGCGATGAGGGCAATATTGCGGAAGACCAACTGACGCACCGTCAGTGATGGCAGGATGCCTGCGAGCCATTCTTGCACCTCATCCCAACGCTGTCGCATCGTTCGCAGGTCACTTTCCAAAAGACGGATGCGCTCGTCCCGCCGCAGCAATTCATTGGTCAAACGCGCCTCCAAGCGCCGAATTTGCCCTTCCAAGCGTTGGGCGGTCGGCTCACGGGTGAGCCCGATGCCGACCAACACCCCCAGACCGAAAAAAATCAGGATGGCAACCAAAGTCCCGACATACAAACGCCAGTCCACGCCCATTGCCCTTGCACCCCGTCTTTGTTCGGTGACGGATAGAATGCCTTCATGGACTGAAACGGACAAACCCTGCCAAATGCACCCGAAGCCAAAGCCAAAAGAGTCGCCAGTAAGTTTGCAAAGTTGGTGAAAGGAGGACTAACAGGCTGCCGACGAGAAACCCCACCAAGAGCAAGGTGGCGATGTGCCACCAACGCAGCCCGCTGCCATGCAACGCGCTGACACCTTTGGCGTCCACGAGCCGATGACCGACCCGCAAGCGAACCAAAAAGGTGCTCGCCATCCCTTTCCGCCCCTTCTCCAAAAACTCCACGAGCGACGCATGAGTGCCGACAGCGACCAAAAGTTCCGCCCCCGCTTCGTAAGCCAACAGCATCGCCGCATCTTCGCTCGTGCCACCGACGGGGAAGACATGCGCCGTCAAGCCCAATTGCTGGACGCGTTCCAACCCCGGCGCTCGCCCGTCAGGGTAAGCGTGGACGACCAACTCCGCCCCGCACCTTAGCGCTTCTTCCGAAACGCTGTCCATATCGCCGACGATGATGTCAGGGCGAAAACCCAACTCCAGCAAGGCATCGGCACCGCCGTCCACTCCGATGAGGACAGGTCTTCGGTCACGGAGGTAACTGCGGATTGCCATCAAGTCTTCGCGATAGCGATGCCCCCGCACGACGATGAGGGCGTGACGACCTGCGATGGGCGTTTTCAAAGGTGGCAACGGCACCGATGCGCTGAGCAACTGCCTGCCTTCGTGACGCAAGTAGTGCAAAGTGTTTTCGGCAAACTCTTCCAGCGCCGCCGCCAATTGCCGCTCCGCCTCTCGCACCTTTTGTTGAACTTGCTCCGCCGTCAGCACCTGCAAGGCAACTCGCATCCCGTCTTGTTGAACGATTTGCTCCTTCAAATCCACGACGGTCAAAGCGCCGTCTCTCAGTCGGTCAAAAGCATCCCTGTCCAGCAAATCGGCGACGGGAATGCCCCGTTGCAGCAACCGCAAAGCGCCCGTCGTCGGGAACTTGCCTGAGAAAGTCGGGGCAGCGTTCAGGACGGCTGCCACGCCCGCTTGCGCCAAAGCATCGGCAGCGAGGGGGTCTAAGTCCTCGTGCGCCAGCAAAGCGATGTCGCCCTGCCGCAGCCGACGCACCAAATTTTTTGTCCGCCGATCTTTTTTCAACGGACCGACCAGTCGCATGGTCAAGGTCACCGTGCCGCAATCTTGCCACATTTCTTGGCGGGTGTGATTGAACCTGTCAAGCGCTGGGCTGTCAAAATTTTGAGTGCTGATCCTTTTGCTAAGCCGATGTGAGGTGAAACGGGTGCGGTTTGGCGGTTTCCTTGCTGGCGTTGCGCCCGATTGGTTTGGGTTCGCCGATTGGTGGGAGGCTTTGACTTTTCAACTGGACTGGGCGAAGCGGTTGGGTTGGCGGTGTTTTATCCCCAACGGCTTTGGCGGTTGGTCATTGGAACAGCAACGGGAAGCCGTCCGCCAGATGCGCCAACGGGATTTGCTGCTGCCCGGCTTGGGCGCATATCACCTCAACTTGCTCCATCCCGACCCCGACGAACGCGCCCGCATCCTTCGGCAAATCATTGCCCTCGTGGAACGGGCTGCCGAATTGGGCATCCCGACGGTGGACAACATCGCCGGCGTTTGGCATCCTGAAGGTGGGCACACGTTCTATCCCCGCAACAAATCGCCCGAAGCGTGGCAAGCCTTCGTGGACGGGGTGAAGGAAATTTGCCGAGCCTGTCAAGGCACGGGCGTTCGCTTCACCCTTGAGCCTTACATCACGACGCTCTTAGACAGCCCGCAGGCGCTGCGCAAAGCCGTTGAGTTGATTGACATGCCCGACGAACTCGGCATCAACTTTGACTTGGTGAACATGGTCGGCTACGAGCGCTATCACGACATCAACGCCCTCGTGGACGAGACGATAGAAGCCGTCGGTGATTTCATCGTGTTAGCGCATTTGAAGGATGTCCGCTACTTGCCTCATTTGTCGCTGCGCGTGGACGAGGTAGTGCCAGGCGAAGGAGCCGTGGATTTTGTTTACTGGCTGCGACGCTTAAGAGAGGTAGAGGAGCGCAACGGGAAGGAGTTGCCCGCCTTCATTGAGCACTTGCGCACGATGGACGAGATGACGCGGGCGTGGCAACACATCCGCCAATGCGCTCAAAAGGCAGGGTTGATGGCGTGAGAGAAACGGAGAAGAAAGGAGCGAGGGGAATGCGTTGGAGCATTGTCGCCGATGACTTGACAGGAGCAGCGGATGCTGCCGCCCCTTTCGCCACAGCGGGTTTGCGAACATGCGTCGTCCTTGAGCCCGTCGTGCTGCCCAAACGCTATGACTGCATCGCTTTGGATGCCGAAGCGCGATGGCGAACGGCGGACGAAGCGGCGGAACGCATCGCCTCTTTTGTCGCCAAGTTGCGGGATGCCGATGGGTTGATGCTGAAGGTGGATAGCACGCTGCGAGGTTTTGTGGGGGCGATGGTGAAAGCGGCGTGGCAAGCGTCGCGACGCCATTGGGCGCTTTTCGCCCCTGCCGTGCCGACGCAGGGACGCCTTGTGCGGGATGGGCAATTGTTCGTGCATAAAACACCCTTCCATCAATCGCCTTTCGCTTCCGAACCGCCAGCGCCCATCACCGACCCCCGCATCGCCCATCGCTTGGAAACGACAGGGCTTGTCGGAAGGCAACTCATCCATGCGTCGTTGGCGGCGGTGCGAAACCCGCAGCGGTTGCGACAACTTTTTGCCCGTGCGATGTCCATGCGGGCGTGTGTCATCGCCGATGCTGAAACGGATGACGATTTGCGGCAAATAGTGACGACGGCGATGGCGATGGAGCGCCCGCCTTTGTGGGTCGGGGCAATGGGGTTGACAAGGGCGATTGCGCATTTTGTCAAGGGCGAATGGGTTGCTCCGAAGTGGCAACCCGCAAGGCGCGTCCTTTGTGTCATCGGAAGCCCAAATCCCGTCTCCCTTCGGCAATGGCAAACCTTGCAACGGCATGGAGCGGTTGGGCTCACCCTTGCGCCCCCACTCCGACAAGAGTTGCCTGCCGAAGGCATTGTCGCTGTCCGCCTCGTCGGGTTGGACAGACTTGTCCAAGCCATGACGCCTCAATTGCTCCGTCGCTACCTGCGGTCGTGGCTGACGAGTTGGCTTCGCTTGACGCCCAACGATGCCCTCGTTTTGGTCGGCGGGTTCACGGCGCGGGTAGTGGCGGATGTTTTGAGGGCAACTCGGTTGGAAGTGTTCGGGGAGTTGGAGGCGGGCGTTCCCTTCGGCATGTTCGTGCGCCGTCGGGGTGTCCCTTTGCTTTGTGCCTTGAAGGCGGGAGGCTTTGGGACACCGATGACTTTGCAGCGGGTCGCCCAAAAGTTGCTCGCTTCGCCTTGACGCCTCAACGCAATCGCTCATCGGCGATGACCTGACCGTCTTGCAGTTGGATGATGCGGTCAGTGCGTTGGGCAAATTCCCGCTCATGGGTGACGACGAGAATCGTTTGCCCGCGTTCGGCGTTCACTTCCCGAAGCAACTCGTAAAGCGCCTGAGCGTTTTTGCTGTCCAGCATCCCTGTCGGCTCATCGCAGAACAAAATGTCGGGGTCGTTGACGAGGGCGCGGGCGATGGCGACCCGTTGCTGCTCGCCGCCAGAAAGTTGCGAGGGGTAGTGGCGCAACCGATGCCCCAACCCGAACCGCTTGAGCAACTCTGCTGCCTTCCCCATCGCTTCCTTTCGGCTGACGCCCGCAATGAGCAACGGCATCGCCACATTTTCCGTCGCCGTGAATTCAGGCAGCAAAAAATGGAACTGGAAGACGAAACCCATCCGACGGTTGCGGAACTCCGCTAACGCCCGTTCGTTCAAAGTCGTCAAGTCCACACCGTCAAACTCCACCCGCCCCGAAGTCGGCTTTTCCAATCCGCTGAGCAAGTAAAGCAGGGTGCTTTTGCCCGAACCCGACGGACCGACGATGCTGGCAAACTCGCCTCGCCGAAATTGAAGCGTGATGCCCCGCAACGCTTCCGTCGGCACTTGCCCGTTGAACACTTTGCGCAACTCGTAACACGCCAAGATGGGTCGCTCCATGTCCATCACCTTTTCACTGGGCGGCACTTCGGACGATTTCTACGGGGTCATAACGGGCTGCCATGCGGGCGGGGAAGAAGGCGGCGATAGCGCTGACGGCGATGCCAATGGTCGCTGGCAGCCAGTAGATGGCAGGATGACGAAGCATCGCAAAAGTTTCCAGCGTCATCAAACCTTCGCCTACGACGGGCATACGGCTCATCGCGTCAATGGCTTTCGCCGCCAATGGGACTGCCAGCAACGCCCCTATCACGCCCGTCAGCGTCCCTTCCAAGACGAACAGGATGGCGATGTCCCACGCCGTCAAGCCCAAGGCTTTCAGGATGCCGATGTCCCGTTGCTTTTGCAGCACCGTCGTGATCAACCCGTTAGCGATGCCGAAAGCAGCGACGACAAGGGTCGCCATCAAGAGGAGCGCCGTGATGAGGTCTTGCAGGTTGAACAGGGCGAAGTAGTTGGCGTTGGCTTCCTGCCACGAACGGGCTTGATAGCCCGTGAGCCGCTCAAGGGTGCGGGCGATGTCAAAGGCGCGATAGACATCGCTGACGCGGACGGCGATGCTCGTCGCTTCATCGCCGAAATTCAGCAGCGTTTGTGCCGTCGTCAATCGGACGATGCAAGTCAACTCGTCCGTCTCCCGCACGCCGCTCCAATAGCGCGCCAAGACACGGCAGCGGATTTGCGTGCCATTCGGTCCGATGAGGGTGACTTTAGCGCCGACGGGGATACCCGTTCGCCGCAGAAACTCCTTGCCCAAATAGCAACCGTTGGGCACTTGGGCTAAATCGCCGATGGCGTCCCGCAAATATTGGCGGACGGAAATGACGCGCTCTTGCGCATCGGGGGCGATGCCCCAGAGGTTGACTGTTCGCGTCAGGCTGCCGTAAACGAGCAAGGCTTTGCCCCGCACTTGCGGCGCCGCTGCGGCGACACCGCTCACCCTTTCAATGAGCCGAACCAATTGGCGGTAAGTTTTCAGGCGCTTTTCGGGGCGGCTGGGTGGCGGGCGAAGGGGGCGCACTAAGGTTGGCAAGTCGCCCTCCCGCTCAAGAGAGGAGGTGGCGAACAAGCGGGGCGGTGCCCAAAGGGGTTTGCCGGTCACCTCCACATGGGGCGCTGCCGTCGTGATGCTGTCCATGAACTTGGAACGCAAACCGAGCATCAGCGACGCCATGAAACTCATGGCGAACACGCCCAGCATCACGCTACCGACGGTCAGCGAACTCGTTCGCCACCGTTTTCGCAAGTGCCGAAGGGCGATGAAGAGCAACACCGTTCGCATCCGTCAATCACCCAAGAGGGCGCAGTAGGAATGGCGTCAGCCACGAAAAACGGTCATCGCTATATGCCCACAATCTGCCGCGCCCAGTTGCCGACGAGCCAATACTCAAACAGTTCGCCATTGTAGGCACGGATAGCGGCGACGATGACATAAGCCAGCGCCCCAACACCCAATACGATGAGGGCAGGGATGGTTACGCAAGCCAGCACGATTGTCAGCGACAGCACGAGCAACATCACCGCCACAACCAACACCGCCAGTTGGAAGAACAGCGATTGCAGTGCATGGAAGGCGACAAAGGACGACTTGTCTTTGTAAACGAGGTAGATGACCAACGGAACGAGATAAGCGCCGATCCAGACGACATAGCCGACGAGGGTGAGCAGGTGCGCCAACATCGCCCAAGTCCGCTCTTCGTCGGAGACGGGCATTTGCCCCATGGTGGCTCACTCCTTTTCCTGCGCCGTTGCTGCCCTCCGCATCGCCGACGGCAATTCTGCCGTGAGCCAGCCCGCAGAAAAGGTGCGGCAAGGGCTTTCAGGGCGGAAGCGAAAATCGTCGGCTTGCGGGTTGACAAATTGGGGGTCGGCGACGAGGCTGTTGCGGTCAAAACCCGTCGCCTTCGCCCATTCAGCAAGGTCGGTAAACTCGCGATGGCGGGGTCGCCAAGGGACGCCGTAGAGGACAAGTTTTTGCCCTGAGGCAGCGAAGTAAAGGTTGCGGTCAAGGACGATGCCTACCTTCGTCGGGTCAAACACGCGGTCGGGATTAGTTTTCAGCCACGCTTCATAGTCGGCTTCGCTTTTGAACTTCGCCCGTTCGGCGGGATGCCAACCGAAAAAGCCGTTGTCATACCAGAGCGCCAGTTGATAGCCCCGATTGAAGGCGCTGACATTGCCGACGAGGATGAGCCCGCGATTGTGGTAAGGCACGACACCGAAATCAGGCGTCTCAAGGGGGCGCGGTCCTTGCTCCCGCAGGGCGATTCCATCCTTATTGCCGACGAAGGTGTTGAAGGCGACGACACAATGTTGACTCTCGGCAATGGTCAAGCCCGCGATGCCCCAATCAGGCCACTCCACCTTGCCGACAACGCCAATCCCGTTGCGCACGAACAGGTTGCGGGTGACAGTGATATCGCGGCTGATTTCCACGAACAAGCCGTGATGCTCGTTTTCCCAAAAGACGCATTCGGTGATGACGACATCGCGCACATGGATGTCCAGCCACAAGCCGGGACCGCCGTTGCGCCGAAAAAGGCAGCGGCGGAAAATGCCGTCCTTTGCCCACGCCAGTTTGAACCCGCCCGCATCCCAACTTCGGTTGATGGGCTTCCACGAATTGCCCTCCCACACGCAGTCTTCGTTGAGGAACTTTTCGCCTGACGCCCCGCCACCTGTGTGCCCGCATCGGCGGATGAGACAGCGGCGCATCGTCCCGTGCACCAAGACGCCTCCGCCTGCCATTTCCTCCACGACGCAATCTTCCAGCAAATTGTCGCTTCCGTGCAGCCAAACGGCGGCGCGCTGCGGGAAGGTGGCAGCGTGACGGAAAATGAAGCCCCGCACATGAACGAACCGAACGCCTTCGCGATTTTCCCAAGGGCTCAACCCAAAGAGAGCGCTGCGCGTGGCGACTTCCACTTGGTGGGTATCGGGATCAGAACCATCCGCAAGCCAGAGATAAAGCCGACCCTTTTGCGGGTCGGCACAAAACATGCCCGCAAAAGGACCACCCAAGTTGGGCAACGGTGATTGCAACACCGAAGACGGTTGGTTGCTTTTCAGGGCATAGGCATGTTTTCGCCACGCCGCTCGCAAATCGTCCGGCGTCAGGGCAGGCAAACAAAGTTTCCCGTCAACGACGACGAGTTCCGCTCGCCCCCAAAGTCGGTGCTGCTCATCGTCAGGATGGTGCTCCACCAACGAACCATCGGGGCGGCGGTTGATGACGAAGCGATGGTGCCAAGGGATGCGGTAAATGGGCGCGTCGTTGTCGGCACGCTCCCATCCCGTAACGATGTCAGCGCCCGTGATGACGACAGAACCGATGGGGTCGGCGACAAAGGTGATGGGCAATCCCACTTTGCCGCTACGGGTGAGCCGAACTTGCTCGCGGTAAACGCCTGCCTTGACGATCACGGTGTCGCCGGGCTGAACGAGTTGAGCGGCTCGGTTGATAGTCTTGAACGGTCGTTCTGCCGTCCCTGGATTTGCGTCGGATGCATTGGGATGGCGATTATCCACGACATAAACAGCCCCCATCCCTTCGGCTAACAGCAACAAAACACCCGCAAATGCCATCGCCGTTCGCAATGTTCTCACCTTCCACACACCCATGCAGCCTTACCCCTTGACGACGCCGATGGGGCGCATGCGGGCGACGCGGATAGAAATGCCTGCCTCGTGGACGCACTTGGTCACTTCGTCCACATCTTTGTAGGCTTCAGGCGTCTCTTCCACGACCGTCGCTTTCGTCGTCCCGCGCACGATGATGCCCTGCTTGCGCAACCGTTGGAGCAATTCGTTGACATCGGTGGAGCGTTTGGCGGCGGCTCGGCTCATCACCCGCCCCGCCCCGTGACAGGTGCTGCCGAAAGTTTCTTTCATCGCCCCTTCCGTCCCGACGAGCAAAAACGAACCTGTGCCCATGCTCCCTGGGATGAGGACGGGCTGACCGATGTCGCGGTAGCGTTCAGGGATGGCAGGGTGACCGGGCGGGAAGGCTCTCGTGGCGCCTTTGCGATGGACGACGACCGTTTTTTTCTCGCCGTTAACGATGTGCTCTTCCACTTTGGCGATGTTGTGGGCGACATCGTAAACGACGCGGATGCCCAACTTTTCCCAACTGGTGCCGAAAACCTTCTCAAAGGCTCTGCGGACATTGTGGGTGATGCATTGGCGGTTGGCGAAGGCGTAGTTGATGGCGCACCGCATCGCCCCCAAGTAGTTTTGGGCTTCGGGGGATTTGAAGGGCGCGCACGCCAACTGGCGGTCGGGCAGCCAGATGCCGTATTTGCGGATGGCAACTTCCATGACATCCAAGTAGTCGTCACAAACTTGATGCCCAAAGCCTCGTGAGCCGCAGTGAATCATCACGACGATTTGACCGACTTGCTCAATGCCCATCGCTTTGGCGATGCGGGGGTTGTAGATGTCTTGGACGACTTGCACTTCCAGAAAGTGGTTGCCGCTGCCCAAAGTGCCCAGTTGGGGCATGCCCCGTTCAATGGCGCGCTTGCTCACCTTGTCGGGGTCGGCGCCATCAATGCAGCCATACTCTTCCATGCACTCCAAATCTTCGGGGACACCGAAGTTCCGCCGATAGACCGCCCAACGGGCGCCTTCCGTCATCACCTTCTCAAACTCGTCACGGCTCTTGACGACGACGGCGCCTTCCGCACCGACACCAGCGGGGACGAGGTGATAGAGGGCGTCCACAAGTTCCTCCAACTTCGGGGCGACTTCCTCGTAAGTCAAGTCGGTGCGCAACAAGCGGACGCCACAGTTGATGTCGTAACCGACGCCGCCAGGGGAGATGACGCCCGTTTCCGTGTCCATCGCCGCCACGCCGCCGATGGGGAAACCGTAGCCCCAATGGATGTCAGGCATAGCGATGGCGTAACTGACGATGCCAGGGAGCGTGGCGACATTCGCCAGTTGCTCCAACGCCATGTCGCGCTTGATGTGCTCCAGCATTTTCTCCGTCGCATACAAAATGGCGTCCACGCGCATTTCTCGCTTGTAACTTTTCGGGATGCGCCAGCGGCAGTCGTCCAATTTTTCCAGTGGACCCGTCCAGGCGCGGTCAGCCATGACGGGACACCTCCCGATGAAGCAAAGTGATGTCGTGGCGTCCATAATTTTGGCGCAGGTCGGTCGGGGATTGGGCTTGACTTCCTTTTGCGCCCGTTGCCACAATCTTTGCGGAACTTGGGACACAGCCGAAGACGCTGACAGGGGCAAGAGGAGATGCCTGAGAAGGCAGAAACCCTTTGGCATCGCTGGCAACGAGTGCGTCCACAGCGCAACGAAGCCATCCGTTGGGAGGAGCGGGATGGGACGGTCATCATCACCATCGCCCGCACCGATTGGCTGGCACGCCTGTTGCGCTGGCTGATCGCCCGCCCCTTGAAGCGGCGGATTGAACTGGACGAAATCGGCTCCCTCGTTTGGCGGTTGTGCGACGGGCAACACACGGTCGGCGACATCGCCGAGGAATTAATCCGACGCTACCGATTGATGCGGCGGGAAGCCATCACCTCGTTGGCGGAATTTTTGACCCAATTGCGTCGGCGTGGCTTGGTGGGATGGCAGGAGGCGAAAGAGGGATGATGGGACGGGGCAACATGAAAGTGTTCGGGTTAAGCCGAGAAGAGATTCGCCGCCAAATCCAATTGCCTTGGAGCGAAGCCTTCCGCATCAGTTGGCGCTATGTGACCATCCGACTGGGGCGGTCGTTGGTGACCGCCAGCACCGTCTTTTTGTCCGTCGCCTTCTTGATGGCAATCTTCACGATGGTGCTGGCAGCGAAGGCGGCAGGACAGGAATTGGACGCGCCCACCCGCGCCCGCTACCTTTGGTCGGTCCTCATGGGCTTCATGATTTGCTCCGTCGGCATTATCAATGCCTTGCTGATGTCGGTGACGGAGCGGTTTCGGGAAATCGGGACGATGAAGTGTCTGGGGGCGTTGGATGAGTTCATCGTGCGGATGTTTTTGATTGAGGCAGCCCTGATGGGGTTGTTCGGGTCTATCGCCGGGGCTTTGACGGGCTCGCTCATCATGCTCCTTTGGAGTGGCTTTCGGGTCGGTTTTGGGGTGCTGGGGAACATCGCTTGGGGCTTTCAAAGTGCCGATGGCAGCCTCGGTTTTCTGGGTTGCTTTGTTGTCTCCCTCGTGGCGGGGACGCTCCTTTCCGTCGTCTCGGCGATCATCCCCGCCTTGCGTGCCGCAAGATTACAGGCAGCCGATGCCCTTCGGACGGAGATTTAATTTCAGGAGGTGAGGGACGGTGGCGATGGAACCGATGATGCAACCGACAGGGGAAATGCGAGAGCGGCTTCAGGAAGCCGCCAAACGCTTGGAGCCGATGATGGAGCAAGTCTCGGAGTTTATCGTCCGCACCCGCGAGGTGCGGAAGGTTTACCAAATGGGGAAGGTGGAAGTGGAAGCCTTGCGGGGCGTCACCTTGGACATCAAGCGGGGCGAATACATCTCCATCATGGGTCCGTCGGGTTCGGGCAAGTCCACCCTGTTCAACATGATCGGGGGCTTGGACAAACCGACCTCAGGCAGCGTCTACATCAACGAGGTGGACTTGGCGCAACTGGACGCTTACGAACTGGCGTGGCTTCGCTGCCGCACCATCGGCTACATCTTCCAAACCTTCAACCTCATCCCCGTCATGACGGCGTTGGAGAATGTCACCTTGCCGATGATTTTTGCGGGTGTGCCCGAAGATGAGCGGCGGGAACGGGGGATGGAGTTGCTCAAGCGCGTCGGTTTGGCAGAGCGTTGGAACCACAAACCCGCCGAACTGTCAGGCGGTCAGCAACAACGGGTCGCCATCGCCCGCGCCCTCGCCAACGACCCCGTCATCATCCTCGCCGACGAACCGACGGGCAACTTGGACTTGAAGACGGGTCGGGAAATCATCCAGTTGCTCAAGGAACTCAACGAGGAGAAGGGCGTCACCATCATCTCAGCGACCCACGACCTGAAGATGCTGGATGTCTCCGACCGCGTCATTTGGATTCGGGACGGGCGCATCGCCAAGATTGAAGACCGCGCCAAAATCCAACTGGAAGCCGCTTTGGCAGTGGAAGAGGAACTGGTGGAAGGCGCCGAGTGACCGCCCACCATCTACCCGAAACCAAACGAGCCTTTCAGCGTCTAAATAGACGGCAGCGACAGAAAGGGTTTGGAAAAAGGCGACGCCGCATCATCTCCCTCCCGACCCTTTTGCCGGCGCGGTCCCCCTCCCGCCGCGTCGGCACTTTTTTTTTCACCCGCTCGTTCTCGTCGCTTTTCAGCCCCAAAAAATTTCGGGCGGCTCAAAAGCCGCCCGAAAGGGTTTTGCAGTCAGTCGCGTTGACGCTGGAAGTTTGGCTTACACCAGCGAGCCCAACTTCTCCCGCAAGTGGCGCAGGACGGCTTCTTTGGGGTTCACCCGCCTCCGCTCGCCCCCGTCGCCTTGCCCGACTTCTTCCGCCAGTGCCTTCAGCGTCTTGCGCTCGGTGTTCATGGAACTGACATACGCGCAGAAATCACCGCACATCGTGCAGACGCCTTTCTCGTAGTCCTCGCTATTGAGCCGATACTCGCGGGCTTTGTCGGAGTCAAGGGCGAGGGCGAACATCGTCTCCCAATCCAACCGATAGCGGGCTTTGGACATCTCCAAGTTGCGCTCCCATGCCCCTTTCACGCCCTTTGCGATGTCGCCTGAGTGGGCGGCGATGCGGGTGGCGATGATGCCTAACCGAACATCTTCGGGGTCGGGCAACCGCAAATGCTCAGCGGGCGTGATGTAGCAGAGGAAGTCCGCCCCTGCCGCCGCCGCGATGGCGCCACCAATGGCGCCCGTGATGTGGTCGTAGCCAGCGCCGATGTCGCAAGTGAGTGGACCCAGCACATAAATCGGCGCCCCATAGCAAAGCCGCTTCATCATCTTGATGTGGGCGTCAATGTGTTGGATGGGCACATGCCCAGGTCCCTCAATCATCACTTGCACGCCCGCTTCCCATGCCCGCAGGGTCAATTCGCCCAACACCGCCGTCTCAAACCATTGCGCCGCATCGCCCGCATCGGCGATAGCGCCGGGGCGCAAACCGTCACCGAGGCTGATGGTCACATCGTATTTGGCGCAAATTTCCAACAAGCGGTCAAATTGCTCATAGAGAGGATTTTCGGCTCGGTGGTGTGCCATCCAGTGCGCCAACAACGAACCGCCACGAGAGACCATCCCGCAGGCACGGCTTTGCTGGACGAAAATGCGGACGGCTTCGCGGGTGACACCGCAGTGCAAGGTCATGTAATCCACGCCCTGTTGCGCTTGCCGTTCAATGACCTCAAAGAGATGCTCGGGGTCCATGTCGGTGATGGATTTGCCCTCCCGCAGCAACTCCCACGCCACTTGGTAAATGGGCACGGTGCCCAAGGGTTTGCGCCAGCGGTTCAAAATCGTCACGCGGATGAAGTCCAAATCGCCGCCGGTGCTCAAGTCCATGATGGTGTCAGCGCCGTAACGCTCGCATATCTCCACCTTCAGCAACTCCTCGTCCAAGTCCACATGGTCGGGCGAAGTGCCGATGTTGGCGTTGACCTTCGTCCGCAAACCCTCGCCGATGCCGATGGGATAGTAGTTTGGATGGTTGATGTTGCGCGGGATAACGACCCGCCCTTTAGCGATTTGCTCCCGCAGCCATTCCACATCAACGCCCTCGTCTCGGGCGACGAGGCGCATCTCTTCAGTGATGATGCCTTGTCGGGCGGCTTGCATTTGCGTCATAGCAATTCGCCTCCTTCAGGTTGTGTCCTTCGTTTCTCTCTTCAACGCTCGCCTCTTCAATTGTGCGGCATCCCTGTCAACCTCTCGCCCTGCCTTTCCGAAACGCTTGACGACCTTTTCCGCTGCCACCATTCTCGCCCATCTCAAATTGCCTTCACCCCTCCATCGGCTTGCCTAACTTCGCCCTCTCCGCCTCAGCGATTGTCTCGTCCAGTTTGGCGAAGAGCGGGGCGATGTCCCGAAGGCGTTGACCGACGGGCAATTGACTGGGTTGCCAGCGCAAGACGACACTTTCGGGCTTGTAAAGCAGCGCCAAGTGCGTCCGCTCCGTCTCCCGAATTTCCCGCACCTCAAACTCGCCGACCAGTTGTCCGTCGTAGCCGAGCATGTGATGCAACCGCTCGCAGGTGAAGGGCAGGAAAGGCGCAAGGGCGACCTTCAAAGTGTCAATGGCGCGCAACGCTACATAGCAAACAGCCCCTGTCCGCTCCCGATCGCTTTTGATGGTTTGCCAGGGTTGCTGCTCGTCCCAGTAACGGTTAAGCGCCCGCACAAATTCCATCGCTTCTGCCAGTGCCCGCCGGAAGCGACAAGTGCTTAGCAAACCGTCAACCGTTGCCAACATCTCTTCTGCCTTTTGCAGCACTTCCTGATCGCGTGCTGTCAATGTTGAAGGTTGCGGGACTTGACCGTCAAAGTTGCGGGCAGTGAAGGTGAGCACCCGATGCACCAAGTTGCCCCACCAACCGACCAATTCGTCATTATTGCGCCTAACGAAATCCGACCAAGTGAATTCAG
>Ga0326762_1000158_pt1 | contig 36358 bp, 35 predicted proteins | sample NORPS_S_FD_207669 | JGI IMG/M metagenome (GOLD analysis project Ga0326762, IMG submission 207669) | Hot spring sediment microbial communities from Norris Geyser Basin, Yellowstone National Park, WY, United States - NOR.PS_S | ecosystem: Environmental > Aquatic > Thermal springs > Near-boiling...
AGTCCTTCTCCCTATCCCTCTCCCTTCTAACATACCTCTCACATAATTCTCCTTTACCCTTTACTCTGTGCTATAGTCTTTTTACACTCATACACGATCTTCATGCTCTGGAGAGGCTTTAGATCTACATGTATAAAGCCTATTGATGGCTCATAGCCTTCCAATGATAGCTCATTGCTATCCCAGCCAATAACCCTTCTAACCTCGATCTCCTTAAAGCCCTTGAAAGGAATAACTACTCTATCGTCGAAGATTATAGCCTTGCCAACAGCCCAGCCTCTAACCCTGTGCTCGAACCATGTTGATTTCCAGGGTATTGAGGGATATTCCCCTGGTTTTAGAGTTTTATCCTAATGGTTCTAGCCTGATAATCTATCTCCATAAGCTCTTCTCTAAGCCTTTTCTTAAAAGCCCTATCCCTCGGAATATTGGGATCATCACCTTCGAACCTCTGATCACTACTAGCTTTTTACCTTTTCTAACAAGCTCTTGGAAGCAATATCTCCACTTGATAGTATCCCAGATTATATCTATAGCATTCTGTAGAGCCTTGACATACCATGTTATAAGCTTCGAGACCCTATCATCTCTTATAGGCACAGAATATGCTCTCACAAGCTCAAGGATTTGGCAAACCTCTAGACATAAGCGGCAAGACTCAATAGCTCCATAAAAAGACTATATATTAACCATATTAACCCCTATAAATAGATATGAAACTCAAAACAGTTTCTTTAGGCTTCCATAGACGGCTGCCAAGCCATGTAGAGATCTAATTCTTGGCGCTGCTGTTTCGTTTGACGAATATCATGGGTCAAAGCAATTTCGTGGAGATGCTGCATGGTTCTGGCAAATATATGAGGGGATAGTAGTTAAAGATCAAAGCTATAAAGTTCTAGCTCATATATCTCTTAACTATGTTTCTCATCCTTCTACCCGTTCCTCTACCCTTACCATTCTGCCTAGCTTTACGATCTTGTCTGGATACACAACGATTCCCTTATCCGTTATATCGAATCTATGTCTTTTGAGGCTATGGCTGGTTCCTCTCATCTTCCACACTATTAGGCTTCTGATTAGCTGTCCATCTACTTCATCTAGATCGAGTCTTATTATCCCATCCGCAGCGTGCTCAACACCTGGGCCTCCGAAGCCTTTCTCTGTTACGGAGACCTGGCTCACAAGGATCCCTGTTAGCCCTAGCCCTGCTAATACTCGCTTGAGGGACATAACAATTTTTCTCGCCATGGCGGGTTTCGCTAGGTAGAGGGTTGAGACAGAATCTACAGCTATTCTCTGGGCATTCGTCTCTTTTATAGCGTTTCTCAGAACATCTAGAAACTCATCTATATTATCTACATCGCTCACAACATACTTCTCCCTCTTAGCAGCCTCTCCAATACCTCCTGTGAATGCATCTACTATGGCGAACAAGCCGTCCTTCTCATATTTCCTCACATCCCATCCGAACTGGGACATGTTAATCCTAACCTGCACAGGGTGCTCCTCGAGGGCTACAAAGATGCCTGGCTCTCCCATTTGGAGACCGCTCCATAGATATTGATATGAGAAAATCGACTTCCCCGTTCCAGGTCCCCCGCTGAGGAGAACCACATTCCTTTTCGGAATACCTCCGTTCAATATCTCATCTAAACCCGGTATCCCCGTTTTCGCCCTTTCAACCAAGGATGCGCACCACCTCCGAATGCTCAGCTCCTATATATATTTGGCTATCTAGCATTAAGCCATATAACTGGATCATCCCCCGATGTTCCGACGATATGAAGGGATAAGCTATTTCTGCTGCACCCTAGATCTAGATGTCTGTGTAGATGTGGTTCTCTGCTGCCTAGCCTGGGTACCTGGTGCTTGTTGCTGTGTCTGCCTAGCCATAGAGTATCCTCCTGGCCTGGCCCACGGACTCCACGCTGGGTTGGGGCATTGGGGCCTTTCTCTACACGTGATGCAGCTAATATAACATATGTTCTCAAGGGGGTGGAGATAGCATGGCTTGACAATATTATAGGAGCCACACCAATCACATCTCATCCAATATATACCCATCTTCGCCCAGCAAAAATTAAAAGGGTTAGATAGAATATAAATAATGGGCCGGTAGCTCAGCCTGGAAGAGCGCTCGGTTTGCACCCGAGAGGACCCGGGTTCAAATCCCGGCCGGTCCACCAGACTATAAAAATCCTTAAACCAGGCCATGGCTCAAACTATTCTCGCTCCATCGAAAAGCAGGATTTCTTAAAAAGCTAGCTGAGATTACAGGTCTTCCCCTAAAGGACAAGACCTTCAGCTATGATAGTTCCGTGTTCTAAGATTATGAAATAGGGAGTAGTTGAGGTCTATTTACTATTGCTATTAATGCTATACTCATACTCTGATAGACCAGCTTCTGGTTTGACTGAACCATGAGTATTAATTAGACCCCTAGATCCTCTAATAGTTTTTTCATAACTCTAGCATTTTCTAGCATATAGTGGTTGTTGTTGAAGAAAACATAGATCCTATTTTGTGCTCTCTTGATCACTGTTAAAGCTAGGTGCCTTAACTCCTTAATATTATAATTATATAGATACCAGGTGTTTCTACCATGCAATCTAAGGTATATGGTGTCCCCGCTACTATTGATCCATGTGGCCACAGGTGAATCTATAGATACAAGAGTTATCCCAAGATCCTTGCAAAGGTTCACCGTAGTCTCGTTAAACCAGGATTCATGTCTAAACTCCACAGCCAGTCTCTGCCCTAGATTGACACTTCTAATATAGTCAGAAAGCCTAGCTATATTCTCTCTAGTAGCTCTAAAAATTGGCGGGAGCTGTAATAGATAGAAATCTATAAGATTATCCATGGGTTTGAAGATCTCTGCAAATCTATCCCATACCTCGAGAGCTTTACCAGATAGCCTGTAATAATGAGTTATATATTGGCTAACTTTAACAGACCACCTAAGATTTCTTCCTTTCGAGCTCCAGCTTCTAATCTGGGACGGATATGGTATTCTATAGAACGAAGCGTTAAGCTCCACAGCATTTAAACCAGAATACTTAACATACCAGTCTAAGCTGTTATTTGGATTCCAATCGTAAAGCCATCCCGAGGCTCCAACATAGGCCTTCATGTTAACCCTACACTCCCAAAGGCCACTGAATATCAGTTAATGTCAGGAGCTTTAAACATAGTGATGCTATTAGAATCTCTATTCCCTGCTCTTGCTATACCAACAAACTTAAACCTAACCCTGAAGCTGAATTTTCGCATAAATTCTACAGGTTACAACTGAAAACCAACTTTTTAAAATAAAGAGATAGTCAAGCTACCGATCCTTATATTTAAGCATAACCCCATATTCACTTACTGATAAACTTCATAGATATTGGGGTTGTCTCACCATATTACTATGCTTTAACCAGATCCACAGGTAGGATTCAAATTAATTATATGCCCTTTTAAAGTTTACCTAAGCATGCAATTAAAGATCTCGAAGTAGAGTGCTACGACAAAGCTGTCTCAGCATCCTATTTCGCGGTTAGAAAAGCAGCTGAAGAACTGCTTCCATCGGGGGACAAGCGGTAACATGGGGGATAGCTGCGATGTGTGTGGGAGTGCGAAAAGAGCGTTGAATATATTATTGGATGTGATCCTAGGCATACACGGTTCTACATATAAAGACAGTATATGATTCAACTGCTTCAAAGCCATGTTGTGTGACGAATTTTTTGTTCTTATTGATAATACCTAAAGAATATTTGATATAATGTAGTATTTGGTCATCCTTGTTTGGTGAAAATTCTTTTGGCTTATGCTTATATTTTCCCTCTATATGTGATTTATGGGGCCATATTAGGAGGTAGGGTGGGTTTCTGTAGAAGGGGTCTTAGAGGGGCTCTATATCTAGAAGACGGATCTTTATTCGAGGGATGCGGCTTCGGATATGAGGGGATTAAAGTCGGGGAGGTTGTTTTCACCACATCTATGGTGGGATACCCAGAATCTATAACTGATCCTAGCTATAGGGGTCAGATCCTGGTTCTAACACATCCGCTCATAGGAAACTATGGAGTAGCAAGAAGCTCTCTTAGACTCTTGGGGGATATATATCTACATTTTGAGTCTGAGAAACCCCAGATAGAGGGGCTGGTGGTTTTCGAGGAGACAAGCCCTAGCCACTGGTCCTCGGAGAAATCGCTCGATGAGTGGCTGAGGGAGAACGGGGTTCCAGGTGTATCTAGGGTTGATACTAGGAGTATTGTTAAGAAGCTGAGGGAGAGAGGTGTTATGATGGGCGTTATAGTTACTTGGAGAGGTGGTGAGGATCTAGATGTTGAAGAGATAAAAGAGATCCTTGCTAGGAGTCCTAGATATGAGGATACAGCATATGCATATCAAGTCTCACCCAGAGAGCCTATAGAGCATGGGGATGGGGACGAGGTAATAGCTGTTCTCGACTGTGGGGTTAAACACGGTATTCTCAGAGAAACTATGTCCAGAGGGTTCAGGGTTGTGAGGTATCCATGTTGGTCAGATCCTTCGGAAGTTGTTAGAGATGCAAAGGGTATTATTATAAGCAATGGCCCTGGAAACCCCTTGATTCTGAGGGAGGTTATAGAGAATGTCAAGGAGATTCTAGAATATAGTATTCCTACATTGGGAATATGCCTGGGTCACCAGCTGATAGCCCTGGCATCTGGTGGAGACGTGTTTAAGCTGAAATATGGGCATAGAGGGGCGAACAAACCCGTTCTAGACCTAGAGACAGGCTTGGGATATGTGAGCACACAGAACCACGGATACGCAGTAGATCTTGAGAGCCTGAGGGAGACAGGATTCAAGCCCTGGTTTATAAACATAGATGATAAAACCCTCGAGGGCATCAAACATAGTAGCAAGCCGATACTGGGTGTTCAGTTTCATCCGGAGGCTGGGCCGGGGCCCTATGATTTGACGTGGATCTTCGATCTCTTCGCTAGGCTGGTGGCGAGGCAGAGATGATGTTCAAACCCCAAATATAAGAAGAACTAGAGGAAATCCTCATTCCATTTCTTATTTTATAAAGTTATGACCCCTCCCCGCCCTAGAAGGGCGGGGTTTCTATGCTGGGGTCTCGGGTGTTAGCCCCCTGGAGAGGGATTAATGGTTTAACACCACTATGTGTTATCGAGTAGCTCTCTATCTTCCTTGCTATCCTTATCCTGTGTCCTAGTCTTCTCGCTATGTTTAGTGCTGCATTTATATCTGCGTTGATCTTCTTCCCAGTCTTACTGCATATATATAGTCCTCTATGTTTTCTTCCGTTTTATGTTTATTTCCACATATTGAGCACTCCCTGCTTGTACAGTCCTCAGGGACTATCTCAACTTCTATGCCATACTCTCTGAACACATCTACAATCCAAAGAACTATTTTCCTGAACCACCATATGTTAGTGTTATACTCGTTACCATTGTTCTGTGAGAGCATTATTGGATATCCTATGTATAGCTTTCTAACACCTCTTCTATACAGATCATCAGCTAGGAATCTAATTGCTGTTATATAGAGATGTCTGAGCCTCTCATTCTTCTTATACATAGCATCTAGGTATTTCTCGTGATAGTATATCCATGTTGATATGCTAAGCCTCCTCAGCACATCCCTTATAGATTGATATGTAGCTATCTCCCCCTTCCACCAATAATACTCAGACTTAATAGACCCGCCTTTAATGAGCAAAGCAGATCTATCCGAGATCATCACAGCGAATTAGTTATTCAAACCCATATCCGTGAAAACCTCTTTATCTCCGATAGGGTCTCTCTGCCTAATAGATCTAGGGTTTATAACCCTCCTACTCTTTTTATCCTTGTAGTTGGGCTTTACATAGCCCCTCTTATTTGATTTAGGTGGCTCAACACCAACCTCTATTGGCACTAGTGCAAACCATCTGCCATTAACGTATATGATTTCAAGCCTACCCTGCCTACCCTCCCACCTAATCCTACCAACATATCTTATCCTCAGATCGAAGCCTTCAAGTACTATGTATCCCTCGTTCTTGCTAATAGGCTCTAGATAATATCTATCGTTCCTAATCAATATATGTATCTTCTTCTCACCAGTCTCTCTATCCTTCCAATAACCTGGTGGAGAGACATTCTTGATATGCGGAGGTAGCCTACCTTTTTCTTGTTTCTTATGCTTTAGGAGCTCGAAGAAAGCATTCCAAGCCTAGTCATTCTTATTAACAACCTGGCCAGCATTAACACCGAGAACCCCCTTATATCTGTGGTAGTATTTCTTGTTGATCTCATCCCTCTTCCCAGGCGATAGCTCTCCATTGAAGAATGCATTCCTCTTCTCATAGCTAAGCTCATTCCACAGCCTAGCACATACCAATCCAATATCGAATAGCGTTTCTTGTTCATATCTATTCGGGAATAGCCTCAGCCTAACTATTCTCTTATTGCTCCTCTTCCTCCTCTCTATTAGCTCTCTAAATACTTCCAGGGGTCGGGGTCTCTGGCGGGCACGCCTCGGAGATTCCCCCGCCGGACATCTTACTAGCATATTTGCCCTCCGAGACTTGACCCCAACTAAATAACACGGTGAAAACCCTATAAAAACATACCCCGCCCTAAAGGACGAGGCTTGCCCTGTTGTCAAGCCCTGTGGATATGTTGAATATACCAAAGATCCAACCCCTATAACCCGCCGCTAAAAGCGGTGGACGTCTGAGACCGAGACCTATATAGTTTATAAAAAGGATGTTGAGATGAGGTTAGAGGATCAAGGTGTGGAGGTGGGAGCATATATAAGAGATATATTTCTCAAACAATATTTTGGAATGCTGGGGAGCCTACTCTGAGGATATTGGTTGTAGGGCTTATAACGCATGATGCTGGGAAAACCACTGTTGCAAGGGCCCTTATAAGTGAGCTTGTTTCGAGGGGATATAGGGTTGGCGTTGCGAAGCCTGTTGCAGGGCATAACATATGGTATCAGCCTGCTTCTGTGAGGAATAGCATTGAGAATCACATACTAGTAGGCGAGGATGCTGTGGTGCTTAAGAAAACCTCTGGATCAGAGGATCCGTTGGAGGCTATAAACCCCCTCGACATAGCCCTAGCACCTCTAGACCCCATACACTATCTTAGAAGTCTCAGAAGCTATGAGGATGCAATGGCATCTATGATCTCGTCAGCTATCATGCTCCGTATAAGCATATGCATAGAAAGAGGTATAAACACAGCCCACTACATAGTCTATAGAAGGCTCGAGAGAATACCAAGCGGTGTGAGAAGGGTTGTAGAGGATATAGCCTTAAAGGTATATCCTAGACCCATAGCGATCGATGCAGAAGCCCTCGAACCCCTAATCCTGGAGGGCTATATTGCCTCAGAGACATGCTATAGAGCTATAGCTAATAGGCACCAGGTAATGGTTATTGAGAGCTTCAACAACTCAGCATCACCACTAGCAAGGCTCGAAAATATAGATGCTGTAATAGCGGTCTCACCAGGCAAGATCCTTATCTACGATGGCCTAACATATCTGAAAGCACTAAAAGTGGTTCTAGACGTTGAAGGATCTATACACAGAAGGTGGTGGCCAACAACAAGTGAGGTGCTAAGATTAATATCACCTCTAGAGATCATAGACACACCATATATAGAAGATATAAACCTCTTCGGAGAATTCACCGAAAACCTCACAGATAAGATCATAAGCATTTCGAAGGAAGCAAAGGCGTAGCCATTATCCATGATGGAGTAGACTATAGAGCTGATATAAATAGCTAGGCTAATAAAAAGCTTTAAAAATTTAATATTCAAATATAGAAGATCCGTCCACTAAGGGTTGAAAAGGCCGCACTAATTATCTTATAAAATATTTTAACTATACAATAGGCGGGGCTCCTCGTATTAAGGGGGTAAGCTCTATTGTATAAAAGATCTGATCAGCTTAAACACGGCTCAGCATCGATCAGCTCACGGCTGTGATCATCACTTACAGGAGCTTAAAAGAAGCTGCAAGACCCCGCCGGCTCCCCTCTTCATAGCAACCCATCCGGGTCTCTCAGAGGGTTTTCCCATAATATTAATTAATAGCTATGTTAATTTAAGCTTTTATAGACTTGATCCTTTAGTAAGGATAGTCTAGGCTTTGAAAGGGCTATTTCAGCATGATCGATGGAAATAAGATCCTATCGATCATGTATGTCTCAATGCTTATTAGGTGTGCTTTAGAATATTCTGGGGACATATTCATGAAGCCTGATCATAGCCTTAATCCCAGCTATCTATATATAGCTGGCGTCTTGATCTTTTTAGGATGTTCTCAATTCCTTATAGCTATGATAGTTGCTAGCTCTCTATATCCTGGCTATAGCATTTCGAGAAACTATATAAGTGATCTCGGTGCTACGTGTAGGGGTGGGCTATGTGTTGTTTACCAGCCATCTTCCATTATATTTAATTCATCGTCGATTCTCCTTGGAGCTCTTCTGATTTCTGGATCTCTATTTATTAGGAGAGGGGGGATGGATAGGCTATTCCAAACAATGATCTTCTTTACCGGTATAGGCTCTCTCGGCGTTGGCCTGTTCCCCGAGAGCTATGGGGTTCTACACACGGTTTCAGCCTCAATAGCATTTATCTTTGGAGCATCGGCAGCTATAGCAAGCTATAGGGTTTTAACGGGATATGCTAGGTTTATCGCCTCTGCAATAGGTGTTCTAGCTATTGTCTTCCTAGCACTCTTCATAACGGGGTATCATTTGGGTCTAGGGCCTGGGGGTGTGGAGAGGGTTCTAGCATATCTAGAACTTCTCTTCGGGGTCATGTTTGGCGGCTATCTAATGGGCTTTAATAGGTCTATGGAATAGCCTATGGTGGTACTATATATGCCTGTGAAGTATAGGCAGTCCGAGATCCACAGGAGGATCCTAGATCTATTAGGTGTAAGTGTTAAATCTGTTAAGAGCCTCGATAGATGGTTATTCGTGAATAGAGGGGTCGAGGTAGAGCTCCCCCTATCGCTTAGAGCAAGGCCCGATGATGAGCTTATCTTCTCATCCAAGGTTTATCTCGAGGAGTCTCCTAGATATAGGTGGATCTTTAAGGCCTCTATTAGCGGTGGGGGGATAATAAAGATCGATGGGAAAATCCACCAGGGTTTAGATCCATGGCACAGCGTAACATTCATACCCCATGGCGAGCACGAGATAGAGATCCAGGCGACCAGCAGGGCTCTCTTTGGCGAGAGCCCATGGGTCTTCAGCTTCAACTACTCCCTCGCATCCATGGTGAACTGGAGGGGTATAAGCCTTGGTCTGGGTATGCTCGAGACTCTGAGAGCCTCTAGAATCCTTGGAGGCAGTGTTGGGGATGAGATCCTCCAGATCCTGTCGAAGGCTCTAGAACCTATAGACTCTGTGCCGGGGATAGCACAGATAGCTGCTGTGGAGATGATCTTCAGGGATTTAGGTGAACCCTTGGCAAGCAGGTGGGATAGGGGATATATAGCTAGCGTCTACGGTCCAGGGGTTTTAAGAGGGCTTCTAAGGAATACCCCAGATCCCGGGGATCAGGATGTGGATAGGGCTATAGATGAGGCCTACAAGATCTTCGTGGATGGGTTGGAAGAGCTTGTCAAGAGATATCCGAAGGAGGGAGAGATAGTTGCTCTGGGCCACTGCCACATAGATCTGGCATGGCTATGGCCATATAGCGAGACGAGGAGAAAGGTTGTGAGATCATTTGCAAATGTGTTGAGACTTATGAGAGATGGATATAGCTTCTCGTATGTTCAGAGCAGTGCCCAATATTATAGATGGGCAGAGGATTTCCAAGAGATCTTCAAATGGGTTGAGGGGCTCGTTAAAAAAGGTCTTTGGATCCCTGTTGGAGGTATGTGGTGTGAGAGCGATACAAACCTGGTTACAGGTGAGTCCCTTGCAAGGCATCTCCTCTACGGCCAGCTATATTTCCTAGAGAGGTTCGGGAGGATCTCTAGGATAGGCTGGCTACCTGATACATTTGGCTTCTCAGCACAGCTTCCACAGATCATGAGGCTCGCAGGTATAGAGGTGTTTGTCACTCACAAGATCATGTGGAACGATACAAATAGATTTCCATATCATCTCTTCCTGTGGGAGGGGATCGATGGGAGCAAAATCCCGGTCCATGTTATAATAACAACATATAATGGGAGCCTATCTTCGGAAGAGGTTAAAAGGGTATGGGATGAGTATAGGCAGAAGGATCTTGCACCGGCTGTACATGCCTTCGGTGTTGGAGATGGTGGCGGAGGGCCTAGCATTATTATGCTGGAGAGAATAGAGTGGATCAATAGGATGCCCAGGCTTCCCAGGATCCTACATAGGGTGGGGGAGGCGGAATATGTAGATCTCATTAGGGTGGCCTCGAAGAAGGCTCCAATATGGAGGGGAGAGCTCTATGTAGAGATCCATAGGGGCACATACACTACTAACCATAGGATCAAGGATCTAGTATATAGGGTTGAGGAGTGTCTCAGAACAGCTGAGCTTTGGAGTACAATAGCTTCTTCCACAGGGATCGCGGAATATCCTGGAGATCGGCTTAGAAATGCTTGGGAGTCTCTTCTAAGGGCTGAGTTCCACGATGTCCTCCCAGGATCTGCGAGTTACGATGCCTATTTAGAGGCCTATAGAGAGTTGGAGGATGCTCTGAAAACGTGCTCCGAGATCTCTGAGAAAGCCATGGTAGCCATAGCTGGTGGGGGTAATGAGGGCCATATAGCTGTTTTCAACAGCCTACCATGGTCTAGAAGGGCTATTATAGAGCTCCCCAGGGGGTTATATAGATATGCCGGGGGATCTATGCCTACACACCAGGATCTAGGGGGATCTGTTCTCGTTGAGGTAGAGATCCCGGCTACTGGATATGTTGTGCTTGAGAGAGCTGGTTCAGAGCCTCCCAGAGGTGGAGACGGGGTTACGGCATATAGAGTTGAGGAGGGCTATATCCTCGATAACGGCTTGCTCAGGGTTACGATCGGCATGGATGGATCTATCAGGGTTAAGGATCTAGAGCTCGGTGTTGAGATAAGCCATGTCCTCAGAGCCCATATAGATAAGCCTGGTGACTGGGATGCTTGGGATGTTGAGAGAAGCTCTATAGAGGATCCAGGTGTAGCTCTCAAACCAACTGGGGAGCCCTCTATAGTCTATAGCGGATCTCTGAAAGCGTGTGGGAGGATCAGCTATAGTTATAAGGGATCCGAGATCTCTCAGAGGATCTGTCTTTCAAGGGAATCTAGGGTTGTTGAGATCTCGTCTAATATAAAGTGGATCTCAAGAGGGTATCTGCTTAAAGCCTGGCTAAAGCCTTCATTCAGCTTCGAAGATATATTCTATGAGATACCATTCGGAGCCATTAGAAGGAGCTCTAAGCCTAGGGATAGCTGGGATACGGCTAAATTCGAGGTTCCGGCCCTCAGATGGGTGGATATATCAGATGGCTCTAAGGGCTTCTCAGTGATCTCGATGACCAGGCATGGGTATAGCCCTAGGGGAGATGAGTTGGGGCTAACCCTTGCGAAAACCCCTATCTTCCCAGATCCATATAGCGGGTTGGAGGAGTTCGAGGTTAAATATTATATCTACACCCATAGGGGAGGCTATATAGATGGTGAGTTACCCAGGATAGCCTATGAGCTTTGGAGCCCACCGAGGATCGTTAGAGCTGGTGGTAGAAATACACAGGCAAGCTATATATCGCTATCTGGCGGAGGAGCTATCATAGAGAGTGTGAAAGCGGCTGAAAAGGGTGGGGGGTATGTGCTCAGAATATACAACCTATATGAGAGGGATATAAAGGCAAAAATAGATCTCTGGATCCCCTTCGAGACATGCCAATGCGATCTACTAGAAAGACCCCAGGGAGAGCAAATCCCAGGCAGGAACTCCCTAGAGATCCCCTTAAAACCCTTTGAAATCAAAACCCTATTGCTAAAACCCAGCCCAAAGCCTTGAAAAGCCCTCCACAGGCATCTCATTAGCAATCTATAACCTCGATCCAGAGTTTCCGGGAAATACACACACTATAGAGCTACCAATATAAATACACTAGATCTAGAAATTCGCTTCGAAAGTAAAGGGCTTTCAACTAATAACTCTTTATAAACCCCGCTATATTTGAGGATGTGTGGGGCCTTATATGAGGCTAGCTATTTCTATTTTAATATTAGTAGCGCTCCTGATCCAATATCTACAGGTGGGGTTTGAAGCCCATGCAGACCCTTTATATGGCGTTGAGGTCTATGGAGCTGTGGTTAGAGTTATCGATGGAGATACCCTGGATCTCAGGGTTCTAGCTGTTTATAAGGATAAATATCTATCTTTCAACGGATCCGAGATAAGAGTTAGGCTTGCAGATATCAATGCACCGGAGCTTGGCACTCCTGAGGGTGAAGAGGCTAAGAAAGCCCTTACCTCTCTAGTTTCTGGAAAGAATATTTATCTCGATATAGATGACCTTTATATCTACGATCGATATAAAAGGGTTGTTGCAGTAGCATATCTACCTATCAACTCCACACACCTACTCAACATAAACCTCTGGCTAGCATTAAACGGCTACGCAGAAATAATTGACTATCCAAACGAATTTAACCCGAGCAAGTGGAGTCTCTATATCGCGCTAGCTGTTACTATAAGAGATACAATTACCAGGGCTATATCAGCTCCTAATCCTAATACTGATTCCCTCATCATAGCTATTATCATAGCTATTCTTATAACAGGATTCGTAATAGGATATATAGCTCAGAGATCTATAAAGCGTAGATGAGATTGGAAAGCCATAGAGCATCCAGATCGCAGGGTGTCCAATAGGGATGTGTTTTGATCGATTTGAAGCTAGTAAAGCATCTACTAGCGGAAGTAAAGCCAGCGGTCCCAGCTCGAACACAGAGGAGTAGCATATAAAGCCTCTTTGGGAGAAATGCAAAAAGGATCTTAGAAATCAATAATTTAGTAGAATGAGGTGGGCAGAGGCCATGGGTGTAGCTTTAGAAAGTCGCCAGCCCAATAACCTCTTACCTTTGCCGTTAAAACATCTATTACAAAGGGTTCTCCGGCTCTTAAAGCTTCCTTCACTATGGGCTTAACTTCCTCAGGCTACTTATCCTTTATGCTTTTTAGGGTGTAGCTTCTAGTTGTGGAGAACTATATCGCATTGAGATCTAGAGCGATGTCTGGTGGAGTTGAAACTTAGCTCTGTGGCTGGCTATCTCTTTGGTATGTCGCTGTAGAGTATTCTATATGCTGCTAGCGATATGAAGAGCGCCGAGTAGCCTGCGACTGAGAGGGCTGCTGGTATGGGATCTCCATATAGGCTCATCAATAGAGGTGTTAGGAGGAATGCTCTTTGTAGGATCTCTGTGGGTATTATATATGCATGCATGGTGGCTCCCCAGGTTGGTAGGAGCCTTGCAAAGATTGAGTAGCCTCCTCCTAAGCTTCTCTCGAGGAATATTAGGAGGCCGCTTATAAATGGTAGAAACGCTAGCATGGAGATTGGGGCTGCTGTCGATATAAGAGTATTCCTTGTTATCGAGCTGAGGGCGAGTGCTATGGAGAAGAAAATAGTGTTGGAATATATGTTAGCCACAAGGATAGTCGGGGCCATATCTATATACAGCTGTGGGCCAAAGATAAGAGTGGATAGCGATATTGAGAGAACCAGCATGAGTGTTGTGAAGAGGGCTTGGAGAATATATCCACCCAATACCTTTCCTAGAAAGATCTCAAGCCTTGTAGCGGGTTTTGTGAAAAGGGTCTCCGAGGTTCCTCCCTCGAACTCCTCTGAGAAGGATCCCGAGGCTATGAGGGACGCCAAACCGGACATGAGGTATGAGGGGAGAAAATATGTGAATAGCCAGGCCAGCCCGAGATCAGGTTTTACTGGGAGATTCGTCGTAGAAGCAACCCTATTGATCTCACTATAGCCATACAAGCCCAGAATCTGAACCAATGTAACCAGTATAACACCAGCCAAAACCTTCTTCCTAGCAAGAGCCCTTCTAATCTCATATCTAGCCACAACCAAGATCCTCCTAGCCGAGAGACCTTTCATTATAACATCTAATGCTAATATCGATAAGAAACAAATAAAGCTTCAGATCACAGATCCTAATTTGACGCTAGAACCTTAATATGCCGACCCCTCCCTCCCTAAAGGGCTAGGGTTCCCTCTTGGAGCAGGGAGACTCGAGATACATCCTTTTTAAAGAGTTTGGCTCAGGACAGGATCTCCGATTCATTACCCCCATTCCTCTCTTCGAGGGACACGGGGTTATGGATTTTATCATAGCCTCAGAGGCATAGATTCGCTAGAGGTTAGCCCCCGAGCCTTACAAGCATTGTCTCCATCATCTGCTTGTCCCTCGATGGTTGTTGATTATCGCTGGTATTCTTTTGTTTGGGTTGCTTTGCTTCTTGATCCACAGGGATGCTATAGCATCCCTGTGGTTATCGAGGGACTTCCACCTCCCCCAAAGAGATCTTGGGATCTCTATGGGTTCATGGGTGGCTGTTGAGCCCAGCGGCACTGGGCTCCTATCTAGACTTAAAACCCCGAAGCCTTTCTGGGCAATGCCCTCATATAGGGCTTCGAGGGCTTTAAGATAGATATGAGGTTAGGGATATAGACGCGATCGCTACAATGATCTCTGGGAGATATAGGGAGGAAGATGTTGCTAAAACAATAGAGGAGAGGGCTGTGATTCTATTTGCATCAGCAGCGGCTGAGGAGAGCATGAAGATAGCCATAGCCGCGGTAGCCCTAGGCCAGCATGTCCAGATCTCTAGGGCGCAGGAGGTGTTTAGAGAGCTATATAGCTCTATAGATGAGAGGAGAGTCGCGACAGCCAGGAAGATCTTCGGGGTTAGTGATAGGCTAAAAACCATAATAAGAAAGTACGGCTTATCAGGTATAGGGCTGTGCTAATAATTACGGCTGATAGCCTTGACCTTTTAGTGCGGAGAGGAGGTTAGTGTTTAGCCGTTATTTCTTGAAGAAGTTTTTCCACATGCTCTAATACTTTCTTAGCCATGTTCAATGCTTGTTCAGCATCATATCTGGTGTATAATTCCTCTGCAGGTATACCTGCCTCTTCATCGCCGTACATTGCTAGTTCTCTCTCTTTTCTCAGGGATCGTGAGATTGATGCAAATTCGTCTATGTGTTCTCTGAACCATTCTGGGAATCTATTCCTTTCCCTCCTCAACACAGGCCCTGGATCGTGCCATTTAGGGGGTTCAACCCCTACTAATCTTAAAGCCGCCTTTAGCGATAATTCAACAGCCTCTTGGCATTGCCTCACTATATATGGGTAGTCTCCTGACTCCAGTTCTTCCTCTGCATGTTTTAATCTGTCCCGTGCTTGTCTGAGATTAGATTTTGCTAATACGATATTATTCAATTACTATCACATCCCCGTATTTCGCATCTTCTTTAAGTACCCAGTACCATTTCTTTCCTATATAGATCCTCTTAGCGCCTAACTCCTTTAATCTCTCAGATAAACGTATCAATATTTTCTCGAAGAAGCCTTCTTTATCATATACTATTACTGCATCCTCAACCATGTCTAGATATAGAGGCGATATTTTCTCAGCCTCTTCTCTGGTCTTAAGGATCGGCGATATAGATATTGAGTATCCCTCTTTATATAACTCTTCCAACAATGGATCAATTCTCTTCTCAGCCTCAAGATACCTTTCGATCCTCTTGAGGCGGGACTTCGGCAAGTTATCTACAACAATTAATAGATCAAGATCACTATCTCTCCTGGCATCACCTCTAGCCACACTACCATAAACCACTACAGAAACTAGATCTGAGCCAAAAACATTGGCTAGTTCATCAACAAGACTCTTCACAACAGATCTATAAGGTTCAGTAATATATTGGATTTCTCCCTTAAACAATCTCAATGTCATCTCTAATAAATTATCCTCGAAACAATATTATATCCTTGGCCTCCTCCCCATCCCAGAAGGGCGAGGCTCACAGCTATAAGGTTTATTCGAATCAGCAAAGTACGTGATCATCATTACTCAGATCCCGGATTCCTCTTCACATGTTTAGTATTGATCAGATAGCTCATAAACTTTTAGCGGCTCTCTTCAGAGAACGGACTACTCACTGATGCAAGATGCTATCGAGCAGAAGGATAAAAGATAGTCTGGCACATTTTTTGTCTAGGAGGTCGAGGCTTTAGGATGTGAAGCCATAAATAGATCTTTCTGCAGAGTCGATCAGATCTTGCCCTTCATATTTATCATGTTTGGTCTACCAATATTTTACCGAGGGTAGAATGCGCGGCGTACCATTATCTATTCTAATAATCTAATAATAACCAGCTAGTTATAATAGCTCATCATAGGTATACCTGAGAAATCAAGATCCCTAGTCTCTCTATCACTTATATAAAATTCTCATTCTATAACCCCTAGATCTGTATATAGGGAGCGTTTCCCCGCTAACGGTACTTCTAAATACTTGTGAATATCTTTAATTCCGTTAGCGGGGTTGGCCCTAGGCTTGGGATCACCAGCTTCGCCCAAGCCGCATGGGGCCCTGTTGAGGGGAACGCCATCTCCCTCCCATCTGTGGATAGATATTTCAAGCCGATATTGATTGCACCTATAACGTCTCTATCCATGGTTAATCCATTGCTCAGCCTTGCTAGCCTCATCTGTATTTTTATAACCCTCACCCTTCTGCCCCCTCTCAACGCAATGCGAATCACAGAGGGGGTGTATCTCTTGATGGGCTTTCTGCTAAATGGATCTCTTGATGATGAGTATGCCTCTGACTCCTCAAAAACATGTAATGGCTTGTTATTCAATATCTCTACTAGTTTTGAGGCGCACCACTGGTGGATCCTATGCCTAAGATTTTTCTTACTAGCTTTGCTAGCCATTCTACTCTTACCCCTATGGGCATTCCCGACAACTACTGTGGCACTATATTTTCTAGCGATCTCCTCGATTATCCCAGCTGTTTTATAGATGATATCTTCTTTCCTCTCCCCCTCACGAAGCTTTCTAAGGGCTTTCCTAGCAATTCTATCCCTAGTGGATCTATTCTCCGCTATTCTCTTCCTCCTCTCAGAATATGCTATAACGATCCTGCCAATGTTAGTCTCGATCCTATAGATCTCGTGTAATTTCCTATCCACAAAGACAGCTAGTGTAACATTGTTCTCATTTATATCCACTGCAACAGCATTATCAGGGTTATAAGATACCTCGAACTCCTTTGTTAAGGTTAGATATACAAGGATCTTTCCACTAGATAGTTTTAATTTCAACTCGCTTGATGGCTTCCAATTGTTATAGAGATATCTATGTAGATGCTTATTGTTTCTATAGCCTATCCTATTCCATCCTCTATGTGTTCTAACCTCTATATATCTTTCTCAATCTCTAATCCTGGGAATCAGAATATGTTATCGTTATACTCCTTATCTTAGGCCTATCTCTTTCCGCCTGTCCTTTTTTCTTAAGCTTTTTGAATGACCTAGCCCTTCTAATGGCATCTCTATAGCACCCCTTGATAATCCTCGTGGGAAGCCGTGGATATTCCTCTCTAAACCTACTGTAGAAGATCCTGTGTAAAGTGGATTGAGAAGCTCTATACTCTAGAGCGTAGCAGAGCATCTCACCCAGCATCTCCCTATATGCTTCCTCAATCTCTCTAAGGGCCTCTCTACCAATACTGTTAGTCCAGCCTTCTAGGATTATTGTTCTTTTAAGGGTCTTTAAGAGCTTCTCCAACACTAACCAAGCAATTAGAAGTAACTGAAAGTATTTAAATTTAACGCTAAACCGGTAACAGCCTATCAAGAGGTATACCTCCTGTGATTTGCTTTGCGTTGAGAGGGGGTAGAAGGGTAATGATATTAGAAATATAGATGAGGCTAGCCAGATTAAGTAGTGGATTAATCATGGATAGAGACGTTATAGGTGCAATCAATATCGGCTTGAAATATCTATCCACAAATGGGAGGGAGATGGCGTTTCCCTCTACAGAGCCCCATGGGGTGCAGGCGAAGCTATTGATCCCGCACCAAAGGCTAACCCCCTCACATAATTAGAAATAATGAAATAATCAGAAGTGCCGTGAGAGGGAAACGCTTCAGCTACCCCATAAGATCATCACAGCTCAGTGGGCATGACTCACATCATCCAAAGTTATAAGGGACAAAGAGTATTTAAAGAAAAATTCTGTATCTAAAACTTTGTCCTTCTAAGGGAGGTTAGAACGCGAAAGAAGACTTGTCACTTTTACTTAGCTTATATTAAGCTAGTTCTAATAAGCTATGTGTGGAGGGGAAAATGTAGAGAGATGGAGAGGTATCGAGCGGTGTGGAGGCCCACGAGTCTGAACCGCAGCTATATTTTCGGATGATGAGCCTTTCTCTTCGCCGAGTGATGAGGAGGCCAGCCTGTGCTGATCTATAATGGCAGGAAATTCAAAATAGATCTCGGATCTTTCTAGCGGGTTATCGCTTCTAGATAGATGATCGGTGCAGGTCAGCTTCCTCACCACTCAGCTAAGAGGAGGTTTCATCACCAAAGAAAATGATTCAAAACATGGTTAAAAATTATAGAGAGGCTCTTTGTGAATTCTATTGCCAGATGTTGGGGAAGGCATGTATGAAAAAGTCAAAGGCATAGCCGTTACCTGTATAGATGTCTATGTGTTTTGACCGTTAATATTTATAAATAGCTTTTATGTTAGCTATGGGGTTGGAGATATAGTTGGCTCACAGGATTCTCCTGTCTCTCGGCTTTATATTCTCTTTTTTCACCGATGTTTCCATGGTTACCATGATATTGCCGGCTCTCTTTACATATCCTATAAGCATCTTCTTGAGAGGGTTTGGATGGATAATCCTTGGTAGGAGAATTAGCGGGTTCTACTACATTACAGGGATATTTGTGCTTATCTTTGGAGCTCTCCTATATCTATCTGTGGTTTACCAACCAGTTAGGGATTCTCAGCTGGGCAGGATGTTTCCCTTGTTCTGGATTATATATTCGGTTTTCGAGCTGCTCTCATACATATCTCTTGGAAGGCTGAGTGGCTTGTTCTACATTGCATGTATAAGTATCTTGGGCATTGCCATGGTTGCCTATATGATGATATCCCAGACAATGCCTGGCTACTCGCAATCTGAGCATCCAGCATCGTCACCCTCGATCTTAGCCCTCTTCGCTACTCTCTCGATATCATCGCTTGCTGCAGCGATATCCTCTTTAAAGCTTAGGGTGGATAGCCTTTATATGAGATGGTAGATGCGGCATAGACCTAAGATCTAACGAGGGGTCTGCGGTTTTTAATCTGCTGATATATGTTTTTTAGCTTCTATCTCATAGTCTCCCCCACCTGCTAGGATTTCTAGAATTTCCTCCGAGATCAGGGGTTTGCCGTTTACAAGCGGATATGCATATGGAAGCTCTATCTCATGCTCTATAGAGTCTATCCTCCTCCTAATTGTAAGCCCCAGCGCTACTGGGATCTCTTTGACCCTCCTCCCCTTAATAACCTCTAACGCTATATACACGCTTGCATCTATCGGGAACTGGTGTTCTCCTATATTCCTCTTAGCTGCCTCTGGGAATCGATCTGATAGCATCTTCTTAGTCCTACCCATTGGTGGGTGGGCACCTAATATTCCTCCTATTACTACTGCTTCGAAGCCCTTTAGATCCTCTGGCTCTAGTAAGTGGGGAGCCTGGGGATCTAGTATGATTGCTTTTGAAGGATCGGTGAGCTCGTGGAACCTCTTCCTCGTGCTCGGCAGCCCCGGGATCTCGACCCCCGTTATTGTTAGGATATCCCCAGCCATTCTGTAGCTGTTCCTATACTCGGCGAGTATCCATCTGCCGAGACTATCCTCCAGATGCTCTATATATATTCTAACCATTCTAGCCGACCTGGGGGGCTAGATAGAAGGTTGCTGTACCCCCCATCGCTAGTGGGAAGATCATTTTGAGAGGTGTGTCATTCGAGAAGCTCAGCTGTAGCTGTGAGGCTAGGTTCGCAAGGGAGAGAGCCTTCTCTATATACTCCACCTCGTAGGAGCAGCTTGATGGCTTGGATAGCTTGAGATCTATCAAAGATCCAGAGGATCTTGAGAGCCTAGCAAGGCCCCTCCTAGTAGATGTCTCCATGATCTGGAGAACCTCCTCATCTTCTGCCTTGAAAAGGGCGTAGGATCCTATGGAGGATATGTCTTTCACAGCAACCTTAAAAGGATCTATACCGACTATGGCCTCAACATCATATTGAACATCTATATTCGGAACCTCCTTAGGTATCTCGATGCTTCTAAACTTATACCTCCTAGTGGGGAGGCCTTCCACAATAACCTCTACAAACTCCCCATCGCTCACAAGCACATATTTATCAGTCTTCTTAGCAGCCTCTATAGTGAGCTCTAAGCTCTGCATAGAAACCCCTATGGAGAGCTCCCTTTCGACCCTGAGCTCGAGAAAAGCGCTGGCAGGGATCTCCATGAGAAGCATGGAAACCCTGGCAGGATCTAGAGCGGCCAACTTAAAACCCCCAGAGTCTATAGTTATTAGCACCTCATCCACAATACCCTTAAGAGTCTTAACAATCGTAGATGGAACCTTAATATCAGCAAAAGCTATAGAAACAAACGGGGAGATCGTAGCATAAGAGGACAACACCACCACCAAGAAATAAAGAGCAACACACATTATAAACACATAGAAACAATGAAATGCTGTGTTTATGAAAAGCTAAAGATCTATATAACACTTTTAGAAAGCATAGCTATAATTGCCGGCGCCATCTATGCTACTAGAGCTGTCATAACAGATCCCATTAGTATTGCTGCATCTCAGCGCGAAATCCACCCTTCCATCTAGATCCTCGATCCCTCTATAATCGAAATCCACACCCTCTAGGGCAGGAATGAGGTCAGATATTTAGACTAGGCTTGATGATCGTGTTTCATTATCTCTCTAACTATTCTAACTATTCATCTTTAGCCTTGCATATGCTTCAAATATAACCCTCTTTATAGATACAATAGCTATAGTAGGTTAAAAGGGATGTCACTATATATGATGATTAACATCGCTATTATCGCCTCAAGAAACTGTTTTGGGTTTCATAAAAGTTTATAGGGGTTGTTGTATTTCTATGCGAAGCTCCACAATGTGGGTGGGGATAGGATTCTGGTTCCAATAAACTAATGGCTAGGATGTTAAAGCCCTTTGAACAATCCTCTTGAACTCCTCAAGCCCAGGGTCTCCTGGTCTAACCCCCTCAACAACTATTACCCCTATGTGCTCAAGACCCCTCTTCAAGAGGGGATCAATGTTATGGGGTGAGACGAGCACATTCGTCTTGGGCTTATAGTTCTCCACATAATCCTTCATTTGTTGTAGGATCTTCTTTTCCCGCATCTCTTGGGGAGCAACCTTGCACTCAACTAGGAGGTCAGCTTCAGCTATATCATTTAGGGAGCTGTAATTCCCCTAGCAACAATGATATCCGGTCTCACGTGGATTCTCGTCTTCGTAAATGCACCTGCTAGGTGAGCCATTTCATGTATTTGGGGTTCGAAGAAGAATGTGTAATAGTTGTTTTTTCTAGATCTGGCTACAAAGGCTGGGTTGGGTTTGCCCTGCTCTATCCACCATGTTGGCTTAGTCCTGTGCTCGTGTTTAAAGAACCCTTCGACCATTAAAGCCTTAGAAATTAGCACTATTACCCATAACTGGTAGATCCAGGAAACCAGCTTCCCTAAACACTTCATTCTCACCTGATCGCTTTGAAGAACCATACACCTAATTATCCCCTCATTCACATTGCCTAAGAAGGTTGATGTTGTCTCGGCATGTCCAGGGAAGAAGATCTTAAAGTCCATTATACTACTGTAGCTCTTGATCTCATTGACGATTGAAGTATAGAACTCCTTAATATTCCTCACAAGCTCCAGCAACTTGGGATCTTCGATCTCAAATTCTAGGTTCATGAGCTCTTCAGACCTCACAGTCTGCAATAGTGTGTGATCAGGGATCCCTGGATACTTCGATCTGAGAAAAGCCTCGACAGAGCACTTATGGAAGAGCAGATATCCATTATTGGTGAACCTGAACTCATAGATCTCCTTCCCCCTAATACTCTGAACTGGCACTAAGTATTCATACATCGGCCCTCGCCTGCTCTCATACACCTTCTTTTCAGAGATCGCATACTTATCGATCCTCTTAAGAATTACCCCCTCTCTAACATAGTAATATCTACCTCCTCTACTACCCCTCCACTCCTCCTGAATAACTATGCTCATCAATCTCACCGCTAGTCGCCTAGGGCTCATTGCCCTACGGCTTTCGGGAACATCGGCATATCTCATAGCGTTAAGAGGTCTCAGAAACCAATGAACACAAGTACTACAAATGATTACGAAGACCGAAACTACCCCGTTCCCAGGGTTTTGAGGGCTGTTCTTAGCACGTCCCTGTCTCTGAGATCTGCTGGCTCTCTATTGTGCCTCCTCCTCATGCCCCTCTCCACAAGGTTTTGGAATCTCCATATAGCCTCCCAGGGGCTTAGGGTGCTGAGGCTTCTGAGAAGATCTGCCCATTGCTCTAGAGTATATCCTTCGCCAAAGGCTATTCTCCAGACTAGCGATGCTATTCTCTCAGCCTCCTCCCTAGATCCTGTGAGCATCACCATCTCCTCAAAGACCTCCTCCTCGGGTTTTTCAACAACAAAGTAGATCCCAGCAGCTATCAGAAACCTCCCACGATCATCAATCCCAGATCCTAGCCAAAGCATCCCACTAGCTAAGGCATTGCTCTCAGAAAACTTGGAGCTGGCTATGCTCTCTAGAGCCACTATCTTTATACACAATATCTCCCCTGGCTTCGTAGCTATGAATATATGTGCTTCTGGATCATCGTCATCCAATCCAAGAAACGATCCCACCACGGATGGTCCATCGGCTATGAGCGTTTCCCTTGTATAGACCATAGCCTCGATCATCTTGCTTTTATCAACCACCCTGGAAAGGATGAAAACTAGACATTTATCCCTATAAGAGCCAAAGATCGAGGAGTAACTGCCTAAACCAACAAACCTAGCGCTAGCGTCTAAGTGCTTCAACAGATTGAAAAATGCCGTAGTTATGAGTTCTATGATCATGTTCTGATTGCACCTACACTCCACTTAACCTTATCAACATCCAAATAAGCATACCCTTATAAGCAAAAATGCAAGAAGATATATAAGCATATGCAGATAATAAAGAACAAGAGAATTGTAAGATCAACAAGCGAGATAAATACCTATATATAGGTATATTGCCCACAGCCCGAACCAGCGGGGAAAAACGTTCTATAATAGATCTCGAACCCAGGGATTTTGTCTTGTTTTTTTGTTTACTTTCAATTCTATATGAGATCATTATTTTCCCTGGGCTCTCATCCCAGAATAGAATATAGCTAAAGGGGTATATAGTTGAGTAATAGATCATATGTATATGAGCCATTTATCTGTTTCCCTCAGCATTTTATCTCCCGTCTCTTCGAGGGCTTTCACAGCATGTCCTGCGACGTGTTCTAGAAAATCCCTAGCCTCCTTCTCATCGTCGAAGTGTGGAACTAATAAGGCTACGCTGGGCACTAGAAATGTGCGCTTAACACCATATGTACGCTCCAAAATACTTCTGATAACATCTACATCACCTGCATCTACATGTCTAGCCGATTCAAACCAGCTAAGCACGTTCTCCAGCAGGATAGCTCCAGATATGATCATGAATACAAGGTCTATTCTCTTGGCACCAGTAGCATTTATAACCCTTCTGCCATTCTCTCCAGCCCTCTCAATCAAGATACTCTTAGCACTTAGATCTGGAAGCGGGAATCTAAGATCTTCGGGCATGGACTCAACATTGCTCTTCAAAATCCCATAATCATGTCCGATAACCAGGAAAGGCAGGTCTCCCACTAGGGCATCGAATCTCTTTCTGCTACCCAGTATCTTTTCTATCTCATCGAGGTTAAAGCCGAGCTTAGCAAGATAAACAGTATATGCCAATGCACATGAATTAACAAACAGCCTCGACAGCTCTGCGGGCTTCTCGATGAACTGCGTAGCTGGGTAGAGGGTGAGGCTGATAACTGGTGGTCTGAAGACCCTTGAGAAGCTGTAGAAGCTGTTGATCGCTTCGCCCAGACTCCAAGCATCGTTGGGATCGATCCTCGGCTTGTAGATCTTAACAACCTCATCCTCATCCCAGCTAAACATTGTTATAGGCACAACAGCGCCTCCAACAGAAACATCATCATCCATATAGCCCACCCTAGGCGCACATACTAGGTATTGTTTTCGATGGCTTCTACAGCTCTCCTCACAATACCCTCCAAGAATTCCTTAACCTCCTTCTCATTATATGGGAGGACTGGCGCTAGGAGAGTTCGACCTTCATCGTGATTATTGATCACTCGGTCTCATCACTCCTCTTTACTCCCCATGCCGTCTACGGGAGCTGAACCACTCCCTTCAAGGACATGGGGAGTTTCATTGGGTGCCCTCCTCCACCTCACAACTGCTCATAGACTTCATAGTAGCACCCTCCGATTAAATGATAACAGAAAAGCTTATAAATATTGATTAGGCATACAGCCTCAGCTTATTTAATAGCATTAAGGGGATTAGAAGTGATTAAAAATAACGAGTAGTTACGTAAAAATGTTACAGACACTCTATACGAGCCAGAGCAGTTCCCAGGGAGACCGTAGGAGCGTACAATAACCTGGCTTAGGGTAAGCTTCTTATTCGTAAGCTCTACCTGTCTATCCGCTAAATCATCTATCCAGTTAAGCATGTTATTAATTGAAGTCTTCACACCACTTATTATTATAAACACCAGATCTACATATTTAATGTTAAATCTACTTAGAAATCCCCTAGCCTTGTTGCTCAGCCTCTCCATCAGATTGGTTATTCTCGGCTCTGGTGGTGGGAACCAGAGATCCTTGGGGAGTGTCTCGATGTTTCTTCTCAGAGCCTCGTGATCATATCCAATGACGCCCTCCCCTTTCAATTCTATAGAAGATCATCTTATCTATGCTGGGGTCTCTGGTGTTAGCCCCCCTGGAGAAGGATCGTGATTTATCCAAGCTTTGGCGATGTTGGCTAGCAATCTATAATTATTAGAGGGGCTAGCTTGGCTAGCTTACTGTTTATGCCGTGCTCTATATAGCATGTACACTGATCTGTGCAATAGATGTCATATCCATGATCGGAGATTATAAAAGCTTTTCCTGATCTTGCAGCATCTTTAGCTATGTCTTCCGCAATAGCTTTGATCTTGGCATCTACCTTATCTAACAATATATTTACTTCTAAGGGCTCGCTAAACTCGCTATGGATCTTAGTATCTATATATCTATGAAGACTTGATCCTGTGTTGTGTGCCAGCTTTGTCATTGACGGAGCTCTATAGGCGTCTTTGAATCTCTGTGTCCTTGCTGATCGATTTATGTATGGCTTTATAGAAACAGCCAGCGACCTCCATGATCTACACTCCTCCCTTGCTTTAACATATATCTCGTATATCTCTGGAAGTCCTAAACAGTCCACAATAATAGACTTATACCCATTATTAATCAGATGCTCTACATAGAGCCTCATACCGCTTAAGTTATCCTGAGCCCTTTCAACCATTTTGATGAGCTCTCTAACATCTTCTACAATATCATCTCTTACAATGTTCTGTATTTTCACACTCGGGTTCAAGGCATATACTACGGTCTCGAAGAACTTTCTGTATGTGAGTCTGCCTAACCGTGCCCTCTCCAATATCGATTCAAGATGGCTCCTCAAAACACTCTCTACGCTCATTTCCCACCATTCTCATGCTTCAGCTCTATTATATACTTTTTAATTGTTGCCAGCGCTCTCTTAACCTGAGCCGCAGAATCATTATCGATCTTTATTGCAACCCACAGGATTCCACCAATGTTCTTCATGGCATCAATCATCTCTATAAAATCCCTCGAAGTCGCCTGCTGGGACACAGATCCTTCTTGTTCTCTAGCGACAGGTTTCTCAACAACTCTAGCCTGGGTAGCATTTATAGCCATTGCACTACTGCTGGGTGTTTGAAAAACCTCTATTAGCTTGGGCTGCTTCGAACCAAGGGTTATTATATATTGCCTGTTCTCCTCAATCTCCGTCTTCACTTCATAGTTATCTCTAAATTCCTGTTCAACCCGATTCTTTATAGATTCAGCTATGCTCTTCATTACCTTGGGCGGAATATAGATCCACCTCTCTTTATCCCCTGCAAGTCTCTCTAGCCTTGGCGTGTCAATTTGTATAGATACCCACATCTGTTTCCTCAGAGTATCGGTAACATCTCTATATACAAGATCTACAACATTAACGTTACCCTGTCTAGCCAGAACTATATATCCCTGACTAACTCTCTCAGCAAGTGCACGACCTAGATCTGCTATAATGCTTTCCCTATTGCTTCTTAGAATGTCTAGAGCTCTTCTTATATCACGCAGAACGATTCTTATATCTTCCTTGAGCTCCACAGCTATAGGTTCCGACAAGACACCTTTTGGAGTATAGTATAGGGCTTCTGCAAGAGCGGATTTGATAGAAGATGTTAAATACGATAGAGCCTCATTTAGTTTTCTCCCTATCTCAGCCTTTATATCCCCTAACTCAGTCTCTAACAGTTTTTCCTTTAACTCATGGAGCTTATCCCCTTCCCTAGGCTTCTCAAGAGGAGCTATATAGTGATTTATCACATAGTCGGTAGCCTCATCAACAGCTATATAGTGAGCGATACCCTCCAGAACCTCTCTCCTGATCTTAGGGAGCACAAATACTATATTATGTTCCTTCCTATCTCCAAGAGTTTTCATAACACCTATCTTCATCTCCTTAAAAGAATCGGAAGACGTCTCTCCCTTATCGAGCTGGGCTAGTAGGTTTGGATTAACATAGATATAGATATAGAATTTATCTTTTGAGTATGGTTTTTTCACCAACTCCTGGAGATTCTCAACAGCCTTTTGTTCTATGTATTCATCGCTGTAGCTAAGGCTCTGTAGATAGTTACATACAGTATTTACTAAAATATTGTGTGTGCCTAGATATCTTCTATACTTATCTTCTATCATCATCTTATAGAGTGCTATGATGCTTGGAAATGGAACTACGAAGTACGCATAGCCTCCCCTAGCTATAGAGACTATATGTATATTTGGATGTATTTTGTCTAGCTCCTCAATCAAGCTGTTGATCTCATTATCGGTTAGACCGTGTGTTCTAAGTATGTCCCTTAGCTCTGCCTCTGAAATAATGGGTATGTCTCTACCAACATCCTCTCTAGTCTTTGCAATCATCACCATGTCTATGAGCTTTTCAATCCTACCCGTTATGGTTAGAGAAAATATCGCATTAATCGCCATTAACTTTTTATCACTATCCCGTAGGGCTTTTATCTTATTAGAGATCTCGCTATAGATGGACTTATATTCCTCTGCAAACCCTCTACCCGGTAGGAGTGTCTCGATAACCTCCTCCCTGAACCGTGCAGGAGTTACTTTTCTGTCTCCAGCTTTTATTGCTTCCAATGTATATATCGCCATTGCCTTTATCAAGGATCTTAGATGATGAGCCTCAGGCACATCGCTATCAGCCTTTACAATCCTTTCAATGAATCTGTCGAAGGATGTGTGGAATATTCTATCAAACGGCTCTTGTCTTAATCCTAATCTCCTCTCAAGGATCTTCTTCGTATCATCTAGGCTGAGCCATCTAGTCTCTGGCGTGCTCTCTATCCTGTGCAGCTGATCCACGAACTCGTCTATGAGGGCAGCAAACTCCTTATCCTTTGAGCCTCTTACCTCCTGCCATCTTTCGAAATCCCTTCTAGCTGATGCAGCTATTATCACCAGCCCTGAGGATCTCTCGCTTAGGACACGCCTATAGTTAACAAGGGCTAGGATGAACCTTATGATATCCCCCACAATCTTTTGATCCTCTGTGATGCTCGTGATCGCTGAGTAGTGAAGCTCATCAACTAAGATCAGAATGTTAAGCTCCTTAGGTATTTTCTCAGCAAGCTCCCTAGGATCTGGTAGCCTGAGCTCTTCACAACTCCTCCTTATAGCATCCGCAGCACTATATGCCCCTACTGCCCCAAGCATCTTCTCGGTGAGTCTCAGGTATCTATAGACTAGCTGAGGAGTTCTAAGATCGAGGGCTATCACTATTGTCCTGCCTGCTAGATCCTCACTATAACCTGCTCTATTTCTATACACGTCTATGAACTCACGACATTGATTAGGAGATCTTGTGCATGACACGAATAGATGTAGGATCAGGGTTAGGAGATGCGTCTTCCCAGAGCCCATGTCCAGGTTTAAGAATAGTGAGGAGAAGCTCTTACTACCTAGATTATTAATAATTGTTTTCAATATGTTTACGAAGTTATTGGTTGGGTATGTCATTCTGAAGAACATGCTGGGCATATGGAAGAGCATCTCCCCTCCATAAGGAGTGTCCTCAGCAATTGCAAGTACCACGTTTCCTAGAGACGGTGCCAGATCATCTGGTCTGATCCTTATGATATCCTCTAATAGCTTAACATCGAAGAGATTTGCCAGGCTCATGGCATTCCACCCATGCTCATGATCTTTAGCAGGAGCTCTCTATCCTCGGCACTCAACCCAAGGTTGTCCCAAGCCACAGCTACAAGTAGCCTTGCTAGTGAGACAGCTTCTCTATCACTATTCATAGCTATATCCTCCGCAGCCTTTAATCCATGTCTCATATATATCTCCCTCAAAGTTATTAATAGTGCGATGCCCTCTCCAACCCTAGATCTATTGAATTTCTTAGACACCTCTATGGGGCTTAACAGCTTTAGCACACCTCTATCTGCACTAGTTCTCAACATACTCAGATATCCTGATCTCAGTACCTGCTCCACCTTGTTAGCGAAGTCATAGGAGATCTTGAGACCTCCAGCCCTGCGATCATCTGTTGATGAGGCTATTAACAGAAAGGTGTAGAGCCTGGACAATGGGTCAAGCCTGTTTATATCTAGATCCCCGATCCCAGCTATATCCCTTGCAAGGTAGTTCAGCACAGCATGGACAGATGCCTCTAGAGCCTTGGCAGCCATAATCTGATAAACCCCGAGCCCCGAAGGTACTGAGTAGAAAGTCGCTCTTGAGAACCCATCAGCTAGAGAGACAACGAGAGCCTCCTTGAGAGCATCAAGCCCGTACATCTCAACTAGGTTCCTCATAGATGTCTCTACAGTTTTCCTAACATCCTCGATGAACAAGGGATCACTATAGCTTATGAGAGTAACTCTCTTAGCCCTTGGTCTAGCAATTATTACCATGCTTGTGAAAAACGCAGATGTCTGGAGAGCAATCCTCCTCTGGCTAGACTGAGACCAGACCTGCCAAGTCTTGGTAACCCCGTAGCCTGTTTCGTAGAATAGCCTGAAGAGCTCCTCCCAACCCTCAAGCCTTCCATAGGCATACCAAACAACTAGGAGACCATCATCCTTAAGAACCTTGGATGCTGATTGGAGGAAAGCCTTGAACCCAGATGCGAATTCCGACACCGAGGATCCTTTAGACGGGCTACCCCTGATCTCCACCCCCCTAGGTATCTCAGGATATTCGGGATGCCAGCCACTAATCTTGATCCTCTCCCTCGGAAATAGATCCTCTAGCACGTTCCACAGAACCTGCTGCACCACGATCCAGAAGAACTCCGTGATCCCTAGATAGTCGTGCTGGTCATAGTATGGAGGATCTACATTGATGAGATCAACAGACCCCTCTGGAAAGTGCTTCTCAAGCTCCCTAGCATCCCAGAGAAAAATACTGTCTAGACCATCCTTCCACAACCCATCAAGTCTATTAGATAAGAGCCTAACCACAGGGAGAATACCGCCCCTAGTTGCCTCTACCTCACCATGCTCCTCATCATCAGATTCCTCATCACTCTCATCACCAGCCTCAAGAGTCCAAGGTAGCCCTCTGAAAGGAACTATACTCTCGCAATAGTCAAACCCCAGATCAACTTTCCTGCCTAAAGCATATTGTGAACCTACTATATCCCTAATACTTTGTTGATCTGAATCCCATTGTGTTAGTATGTTGTTATAGTTGATCATCTTGACTATGGCTAGTGCTAGGTATAGTGCTACAGCTACCCCCAGCTCTCCATAGGTTTTCTTGAGATGCTCAGCCCTGCCCCTTATATACTTTGTCAGCTTGTAGAGTGCTAGGAGTTGGCGTGGATTGAAGAGCTGGTACCAATACCTTATACCGTATCTCTTAAGCCCTCTGAACACATTGTTGTCATCAGGGATCTCGGATAGCGGGATATACTCCATGATGCTTCTCCCCTCCTCCTTCTCCATCGCAGCACTCCTAGCAAGCTCTCTAGCAGCCTCTACGAGGAGCCCTGTGTCTCTATCTTCAGCAGCCCTGTATCTACCCCTCCCTAGCTGTACGGATGCTAGGATATATGTTCTAGCAACCTTCTCGGCAGCGTCTTCCCTACCATCTAGTAGCTCTTCGAGGAGCTTCACATGGTTCTTAACCCAAGCATCTCTCACAGAGCCCTCGCTCATGGGTCTTCCACAGTATGGGCATATTGATGTGGAGAAAACTGGCGATCCAGTCCCTATCTGGAAATATAGATGCTTGCTATCCTGGCTGAAAACAGGCTTAACATGGATATCCCCCCTCCTGCTCAGCAGCGTGTGTTTAGCTAGGGGCACCAGCCCTCCGCAATCATGATCTGAGGCTATGAAGAAAATATACCTCTTATCATTTTCATTGTAGTATCTTCCCAACTCCTCCCTAGCATATTTCACCAACTCTTTAGCCTCGTGTTCGAGGATCTCAACCAGCTTCCTCCCATACTTTGCCGGGAACTCTATCGTGGCTCTCAGGATGAGATATGCTAATGGATTATAGTCCCCAGCAACTGTTCTAAACCCTAGCCTGAGAGCCTCAAGAGGTATTGAGCCCCCGCCAGCCATAGGATCTATAATAGTTATCTCCCTAGGATCTCTGCCTAGAAGCCTTCTAACAAGCACCCTATCTGGATCGACCATGTAGAGTGTTACCAGCACCCCGCTCTTCCTAGCAAGATCCCTAGCATTATCAAGCCCAACAGCCCTGAGAAACGCTTCCCTAGCATCCCATCGATCATCAAGCACAGAGGCTAGAGTAACAGCTCTAGAAGCAGAAGGAGGAATCCTAGCAGGGTAGTACATGAGGTTATTAATTTTAGGTAGATTCCTGCCCTTAAGGGCTTTAGAGAGAGAAACCTTCCCACTAGTCCTATAATCAATAAGCAGTCTGTTTAGAGCCATCTTAACATCCTTTGGTATCATCTTTAAAAACGACGACTCATACTCAGCAAAAACGTTTATTTCTTGGAGTGGGAACCATGTTTCTATGAGCTTTGTTCTGCTCATGATTCATATCCTCCTTAGATATAGATCTAGTAGTTCATTGATGGCTTTGGAAGCCTTCACAGCTAGCCTCCCCCTTATAACCCCTCCACCCCCGTTCCCCTCGGATATCTCTATGAGATCGGCTAATATATCGGCAATAGCTCTCGGAGTTCTCTTCAAGAGCCTCTCCAAGAGATCCTCATCAGGATCCCTAGTGTATGATGCTAAGAGCCAGACCCCTACAGCAGGAAGTGCTGTGAGCGGTATAACCACCTCGCTAGAGTTTCTCGCTAGAAACCTCCTGGCAAGGATAGCATATGCCCTCCCAGCCCTCGCACCCCCCACCCTCACCACAGGTTTTTGAAGCCTCTCATCAATATAGAGCTCGACAAACCCCCTCACGAGCCTCACAATGGGAGAGAGCCTACTAACACCATAGAAAGACAACCCATTCACCCCTTATCAACAGCCAGAAAACCATCTCCCAATAATCGCTCACAGAACCATTGACAAAAAGAACGACAAGCCTCGTTCTTTAGGGTTGGGTGAAAGCTTTTAAATCTCTGAATGTTTAGATAAAATAGGGTAAAAGTGTCCCCGCAAGGGGATGCCCCATAAGGGGCTCCACATATCCCCGAGTCCCTTGGATCCACGGATGGGGGCTCTCCGTGGTGAGGGATAGGGGTAATGGGCTGAAGACCCAGCCCGTGGTCTACCGCTGGACGAGCGGAGCGGGGTGGGTAATCCCCACCAGCTATGAAGCAATGAAGATGAAGGCGATAAACCACAAACAATGAACCGCCCAAAGGGAACCCCCACCCTTCAGGACGGGGAGAGGTCAGCACCACAGGAACCCACCAATAATTAACACAAAAATTATATATCAACCGCCCAGAGGAGTTTAATCCCTCTAGGGTGGGGAGGGGATTAGGATCATAGTTTTTTGTCATTTTTTGCTAGAGCTGGGGATGAGCAGTGGGTTTGAGGGTAAATAGTGTTGCGGTATTGTTGATGATACTGGTTCTTGCTGTGGACTTTACAAGTGCTGGGGAGACTATCGTGCTTAGCGATGATAATCCTATGGCAGCTCTTGATCTAAACTTTCAATTCTATAGTAGATCCTCATCAGGCTCACAAGCCTAGCCTGGATCTTTCAATTCTATAGTAGATCCTCTGATCCGTGTGGTCTCTTTTTGATCTTGTCCAGTTCTATAGTAGATCAGCTTTGTCTATTATTATTTATGTTTTGGGGGTATTTAAGCGAAGATCTGGTTTTTGATCCTTGTTTTTGATGGCTCTAACCTTCTCCTCACCCTAAATGGCAAGGCTTTCAGTTGGTATGTGGTTCCAGGATTCTTTGTTATTATTTTTATACTTTTACTGTTTAAATTTAATGGTGGGTAATGCTTAGCAGGCTTAGGTGGGCTGTCTCAACACAGCTTGCCAAGGGCTACTTCCTAGGTGTTGATATCCCCGTTTCTAGAATTATCGGGGTGTTTGGTCTCAACTCAGGGCTTGTATATAGGTTCCTAAGGGAGTTGGAGGGAGAGGGAATTGTTGAGAGGGTTGGTAGGGGGAGGTATAGGGTTGTGGATAGCTATAGGGGTAGGGTGTGGGCTGAATATATAGCATCTACTGTTAAGATCACTGGCTACAGCTACTTCCAGGAGGCTGTGCCAGAGGTCTATTACTACATTGCAGAGCCTCCTAGCATGGAGTGGCTTGGCTTTCCCGAGAGGATCCTCGTGTTGGTTGATGAAAAACTCAAGGAGAGGCTGAGCCCTCCGAGCAGGTATATAGCTGTGTATAAGAGCCTTAGGGGGAGGAGGTGGAGATATGATTGGAGCCTAAGGGTCTCCAGGGCTGTTGCGGAGCAGGCTCTGGCAGATCTTCTGAGCTACGACCCTAACTATCCTGCTGAGCAGTATATATACCTCAACATGGACTCCATAGACCTGGATGAGGTTGCAAGGAGATCAACTGTAGAGGGGCTGAAGAGGCTATCAACATTCCTAGCCTATCTAAGGATATCAACAGGCAAGCCGATAGCGACTCGCTTCAACTACATATCCCTAGCAGATAGATCTATTCTTGAGGAGAGGCTAGGAGAATATACAGCTCTGATCTTCGCAAACGGGATCGATATAGCCAGAGGGATATGATTTTGGAAACCCTGGGAACTGGATCGAGAAATAACGTGGAGGAACCATTGATCAAAGAGCTTAGGGAAGGGCTTAGGAGGATAACCCCCGAGATCAGCTTATTATCCTCATCGCTGGAGCGGTTGCCAGGAGCTGAAGCTCTTGATCCTAGCGAGAAGCTGGCAGTGATAAGAGGGCTTGAGAGGGTGTGGCATATTATGAGGCTTCTCAATCTTCTAAGCATCTATTTCGGCGATAGAATATTCTTCGGTGGTGGCTCGATACTGAACTACATCTACATGGCTAGATTTAGAGAGCCTCCTAGACTCACATTCGATCTGGATTGCTCGTGGCATAGGAAAGTCTCTGCTAAAAGGGTTCTCCTGGCAGAGATGATAATGTTTAACAAATGGCTTGAGGAGACTGGTCTAACCCTCAAGATACCCATGGGTGGAGATAGGTTTGCAAGGATATTCATCGTGGAATACGATGCCGAGAAAGATCATTTTCCAGATGTGCTCAGCCTTAGAGTGCCTATCATAACTAGATATGATGGGAGACCGTTCTATGAATTTCTAGGTCTGAAGAACTATCGGTTGATATCGAGGTTGAGAAGGGTTTTCAATGAGGTTCTAGGAGTTGAGGATGCAAAAGTTGATTATCTGCGATTCGAAATATCACTAAACATGGCGGGGGCACCTGTAGAGGAGATCTCTGCGACAGATATATTCGGGTTAGAGCACAGGATAAGGATCACAGGGCTGGGCTACCAGTTGGCATCAAAGTTGGAGAACAAGGTTGGAAAACACTTCGGAGAAGATCTCAGATACGCTATCCACGATATTCTGAAAGCTGTGCTAGACCTCAGGCTCCTAGATAGAATAGATATGGGGGAGGTTTCGAGATACATCAGAAACGCCGATCTCGTGAAGGAGAATTCACAGAGGAATATAGAGGCTCTGCTGGCAATAGGCAGAGAGCTCTGGAATAGAAACTACCACTATGCCCTTGTCAGGAAAAGATATACACTTGAAGAAATAGCTGAAAGGGTTAAGAACAATATGCAGGCTGTTTTTCATTAAATTTAAATACCTTTAATCGCCTCAAGAAACTGTTTTGGTTTCATATTGGTTTAGGGGTTGTTCTGACCTCTTCTCCCGCCTTCAGGTTGTCATTCTTTTTATCATCTTTCCTTTCGGGCGGATCATAGGTTCCCCCCATCTATTCGGGTTTACATCTGTCATCTGGGGGGCAGCGGGGGTGGTCAGAACTCCCCCAGGAGCCCATCATCCCGGGCTCCAAAAAGATTAAAACCTAGAAAGCTAATAAGCATTAAAGGACGAGGCTTTCAGTTGTAATATGCTGTTTGTAGATTTTCATGCTATAGGCTATGCAGTTCCTAGGGGTTGTTGTATTTCTATGCGAAGCTTCACAATGTGGTTGAGGATAGAGACCTCAGGACAAGCGGAAGCCCTGCCCAATACAATGAAGCCAAGGGAGGAAGGCTTAAACAAGCTCAATGAAACCCGAACCCTAGTTCCTTCAGCTTCTCATGTTCCTCCTTACAACTGAAAGCCTCGCCCTTTATGGTGGGGAGGGGTTGTTTTCCTCTCCTTGTTACTTTATGTTTCTCAGGGCTTCTTCTGCTGTTTTTATCTGGGTGTATGTCAGTATATAGTCTAGCTTCTTGTGCCCTGTGATCTTTGCGACTATGCTTGGGCTTATGTTGTTTCTCAGCATGTGGGTTATCCTTGCGTATCTAAGGCTATGGGTGTTTATCCTGAGGATCTTCTTTGCATAGACCTTAACCCTCAGGGCTGCGTTTCCCCTCGATAGTATTTCTTTGCAGATTGATATATCCTGGATCTTGAGCTCCTCAGGCAATACCATCAACCTCTCATATCCATCCCTCCTCTTCCTAACCCTCACATACACCTCGCTAGACCTCTGATCTGCGAGCTTTATAGCAGCATTGACAGCCTCGCTAACCCTCGACCCGTTCCTAAGCTGGATCAAAAGCACGCAGGCATAGCAATACGATGCGAAAGCCCTCCTACTAATATGCTCCTTAACCTTAGCTAAGATCATCCTATAGACCTGCCTATAGTCCAAGCCTAGATCCCATGATCTAGCTATTTCTAACCCTAAGTAAAGGTATGGAGATAAGGTTATATAAAATCATGGAGATCGAGGTAACCTTAGGGCTTGGTGGAAGCTCCTCTATCTTTATAAATTCAAAGGCCTTCATATTCCTACCATATTATCTAGGCTTGGGGGTTTATAACGGGGTTTGGCTAGCTATTTCTAGCAGCCCTCGCCTTAGAGGATCTATATTCCTGTATAAGCCTCTCCAGATCTTCCTCTGATATGCCCATAGGAGTGGGTATAGATTCATATATAGATCTATATTGGTCCTTGATTTTCTCAAGACTCTCTCCATCTATAAGCACATATCTACTCGATATCGCAACCGCATTTTCCCTGGGCATCTCGACACAAACTACATGACTCGATCTATCTCCTATATATTTCATAGCACATTGTGAGGTTGTTAGAGAGCAAGAAGATTTGGAAACAAGGTATCTGTTCTTAAAGGAGAAGCTTCGATTCTATAGTAGATCAATATAATGCTTAAATATCCCAGCTATAACTCTCTGATCCGC
>Ga0326762_1000163_pt1 | contig 36054 bp, 40 predicted proteins | sample NORPS_S_FD_207669 | JGI IMG/M metagenome (GOLD analysis project Ga0326762, IMG submission 207669) | Hot spring sediment microbial communities from Norris Geyser Basin, Yellowstone National Park, WY, United States - NOR.PS_S | ecosystem: Environmental > Aquatic > Thermal springs > Near-boiling...
TTTTTTGCCACTTAAGCCGTAGAGTATGAAGAATATAAGGATTGGGTACGCGATTAGCCTCTCCACCCCGCCTATGCCCAGCGGCGTCTGTACCCTGGGCACAAAAAGCGCCAAAGCCGCCAACGCGATGACTCCCATGGCGATGCCAAGGGGCTTATACACCCCACCCCTCCTAGCACCCATTATCATCACGGCAATTCCGCCGAAGAGGAATGTTACAAGCGCCGAGATCCCATGCGGCGCCCCGTAGTCCTCGGGAAATATCCCGACCCCCATGGCGCCGACTGCAGCCACGGCGAGGAGGGCCGCCCCCAGCCGGCCCAGCTCAGCCCTTAAGAGATATGCGGCGGCCAATCCCAGGAGGCCGAGTAGAAAGACGCTTGTGTTAAACAGCGTGGAGGTCGGGGCCCTCAAGGCGCCTAGGTCGCTTATGTAGTTATGTAGCGGGTTGTAGCCTGGATATAGTTGCTCCGCCACGAGCATTGCAATTATAAACTGCAGTGAACCAATTACTAGAAGGAGTCTTCCCCAGTTCATAGCATTGCTTTTTCAAGATCTTTATAACAGTTTTGACTAAACTTGTAAGTTGCGGCGGGGAGAGGTATTACCGGAATTTAGTTTTTATACTGTATATTTGGGGGGTGCGTGGGGCTTTCGGTGGAGCTTAAAGACGTCGCGGTGAAATACGGCGATTTTTTAGCGTTGAAAAACATAAACCTCCACGTGGAGGCCGGCGAGGGGCTTGTCCTCCTCGGCCCCTCGGGCTCGGGGAAGTCCACATTGCTCAGGGCCGTCGCGGGGCTGACGCCGGTGGCGAGCGGCAGGGTGTACATCGGTGGGAAGGACGTGACCTACCTCCCACCCGACAGGCGGAAGATCTCGATGCTGTTTCAAGACCTCGCGCTTTTCCCCCACCTAAACGTCTTTGAAAACGTGGCGTTTGGGCTTAGGCTTAGGCATCTGCCCGACGAGGAGGTGAAGAAGAGGGTTGTGTGGGCTCTTGAGCTCGTTCGGCTGGACCCGGCGCAGTTTATGAGCAGGCGGGTGCACCAGCTCTCCGGCGGCCAGCAACAGAGGGTTGCCCTTGCCAGGGCGCTGGTGGTGGAGCCGGAGGTCCTCCTCCTCGACGAGCCCTTCAGCCACATAGACCTCGACATTAAGAACAGGCTTCTGGAGGAGCTGAAGATCCTGCACAACAAGCTTGGCTTCACCCTCATCTACGTGACGCACGACAGGTTTGAGGCAGTGGAGATCGGGGACAAGGTGGCGTTGATGAAGGCTGGGGAGATAGTGCAGGTGGGGAAGCCGGTGGAGCTGTATAAGAGGCCGAAGAACAGGTTCGTGGCGGAGTTCTTCGGCGAGGCCAACATCATACCTGCCTCGCTTCTGGGCGCCGGGAGGGGCGGCTACGCGGTGGTGCGGCCCGAGGATGTGGTCATCGGCAACAACCCCACATATAAGTTCAGGGGGCAGGTTATCGACGTAACCTTCCTGTGGCACTACCTCAAGGTGGAGATACAGAGCAACGGCCATATATTCAAGTCCTACGTGGACCTGGAGACCCCCATCTCAGTCGGAGACGTGGTGGACTTCGGCTTCGACGCAAAAGACGTCTACTTCGTGGAGGAATGATCAGGAGGATCGCCCTAGTCGCCTTCGCCTCCGTCGTACTGCTGTTTTACATCCCGTTTCTCGCCCTGGGGTACTACGTAACCGGCGGGGGCGAGCTCAAGATGCCGTCGTTATCCATGGTGACCACCACGTTTCTCCTGGCGGCGCTCACCGCAGTGGTGTCTATCGCCGTGGCGTACCCCGCCGCGTATTACCTAGCGAAGTGGGGGTCTGAGCTGGAGTTCGCCTTGGTCACGGCCCCCCTCTGGGTTGGGACACTGCTGAAGGCCTACTCCCTGTTGGTGCTCTTCGCCATAGTTAAGGAGTATACCGGATTGGCGCTGTGGGGCACCGCCGCGGGGGTGTTGCTGGGGATGGTGTACGAGTACCTGCCCTACGCCCTGCTCACCCTCTACGCCGCCATTGAGAAGCTCAGCGAGTCCCCGGTGAACGCGGCGAGGGTCCTCGGCGCCTCCAGGCTACAGGCCTTCCTCAGGGTGGAGCTCCCGCTGTCTATGCCGGGCGTCGCCGCCGCCTTCATATTGGTCTTCCTCTTCGCCATGGGCGAGGTCATAATGCCAGCTGTCCTCGGGGCGTGGAAGGTCTACACCTTCGGTAGCTACGTCTGGGACTTGTATTTCAAGGCCCGCGACATCTTCAGCGGAAGCGTCATGTCGCTGATCTTAGCCGCGTTGTCCCTCCTAGCTACGTACGTGGTGGTGAGGACCATCCGCTCCCTATCGCTATGAGTCCGCTCCGCATATATACATGGGCCCTCATTGTGGCGCTCTACGTGCCCATAGGCCTCATGGTGGCGCTCTCCTTCAACAACAGCAAGTTGCCGTATGTCTGGGGCGGGTTTACCCTTAGGTGGTACGAGGCCCTCTTCGGCTGGGGCCAGGCCTGGCAGGCCCTCCTCAACAGCGTCGTCATCGCCCTCGCCGTGTCTCTCACGGCGACGCTCCTAGGCATATTCATGGCATATGTCCTGAGGCAGGATAAGTACATCGCCGTCTCCCAGGTGGCTGTGGTCATGCCGGAGGTGTCTGAGGCGTTGGCCTTTGCCGCTGCGCTGTGGCTCGTGAAGACATACGCGGGGGTTGACCTCTTCGGCCCCGCGGGCGTCTTCTTGGCGCATCTCGCCTACACATTGCCCCTGGCCCACGTCCTCCTGGCGCCGTATGTGGCGTATGTGAGCCGAAGCGCGGTGGAGGCCGCGAGGATCCTAGGCGCCTCGGAGCTCAGAACCATGTTCTCCGTGGTTATGCCCATTTTGATGCCCGCCTTCGTCGCCACGTTTTTAATAGTGTTCGCCAACTCCTTCGATACCTACATAAAAACAGCCTTCACCACAAGCCCCGGCTTCGTGACGGCGCCTATACTACTTTGGAACTACGCCGCCAGAGGCCGCGGAGACCCCACCATCTACGCCCTAGCCACCTTTATGCTTATACCATCCCTCGTAGCCGCGGTGATATACTTCAGAGCCGTAAAACGCTACGGCTGACAGCGCCTTGGCGGCCCTCCTAGGAGTGTTTACAGCAGGCGAAAGCCTCGCCCTTTAGGGCGGGGATGGTGGAAAAGCTTTAAAGATAGGCGTTTCTACGGTTAGGCCTCCTGCTGGGGGCGGGTGACCCGCGGTGCTGGCCCGGGTAGCTCCATGACCCCGGCCCGAGGGGCCGCTGAAGGCCGGGCGAGGGCGCCAATGAGCCGCCCAAAGGGGAACCCCGGGGCGGGGAGGAGGTCAGAGCTACCGACTGGGGGAAAAGAAACTCCTTCACCCCTTAAGTGCCTTGGCTATCTCGGCAGGCTGGTAGCCCACGATCACGGTGTAGGTCCCGTTGGGATACACCACGACGACCATCGGCGTCCCCACGTTTTGGCCGGCTAGAAGCGTGGCTAGTTGCATACCGGCTTGGGAGTCAAAACTGCAACGTTGCTGGGGAAGCGTGGAGGTGTAGTTGGGGTCCTGGGCTAGGAATCTGTCGTACACCACCCTCAGGGTTGGTATTACGTCTTTGGGGGAGCTCTGGTAGAGACAACGCAGTTGCTCATGCGCCGGCTGGGCGTCGGGATGGACGACTAGGTCTACCAAAACCAGCTTATGCCCTTGGAAGAGGGTGTAGTTGTATTTGAAGAGCTGGGCGCAGTAGGGGCATTGGAGGTCGAAGAAGACTATGGCCGCGGGCCACTCGCCTTCGTAGGACATGCCGATTTTCTGCGCCACCTTCAATATGTCGAGGCCGCCGCCGGGCTTTGCGGAGAGGTCTTTATACAGCTCGTTGATTACGTTTCTGAGCTCCGGCGTCACCGCCGTTATGTTGCTCAAGGTGTAGGTCATGGTGGCCGCCACCTGGGCGCCGTATGCCAGCTGGATCTTGAGCGAATACACCGTGCCGTCTTGGAGCACTTGCTTCTCGTAGTTAAGCACGGCGTTTAGCCCCGCCATAATGGGGACCTCTGTGGTGTTGGTGTATACCGTGGCCTGTCCAAAGGGTGTCTGGGCCGTGCCGGACCTCTGCCAATGCGACTGCGAGGTGGGGCCGGGGAGGCCTTGAAGTAGCAGAACCAGCTCGTCGAACCTCTTCGCCGTGGGGAGGGGGGCGGCGGAGGGGGTGCATTGGCTGTTTGTAAGCGTTAGTTTCTCGCCGGCTACGGTGGTTGTAACTGTGGAGTTGGTACAGATCTCCATGAGGCGGCTGAAGTATGTGTATTTCTGGTAGGTGCCGTTGCCCTGGGCAAGGATGTTGATTACGCCGTTGTCCTTAACCATGAAGTATGTGGAGCCTTGGGGGGTCAGCTGCCCGTATACTGTGCCGTCTTTAAGCGGAATATAGACGGCGGACATCTGCACCGCCTGACCGCCTTGAAGCCTTACGGAGTACAAGTACGCCTTCTCCACCGAGGAGGGCGCGGTGGCTGTGGCGCCGCCTGAGGGGGGTTTGTACATTAGCAACGCCGCGGCGGCTATTGCGACGACCACCGCGGCTAGGGCTATCCCTATTATGACGTTTTTGTTCATGTCGGGGGCCTGGGTTGGTGTATAAAAAATTATTCTTGTGTGGGGGCTCTGTCTCTGGCTAGGATCTCCAAGACGCTCCTCTCTCCTATTAGGTCACGTATTGAGATAACCCCGACGAGGTCGCCTTTTCTATCAAGCACCACGACGTGTCTGACGTTAAACTGCTTCATCTTGCGGGCGGCGGCTGTGATGGGCTCGTCGGCGTAGACATATACGAAGTTTTTCATAGTCCCCGCCTTGTCCACCGTCACGGTGAGGGGGGCTTTTCCGGCTATGGTTCTTATTATGTCTCTTTCGGAAATTACGCCTATAGGTTTCTTGGGGTTTTCCTTATCTACAATTACCAACAACCCCACGTGGTTGTCGGCCATCATTTCGGCGGCTTCCACCACGGTTTTGTCCACCGTTATAGTGACGGGAGGCTTTGATGCTAGTTCTCCGCAGTTCATAGGTAACTATTTATTGGTGTTTAAATATTTTTAAGTGCCGTTTTTAACGATTCAAGGTTAGCAGTATTTACTTTTATTGTGGGTAAATAAGACTCTATAGTTTCGTTGGTTCCGCCTATTAATATGGCCTTGACCTCTCTAAAGGCTGTCTTGGCCGCCTTTAGGACCTCCGGGTGCACCATGTCGTCTTCGCCGTCTGTAACAACGACCAGCTTGTAGCTGTGGAGCCCTTGTTGCTTGGCGTCTCTCACCGCCGTATGGACAGCGGCGGAGATGTCGGTGCCGCCTAGGGGGAGAACCCTGAGAAGCGCCTTCACTATATCCTTGATGTTTGTTATGGGCGGATACACCATCTGGTCGAAGAACCTCAGCAAGGATTTCCTGCTCCTCTTCATGAGAGCCACCGCCAGCGCTGTGGCCCAGGTTATCTTTTGAGTCATGTCCATGGCGACTCCGTCGTAGAGGGTGTAGAACATAGAGCCCGACTTATCCACCAGCAGGTAGATCTTCTCCCTGGTGTCCAACGTCGCGTCGTAGATGGAGAGAGACTTCGTGGCCAGCTTGTAGCCGAAGAGCTCCCTCGACTGGATGTAGATGGCCTTGCTGAGGTTGGTGGCCCTCTGGAGGTCTGAAAACGCCCTCAACCTGGTGACGCCGGACACCACCCCCCTCCGCTCAGACAGCGTGCCCTGCTCTATCTCTGTCTGCACCGCCGAGATGGTCTCCACGAGGGACTCCAGTATCTTGGCGAGCCTCGCCCTGTAGGGGTCTATGTCTATGTCGAAGAGTAGCTCCGCCGCCTCCTTCCCCACCTCGTCGCCAAGTGCCTTCGTCACCGCCTTGCGCAACTTCTCAATGTTCTTTATACTCCCCATGTAGAACCTTAGCAGGCTGGAGATCTCCTGCCGCAGTTGCTGGTTCTGGACGAGCTCTCTGAACTCCTGCTTCTTGTCCTCCCACCCCTCCAACGACCCCCTTTCTATCCGCGAGAGGAGGCTGTTGTATGCGCGGAGCAACTTCACCGAGGCAGACTTAGAGACTTGGTAGTTGTAGCGGCTTATCCTAGACACCTCTTGGTAAACTTCGGTGGCTATGTAGGTCTTCACGAAGAGGTGCCACAGCGCCTCCTCCTCGGCAGGCTCCTCCTTGAGAATCGGCGTTCTGTAGTGTATATAAAAAGAGTCGGCGATGACGTCGTTTGGTATCCTGGCCAGCTTGAGGGGGATGCCGAGCCTCTGGAAATACTTCACTATTTCGTGTACCCTCAGCCGCGTCAGCTCGTCGCCGTAGTCTACGTTTAGGAGGGAGCCCATTATAGCTATAACTGTGACTTTAACATCTCTAGCGTGGACTTAATCTCCGCCATTTCCACCTGGAAGAAGCGGTAGGTCACGGGGTCCGCCAGCGACTTGTCTAGGAGCTCGTAGGCCTCTCTGAGCTTTTCCTTGGCTATGGAGAGGGCGTTGTTGGCTATTAGGGCCTTGATCTCATTAAGCATGTCGTAGAGGACGGATAGGCTGCCGGGCATGTGGGTGGCTAGGAAGGACTCGTATTCGGCTAGGTCCTCCCTGTCTTTGACGAGGTATTTCAGCACCTTGAGGGTGGCGGCTCTGAGGGTGGCGGCGTCTATGTCGCTGGGCTTGATGCCAAGCGTGGTGAGGTATGCGACGACGTAGAGGGGGACCTTGACGCGGGTTCTGTTGGAGATCACCACGTGGTCTAGGTAGGAGGCGAGTATTGGGGATATGTGTTTTACGGCTGTGTCTGTGTTTTCAAAGACGTAGTTCTGTATGTAGTCGTGGAGCTTCTTCACCTCGTCCATGGTCATAAGGGGGCTCAGCTTGTCGAAGTCCCTCCTAAGCCTCAGCCCGGCCTTTATCAGTTGCTCGGTCTCGTCGGGCTCGGCGTATTTCGTGTACACCCTCAAGGGGAACCTGTCGTATAGTGCCTGGAGCTCCTCTTCGTCTGGTATCCTGTTTGTCGCGCCGAAGACGGTCCAGGTCTTCACCGGTATGATTTGGCCGCCGTCGTAGATCACCCTCTCGTTGAGTATGGTAAGCATGGTGTTTAATATGGCGCTGGAGGCGTTGAAGATCTCGTCCAGCAGGGCGAAGTCCGCCTCCACTATGGAGTTGGTGTATATCCTCCGCACGTTGCCCTTGAGGAGCTCCACCACGTCTATGGGGCCTATGACCTCTTCTACCTCCGTGAATTTGGTTAAGAGGCGGTAGAACCACTTTGCCTTCAGGAGCTTGGAGATGGATGCCACCAGCATGGTCTTGGCGGTGCCCGGCGGCCCGATGAGGATGAAGTTTTCCCGGATTAACACGGCGGTGAGCGCCGCCGTAACCTCGTCGGTGAACTTAAAGAACAAGGAGTCTAAAGTCCCCCTCACCTGGGCCACCTTGTTGATTACCTCCTCCACGCCTTATTTAGGTTAACCATTAATATGTTTTCTATCCCGCCAGTGGCTGGGCGTTGAAAGTTTTGGTTTACCCCCTTGTGGTATGCCTAAGTCGCACCTATATAAGCACTGTGGATAAAATAGGCGTGGATCACTTTTTCGACATGTTCGTATCTTCGGCTGGTCGGAAGCTGAGGGAGTACTTGAGCAACCGGCCTCATCACGAGTACCCCCTGGAGGAGCTTGAGGACCGGGTGTTGAGGCGGAGGGTGGAGCCGATGGGCGCCGGCTTGCGGGCGGCGGGCGTCGACGGGGGCATCGGCGTCGTGCGGCTTTCCAACGGGCATCATGTGGTCTTGGCGAGGGCGGCTGCGGTGGGTCCCGACTTCATCGAAAGGGAGTTCGTCGCCGACGTGGCGACTGTGGACTCCTCCTCTCTGCCCTGGGCGTATCTTGTAATCGCGGAGTCGCTGGTGGGCATCAGGGCTTTGGAGAAACACGGGGTGGACGTCTTGCTTATGGACGGCTCCCTCTACGCCAAGGCCGTGCGGCTTGTCCATAACCTAATACTCACGCGGGAGTTCCAGAACTTGTTCTACGTGCCGGAGCTCGCCACGGCGCTGTACAGCTTCGCCAACCTGCTGAAAACCGCCCAGGGCAGGGGGGCCAGGCTTGTCTTCGTGTCGAAGGACCACAGCTTCAAGCTGTTGAAGGAACACGTCGTGTTTGAGAAGCTGGCTGAGAGGCACCGGGACCACGTGTTTCAGAAGGGGCTTCTCTGGTACTCCGTCTTGTGGATTAGGAGGTTTAGGAAGGAGCTAATCGAGCTTTACAAAACCGCCAGGAGGCAGGACTACGGGGCCGCCAGGCTGATGGCGCTTCTGGTGACCCAGTCTGTGACGGACTCGGAGCTCCTAACGGGTCTACTGCCGCCCCGCCACTACACCGTGCCCATGTTGGTGGGCGGTTGCGATGCCTACATGAACTACAAGGGGATCAACACCGTGGATAGGCTTGTGAAGGCCGCGGAGGAGAGGCTGGAGGACTCCCTCATCTTTAGGCTGAAGGACAGCTTCGGTAGCGACGTGGTGGGGAGGATAAGGGAGGCGCTGGAGGCCGTCCCTAAGGTGTACTTCTTCTACGTGAGGCTCAGCGACGACGCGCCTCTCCTCGTGGAGTTGCCGGCGGAGGGCGCCAAGATGTTCGACGGCTCTCCCGTCAAGGCCTTCTACCCCGCGGCGCAGGTGGACGACGTCGTGGGAATGCTGGCGGAGCAGTACCGCGACCCTATCCACTACAACACGTGGCTTTGGTACGCCCACGCAGTGGCGTCGTTTAAGGCCGGCCAGCTGGCGGAGTACGCCGTCTACCTGAAGAAGATGGCGGAGGAGGTGGGCGTCGCCAGGAGGGTGAAGATGGCGTGGGGGCTATGAGGATCGGGTACGTCGTCGCCGCGGCCACCCCCTTCGAGTTCCTCGCCACGCTGGACCCGGAGAAGCCCATCAGCCTCTACGACTACGTGGCGGTGGACCACGTGGAGCACGACGGAGGCGAGTACGTCAACGTGAGGCTTCTCGGCCAGATCGTCAGGCTTTATAGGGACCCCTACTCCGCCAAGAGGGATCTCCCGCTGTATAGCGTGATCAGGGAGGTGTCTGACAACATACTGGAGGTGCAGATAGCCAAGGTCAAGGTGCTGGGGTACGTCCACGGCGGGGACCTCAGACAGCCGAAGCACCCGCCCAGGATAGGGTCTCCCCTCTACCTCGCCGAGGATGAGGAAATCGCCGAGTTGTTTAGGGTGGAGCACGGCCTCTGCGTGGGGAGGCTGGCAAGCCGCGACTTAGACATCTGCCTAGACCTCAACGGCGTTAAGAGACACGTGGCGATCATAGCGGCGACCGGCAGCGGCAAGACCTGGTTCTCCGTGGTCTTGATAGAGGAGCTTCTAAAGAAGGGGGCGAAGATCGTAGTCATCGACCCACACGGCGAGTACGTCCCCATAAGAGACAGCATCTACAAGCTGGGGCCCTACACGGCGAAGGTGGTGAAGGTGTCTAGGCACCACACCGGCGATTTGATGTACAAAATAGGGGTGCTAGACGGCGAGCCAGACGCCTTGGCCAACGCGGCGGGGGTCCCCCCAGGCGCGAAGAAGATCCGCTACGCCACATACCTCGCCTGGTCCTACGCCAAGAAGGTGAAGAAGTCCACCGGCAAGCCCCTGGGGCTTTCCTTCCTCAGGTTGGTGCTCCACACAGCCCTCCGGGGCGAGGCCGCCTTGAACAAGCTATTCCAGCAGTACAAAATCGAGGGGGACTTCCCCATGGAGGACTTGAGGCAACTGGCTAAGAAGGATAGACACTCCATCTTCAGCGCCTTGACCTACCTGAGGCGGCTTCAGCGGCTGGGCGTTTTCTCCTCCCGGTCCACCCCCCTTTCTAAGCTCCTGGCCGACATCACCATCCTCAACCTCGCCGGCGTAAACGAGGAGGTGCAGGACTACGTCGTGGCGCACCTCGTCAACAGGTTATTTCAGGCAAGGGTGAGACATGTGAGGTCCCTCAGAGGGGTCCAAATCCCGTGGCCGGTGGTGTTGCTTGTGGAGGAGGCGCATCGCTTCGCGCCGCCTAAGGCGCTCCGGAAGACCAGATCCTACGAGGCACTGTCTAGGGTCGCCTCCGAGGGGAGGAAGTTCGGGGCGTATCTCGTCATCGTGAGCCAGAGGCCGAGCAAGGTGGATCCCGACGTGATAAGCCAGTGCCAGAGCCAAGTCATCATGCGCATAGTGAACCCCAGGGACCAGGAGGCGGTTAGAGAAAGCAGCGAGCTCCTAGCCCAGGAGTTCCTCGACAACCTGCCGGGCCTCGACGTGGGTGAGGGCGTGGTGCTGGGCCCCCTGGTGAGGCTCCCCGTGGTGGTCAAGGTGAGAGACAGGGTTTTGGAATACGGCGGCGCAGACATAGACCTAGCCGCCGCCTGGAGGGTGGACAAAACGGCAGACGTCGCGCAGATGTGGAGGAGGCTGTACAGCGCCCCTCCGACGCCGAGTCTGTTGCTCTCTGCCTCTAGGCTGAAGGTGCTGAGGAAGGTTCGCGAAGGCGGACGCATAGCCGTGACTCTGCTAGATGGCGAGAGGGAGGTCGCCGTCACCATAGAAGATGGGCGCCCTGTCTGTAGCACGTGCGGCGCCGGGAAGCCCTGTCCCCACGTCTACAAGGCGCTGGAGGAAACAGTCGAGATAGTATGAAGATCCTCCACGTGTCTGACGCGCATCTGGGCAGGGCCCAGTACCACCTGCCCGAGAGGGAGGAGGACTACTTCAAGGCCTTTGAGGAGGCTCTGCGGCTCGGCAAGTCGGCAGACGTCGTCTTGGTCACAGGCGACCTCTTCGACACGAGGAGGCCGAGCAACAAGACCCTCCTGCGGTTTGTGGAGGCGGTGGAGACGGCTGGGGTCGTTCTCTACGCCATAGGTGGGAACCACGACTTCAGTTACGTCAGATACCGGGCCGAGGCTGGGAGATGCCCCCGGCCTAGGGAGTGTCTATACGACACGGCGCTTAGGCTTGTGGACAGGATGAGGCTGGCGCGGCTTCTCTGTTGGGAGGCGGCGGACGTGGGCGGCGTCTACATATTCGGCGCATGCGCCACGCCTAGGGACTACGCCGCGGAGTACCGTGGATCGCTCCAGAGGATGCCTCCCGGCTCCATCCTCGCGATCCACCAAGCCGTGGAGGGAGTCAGGGCGAGGTACCCCGCGGAGGACGACGACTACACGATGCCGCAGGCGGTCTTCCAAGGCCTGCCGTATTTGCACATAGCGGCGGGCCACGTCCACGACCACCTGGCCAAGCATCCGGCAGGCGCCGTGTGGGCCGGCTCGTTGGAGATCTGGGACGTGGGGGAGTTCGAGACTTGGGACTACAGAGGCGGCTTCGAGAAGGCGCAAGACGTTGCCCAGAAGGGCGTCGTGCTTATAGATGTGGCGGGGAAGGCGGCGTCGCTTAAGCCAATCTCTCTGCCCCCCCGGAGGCCGCTTTATAGAGTTAGGCTCTTCATCCGCGAGGTCAAAGAGGCAATCTCCGCTGTGGAGGAGGCGGCGAAGCTCTTCGACAGAGAAGGCGCCGTGGTGAGGCTCGAGCTGTGGGGCGTCGTGGAGGGCAGCCTCAAGACGGGGCAACTGGCGTCGAGGTTCTCCAAGACGCTTCATGTAGATGTGGTGGACAGGACGTCCTCGCCGCAGAGGGCTGTGGCGCTGAGGGGCACCGCCGTGGAGGAGCTGTGGCGCATCATGAAAGAGAAGCTGGGCCCCCACGCAGACGTGGTGCTTAAGGCTATGGAGCTTATACGCGACGGCGAGAAAGAGGCGGCGAAAAGACTCCTCCTAAAGGCTCTGTATGATTAAGAAGATCGAGATCGTAAACTTCAAGGCCTACGACAAGGCCTCTTTTAGGTTCGGCGAGGGCGTCAACTTCATCTACGGCGCCAACGGCGCCGGCAAGACTTCGCTTATGGAGGCCATCTCCGTCGCCCTCTTCGGGTCGCAGTGGGTGACTAGGTGGGGCGGCAGGAGGTGGAGCAACTTCCTCAGGAGAGGCGCCGCGTGGGGCGAGGTGAAGCTGTACATAAGCCACGGGGGCCGGGAGATCGTCGTCGTTAGGAGATTCGGCGAAGAGGGGACGGTCTCCTCCGGCACGTACCTGGCGGTGGACGGTGGCGTGGTGGCGCGGGGCGACTCAGACGTCACGGCGACTCTCGTCTCGAAGCTGGGCCTTAGGCTGGACGAATACGCACATCTGCTCTACATCCGGCAGGGGGAGTTGAGGAGGATACTGCAGGAGACCGACTACATAGACCGCATCTTTCGCCTCGACGAGTTCGACAAGGTGGACGAGGTGGTGAAGGACGTACACGACGAGTTTAGAGCTCGGCGGGAACGGGCAGGCGGCCGGCTGGAGGAGCTGGAGAAGAGGCTCCCCGTGTTGAGGAGCAGGCTGGACGACTTGCGGCGGAGGCTGGAGGAGGCCGAGAAGAGGGCGGCGGAGCTGGAGGAGGCGTCGGCGCGGTTTAGAGAGGTGGAGAGACGCTACCTGGAGCTTAGGGAGCGGCACGCCTCTCTGGCCAAGGAGAGGGAGGCGCTGGAGAAGAAGCTGGAAGATGCGGCTCAGCTGGCGCTCAGCGCCGAGAAAGACGTGGAGCAACTGGAGGCTGAGCTGGAGGCTATTAAGAAGGCGGCGGAGGAGTTGAAAAGCCTTCCCGAGGTGGGCGACGTGGAGAAGGAGTATTTCGAGCTTCGGCAGGCGGTGGCTACGGCTGAGAGGGTCCCTCCCGAGGCGAGGAGCTACGACCCCAGGTCTCTTGAGGAGGCCCGGCGGAGGCTGGAGGAGGCGAGTAGGAGACATGGAGAGGTGAAGACGCGGCTTGCTCTTCTACGCGACGTGCTCCGTCTGGCCCAGCGGGCGGAGGGCGGCCGGTGTCCGGTGTGCGGGTCGCCGCTTTCTAGAGACGCCGTCCAGCGGCACGAATTGGAGGTGCTGGGCCTGGAGAAGGAGGAGGAACGCCTCTCGAAACTCATAGCCCAGCTCAAGGCCGAGGTCGGACGGCTGGAGGAGCTGGACAGACTTTACCACAGCTACAAGCCCCACCTGGGTCTAGACCTCCCATCCGCGCGGAAGAGGCTGGCCGAGCTGGAGGCCTTATACCAGAAGAAAAAGGAGGTGGAGAGGAGGCGGGCGTACCTCTCGGCGCAGGCGGCTAGGGAGGCGGAGGTGGCGAAGCGGCTGGAGGAGCTGAAGGCCCGTAAGGCCGAGGCAGAGAGGAAGATACAAGAGGTGAACCAGAGGCTGGGGGAACTGGAGGCGGAGCTGGCCGCGGCCGCAGAGGCGTTGAAGAGGCTGGAGGCTGAGTACGCGGCGCTTAAGACAAGACACGAGGAGTACCTCGCCGCGAGGTCTGTGGCGGCTGAGCTCAGGCGTCAGATAGCCGAGACGGAGAAGGAGCTGGCCGCCTTAGCAGGCGAGCTGGAGAAGGCCAAGTCAGAGGCCGAGAGGCTCGACAAGGCCCTCGCCTCGGCGCGGCAGATAAGAGTCGTCCTCGGCGAGCTCAAGCCTTTGATGCGTCAGACGTTGCTCAAGGCCATAAATGAGGAGCTAAACGCCGTCTTCCTCCGCCTCAGACACAAAGAGGTGTTTAAATCGCTCCAGCTGGTCGAGACAGACGGGAGGTACGTAATCCGCGTCAACACCCCCACAGGCCCCATAGACCACGGCCTCCTGTCGCTGGGGGAGCAGAACCTCGCCGCCCTCTCGTTGAGGGTGGCCCTGGCGAGGGCCCTCCTCGGACAAGCCCCCTTTATGATGTTCGACGAACCCACGGAACACCTAGACGAAGAACACAGAAGAAAAATCGTGGAGCTGGTAAGAGGACTCACGTCGATAGTCCCCACAATCATCGTCACCTCCCACCTAGGCGAATTTGAAGAAGTCGCAGATGTAGTCATCCAACTATAAAAGGCCACGCGCTCCTCGTTCCGCGGCGAAGCGAGAGGCATGCCATTAAAGGCAACGGCGCCAGCTCAACCGCACAACAAGAGAGAGTGTCTGGATGTTCGGCGTCGGCCGCGGATAGGCGGTGAGCTTAAATTTTACCAGAATGACGAGTTCGTGGAGAGAGAGTTACTAAGCCCGAAGATCGACGTGAAGAGCTACATAAGGGCGAGGGTTATGGAGGTCATAGACGAGCTGTCGTTGAGCATCATGATGCTCGAGGCTGGGGCCACGAGAAACGCCGCCGGCAAGGCGTTTGTCGCCGTTAAGGCCTTGATAAGCGCGATGGTGTTGATAAATCTAGACAGGCTACTAGCCCTAAAGAGGGACGAGAAGGAGAAGAAGTGGTACGAGAAGAAAGCCTACACAGTCCCCACGAAGTCGATCAAGGGGATATCGTTGGACCTATTCGAGCTGGGGTACAGGGAAATTGGGGCGATCGCCGACAAGGCGCTGAACCTCCACGACTACCAATACAACGGCCTAGACCCAGACTTCAGCCCCTACAAAAAGAAAGAAGAGGCGGTGCGGGACATAGTCGTCTTAATTGACGCCGTTGTTGAGAAGTTGCCTCACTGGACCGGGAGCTACTGGGACGAAGAGATAAAAAGAGACTTCAAACATCTAACTAAAAGGCTTGAGGACTTTAAGAAAAGACGCCCGCCTTACTAACCTCCTCCCCGCCCCCGAAGAACAGAGGAGGCACCCTCCCGCCGTCGCCAGCACCTCCGGCGGTGAGTAGTGGGCGCGACCCGGGCCGACATGTAAACCACTCCGAGCTGGCCCTCAATCCTGGCCCAGACGGCGCGTATAATCGGCTTCTCGCACAGGCGTCTTTCAGCCCTCAGGGCTCTTCGTCGTCTGCTACCTCAGGCTATTTCTTTGCGTACCGCCAAACGCCCTTAGCGGCACACTCCGGCGTCGTCCCTAGAAGCGAGTTGAGGACGGCTACCACGTCTAACCGCATAAACCAACCTCACGTCTCCTTCCACTAATCGGCACCTGCCTCACGCAGTTGCGGCTCTCAGCCGCCACAGGACAATATGTGCAATTGAAAGGCTACCAAAAGACTTAGAGAGGCATCCCGAACCTTATGGCCGCCCCCAGCACCACGAAAGCTACGGAGATCGTGGTGACGGCGGCCACGTGGAGGAGGAGCAGGCCTCCCACGTTCTCACCCCTTTTGAGCCTAGGTATTAGGCGTAGCCGCGCGTGTAGGGCGATCAGAATTAGGATGACGAAGAGACCCATCTTTATATGCGCCGCCATAGGCCACTTCCCCCACCCGACGTATAGCATCGCCACGCCGGTGGCCGCCGCGAAAATAAGCGAGGGTAGCCCAATCTTCTCGTACCGATGCTCAAAGTCCAGGAGAGGGTTCGTCGTGCCGCGCTTGAGCTCGGCGCCATACGCCATTAACAAGGTTATGTGGCCCCCAACCCAAACAGTGGCCAACAATACATGTAGCGCCTGCAGTATCTGGTAGACATCCATAAACTACGTTTACGACTTCACCATTAATATTTTGAGCGCCAACCCCACAGCTGAAATAAGCTACAAAGACGGAGAAACGACGCGGTAATAGTCCAAGTGGAAAATCCACGGCAAACATCAAAGGGACGCCCCCGAGCAAGCCACAGGAGAAACCGTAGAGCAACAAGGCTATACAACAAGCAACTACTAACCTCATGAATACCAAATTTCAATCCACCAACCCAAGCAACTATTACGCGCAACGTTTTTATAGTTGACTGGAGGCGGTCTCGTGGCTGATGCCTCCAGCGTTGCTTACGATGCGTTGAAGATGGCTGTGGAGCATGTCTTGGGCAAGATTAGGGAGGGTAAGAAGTTGTCTACTGAAGACGTCCTTGTCCTCTACCTCGGCACCATAGTAGGCGACTTGAAAGAAATAAGAGCCGACATAGCAAGACTAGACAGCAGAATCGACGAGACGAACAAAAGGATAGACGACGTGACGAAGAGCTTATCCACGCGTATAGACGAAGTTACGAAGACGCTCTCGGCGCGGATAGACGAGACAAACAAAAGGATTGATGAAGTTAACAAGAGGATTGACGACTTGGCGAGGAGTCTCTCTGCCAGAATTGACGAGACGAATAAGAGGATTGACGACTTGGCTAAGAGAGTGGATGATTTGGCTAAGAGGATTGACGCCCTCCAGACCACTCTCCTGGAGATCCAGAAGCTACTGCTGGAGTTCGTCAAGACGCGGCAGTCGGCTCCTTGAATGGAGGATACGCGGAGCGGCTCCCCTCTGACTGTCTATCTCCTATGTTTTGGCAACTGTGCCCCTATCTGGCCCTTATGTGGGCCACCTCCTTGTTGCATATGTATTTGTCTAGGAGGACGTATTCCGGCTCGCAGGATAGGTTTAGCTCCGCGTCGCCTACTACCCGCCGGCCGGCGACTACGCCGTAGGTCGATAGGAAGAAGTCTGAAGCGACGATTCTCCGGCCCTTCCACATAACGGCGCCGGGGACGTAGTAGACGAGGCCCCTGGCCGCGGAGAGGGGCTCGGCGCCTTCTGACCCCTCCACCGCGTAGGTGGCGAGATATCTCCCGTCTAGCGTAAAGGCCTTAAACACCGTGTATATCGACTCCTCGCCCGTCTCGACATCTCTCACCATTAAGATGCGGGGGTCCAGCATATCTACGTGGAAGCTTACGCCGCATGGCGCCGGTATGAGGCGGTACTCCCCGGGCGTCGCCACAACCACGAAGCCGTCTGTACAGTAGAGAGACTTAACGTCAGCGAAGGGGTAGACAGGCGTGAAGTCCCACTTCCCCTAGCTTATCAGCTGGGTTAGCTTCCGCAATGTCTTTTTGAAGGTCTTATATACGGAGACTTTGGAGACGGCCGACTCCCGGGCGGCGGAGCTTATGTTGTGGCCGTTGGCCAAGGCTGAGAGGACCTCCCTCTGCCTCTTGGTGAGGGTCACGTCGGCCGGGCTCAGCGGCTCAGCCTCGATGACTTGGCTTACGTGTTCGCCCAACAGTCTCCTGACGGCGTGGGTATCCGCCACGATGACCCGCAACTTGCCGTCTATTATCATGGGGGTGCCGAGGACGTAGGAACGCGTCATGAGCTTGTAGAAGAGACACTCATCGCACCGCGCCGCCGCTACGTGAATGCCGCCCAGCCTCTTGACTATGTGGTATATCACCCCTTTTCCCACCCGGAACCCCAGGTGAGCAACGGCGTCCCGGGGAATCTTGTCGCAAAGCCTTAAATAGAGCTTGAGAAACTTCACATAAAATAGATGTTTTCCATTTATAAATATTGACATTGATTATAGGTATATTAATATGTGTTCAATCATTTAGATGTGGTCATGTTTTTAAACAGGTTCCCATAGACCTACATGCCCCTTCTGTGGCCCCTGGGGAGGTCGCCGCCGTTGTCTTTCTACAACGCCGTGGTCTGGGTTCTTTATGCGTCTCAGATCTCCCTCTACCTCGCGACGCTGGCCTTTGCGGCCGGCGCCGTATACGGCGCCGCGGGCGACGTAGCCATGCACCTCCGCCTCATGGTGTCGGGCCTTTATCTATTTTACTTCTCGGTCATGTACATCCAGCTACCCGGCTTCATAAACGCCGCGCCGTCCCGCCCCCTCTCCGCGCTTCTCCTAGCCGCGCTGGTTCTAGGCCTTGTCCTCCTTCCTGTTGCCAAATGGTCGCTTCTGCCCTTCGCGTTGATGTACGTCCTGCTTCACCTAAGGGCTCTGCGGGGGGCGCCTAACTACTACCCAAACTGGATCCTGGTCTCCGGCCTTGCGGCGACTGCCGCCGCGGGGAGCCCCCTGGAGCTGGCGGCGGCTTTCCCCCTTGCCTCGGTCTTGATGCTGAGCTACCGCATAGACAGCTCTCGGGCGCGGCTGAAGTTCACAGCGCCGCGGGCCGCCGCCGTGGCCGCCTCCTACCTCGCCGCCTTCGCCATGGTTAAGATGGGGCTCCTCTGGGGCGTGGCGCTACCGCTGGCCGCAGTGTCGCTGGCGGCGCCTCCACGCGTCCGCGACCTCTACGGCGTGGGGGCCGCAGTGTGGAGACTTTTGATGGCAGGCGCGGCTCTGCACCACCACCTTCTCTACATGGGGTTTGCCGTGGTGATGTCTACTCTCTGCGTCCCCTTCTTCCTCCCCGCCGTGTTGTACCGGAGGGCGCCGAGGTTCGGGCCTGTGCCTCTTTTATTCGCCTCCGCCGCAACGGCGCTTAGGTTGCTGGGGTTGTTGACCCCAGCCGCCTTAGCTGTGCTGGGCCTCCTCCTGTATGTAGCCGCCGCGGCTCTCGCCCAGGAAAAGGTCCCGCTCCTTCCGCCTAAGGATAAACACTAGCGCGGGCCTGCCCCGCGGCCTCCCGTGGTACACCTTCTCGCCGGCGCCGTAGAGGTCCTCCACAACGAGCCCCACGGCGGAGCCCTCAGGCATAAACACCACGACGTCGGGGTCGCCTCTGCTTCTCGCCGTGGTCAAGAGGAGGGGGCGGCCGCCTCTTTGAAGAACTCCGCGTAGCCGTCGACTCCAAGCGACTCCGGGCCTATCTCATCCACGTGGCTGAGGTTCATTTCGTGTTGGCCGGCGTCAGTGGGTAGGCTGAGTGGCAACCCCTCAGTATAGACTCCACAACCAGCGTCTGGTTTGTGGGTATGTAGAGGCCTTTTACAACCACAGTGGCTTCGAAGTTTTTGGGGGTTACGGGGCCGTAGAGGGCCTCCAGCGTGCGCCTGTCGGCCACGGCCGTTATCTTGAAGCCGCCGCCTGTGAGGGTGAGCACCACGTGGCGGTCTGTAATTTTCACCGCCTCCAGAGAGCCGGAGACGGTGACCTCCGTGGGTTTGCTTACGGTCCTCAAGGCAGAGACGTCAGTGATGCCGGACGTGTTGATCAGCGACAATATTCCGCCCGCCGCCGCGGCGGCCGCCGCCAAGAGGAGCAACAGCTTATTCATGCCTCTCACCCCCCAGCAGGCTTATAAGCATTACGGCAACCCCCGTGGCGATTAGGTTAAGGCCGACCGACCAGTGCACCACCGCCTCCCCGCGCTCGGTGAGGAGGTGCCCCACCAGCGCCACTGTTCCATTTACCACAAGGGGATGCACGGGGGCCTTGTCGAGGGGGATGGACAGCTCGCCTCTGTCCGTTTGGACGTAGATAACGCCGTTGGACACAGTGGCGTTGAACACCCTATATAGGGGCTGGGCGTTTTCCCACAGGAGGTAGCCGCCGACAGCCGCCGCGGCGGCCAAGGCGGCCAGCGTGAACGGCTTGGGGATTCTGCCGCCGGCCACGAGGAGAGCCGAGAGCGCGAGCAGGAGGATCAGCGCTGTTGAGTACCACATGCGGATCGCCGGCGCCAGCTGAGGCAAGGCGGCCCCGGTGGCTGGGTGCAACGCCGGGAAGAGGATAGGCGCCACCAGCGTCACGGGGATCGACGCCACGGCGATTATCAAGTAGGACGCTGCCAGCCTACCCAGCCTGTCTGGATCCTCCACAGACCTCTTCAGAATTATATACGCGGTGTAGAGCACAGCCATCACGCCCACAGCCATCTGCCGGGGGTCGCCAGACCACGCAGAGCCCCACGACTCCACGGCCCAGGCCGTGCCCGTGAAGAAGCTGAGCCAGGAAAACACGGCGGCTAACACAGCGGCTCTGTCCATGGCGATGAACCTCCTCTCGGTAGGCTTGAGGAGGTACAAAACGGCAAACGTAGCGGCGGCGGCCGCCAGAAGCAGTGCCGCTATTGACTGAGGCACGTGTATGTAGAGGCTTCTATACGCGGTGGGGCTACCTAGGGGCACCAGGGCGGGGAAGGGCCCCCTCAGCGCTAGGAAAGACAGTAGAGAGGTGTAAATAACGGCGAGGAGGCTGACGGCGAGGTCTCTGAACCGCATGACGCTACGATGCTGAGGGGATATATTCGTTGAGGTTAACGGTTTATACGTCATGTTTATATAGCAAAACGGAGTCGGCGCGTGTGGTGGCTTCTCGGCGCCGTGGGCCTCGCGGCGTGGGCGTTCTACGTCAGCCGGTTCTTAACGCTTGACTTCTCCTTCCTCGACGTGTACGCCAACGCCTCAGCCGGGATGCCTCTTTACTACAGGCTGGCGGCCTCCCTCGTAAACGTGGGCGGGGTGTTTCTCTACGTCTCGGCTATTTCAGGCGCCGTGGCGCTGGCGGCGAGGAGCGGGCGCGCCGCGGCTGTCAGCGTTGCTTTTCTCGCCGCCGGCGCCGCCTTAGGGGCCTTCGCCCAGTGGGGCGGAGGGGGGCCGGGGATAGGCCTCAACCCCCTCCTCAGAAGCCCGTGGGCAGTCCCCCACCCCATCTTAGTCGTGGCGGCGTACGCCCTTGTGCTGTCGGCGGCGGCCGAGAGGCGGCTTGCCCAGCCCTTGATGCGCCTCGCCTGGAGCTTCGTCACCGCCGGCTTGGCGCTTGGGGGCTACTGGTCGTATACCACCTTCGGCTGGGGCGGCTACTGGGCGTGGGACCCCGTGGAGACGGCGCTTTTCGTCCTGTGGCTGTTTTTAACCGCCTACCTACACGGCGGGGGCGGCGCCGCCCTCTACATGTCTGCCGCCGCTGTGTTTCTGACCATGGCCGTGACCTACAGCGGCGTGTCCCCCCTCCACTCCTTTGCAGGCGTCGTATGGGCTGGGAGGATTGCGCTCATCCCGTCGCTTCTGCTCCTCGCCGCGGGCCTCCTCTCCCTCGCAAGGGAGAGGAGCAGGGACCCGGCGTACCTGGGGCCCTTGGCGGTGGGTCTCTACGTGTATTGGCTCCTGGCGCCCTCCGTGGCGGCTACTCTAGTGGGCGCGGCGGCGGTGGCCCCCTCCGGCGACGGGGCGATAAATCTGATCCACCCCGTGTTGATCCCGGCGACGGCCGCCGCCTTGGTGCTCTTGATGAAGAGGGGGCTCGGCGCCAAGCCCGCGGCTCTGTGGACGGCGGCATCGGCGGCGTTGGCGGTTGCGCTTTGGCAGGCCAAGCCGTGGTCCCCCGCGAGCCACCCCCTCACCAACCTCTCTATCTACCTCCTTTCCTTGTTAGCCGTGGGTGCCGCAGTTGCCTCCATCCTGCAACTCAAGAGGTCGCCCGGCGCCGCGGTGGCGCATCTCGGCCTGGCGCTTGTGGTCGCCGGCGCCGCGCTGAGCGGGCCCTACGCCTACCACATGCCGTACGCCGCGGTGCTGGCCCTCGACAAGGGGGAGAACGCCATTGTGCCGCTTCTGCCCTACGGCGAGGTTAACCTAGGCATTGCAGGAGCAGAGGTAGCCGGGCCGCACGAGCTTGTTTCAATCCCGCCGTATCTAGAAGGCTACGTCTCCGGGGACCTAGCCGACGTCGCCGCCGCCCTCCGCGACGTGGCGGGGAGGGTTGAGTTCCGTAGGTTTAGGGTAAACGGCACGGATCTGGTGGTGGCCTTCGGCGGCTTCCCGCCCGGGTTCCACGCTGTGGGCGAGACGTGGATTTACGTGAACTCCACCGTGGACACCCCGGCGGGCAGGCTCCTGGTGGGGGTTATAGGCAGGGGCGGCCGGCCGCTGTTTTTCAGCCCTTCGCGGTACGGTCCCGCCTCGGCGGTTTTTGCATGCGGCCTCAACGAGACGGCGCTGAACTACGTAGGGGAGGTCGTCCGCCTGACCTTAGACGGGGATCCGGTCGACGCGGAGATCCGGTATGAGGCGGCCGGCGAGTTCAAGCTGGTTAGAGGGCTTGTCCACGGCGTTGCCGTCAAGCCCAGAGGGCTTGACGACATATACGTCGCGGTGACCACCGAGGTGGCGCAGTGGGGCAACGTGTCTGTGCCCCGCCTCCTCGTCACAGCCGCCCGCGCGAACCTCGACAGATGCAACGCCGTAGGCGCCTGGCTCCTCCTTTCGGCATACGCCGGGAGGCCGCTGACGGCGGGGGAGGCAGAGGAGCTCATGGCTCTGAACCCCCGGGGCTACGTCGTCCTCGTCAAGATGATCCCCTTCGTCAACCTCATATGGATAGGCGCGGCGTTTGCCACGGCGGGCGGGATCCTCTCGACGGTACTGCAAGCCAGATCTCCACGGCGTCGATCCGCTTAGGTTAACCTGGAGAACCGGCTAGTTTTTTAATGCGTAGCGAACCTCCGCATATGTTGCCTAGGGAGAAAAGCGTATTGGGCATCCTCACGTTCAGCTATCTCCTGGCCGTGGCGACCTCGCTTCCATACCTCTCCCCGCTCCCCCTGGCCTTGGCCACTCTGGCTTATCTCCTCCACCTCTTTACCTTCGACCTGGTTTTCTACGCAAAAACTCCCAGGCAGTTCTACGCCCTGACTTCCCTCAGCTTCCTGCCCTACATAGCCGCGGCGGCCCTCGGCTGGTGGAACCCCACCGCCTATGCCGTAGGTCTCCTCTTCTTTGTGTCATACGCCGCGCTTATGCACAGGGGGAGGGGGCGGAGCGTTGAGGGCGTCGTGACGGGCACGGCCCTCCTCTCCTCCACCTTCCTCCTGGTTAAGGCAGTGGCGGCCCACCAGCTGGGGCCTAAGGACTACCTCGTATACGTCCTCTTCGTGGGGTACCACGTAGCCACTGCGTACTACGTGGAGTCGCGGCTCGCCTTTAGAAATGTAAAGCCCCACATGGCGCTGTACGTCTGGGCCCCCGTGGCTGTGTTCGCGGCGCTTCTCTGGCCTTCTACTCTGCTGAGCCTCTGCTGAGCCTCTCTACAAGTTCTTGAAAAAAGTTAAGTCTAACGTGAAGTATTCCCGTTACGAAGACATCACAAAGATGGGGTGGAGGGAGTTTGCCAGGTCTGCGTTTTTCACGGCTCTGCTGGTGGTTGTCTATAACATTCTATAAAAAGGGGAAACCACGTGTCCCTATGCGCGGCTTGGTGGTTCTGCTGGTGGCCTTGGTCATCCACATGATCGGGTTCGGAATGGTGATCCCAGTCATGCCTTTTCTGCTGAGGGAGCTCGGCGGCGACGCCGCGGCCCAGGGCTTCCTCGTGTCTCTCTTCTCGCTGGTTCAGCTCCTCAGCGCCCCGCTGTGGGGGGCTCTTGCAGACAGGCTAGGCAAGACTCGCATAGTCGCCTCGGGGTTGCTCCTCTCGGCGCTGGGGAACGCCACCGCTTATTTCTCCAACTCGCTTTTTTCTTTGGCGGTGGCTAGAGCCGTGGCGGGTCTCGGCGGCGGGACCATAGGCGCCCTGCAGGCCTTGGTGGCGGATCTCTCGCCGCCCGAGCGCAGGGCCTCCTCTATGGCTCTTTTCGGCATGGCGTTTGGCGCAGGCTTCGTCCTAGGCCCGGTGCTCGGCGGAGTCGCCGGCAGCATAGCGCCGAGGTTGCCTTTTCTCTTAGCCACGGCCATGTCCGTCGCGGCCGCGGCGGTCGTCACGCGGATCCCCGTCGTGAGGGGGCGGGTTCAGTGGACGTTTAAGCTGGAGCTCGGGCTTCTGTCCGCGGCTGTGCTCCTCCTCAACTTTTCCTTCTCCATGTTTGAAGGCCTCGTGTCGTATTACGGCGCAGACGTCTTCCGGATGACGCCCAGCCAGATAGGGGTCTTGATGCTCGTGGCGGGGGTCGCCACGGCGGCGGGACAGATGGCCGTGAGGCGGCTGGAGGGCAGGCTGGCGTCGGGCACAGCGGCGGCCGTGGGAGTAGCGATCACCGGCATCGGCCTGGCCCTGCTGGCCGCCGGGGAGCTTCCGCTACTTTACCTAGGGGCCGCTCTTGCCTCGGTTGGCCAGCTCATTGCCGCCTCCAACTTATTCGCCATAGCGTCTTCAATAAACGGCGCCGGGGGAACGAGCTTCGGCATTTTGCAATCGGCGGGCTCCCTGGGCAGACTCGTAGGCCCCGCCACGGCGGGCCTCATATACACACACCTGGGGCCTCCCTACGTCTTCCTCACGTCGGCCTTAGTTGCGCTGTCTATAGTCCCCATAGCCCTTAGGTACCTAGCCTCGCTCAAGTAGATTTCTTCGGGCGTCTCCACCCGGTCGTCTGCCGCTTCTTCTGTATGTCGCCTTGTCCATGGGTGGTGGAGCTTGCCGTGTGGGCGTTCCCGGTCTCCCAGCAGGGCCATGGTGAAGAAGATAAAGGCCACGTAGTGGATCAGGTGGTCCAGCGGGATGTCGCCGAAGTATATGAAGGTGCCTGTGTACATGGAGTACGAGAGGACGGACTGACCTGCGAAGAGGAGGCCGAAGGCTGTTGCAAGGTTGAGGAGGCGTTGGCCGCCTGCTCTTCTGTATGCTCTTATGGAGAGGTAGAGGGGGACGGCGGCCATGGCTGGGGTGAGTAGGTGTAGTATGGCGTGTCCCAGGCTTAGGCCCCCCATGGGCACCAGCGCGGCGGCGAAGACCAGGGGTATGGTGAGGTAGAGCCACTTCATAGGTCGCGCCTAGACGCCGCCAGGACCGCCGCCGCCGACGTCGCGAAGATCCACGCAACCGCTACGGCTGGGAAGAGAAGCGGCGCGTGTGTCCCGAGGGATTTATAGAGGTAGTCGCCAACTGCGCCGAGGGTCAGCAGATGGGGGTCGGCCTGCACGACGCCGCTGAGGCGGGCCGCGACGAGGGGGTTCGCGAGGAGCGACGCGGCGACGGCGACCTCCGACACCGGGAAGTATAGCGATATAAACGTCATCACGACTTCGTACACGAGCGCCAGAGCTGTCCACGCAGAGACCCCCCACGCATATGCGTAGCCCCGCGTAGGCGCCGCCAGGCCTATGAGGACGCCTAGGGAGGACCCCGCCGAGGCTGAGAAAAGCGTGGCGACCGCCGCCGGGGCGGCAGACGCCGGTTTTAACAACGCGTAGAAGGCCAGGGCGGGCGCCGCCGCGGCCGCGGAGACCGATATTGAGACCGCCGTTCTTAAGACGGCGTATTTCCGTCTGCCAAGCGACACGATGAGCGGCGAGATCCACCCCTCTCTGTCGTCCATGACGCCCTCCACTGCAGACAAGATGCCGAGGAGAGAGGCGGCGGCCGAGAGGAGGCTTGCCGACATGACGGCGGGGCCCATGCCTTCGCCTAGCGAGGCCAAGGCCGCGGCCATGGGCAACAAGAGGGCTCCCATCGCCGAGGCCGTCCCCCCCAGATCCCTTCTGAAGATCCTAGTGGCCAGCATGGACAACCCTCACCACGCGTCCCTCGGCGAGCTCCACAAGGTCCCACGTGGATAAGGCATTTACGAGCTCCACGTCGTGTGTGGCCACAATTACGAGCTTTCTGTTGTTTAAAAGCTCGACTAGGCGGCCGCGCCACGTGGCGTCTAGGAAGGCGGTGGGCTCGTCCAGCGCTAGCGGGAGGTCTGTGGAGAAGGCGGCGGCCAGCATGACCCTCTTCGCCATCCCGCTGGAGAGCTCCCCCATCTTCTTGTTGAGGGAGTCCACCCCCATGAGCTCGGTCTTGACCTCGACGCCGAGCGCCTCCTCCAGAAGCTTCACGTATTCGCCCACTTTCAGCCTCTTGGGGATATGCGGCTCCGGCGGGACGTAGAGCCACTTGACGTCTGTATCCGATCCACATCTCCACAGCCCAGCGACGCAACGCAGCAAGGTGGATTTGCCGGAGCCGTTGGGACCCACGACCACCACACGGTTGCCCACCTCCACGTCTACCTCGAGCCAAAACCCGGCTAGGCGCTTCTTGGCCACAAGCCTCATAGCCTCCTCGCGGCGAGCCAAACCACGCTGAGAAGTAGGGCCAGGGCCGTCCAGACGCCGGGCGGCGCCTCGTGCGGCCTGGGGCTGGGGTCTACGAAAGCCACGTTGCCGACCGCGAAGCTGTCCACCAGAAACCTCGCGGGTGACGCCGACAGGGGGGCCGTCAAGAAGTCCGACTTGGCCAACACCTCTGCGAAGGCGCTTCGGTACACGTAGGGGCTTGTCGAGCCGTGGCCCTGCCAGACGTTGCCGCTTATATGGGCCTTGAGCTCGCCCCCTGTGAGGAATATGTCGACGTATAGGGCGGGTATCGAGTTGCCTATAAAGGTGTTGTTTCTGATGTACACATCTGGGCTCGAGACGCCTCTGTACGTAAGGCCTATGTAGTTCCCCTCCACTAGATTATCTGCGACTGTCATCTGGGTGCGGTTGCCCCAGCCCCCCATTACTAGGATAAAAACGCCGTGGACGTTGCCTATGGACTTGTTGCGTATAAACGTGCCGTTGGACACGTCTGCTATGAAGAGCCCGTACCCCTCGGCCCAGTTTACGTTGTGGATGAGCACTGAGTCTTCCACCGCGGCGCCCTGCGTATACATGACGGCGGCGCCGACGTAGTTGCCCCGGGCGTGGAGCCTAGATATCTCCACGTCTCTGCTGAACATCACGTGTACGCCGTAGCGCGAGTTGACTACCGTGACGTTTTCCACCTTCACCCCTCTGCTCCTCTCCACATACACGCCGTCGTGAAACCCCTCAATCTCCACATCTTTTATCAAGACGTTGCTGGAGTTGTAGACGTATATCCCGGCGCCTCTGAGATACACCGGAAGCTGAGGATTCCCCCCGACTGTCCCCTTTGCTATCGTCACGTTGTGCGAGTCGGCGATCAACACGCCGGCGGAGCATCTCACGAAGAAGTTCACAATGGCTACGTTGCTCGCGTTTACCACTACGCAGAAGTCTGCAGGCCTCACCTTATAGCTGGCGAACAACCCGCCGCTCAGCTCCACAGGCCCCATGTACCCCTCCACAGAAGGAGACATGGTCACGTTGTTTGTGTTTATCGTCAAGGCCGAGACCAACGCCGCCAAGAGCAGAAGCTCAACAGCCCTCATCCCACCCAGGCGGCACAGACCAAGCGTCGCCGTATTTGAACTTCTCCAGAAGACAAGCCCCGGGGACCGTCTTAAGCAGTCTGCCGGGCCGGGGGCCCCACTTGACCCGGCCTTCTCTGTAGTCCTCCACGTTTTGCGGCTCCGTGGGAAGAAAGCCTGTGTTCATTGAGGTGAACTCGTCGGTCACAAGCACGACGGCGTGTCTCAAGTCCACCCACCTGCCATCTACTCTGTCGCGTCCACAGACGGCCAACACGCGGCCTCCCCGCGTCTTCACCACCCTATACCACACGGCGGCGCATCCCAAGTCGTCGAAGAAGTACCAGCGCTGTCTTCCAAACTCCTCTACGAGCATCGCTGCGGAGGATGGCTCGTAGTCAACGATCATTTTACACACTGGACACTCGTCCCTCCCGTAGGAGATGGGCGGATCGCCGCACCCCACCTCCTCTCCGCCGCCTCCACGCCGCCAGAGATACAAAGCCGTCAAGGCCGCGGCGACGCCTACCCCGAGGATCAGAAAACGGCGTCGAGTGATCACGGCCCTTCCAGGGGGGAGATTTATGTGTTTAGTGGTACATCTAGCCGTGGAAGCCTCCGCGTGTTGTACTACCGGCCTACTTCAGTGCAGTATCGTGCGGCTCAGCGCGGTGATGACCAGCACCGCGGCCGCCGGCGTGGCCAAGACGGCCGCGTCGAGGCGGCCGGAGGCTATGGAGATGGAGTAGCCGAGGATCAACGCCGCGGTTAGAGTCATGGAGAGAGACACGCCGGACTTGGCCGCCGTGGAGAGGAGGGCTGCGGCGGTGGAGGCGGCGGCGAAGTACGCCGCAGTTGGCGGCGCCAGCCATAGCTCAGGCGGCCTTAGAGACGTGGCAAAATAAACGGCCGAGTACACCGCCGAGGTGGCTAGAGACGTGACGAAAAGCACGATAAACTTGGCGGCGACCAGCTTCTCCGGTTGCCTAAGGAGTCTCAGCCCGTCGAGAGTGCCCAGCTCCTCCTCTCTCAGGATCTGCGTGTAGGCGTAGAGCGCAACCGTGACGAAGTTAACCGCCGCGAGCCCCGCGGCGTAGGACTCGGCGAATATAAACCCCAGCGCAGACGCTATCAACAAAACTGAGGCTAACGCATCCCAGCTCCTCGCAGCTACCCTAAGCTCCCTCTCTAGGTATGGCCACATGCCGGGTCCGCCGGATGTAGAACTCCGTCTCTAAGCTCAAACCAGCCGTCGGCCTCAAGCTTCACGTAGTCGCACAGCGAAGACGCAGTCACCAAAACCGGCCCCCTAAAGCTCTGGACCACCTCAGCCACTGCGCGCCGTCCCTCTTGATCAAGCCCCAGCATCGGCTCATCTAGCAGAAGCGCCTCCGGCCTTCCTAGCAGAGCTCTGGCGAGATCGGCACGCCTCCTCCAGCCGTAGCTCAGCAAGGAAAACTTAAACTTGAGATACCTCCTCAGGTCGAGCATCTCCACCACTTCTTCATAGCCCACGCCAAGGGCCCCGGCGTAGAACTTCAAATTCTCCTCCACGGTCAAGTCTGGATGCATCATCGGATGTTGAAGCACAACTCCCAACCTGCCAGGCCTCCTCACCTCGCCCCGAGTAGGCGGAGTCAACCCGGCCATTATTCTCACGAGAGTAGACTTCCCCGAGCCGTTCACGCCGTACACCACAGCCAAGCCCCCAACCGCGAGACTAACGCCACGGAGCACCCACCCCACTGTGTACCGCTTCCAGACATCCACAACCTCCATACCTCACCCACGGCAACGCCCGTCCATACCTGAGGCGCGCCTATATGTATTAAAACCTTTCGACCCCCGGCCAGTAGGGGCGTTGATGCTTGTTCTTGCGGCCGCGGTGCCCGCCGTGACCCGTCTCTCGGCAAGTGGGGGTGGCCCCTTCGGAGAAGTCCAGGTGGAGCCGGCGCTCCAACCGTTTTGCGTATACAGATTCTCGTATACGCTAAGTTTATATACATAGATCTGTATTTGTCTGTGTCCACTACGGTGATAAGCATAAGGATTAGGAAGGAGTTGAAGAGAAAAGCGAGGGAGCTCGGGATAGACGTGAGGGAGGTGGTGGAGAAGGCGCTTGAGGAGGCCATAAGGCGGAGGGAAGAAGAAGAGCTCATCAAGGCTCTCGAAGAGCTGAGAAGCCTCTTTTCTCGCATATCCGAGAAGGAGTGGGTAGACGCGGTGCGTAAATCTAGAGATGAACGTTGAGTATCTGCTGGACGCCTCCGCTTTGTACGGGCTGGTTGCCCACTACCGCAGGTGGGTAGGACATAGGGAGAAGCTTGCCGTTCTCCACTTGACCGTGTATGAGGTGGGGAACGCGTTGTGGAAGGAGGCTAGGGCGGGGAGGCTACCGTGGCGGGAGGCCGCCGGAGCCCTCTCGCGGGTGTTGTCTAGTCTGAAGACGCTGGACGACCCTCCTCTAGAGAAGGTCTTGGAGGTCGCCGTAGAGAGAGGCTTGACCTTCTACGACGCGAGCTACGCCTATGTGGCCGAGACGCTGGGCCTCTCGCTGGTCACGCAAGACCGCGAACTTCTGAGGAAATCCCCCGCGGCTATAGACGTGGATACGTTCCTCGCAAGGCTGTAGACGCCGGCAGAGGCGGAACGACGACCTCTGTCCCGCCCCTTAGGCGGCGCCCCCCGCCGCAACTGCCGTTTCGGCCTTCGTCAGCTGGGCTACTGCGCCTCGGCGGCCTGCGTCTGGATCTGCTGCTCCAGCACCCACACAGGCGTGGAGAGCAGTGCGACGTAGCCGCCGAAGGCCTGCATGAGGGTTTTCGACTCCTCGACGCCGCGGGGCACGACCTCAACCTTGACGCCCTTCTCCTCCGCCTTCATTATCACCTCCAGCACCACGTCTTCTCCCAGCTCCTCAGCCACAACCACCGCCTCGGCCATCCCCATCTCTAGGGCTTTCAACACCCTGTCTCGCCCGTATACGATGTAGTCGCTCTTCTTGACGGCGTAGTACATCACCCTCTCCATGACCTCCTTGGCGTGGACGTACTCGCTCTCTTTTAGCTGCTCCTGGGCGTTTTTAATCGCCTCCACCACGCCGTATTCGTTGGCGCAACAGGCAGGCACCACGGCGAGGACCTTGTCCTTGAGCCGGTAGTCCAGACCGCCCTCCTCCAGGAAGTCCTCCTTAGTCGGCCCAGGCCCCGCCACTATGACGCCCTTCAACGTCGGTATCTGGAGGAAGATCTTGTTCACCTCCTCCGCGACCACCTTGTAGAAGGCCTCCGCTAGATGCTCCGTCTGGCGCTTGTAGCGGTTCGCCGACTGGCCGCCCGCGCTGTGTTTACCCGGCACGAAGAACTCCACGGTCTTCACCACCTCCCACTGGCCCCCCTTCAGCAAGGCAATGACCGCCTCGCCCCGCTCAATCACCACGATCCCGTAGACCACACCTGCGTGGAGCTCCTCCTCCAGAATCTCTGTGTGAAACGCCGTGTCGCAGATGTACTTAAAGGTGTAGATGGGCTGCGGCGGCACCACCACGTAATAAACCCACTCGTAGTTGCCCTGGTTGATCATGTGGAACCCGGCGAACACGGCCATGCCGTTTTCCGGCGCCTTGGCCTCGCCTTTGAGGTTGTTGATTATGCGCTCCAGCGTGTCCTGGACGTGGCTCCGCGTGGTTTTGTCCTTGATGTTGGCGGCTGTGGACCACTCGCTACGGAGCAGGTTAACAACGTCGGGGACGGGCCTCTCCGAGTTAATATAGAGGGTGATCAGCGTAGTGGCGTAGCCCCTAAACTTCTTCAAAAGGTTGATAAATGCCCTAAGCTCCACAGGCGTCTTGATCCAATATACGCCGTTAGGCGGCCTGCTGAAACTCATAGCAACGAGACGCGGGATCCATTTAAAAAGTTAATGAATTCTCAGCCCCGCGCCCCTCGGCGGCTTGCCCACTGCTATTAGAAGAATCAACGTCGCGGCTAAGGCGGCTAGGCCTAGGGCGCCCAGCCCGCCGAGCGCCTCCCCAGCCGCCCCCTCCACCGCCGTGAATAGCACCGTCAAGCTCCACAGCGCATTCACCGCGCCGTGGAATGAGGCGGCGGGAAGCACGCTCTTTGCCGCGGCCACCAGCCGCAACATAAACGCGGACAGCAACACGCAGTAGAGAACAAAGAGGGGCACCCCAGCCCACCTCAGCTGTGGATAGTTGTGACCCAGCAACCCGATGGCAGTGGCGTGCCACAGGCCCCACACAACGCCGACGACGAAGATTGTTCTCAGATCGGGCCGAGAGCCCAGCCTCCTGTATAGGTAGCCCCTCCATCCCAGCTCCTCACCCAAGGCGAAAAAAGCGTTTATGGACAAGGCTGCGACGTAGGCGAAGGGGATCTGCACCACCAACGCAAGCCTCGCAACGTCTTCCGCGAGCCTAAGCCCTACAGCCCGTTCGGTCTCTTCCACAATAACCTTCACGGGCCTCCCCAAGTCCACGACGCCGACGGCCAACCCCACGGCCAGATATATGCCCACGGCCAGATACACGACGAGAGGCGCCAGCAAGAAGTAGAACAAGGCACGCCTCCCAAGCCCCAGATACGCCTTCAGCTCCTCTACCACGCTTCTACGCAACGCCTTAATCGCCAAGAGGGCGCCCGCAGTCGGCGCATACATCCGAAGCAAACCCCATACAAATCCATACAGAGCAAGCGCATACAGATCCGCCACGCTCCTCCTAACAGAAAGAAACCAGAAATCCAACAACGCCGCCAGCCCAAAAGACACCGCCAAAAACACCACCAAATCCCTCATACGCCTCCCTACACAATAAATTTAAAGTTTTGCCACACCTACACACGCAAGCCGTTGCCCGCGGCTTAGCGGTTATTCAACCCTATTGCGTGTTTCACCCCGCCTGGCTTAGGCTCTATAAATACCGCCATGCCATATGCAACGATTGTAGTCGCCGATGTTATTTGAATCGAACCCGAAGCTGATCGCAACGCTGACGCCGTGCGCCTTGGCGCGGTCCGCCATCTTCTCTATGGACCCTCTCCTCTCCTGCTTGGCTGTGAACCCCCGGTAGCTCCGCCCACGGGGCTTCACAACCCCTCAAGGTTCTTGCCCCCCAGGCCTTTGGACACATGGCGACGCCCATCGTGCGTACCCCGCCGTGTCTGGCACGTGGGGGGCCATCGCCGCTGGTGCGTCCCCCTTCCCAGTCGTCTCGGCGCCTCCTCTGTGCGGCGTCTGCGGCGGTAAGGTTTATATACCCTCTTTTCGTGGGGTCTTCATGTCTCTTGCGGCTAAGAGAAGGGTGAGAATTAGGCTATACGGCACCAACCCCGCAGATGTGGATCAGGTTGCGAGGGAGATTGTGGACTTAGCGAAGAAGATGGGCGTGCAGGTGAGGGGCCCCATACCACTTCCCACGAGGAGGCTCATGGTGACGGTGAGGAGGGCCCCGTCTGGCCAGGGCTACCACACCTATGACCACTGGGAGCTCCGCATATCTAAGCGCCTCATAGACGTGGAGGCCTCCGAGAGGGTACTGAGGCGTCTGATGACTATTCGCGTGCCCGACACCGTTAAGATCGAGCTTCAGCTCGTCTAGTGGCTAACCCATAAATATCCCCGCTTCTCCTCTCCTGTGAGGATTCTGGTCACTAACGACGACGGCGTCCACAGCCCGGGGCTTCGCCTCCTGCATCAATTCGCCTCGGGGCTCGGCGAGGTTGACGTGGTGGCGCCTGAGTCGCCCAAGTCGGCGACGGGGCTTGGCATAACTCTACACAAGCCCCTGAGGATGTACGAGGTGGATATATGCGGCTTCAGGGCGGTGGCCACCTCCGGCACCCCGTCGGACACGGTGTATCTCGCCACGCTGGGCCTCGGCAGGAGGTACGACTTGGTGCTGTCGGGCATAAACCTAGGCGATAACACCTCGCTCCAGGTCATACTCTCCTCAGGCACCCTCGGAGCCGCTTTTCAAGCCGCCCTCCTGGGGATCCCCGCCGTGGCCTACTCGGCCCATATAGAAAGCTGGGACGAAGTCCTCAACGATGCCGAGGCGTTGCGGGTGATGGCCGCCGTGGTTAGGTCCGCCGCCGACTATGTGTTGAGACGCGGCATGCCCGCCGGTGTGGACGTCATCAGCATAAACTTCCCCCGCAGACTCAGAGGAGGAGTCGCAGCGCGTCTTGTCAGGGCGGCTAAGCTGAGGTATGCGCAACTTGTGGAGAGGCGCACGGACCCGCGGGGCGTCCACTACTTCTGGCTATACGGCAAAGACCTTGAGCCCGAGCAAGACACAGACATCTACGTCGTGTTGAAGGAGGGCAACGTGGCGGTGACCGCCCTCACCCTCAACCTAAACGCGGTAGACGCCGAAAGAGCCGTGGATCTACACGGCCTCAAAAACCTCGTAGAACACATCAACGGGGCGTTATGACCTCGGCGGGCAACTACGCGGTTATCATAGCCCTCGCCATATTGATAGCCGCAGGTGCCGCCCTAACCTACGTCCTCTACGTACACTTCACAACCCAAACCCCCACCCCCCGGCAAACCACCACCACGATCACCACGCCTACCACCACGCCCCTGCCCACAGCCGCCAACACCACGACGCGGCCCGGGCCCACGCCCACGGCCTCCTCCCGGGTGCTGTCGGTCTCCCTCTACGTGGCTACGCCGGAGGTCTTGAAGTGTGCCGGCCTAGGCGGGGACTACCTCTACTACTTCAACGTGACTGTGGAGCGGGCCAGGGTGGAGGACCCCGTCACCTTCTACGTCTTTAAGGCCGCGGCCGGCAACGCCACGTATCGCCTCCAGACGGCCTCCCGGATGGCGCTTGAGAAGGAGTTCTTCAAGCCCTACGACATAAACGCCACTCAGAGGCTGGGCGTTGTGAACATATACCTGGAGCTGGACTCCCAGAACCCCCTCGATGTGGAGGCTGTCGAATACCTCGGCGTACGCTATAGGATAGACAATGTGGTTTACGTCTCGTGTGTAAAACGGGTGGAGTTTAGAGGAGCTTACAACCGCACGTTGCCCGGTCCAGGCGTCTTGGGGCTTGTGCCGGCGGATAAGACATTCGCCGTGAGGCTGAGTCTGCCGCCCGGCAGATACTCCATCTCGGCGCCTCCAGATGTGGTGGTGCCCAGGGAGATAGACGGCGGAAACACCACGCTAACAATAGCCCTCCTCAACAAGCCCCAGGTCTACAACCCGCTTATTCTAAACCTGACGAAAAGTCAATAGGAGCCGTTGCTGATACGTAGTAGGTAAGGCCGTTTTTAGTCACCCTTCTGATTTTGCCCTCCCTCTCGAGGACGTAGAGATGCCACTGCACCTGTCCCCACGACATGTTGAGAGCCTTGGCAATCTGGGCTTGGGTGATGGGGCCTTTCTCCTCGACGAGTCTGAGGATGAGGGCTCTTCTGGGGTCTGAGAGGGCGGTGGCGGTTTTTGCTCTCGCCATGTGTACGGCGTGTATCCAATTTAAAAAATGTTGCGTAGCGCCGTGGGTCAGCCTAGGCAAGACGCGGCGCGTCTAATGGCGCGTCTTATCTCCTCGCTTGTCGGCGCATCTACGCCGAAGAGCTCCGCCTCAAGCCTAGCGGCTAGCCAGTAGAGCCTCAGCTTGGCCAGCACCAAGGTCTTGTTAGCCATATCCACAGCCACGGCCACGTCTGTCACCGCCGCCCCGTTGTGCTTCAGAGGTATGTCGAGCCGCTCCTCGCCCAGTATCTCCACGAAGATGCCGCCGCGGTTCATGGCTATTATCCCGCTGTGTTTATGCCCAGTCCCCCTGCCGATTTCCACCAGCCTGTAGGCGGTTTTGGCGTCTGCCGCCGCGAGGTGCAGGATGGCCCCCCTAACCATGAGCCAGGCGTTGTCCAGCTGGGCCACGGCTTCGGCCACCAGCTCCGGCGGCACCGGGTGGTGCCACCTAGCCACCGGCCTGAACCCCCTCCCCTTGCTGTAGCTCGGCCTAACCGCCTCCGCCACCATTATCCTCCCGCTACAACTCGACGTGGTGTATATGTCCGGGTGCTGGTTCAGGAGGCGGAGGAGGGGGAGGACATCGCCGTCTACCCGCTCCTGCAGTGCCTCCCTCTCAAGCCGATCCACAAAAGCCTTTTTCCTAGCTTCAAAAACCCTCCTGTCTACGACCCCCACGGGCTATATGAGGCCCAGCTCCTTGAGGAGCTTCTCCAGCTCCTTCCTATCCTTGTCGTCGATGGGGGGCAGGGGCTCCCTCGGCGGGCCCATGTCTATGCCGTGGACCAGCTGGGCGGCGACCTTGTAGAGGGTAGGCCACTTGCCTCCCAGCTTCCCCACCAGCCCGCAACCGCCCATGAACCTCCACAGCGGCATCAACTTGTTGTGCAGGTCCACGGCCTCCTGGATCCTGCCCTCCTTCACGAGGCGGTACTGCTCAAGCGTGATGCGGCCGAGGAAGTTGGGCCCCGCGAGGACCCCCCCATGTGCGCCCATGACGAGGGACGGCACGAAGAGCATGTCCAGCCCCTGGAGGACTGACAGCCTCCTGCCGAGGAGGTGTATGAGGTCTAGGTGGTAGCGGAAGTCGCCTGAGCTGTCCTTGACGCCCACCACCTGGCTGTATTCGTTAGCAACAAGCTCGAAGACCTCCACCGGTATGTTGTATCCGGTGGCCAGCGGGATGGTGTAGAGGATCGTAGGCATGTCCACCTTATCTAACACCTTCTTGTAGAAGGCGTAGAGAGCGGCCCAGTCGTACTGGATGTAGTAAGGCGGCGTGATGAGAAGCACGTCCACCCCCACCTCTCTGTACTTCCTGGCTATCTCTATGGTGGATAGGTGGTCGCCCGTCCCCGTGCCCCCCACCACAAGCGCCTTGCCCCCCGCCGCCTCCTTAGCCACCTCCATAACCCTCACCCTCTCCTCGGGGGTGAGCTTAGTGACCTCGCCCGTCGAGGAGGTGGGGAAGACCCCGTGGTAGCCAGCCTCCACGACCTTAGAGAGGAGCGTCTTCAACCCCCCGTAGTTCACCCCATCTTTTGTAAACGGGGTAACCGTCGCAGCTATTACACCCTCGATTTTCATGGCTCTACCCTCAACTAGTTTTAAAACAGTTTCCGACGGCAACCCCCGTTGCAGGTAAAGCTTTTAAAGAGAGATGAAGATTTCGGCGTGAACCCCTATATAGTTTTGCTTAAGCCGAGAGTAATCTGGCTCCTGATATTGGCAAGTGCCGCGGGCTATA
>Ga0326762_1000168_pt1 | contig 35425 bp, 31 predicted proteins | sample NORPS_S_FD_207669 | JGI IMG/M metagenome (GOLD analysis project Ga0326762, IMG submission 207669) | Hot spring sediment microbial communities from Norris Geyser Basin, Yellowstone National Park, WY, United States - NOR.PS_S | ecosystem: Environmental > Aquatic > Thermal springs > Near-boiling...
AATCATTTTTGCTTGAAAAGTCAAGAAATTGAGAAATTTTTGGATTTTTTCTTTTGAAGGTCAATTCTGATGGTTCAAGAAAACCAGATTTTTAAACGGAATTTAGCAAAATATCGCTCCGGAAACCATATCTGACAAGGCTTTCAGAAATTTTTTAATGCTGCATCAAGATGCGCTCGCACATTCGCACACACGCATCAAGATGCAAATTATATCTCATACATCCCTCATCAGACAAGCTCTCCCAAAATATAACTTTCAGATTTACCTAAATTTTGCATTTTTGAACGAAATTAAAACATATTCTTAAAATATAAATATGCGGAGCCCAAGAAAAATAAGGCAAAGAAAAAAGCAAAATAAAACACAGAAAAAAATCAGAACAAGTATAAGTATAAGCCAAGAAATCTGGGAAGAACTCAAAATAAAAAGCATAAAACAAAGAAAAACCATAGGCGAAATAATTGAAGAAATAATCAGAAAACAAAAAAGAAAACCAAAAAAAGAAGATATAGTAGTGATATAAAGAGCAGAAATAAAGAAATAAAAGAGCAAATCTAAATCAAAGATGTAGCGAGGTCTTTTCCCTCTCCCAAAATTATTTTGGTACACAACTTTTTGCTCTCAAAAACATAAAAATAAACAGAATCATAACTTTCATCTATGACGCTTTTTAGCTCATACTTGCACTTTTCAAAATTACTTTCCGTTATCTCACCTTCAAATACAGAATTCTGTACCCAATTGAAATACTTGATCAAAACTTTCCTTACTTTATTTACCCTCTCTTCTGCTATATCGTATGTTACAATAACATACATACCAAAAACACCTCCTTTATATTTACCACCAACTTTTCAGTGGAGAATAAATTTCATCACCAATAATATGTTTTAGCAATTTGTAAAGTTCAAGCCTTATTAAACCTCTGAAAGAAACCTTCCTTTTGAGCTTCGCATGAAACACAGTTTGAGACAACCTATTATCAATTTCAGATACAAACTTTTTCCTCCCACTCTCAGATAGATAACAGTAATTCAAGTTCTGATCAAAATCACCCTCATCAATTTGCCCCTTACTAAGAAGATGAAAAATAACCCTATCAACTATTATAGGTTTGAATATCTCAGAAATATCAAGAGAAAGAGAAAACCTCTTGTGAGATGGCTCATGAAGATAACTTATAGTAGGATTAAGAGGTGTTTTGTAAATTTCTGTCAAAATAACCGAGTATAAGATGGAGTTACCAAATGAAATCATAGCGTTAGCAGGATTCATAGGAGGCTGTCTTGTTCTTCTTACAAATTCCAAATCAAAAACCTTCTCAAAAATCTTATAATAAATTTCTCTTGCCCTACCCTCATAGCTCATCAATTCCTCTATTTTACCACAGCCGTAAATTTTACTTTGAATCTTTTCAACTTCATTTGCTAATTCTTTTGATTCATCATACTGAGAAAGATTACGAGAAATTTGCCACAAAGCTCCATCAACGAAACTTTTCGCAAGGAAAATTCTTTTTTCATAATCTATATAATGTTCAACTTGTTTTACAAGAACAAAACCTGAAACCCTTGTCTCACGAGGCATATATGACCCTGCGTAAAAACCGTAGTAATTATAAACATGAACGGGAATACCATGCTGAGATAAAAAATTCAAAAGCTTAGTATTTAGATCTACCTCTCCAAATAAATGAATTTCCTCTATATCTTCCACAGGAATATACCTTTTACCATCGCTGGTTTCAAATAAAATCGTATTCTCTTTTCTTCTTATCCTACCTGATGAGAATATCCAATAGGGTCTTGGCATAACCAAAATCAAATTTCTTTATAAATCAAACCCAGCAGAAGTTATAATAAGCGCAAGACTTACAATATGGCTTCTTCAAAGGAGGAGGAGGTTTTTCCATCTTCTCTACCCTTACCACATCTTTTAGGACTTTTTCTACTTCTCTCATATCCTCATCTTTAAGTTCTATCTCAAATAACTTTCTCATTTTAGGATAGTTTAAAATACCTTTCTTTCTTACTCCAAACTTTTTTATAAGGTAATAAATGTAATACTTGATCTGAATTTCATCTGCATAAGACATCTTATCTGAAAGCTTCACTTCCCTTATTATCTCTCCAACTATGTCTATTTTTATGGTATTATCTATGAGAGCCTCTCGGGTTCCACCTTCATCAGAGTATGCAATAGTGTGGAGGAACTTTCCTAAAAGAACTCTCTCTGAATCACTCTCCATTGCTATTCCCTTTGAGAAAAACCAAAGCTTTCTTTCGCATATCAAAGCATAATTTACCTTTATACCTTGAATTTTCAGCTCAGAAATATCTATACTTTGAAACTCATCTTCTGAGACCTGAAATGCATCAGATAAAGCTGAAATCTCTACTTTTTCCTCCACAAATTTTATTTTATGAACTGATTAGCTGAATTTTCATTGAAATTGAATTGAAATTGAAAATGAACTATTCTTGATAAAATTGAATTTTCCAGAAATCCATCATTCTCAGAAATTCAAATTTTCCTATATTCTTACTTTCTTCTTACAACATCAATCAAACCGAAACCTTGTCCTGTTCTTACTCCGAGCCCAAAATCATAGAGAAACTGCAAAATCTCCGGCTCACCAACTATATAAAATTTTCCTTTGAAACCTTTTACTTTACCTCCAACACCATCAACTATTATCTCTTTTATTTCGTAAGGCTCCAAATAAAGCTCTGATTCAGGGAATTTCGCCCCTTTTATATTTTCGTATCTTTGTTTTGTTCTTTCGTAAAATGCACGGTTGAATCTTTCCAAATCATTTGGAGTCACATACCACAAATCAAAATTACTTGCAGGCTGGATAGGATCTGTCATAACACAAACTCCGACTGTCTCAAAAAGAACTTTCCTTTCTTTTATCTTCTCTGGATGGAAAAACTTTGTTTGAACGAGAAAAAAACTTATGTTTTGTATCCTTATGTAATCTTCTCTTATCTGTTTGAGCTTTAAAATTCCGTTCCAAAAATTTATCAAAGCTTCTTTGTCACCGGAAGAAAATATCAAAGAAATACGAGGTCCAATTTTCCCATATTTCGCAAAGTCTTTGCCAAAAAACGGAGAAAATACATAAGGCTTCCAAGACTTTTTATCAAACAAAACTTTGTAATAATCAAGGTTACTATGCTCAAAAGTTTTCTTCAAAAAAGAAACGAAACGCTCCCTTGTTTTTCCGTTATCGTAGCAACTTTCTCTACCTTCAAAATAAAGTTTGAACCTCATAAGTTAAGCATTATCTACTTATTAAATTAAACAAGATTATTCAAGAGTAAAAAAATTTATTTTCGGTGAAAATTAAAATTTAAAAATGTGCAAAAATGGTGATGGATACGACTTTCTATATCGTGGCTTTACCTAAAAGAAAATTTTGCTATATAAAAACTGACAATCAAGAAGAACGAGAAAACAAAATAGGATATAGAGCAATTGTAGAACTTGAAAATGATAAATCTGTCGGAATAATAATAGGTAAAACGAAAAGAACAAAGGAATGGGAAATTGCCCAAAAATATGAAATACCAGATGAAATACCACTCCTACCACAAAACATGGTAGAGCTCTCAAAAAAAATAGCAGAAAAGTATTTTTGTGATATATTTGATGTACTAAAAATCATGTGTCCCCCAAGATACTTTGAACTTGAAGTAAAACTTAAAAATAAAAGAGAAAAAGCAACTGATAAAAATAAAAAGAAAAATGGAAAGAAAAATAAAGAGGAATATAGCAAAGAAGGGGATTCAGAGGAATTTGAAGAAAACGGAAAAGAAGATGAAGAATGGGATACAAAAAATAAAACTCTGAAAAAATCCGAGAAAAAATTTTTAGAGCTACTCAAAGAAAAGAAGAAGATAACATTAAGTCGTGCCAAAAAGATTTTGAAAATAAAAAGAATATTAGAGCTTGAAAATTTGGGGTTAATCAAAATAACTATCTCAAAAAAACAAAAATCAAAAGAAGAGGTAGAAAAAGCGCTTAAAAAAATAAAAGAAAAAAAAGAAGAAGACAAAATCTACAATCAACAAAAGGAGAGAGTGAAACTTTCAGAGGAACAACAAAAAGCATTAGAAGAAATCTTAAACAACGAAGGAAAATTTTTAATTTACGGAGTCACGGGGAGTGGGAAAACGGAAATATATTTGAGAGCAATTGAAAAAGAAATCCAGCATGGAGGAGCTATATATCTTTTACCAGAAATATCTTTGACAACTTTTCTCATAAAAAGAATAAAAGAATATTTTCCAGAAGCTGTCGTTTTACACTCTGCGTTAACTCAAAAAGAAAGAGAGATAAATTGGTGGGCTATAAGATACGGAATAACCAAAGTAGTAGTAGGTGCAAGGTCTGCAATATTTGCTCCGTTTGAAAAAACAAAAATAATAGTCGTGGACGAGGAACATGATCCATCATACAAACAATCACCAGAAAGCTCAAATCTTCCTGTTTTTTATGACGCAAGATTTGTGGCAGAAATGAGAAGTAAAATAGAGGGAGCAAAAATAATATTTGGCTCGGCTACTCCATCAATAAACACATATATGAGAGCAAAAAAAGGAGAAATTAAACTTATAAAGCTTACAAAAAGAGTTCCGGGAATGGAATTTCCAAAAACGCAAATCATAGATCTGAAAAAATCAGGATATGATGAATTCTTCTCATTCCCAATCTCACCTCAACTCAGAGAAGAAATAGAAAAGAGAATTATGAGAAAAGAGAATGTTATTTTACTTTTCACAAGAAGAGGTTGGGCTCTATATGTTATATGTACAACATGCTCCGCAAGATTTACTTGTAAAAGTTGCTCATCATCTTTGGTTTATCACAAGAATGAAGGGATGGTTTGTCACTGGTGCGGGAAAATTTATCCTGTGCCAGAAAGATGTGAAAGATGTGGATCAGAAGAACTTGAAATCGTAGGCTTTGGAACAGAAAGAATAGAAGAAGAAATTAAAAATGTTTTCAAAGTCCCAGTATTCAGGATGGACTCTGATAATGTCAAGAGCGAGAAAAAAGCTATGGAGATACTACAAAAGTTTGAAAAAACCTCACCTGCAATATTAGTTGGGACTCAAATGGTTGCAAAAGGATTTGATTTCCCTTCTGTAACACTGGTTGGAGTAATATTGGCAGATACAGAATTTATGCTACCTGATTTCAAGGCAGATGAGAGGGCTTTCGCAATACTAAACCAAGTTTGTGGAAGAGCAGGAAGAAAAATTAAATCTGAAAATCAAAATTCTGACGATCAAAATTCAGGAAGCGAAAACATAAGCATAATTCAAACTTTCATACCAGAGCATAACATAATAAAATATGCAGTATCGCAAAATTATGAGAAATTTTTTGAAGAAGAAATTCAAAAAAGAGAGGAGTTTGAATTACCACCCTTTTCTGAAATAGCATGCATAAGATTTTCGGGAAAGGATGAAAGGAAATGCTATGAAATTGCGGAAATGTTTTTTTCAAAAATAAAAGAGAAAGGTTTGAAATCTGATCCTCCAACAAAATCAATAAGGTATCTTGTTTCAGGAAAATACAACTTAAAAATGCTCGTTTATCTCAAAACCGAAGATGAAATAAAAAAATTGAAAGAAGTAATAAAAAAGTCACATTTTTTCCTTCACGGAGTAAAAATAATTCTTGATATGAATCCAGAAAATGTGCTCTAACTAAAACAATGGATCAAGGAATTTGGGTTCCATAACTTGCTCATATTTGCCGTCTTTGCTTACACGCCACAAACCAATAACATTTATACCGTGTCTTCTTTTCTTCCCAAAAGTTATCGGGAAACTTACGGGAGATTCCCACTTTTCCATATTTTCAAGGACTTCAATTATTTTCTCCCGCGTTGGCTCGGGTCCGGCTCTTCTTAAAGCTTCCTCAACAAGAGCCCCAACAAAAATACCATACAAAGTAAGAAATGGAGTTTTTGCAAGTTCTGGATTTAATTTAACAATTTCATCAAAAATCTGTTTTGATTCAGGATATAGTTGAGGTAATTTTATAACTCCTCCAACATATGCTCCATCCCACGCTTCCCCTGCAAGATGAACCATAACAGGATCTGCAAGGGGGAAAGAAGCAAGTATTTTGGGTTTGACTCCGAGTTCTGAAAGTTTTTTTACAAAAGCAGCCGCCTGTCTCGGGTTAGAATAAATAATAACCGTATCTGCTTCCGCATCTTTTATTTTTTGCGCATGAACAGAAAAATCAACATCTGCAAGCTCATGAGGAACTTTGATCACTAATTTTTCTTGGGCTACGGATTCAACACCTTTTAAACCTGTCTCACCATAATCGTCATTTTGGTAAAAAATAGCTATTTTCTGACTTCCAAGTTTCTCTATTGCAAACTTTGCTAGTTCCTTTCCTTCCTCAAGGTAGTCTGTATATGCCACAAAAAAATATTTTAGTTTTTCCCAAGGATACCCAACCCACATTCTAACATTTCCTAAGGGAGCGATTGTTGGAACTTTCTTTTCTGCTATCAAATCCCGGTTTGCTGACACATTAGCTGTTCCGAGAGGAGCGGCAAAGAGTAAAACTTTGCTGTGAAGTTCCTCTATGTTTGCTCTCATACGAGCTGGAAGATATGCATCATCTCTTGCGAGCAAGACTATTTTTCTCCCGTGTACTCCACCTTTTTTCTCATTTACATATTGGAAGTATGTTTCCATAGCTTTTGCAACTATACCCCAAGCAGCAGCGGGACCAGAAAAAGGCTGACTTGTGCCAACATAAACTTTGTCTTTCTCAACTCCGGGAACTTTTTTCTTCTGCGCTTCTGAGATGCCTACAAAAGCCAAAACAAAAACCGCCAAAACTCCAAAAAATAACCTTGATTTTTTTTCTTTCATCTCCCATTCACCTCCTTCAAATAATTTTTCTGCAAAACACAAAAAAAATTATAATCATATAACAAAAATTTTTCAAACAAAAAAACAAAAAAGGAGGTAAATAGCTACGAAGAAAAAATTGTTTAAAGCATTATTTTTTGGCTTTGTTATTCTTTCGGCAATTATAGTAAATACGAAAGAAGGAGAATGTCAAAGCAGAAAGTTCGGTTTAGGAATAATATTAGGAGATCCGACAGGACTGAACGGAAAATACTGGCTAAGTAAAACAGATGGAATAGAACTTTCTTTAGCTTGGAGCTTAGTAAAAGATAGATTAAAGATTTTGGGAGCTTATGAAAGATCATTCGGAATAGGAGCAAAGATAGATTTCCTTGAAGAACTTTCATTTTTCCCAGGAATAGGAGGAGCAATATCAGTAGGGAAAGATTTTGGTCTTGGTGTTATTATTCCATTAGGTATAGAGGCGTTTTTCAAAAAGGTACCAATAAATTTATTTTTGGAATTAGCTCCGGGTCTTGAAATAATTCCAGAGACTTCATTTGCACTTTATGGATTTTTAGGTGTAAGATGGATTTTCAAGTAAGGTAGCAAAATAAATATTTCAAAGTTTCAAGTTCAAGCTTTCAGGTATTGCTTTTTTAGGTTTTCTATAAAATCTGTTTTACCTTCAATTCCAAATTCCAAAAAAGCTGAGAATGTCCATGGCATCATCTGGTAGAAGAAGAAAGCAATCCTTTCCGCATACTGTCTTATTTCCCACTGAGCATCCTCTTGCAACCTCAGATTTAAAAAATTCATAAGAGACCTTGGATTAACGGACCAGTAAAATTGAGTATAAAGTGCGAGAGGTAAAACAGCCCGAGCCATTTCTCTTGCTACCCCGCTCTGGATTAATCTTTTATAAGCTTCATAACTTCTCTTTATAGATTCCTCATATATCCTTATTAGTTCTTCTTCATTTTCAATATATGCTTCAACGCTTGCTTGTTTGTTTTCAGGATGTGGAACTCTTAACTTTTTCGGTATGTAAAACTCCTCCTGATATTCAACATATCTTCCAGAGATTTCGTTAAAAGAACCTATCCTGTGTCTGAACCATTGACGAGCAACAAATATGGGGGCTTTAACATGAAAAATGAACAAAGAGTGTTCAAAAGGTGTTCCGTGATGATGTTTCATCATATATTTTATAAGACGCCTATCCTGTTCGTCTCCTTTCAGTTCTTTCCCATATGATATTCTTGCTGCTCTTACTACCATAGTATCTCCTCCTCCAAACTCAATCAAAGCTACGAATCCTTTATCAAGTGTGTTTATTGACTTACATCTTCCACAATAATCCCATTTTCTTGCTCCGAATTCAATTTCCATTGTAAAACCTTTTCCACATCTTGAACATCTTGCCATATTTCAAAATTATTTTGCAGAATAGAAATTGGATTTACGACTGAAAAATTTTTTCGGTTTTATGCATCGGTATTTCAATAGAAAACTTTCAGTGATATTAACCACAAAGAACAAGCTCGCTAAAATTAAAATGAAATGAAAAACAAAAAACTTGCAGTAGCGATAATATTAGCATCAGTCATATCAGCATATCTTATATTCACAGGTATGAAGGAGAGTATATCTTTTTATATCACTCCATCTGAGTTTTTCAAAGATAAACAAAAGTACGAAAACCGAAAACTCAGAATCGGTGGGTTTGTATCGGAACTTTGGTCAAAAGACCTTGATTATTTCTTCATCCTGCAAGATGGAGAATTCTCAATACCTGTAACATTCAGAGGAGTTCCACCGGATCTTTTTGCAAAGGCAAAAGGAGCAATAGTAGAAGGTTTTTGGGATAAATCTAAAAATATTTTCATCGCAGAAAAAATAATGGCAAAACATAGCGAAGATTATCATCCGCCTGAAACAAAAATCAAAAAATAGCAAAACACAAACTAAGAAAGCAGATAAGAATAAAAAACGGAGAAATGTTCAATTTTTCACACTTTTGAAAAAAATGATTATATTATTATTTATAAATTAAGAACTTCAACGGGGGCGGAATTAAGAAACTAATTTCTCTCACGGGGTATTTGATGTCATAAAAAGTATATTGAATAATAAATAAACAAAGAAAGGTAGAAAGGAGAAAAAAATATGGAAATAACTGAACAGAGGGGAAAAATAATAGAAAAAAAGTCGGAAATTCTGGAAAAGGTAGTAAGAGCGATGCCTCCGCTTCCGTCTATTATAAAAAACCTCTTGAACCATACTTTCTACGAGGAAGTTTCTATATCAGAAGTTGTGCAAGATATAGGTAAAGACCCGAACTTGGCAGGAGAGATAATGAGACTTGTAAATTCCCAGTCTTTCTCTCTTATCAGAGTTTCAACTCTTGAACACGCGGTAATTCTTTTGGGGGTAAAAAATGTATTTAGAATAGCAATCGCAATGTGGGTAAAAAATATCGGAGACATATACTTACCTGGATACCAACAAAAAAAGGGAGAACTTTCTTTCAATTCTTTCATAGGTGGCTATGCTTCAAAAAGGATAGCAGAAGTATCTTATCCTTCTCTTTCATATATTGCTTTCTCAGCGGCAGTTTTGAGGAACATAGGAAAAATCGCAATTGACCAACTTATACTGAACAAAAAGAGCGAGATAATACAAGAAATTTTCAAAGGCAAAAGCGAAATTGAGGTGGAGGAAGAGATACTCGGAATAACTTTTACTGATGCAAATTACATGATAGCAGAAGCCTGGAACCTACCCGAGGAATTAAAAATACCTATGAAATTCTTCAAAACACCACATCTTGTTCCAGAAGATATACCAGAATATATAAAGTTCACGACATATATAGTTCATGTAGGAGATGTTATATCTCAAATGGTAGGGATAGGTGGAGGTTTTGATAATCTTGTAGAGAGATTCTCACGAAAAAGTTTTGATGTTCTCAAAATAAGCGAAAAGCATATAGAAATGATATTTACTGAAGTATTCATGAAAGCAGAGCAAATCATAAGCGAATTTTTTGGAGAACAGCAAAGATCTTTAAGAGTATAAAAATAAAAAGTAAAAAATAGAAAAAACAAAGGGATAAATTTATGTTTGTTGAAGCAAAGCAGCAGGTTGAAGTATTTAAAAAGTTTCCTCTTTTATCTGATTATCCCAAATCTTTTGTTTTAAAAGATAAGAGAGAAGTTATAATTCGTCCGATGATAAAAGAAGATGTTGAAGAACTCTATAAATTTTTTTCAAAGCTTGACAGGGAAGATAAACAATTTTTAAGAGATGATGTATCTAAAAAAGAGGTAATAGAAAAATGGGCAGAGAACTTAAATTACGATGTAGTTTTACCTTTACTGGCTTTTTATAACGGGGAAGTTGTAGCAGATGGGACATTGCATGCTTCAAATTATTTTTGGTCAAGGCATGTAGCGGAAATAAGATTGGTTGTTGCAAAAGATTTCAGGAATGTCGGTCTCGGAAAGAAAATAGTTTCGGAGCTTTTTTTCATAGCGATAAAAAGAGGTTTCAAGAAAATAGTAGCACAAATTCCCTTTCATCAACAAAATACAATAAGAATTTTTGAATCGCTTGGATTTGAAAAAGAAGCTATTTTAAGAAAACATATAATAGTACAAGGTAAAGGATTTTCGGACCTTCTTATTATGTCTATCTTTACAGATAATGTTGTTCAAAGTATAAAGAGAGCTTCATAAAAACAAAAGTTAATTAAAAACAGAAGTTAATTAATCAAAAAATTCTACTTTTAAAATTCTACTTTTTTAGATAAAGAGCGGAGCAAGAACGAGCGTTACAGTTGAAAGAAGCTTTACAAGCACATGAATAGATGGACCAGCAGTGTCTTTCAGAGGATCTCCGACTGTATCTCCTACGACTGCTGCTTTGTGAGCTTCTGTTCCTTTTGCTCCGGAAGCCTCTATTGATTTTTTAGCATTATCCCAAGCTGCACCACCGTTGTTGAAAACTGTTGCAACGAGAATTCCGGAGATTGTTCCTATCATGAGAACTGCTGCTACCGTTTCAGCTCCCATTCCTATGAGTTTGAATATTATTCCTACAAGTGTAGGAACTACGACAGGAAGTAGTCCCGGTATTATCATTTCTTTGAGAGCTCCTCTTGTTACTATATCAACGCATGTCCCATATTCTGGTTTTTCCGTTCCTTGCAAGATTCCCGGTTTTTCTCTGAATTGTCTTCTCACTTCATTTATGACATAGTATGCTGCTCTACCCACAGCTCTTATAGCTAATCCTGAGAACAAAAATACGAGCATAGCTCCTATGAGTCCAGCTACGAAAACTTCTGGTTTCGCTATATCTACTGATTTCAAATCTACTCCATAGTTTCTGACCTCATCCAAATATGCACTGAAAAGTAAGAATGCTGCAAGACCAGCTGAACCGATTGCGTATCCTTTCGTTAAAGCTTTTGTTGTGTTACCTACTGCATCAAGTTTATCTGTTATTTGGCGAACATCTTTTGGCTGGTGGCTCATTTCTGCTATTCCACCTGCATTATCGCTTATTGGTCCAAAGGTATCCATTGCAAGAATGAAACCTGCTGTTGAGAGCATTCCCATAGTAGCCACAGCGGTTCCAAAGAGCCCTGCATCCGGAAGCCCAGTTGATCTTCCAAGATAATAAGAAACTATAATTGCTATTCCTATTGTTATTGCTGGTAATGCTGTATTTTCAAGCCCTACCGATAATCCGGTTATTATATTTGTAGCTGGTCCAGTCTGACAAGACCTTATTATCTCTTTTACTGGTCTATATTTGTCTTCTGTATAGTATTGTGTTATGAAAACAAATGCTGCCGATGTTAGAACTCCGACTACTCCGCACAGGAAAAAGTTTATCCAAGCTGATGGGTAATTTGGGTGATAAAGTAGCCATCTTGATGCTATTGCAAATCCTATCATTGCAAGTACGACCGAAAGGTAGTAACCTCTGTTCAGAGCTCGCATTGGGTCATCATCATTGCTTTTTGCGTTTACCATCATTATACCTATTATGGAAGATATTATACCGAATGCTCTCGCTACAAGTGGGAACATCATAACTCCAAATATCCATGATGCTTCTGCTCCCGCTACTTTTGATGCCATAGCTGCTCCTAAAATCATTGCTCCTATATTTTCAGCCGCTGTTGACTCAAAAAGGTCAGCACCTCTTCCTGCACAGTCTCCAACATTATCTCCGACCTGATCTGCTATAACGGCGGGATTTCTTGGGTCATCTTCTGGTATTCCGGCCTCAACTTTTCCTACAAGATCAGCTCCTACATCTGCGGCTTTTGTGTAAATTCCTCCTCCAAGCTGAGCAAAGAGAGCCACAAAAGATGCTCCAAACCCGTACCCAACAATAAGTAAGGGTATCTTTGTTGGTTCAGCAGAAGAAAAGAGTTTCATAAGAATATAGAGTCCACCTATACCAAGTAGGCTCATGGATACGACCATTATACCGGATACAGCTCCACCTCTTAGGGCTATTTTTAGAGCATCCGGTAGGCTTTTTCTTGCCGCTGCGGCTGCCACTCTTATATTACTTCTTATGCTTGCCCACATACCGACATATCCTGCAATAAGAGAAGAAATTGCTCCTGCTACGAAAGATAGAGCTATCCAGAAAGCGAGTTCTATTGCTGATGAAACCGGATCAAACGGTTTGTGTCCTCTTATTATTCCGTATCCTACAAACAGAGCTATTGCGAAAGGAATTGAAATATAGATTATGGTTTTATATTGTCTTCGTAGGAATGCCTCTGCTCCCTCTTTTATAGCGTCTGATATTGCTCGCATTTCAGGGGTTCCTGTATCGTGTTTTAGAACCCACCTTGCAAGCAGAAAAGAAAATATGACTCCTCCTATGCTGACTCCCATAATTACTAATATTATTATCAACTCTTTCATATCCTCAATACCTCCTTTGATAGAAATGGTATTTTAAAATATCTCTTACTATAAGAAAGAAAAAAAAAAGTTGCAGAAAATTCAATTTAATTTGTTTTGTTTTTAATTTTGCAATTATGCCAACTTTACTTACGGAGTTTTTTGGAGTTTCCGCGAAAATTCAGCATATTGTTTTTGAAATTTTTGCATTTTTTTTGGTCTTATTTTTGGGAGCTTTGGCTGTAAAGAAAAGAGAATCTATGATTTCAAAGATTTTTTCTCTTGTTGTTGATTTTTGGAGAAAGATGGCTTTATCTCTTATGCATGAGGAAGATGCTAAAAAGCATGTGCCGTTTGTCTCATCTCTCTTTATATTTATCTTAATTATGAATATTATGGGGCTTATTCCCGGTCTTATGCCACCTACTATGAATATAAACACGAATATCGGAATTGCTATTTTCGTTTTCTTGTATTATAACTATTTTGGTTTCAAAAAACACGGATTAGGTTATATAAAACATTTTCTCGGACCATTTTTACCTGTTGCCTTTCTTTATTTTCCGATAGAGCTCATCTCTCATGTTTTTCGTATTGCAAGTTTATCAATTCGTCTTGCGGGGAATATGACAGGGGATCACTCAGTTCTTGAAATTTTCACTCATCTTACTTATCTTGTGGTTCCAATTGCATTTCTTATTTTAGGCACAATAGTTTCAATAGTGCAAGCTTTTGTATTCTCTATCCTTTCACTTATATATGTTGCTCTTGCTGTTGGAGAGGAGCATTAAGCAAATTTCAATTTTTGACAAATAACTAAGCGAATATGGATTTTTGGCAAATAACTTGGAAGCTTTTGAATTTTTGGGCAGATTACGGATGTACAATCTTGCAACCTTATGATGTTGAAGTTGGAGCGGGAACATTTCATCCTGCAACATTTTTTGGGGTTTTAGGTAAGGATAGCTGGAATGTAGCGTATGTTCAACCTTCACGCAGACCACAAGATGGAAGATATGGAAAAAATCCGCAACGGCTTCAACATTATTTTCAGCTTCAAGTAATTTTAAAGCCAGCACCGGAAAATGTGATTGATTTATATATTCAAAGTTTGAAATATCTTGGTCTTGAAGTAGAAAAAAGAGATTTTAGATTAATAGAAGATGATTGGGAATCTCCAACCCTTGGAGCGTGGGGGTTAGGATGGGAAGCAAGAATTGATGGAATGGAGATAACTCAGCTTACTTTCTTTCAGCAGATGGCGGGAATTGACCTTGATCCAATTTCTTTTGAAATAACATATGGTCTTGAAAGAATAGCTCTTTTTGTTTCAAAGAAAATTTCAGTTTTTGATATAGACTGGGGAAAAATAAGGTATGGAGATTTTTATAAATTAAGAGAAGAGCAGTGGAGCATTTACAATTTTGATTCAGCAGATGAGAAACTACTTTTCAAGCTCTTTGATCTTTTTGAAGAAGAATGTATGAGACTTGTTAAAATAGGACTTTTTATACCTGCTTATGATTTTTGTATAAAGTGTTCGCATGTTTTCAATATATTAGATGCTCGTGGTGTGATAGGAGTTGAAAAAAGAGCAGAGTTTATTTCTCGTGTGAGAAATCTTGCAAAAATGTGTGCAACAAAATATTTGGAATCAAAAAATCAGCTTACATAAATAGATATGGAAAGACAAAAAAAATTTCCTTCTCTGATAGGACTAAACATAGAGGGATTTTATTTTTACCCTAAAATTCACGAATCTGTCTTTATTGCTCCGACAGCTTCTATTATAGGAAATGTTGAAATAGATGAATTAAGTTCTGTGTGGTATGGGGTCGTAATAAGAGGAGATGTTAATTGGATAAAAATAGGTAAAGGTACAAATATACAAGACAATAGCGTTGTTCATGCAGAGACAGCATCTTTTCCGACATATATAGGTGATTTTGTTACTGTGGGGCATAAAGCAACAATACATGGTTGTATAATAAAAGATTTTTCTCTTGTAGGAATAGGAGCTATTGTGATGAATGGAGCAGAAATTGGTCCTTTTTCTATTGTTGGGGCAGGAGCTGTTGTAACTGAAAACACAAAAATACCTCCGGGAACTCTTGCGATTGGTGTTCCAGCAAAGGTAAAAAGAGATTTGACCGAAAAAGAAATAGAATCTTTGAAAAGGTCAGCTCAAAGATATATTGAACTTGCAAAAATCCATTCTGAATATTTAAATTCTATCTGATATGGCTGAGGAGATCACTGATAGCAAAGTTAATGCCCAGGGTCAAAATCAAAGCAAAGAAAGATTTTTTGATAAGTTAAAAACTTCAATAAAAGATAATTTCGTAGTAGGTTTGATTTTTTCTGGTCCGATTTTAGGAACGCTGTATATTCTTTATCTTCTTTTTTCTTTTTTTGATAAGATTTTTGGGCAGATTTATTCCAAGATTTTGGGGTTCAATATCCCTGGTGCAGGACTCATTACCCTATTTATTTTCATAGTTTTGTTGGGAGTTTTTGCAAGAACTTATTTTGCGAGTATATTTTTGAGTACTTTTGAAAGGATCATAAATAAAATTCCGCTTGTAAGTTCAATTTATTCTACTTTAAAAAGTGTTAGTGATATTGTCCAAACAAGGCGCTCTCTTGGAAGACCAGTATTTGTGTATTTTGGGCAATCTTATATACCTGCATTTGAGATATCGTCTGATGATAAAGTCTCATCTGTTCTTATACCTTCTACTCCTAATCCTACAACAGGTTTTGTTTTTCTTTTCCCTAAAAAGAATGTGATATATTATCCTAATATTTCTACTGAGGAGTTTATGAAGTTTTATTTATCTTTGGGAATATACAGGTTGAAGATTAATTTAGAGGAGTTGGAGAAGTTGCGCCTTAAAGTTGAAGAAAAAGAGATTTAAGGAAAAGTTATTAACTTGAAATTGAAATGAAGGGTATTTTGAAAATTTTCAGATTGATATTTTTTATATTTGTTGCTTTGTTAGCAATCAGAGGATTTTTTACTTTTTTTGAAAAAGAAAAATTTAAAGAGGCAATATATGTTTTAAAACTTGAAGATACAATTTTATCATCAGAGAAAATAGTAAGTGAGCTGAGAAAATTAGAGAAAAGTGATTTTATAAAAGCAATTATTTTGAGAGTAAATTCACCGGGCGGAACAATAGGAGCATCGCAAGAGATATATCTTGAACTCAAAAAATTTAAAGAAAAAACGGGGAAAAAACTTATATGTTCAATAGAAAATATTGGAGCTTCGGGAGCGTATTATGTTTCTCTTGCTTGCGACAAAGTAATTGCTCTCCCAGGTTCAATTGTTGGTTCAATTGGAGTCATATCTTTCTTTTTCACAGTAGAAGACCTCCTGAAATATTTGAAGGTGAAACCTTATATAGTAAAATCTGGGAAATTCAAAGATACGGGGTCTCCGTTCAGGCAACCTAACGAGCAGGATTTAAAATATCTTGAAGACATTGTTATGAAACTTTTTGAAGAATTCAAAAAAGATGTAGTTCAAGTGAGGCCAGCTCTTAAAGACAAAATAGATGAAATAGCAGATGGAAGAGTATTTACAGGAAAGGAAGCATTTGAACTTGGACTTATAGATTATATAGGAACTTTTTCTGACGCTGTAACGATTGCGAAAGAACTTGCTGGAATAAAAGAAGAACCAAAAATAATATTCCCAGAAAAAAGGAAAATTCCTTTCTTAGAGGATATATTGAAATCAGCAGTAAAAGAGATGATCTCTAAATTTCTTTTCCCCGAGATAATGTGAGACTGCAAATTAAAATAGGACTTGAAGATAACTCAGCATATACTACTTTCTCCTTGAAGATAATAAAATGGGAAATTTTAAAAAGAAAGTTTGTTTTAGACCAGCTCATTTCAGAAAATCTTCCTTATCTGTTTCTCAGGCTACTTGAAGAAAAAAAGGAGGTGGTGGGAACTGATGAGAAGGCAAGGAAAATTAGAAAAATAAAAGTTAGAAAAACAGATTACTTTTCTTTTTTGAAAAATCTTATCAGAAAAAAACCCGGAAAAATATCAAAAATAATTTTCTTCGTTCATAAAGATAGTATCTCAGACCCTGATTTTATTAGTGCATTATCTTACATTCAAGCCTTGTTTGATAAAAAAATAAAAATTATACCATCTGAAAAGTATGAGCTGCAAGTTGAATTTGATGTAAAATTTTTAGCTCTAATTTCATCTATTATACCAGTTCTTCTCGGAAGGCAACCGGGTTAAAAGGTCAAGACAGGAATTTAGTATAAGTGTTAAATATTTGTAGCCGGTGGTGGGCAAACTTGTGTTGCACCTTCTGGAAATGCTGTTGAACCCGGATACACATCTTTGTTTTCATCGTTGCAATCTCCATATGTAGAACAGAGTTCATCTGCCCGATAGAATCCGGGCTTTTGTTCGCAAGATGTTATTCCATCAGAGAATTTATCTCCATCAAAATCTTTGTAGTAAACTGTGGGACATGATGGAAAAGTACTTTGTTCGCTTTTATTTTCAGACAAGACTACTGGACATACAGGTTTTGTGGTGGTTTGATCTTTATTATTTCCTTCAACAGCGATTTTATCACAGCTTGTAAGTATTGATGGAATTGAATAGAATAAAAACAAGCAAAAAATAATCCCTGAAAAAAAACAAAAATTATTTTTTGTAGTTTTAAAATTATTCATTATGAAAATTTTATCTAATTTGAAGTTAGATAAGTTTCTCTTTTTTTGGATTTATTTGATTTTCTCTATTTTTCTTTTCTCCTCTTCTCTTATTTTATGTTCAAGGAAAAAGGAAGGGGAAAGATATAGACTGCAAAACCCTGTGCATGTTGTAATAGATAGGTGTGGAGTTCCTCATATATTTGCAGAGTCAGATTCAGATGCTTTTTTTGTTCTCGGGTATATTCAGGCTCATTTTAGATTGTTCCAGATGGATATGTCAAGAAGAGCTTCTACCGGTAGGCTTGCGGAAATCTTCCCAGAAATGCTCACGCAAGATATCATTCAAAGGATGATTGGTTTCAAATTTATATCTGAAAAAACTCTTGAATCTTTCAAAGATATAGGAATGTTAAAAAAGGTTCAGGCATTTGTAGATGGTATAAACCAGTATATAGATGACGCTAAGGAAGGAAGAGAATTCGGTGGTATAAAGGCTCAAATACCTTTGCAATATCAGATTATTAAAGCAGAACCTCAATATTTTAGCGTTGTAGATGTTATTGCAGTAGGTAAAAATAGGTCTTTTGATTTATCAGGGGGAGGATTGATAGATCTTGCATCAAAACTTATGCAACTTATTTTTGGAGATAAATTTGAAAAAATTTTTTCCATATCTCCCTTAGAAAAAGTTAAGGTGGTAGATGATTTCCCAAGATTGAGAATAACTCCATTTTCATCTTCTGGTCAAAATATAAATAGAAAAGAAATTGAAAATTTAGTTGATGCTATATCTCAAAAGCTGAGGAATTTAAAGTTTCCGATACCACTTGCTTCAAATAATTTTGTTGTTTCGGGTAAAATAACAAAAACGGGGTATCCTATTTTAGAAAATGATCCTCACCTTGATGTTATCTCTCCATCTACATTCTTCCCTGTTCAGATAAATTCTCCTGAATATTCTGTGAAAGGATTTACTTTTCCGGGAATACCTGTTGTTCTTGTGGGGGCTTCGGATAATGTGTGCTGGGGAGTTACAACTACACTCATAGATACCATGGATATAGTTTTTTCTGAGGTAGTAAAAGATGGTGATAAATTTTTTGTTTGGTGGGGCGGAAAAAAAATACAAGCTGAACCGATTGAGGAAGAAGTAAAATATAGGGATGGGAATAATTTCAGGTCAGTAAAAATAAAAATACTTTATGTTCCAAATATTGGAGTTGTTCTTGACGCAGGGAATATAGAGGGTTTTTCTTCAATTTTGTCTTTTCTTTTCAACATATTGGGAACTGAAGCAGGGGGAGAAAATGAATTTGTAAATAATATAAGAAAATTATTGAAATATGTTTTTACTGTTGGTATTGTAAGTGATGAGCAAAAGGACAAAGTTCCTAATCTTGGAATAATTCTTGCCTGGCCGGGATACAAACCTACAAGTGAGATTGCAGCTTTCTATGGTCTAGGGCATGTAAAAGATATATTTGAAGCTATGACACAGGTCAAGTTCTTTCAGGTCGGAATTCAAAACTTTATAGTTGCAGATATAAAAGGAAATATAGGTTACTTCCCTCATGGTGAAATTCCGATCAGACCCCAAGGTGTGAAACCATATCTCCCAGATCTTTCAGAAAGGCTTTTCTGGGTGGGATTTTTAAGTCCGGATTTTATTCCGCGTGCAATAAATCCAACTTCCGGCTACATAGTTACAGCAAACAACGATATCGTGGGAACATCTTTTGATAATGACCCTATGAATGAAAGATTTTATTTGGGACCAGTTTATGACTTTGGATTCAGAGCAAAAAATATTTCAAGCCTGATAGAAAAGAATAAACAAAACATTGACAAAATCACCGCTGCTCACATACTAAATTCAGCTGAATCAGAACTTGCAAAATTGTTTTTGAATGTTTTTTTCAAATTTATATCAGATGAAGATATTCAAGCTATATCAGGGAACGAAGAAAAAAAAGAGTTTATAAGGTTCATGTTAGAAAAACTCAAAAGCTGGGATTTCCAGAACGATGTGAATTCTCCTGAACCTCTTTACTATGAGATGATAATGAGAATGAGTTTTACTTCTTTTGCGTGGGAAAATTTCATAAAAAGATTTTTCCCTGCAAGATTATCAGACATTCTAATTTCAGCTCTAAAAGGCACAGAGTTTGAGGGTATTGCAAAAGCAATTTACGAGGTTGGATTAGTACCTTTGAGTACGGCTCTTTTTGATCTAGTTTCTGATCCTCAAGTTATTATAAGATCTGCTTTTCCTGTTATTTCGGGAGAGAAAGGAGAAGTTTGTCCGAAAGAAACAGCTGATGTTTCAACACAAGATATGAGAAAAATCTTACTTGGAGATGATTTGTGTCCAAAAGATGAGTTTCTGAAAGCTATCTCTAAAACAGCTGATTTTTTAATTCAGAATGCAAAAAAATGTAAAAAGGAGTTAAATGGAACTTGTGCAGAGTTTATTTGCAAAGAAGGAGATCCTAAGAACTGCGTTCTCGGAGACTTTGTCGGTAAAAAATTCAACTATTTGATAGATATACCTCAGAAAGAGCTTTTTGAACCGACATATTATGGAAATAAGTATTTCAGAAAAAGTGCGGGAACTGGTCTTGTTTATGCTGCGGATTTTGAACCAGTAAAGTTGAGTGGCAAAGTTGAAACAAAAGAAGATCTTTCATCAGTTTCTCTTGATTTCAAGGAACCATCAGCGGAAAAAGAGTTCGTTGCTTTTGAAGTAAGTAGTAGTGGTCAGACTCTGAAATATATATGCGAGGCTAAACCAACGGGAACTGAGGTTTGGTTTGCAATTCCCGGTGGTGTTGCGGATGATCCTGTTTCTCCTTATTTTGCAAATATGATAACAGCTTGGGCTTGTCAGCGAGAGTGGCTCAGAGGCGTCACGCAAGGATACTGTGCTATACCGAAAGAGATTTTACCTAAAAATTTCAGTCAAGAAGAGCTCTTTAAAATAAGTTTTTCAAAATTTGAAACAGATTTCTCTTCTTTAATAAGTGGAAATTATCATACATCACCCGTCTGCAACGGAAAAGAAATTTATCTTGTTTTTACTCCACAGTAAAACAAAAAATAAAAAGTCGCAAAAAAATAAAAAGTCGCAAAAATTGAAAATCAAATTTTTTTGAGTTAATAGATAGTGAGCGATGAAAATGCAAGAAAAAGATATAGCCTTTCTTGATAGTTTGATAAGGAGAGTCCCTGACTTTCCAAAGAAAGGAATACTGTTTTATGATATAAGTACTCTTTTGAAAGATGCAAAAGGTTTTTCACTCGCAATAGACCTTATTGCAGAAAAACTTGTGGAAAATATAAATTTAGATAAAATAACGAAGTTTTTGAGCATTGAATCTCGTGGCTTTATTTTTGGAGCAGCTCTTGCGTATAGGTTCAAAAAGGGATTAGTTATAGTCAGAAAAGAGGGGAAGCTCCCGGCGGAAACAATATCTTACTCTTACGGTCTTGAATACGGAGTTGCAACAGTTGAGATGCATGTTGACGCGATAGAAAATGGTGACATCCTTGTAATAGTTGATGACCTTCTTGCAACAGGAGGAACAGCTCTTGCAACTTTAAAATTAGCTGAAGATTTGGGAGGTCAAGTTTTAGCCTGTGCTTTCCTTATAGAACTTGAAAAACTCGGGGGAAGAAAAAAATTAGAAGAAAAAGGTGTAAAGATAATTTCAGTTCTGAAATATTAAAGATTATTTTTTTATTTGCACAAAGAAATAATTTTTCTTGAAGTTGGTGGAAAAATTGAAAAAAGATAGCTAAAATAAAAAGGAAGAATCAAAAATAATTCCAACAAAATAAAAAGGGAGGTGGAAAGGCAATGATAAATATTCCAGAGGAAACATTAAGGTGGTTTCAGGGAGATGAGCTCAGGGCAAGGGTCTTTTATGAAAAATATGCTCTGCGCGACTTTGATGGCAACATAATTGAGAAAACACCTCCTGAAATGTGGAGAAGGGTCGCAAGAGAAATAGCATCTCAGGAGAAAACTCCAGAGCTCCAAAAAGAGTGGGAAAAAAGATTTTATAGCATTCTTGAAGATTTCAAATTTGTTCCGGGTGGCAGAATTATGTTTGGTGCTGGAAATCCTCGGAAAGCTACTCTCCTGAACTGCTACTACATACCTATAAAGGAAGATTCAATAGAGGGAATTTTTGATTGCGCAAAAGAGATGGCAAGAACCTATTCTTATGGCGGAGGTGTAGGAATAGATATAACAATTTTAAGACCGAAGGGGAGTCCTGTTTCTAACTCTGCTATTTTCTCAACAGGTGCTGTTTCTTTTATGGACCTTTTCTCAAAAGTTACAGGAACGATAGGTCAAGCCGGCAGACGAGGTGCCCTCATGATTACCTTAGAAGTCCGACATCCAGATGTCTTTGATTTCATAGATGTCAAAGATGATCCTCTGAGATTAAGTGTCAGATACGCAAACATATCTTTGAAAATAACAGACGATTTTATGAAAGCTGTCAAAGAAGATGGACTATTTACTTTGTGGTTTGAAAATGAGAGAGTAAAAAGAATTGAGTATAAAGTGAGGGCTCGTGATATTTGGGAAAGACTTGTAAAAAGAGCTTGGAGTTCTGCTGAACCGGGAGTTATATTCTGGGATACTGCAAAAAGATACTCCCCAACAGAATACGATGAGAAGATGGCAATAAAAGGGTGTAATCCGTGTTCAGAGCAGATGCTTGAAGATTACGGCTGCTGCAATTTGGGAAACATAAATCTTTCAAAATTCGTGAAAAACCCATTCAAGAAAAAGCCAGATGTTGAAAAATTCTGGAAACTTGTTTATGAAAAATCTCCCGATGAGGCTATGGATTATGCTGAAAAGAAGGGATGGGCTTATCCAGACCTCAAAGAGCTTGAAAAAGTCATAAGATATGGAATGAGATTTTTGGATAACGTTTTAGATTATTCTGCTCCGCGTCATCCACTTCCTCAACAGAGGGAAGCAAGTCTTTACACAAGAAGAACAGGGCTTGGTGCCACTGGGCTTGCTGACTTCCTTGCTATGATGAGAATAAAATATGACACAGATGAAGCGGTCTTTATGATGGATAAACTATTTGAATTCATAAAAAACATAGCGTATGATGAAAGTACAGAGTTATCAAAAGAAAAAGGTCCTTTCCCGGCATTTCAAAGAGAAAAACATGTTGAAATGCCATTTTTGAAACCAAGTAGTAATGGTCATGGGATAAGGGAAGATATACTTGAAAAAATTTGGAATTACGGATTGAGAAATGCGTGCCTCCTTACAATTCCGCCAGTTGGTTCAGGGGCAATCCTTGCGGGAACAACAGGTGGAATTGAGCCTATATTTGCTATCTCATACATAAGAAGGTCAGAATCTTTATCTCGTGGTACATATAAGGTTTATCATCCTCTTGTTGCAGCTTATCTTGCTGAGTTCGGGGGAGATGAAAGGAACCTGCCGGACTTTTTTGTTACGGCTCATCAAATAGACCCAAAGATGCGTGTCAAAATTCAAGGAACAATACAGAAACATATTGATTCATCTATATCATCAACTGTAAATTTACCGTCTCATACAACCCCGGAAGAGATAGGAAGAATATATGAGTTAGCATGGGAACTTGGATGCAAGGGTATAACCGTTTATAGGGAAGGGTCAAGGGAAGGAATCCTAATAACAGAGGAAAAAGCTTCAAAATCTGATTCGGAAGTTTCTATTTTTGTTAGCGAGTGTCCAGAATGTGGGGGAAGGCTAAAAAAAGCAAATTCGCATCATATATGTAAATCATGTGGAATAACAATATGAAAAATAAATAATTACTAAATTTACATCTTTATGTGTGGGATTGTCGGATATGTAGGTGAAACCAATGCTCTTTATGTTCTTATTCCGGCGCTCCAAAGACTTGAATACAGAGGCTATGATTCCGCCGGTATTGCGGTCATAAAAGATGGAAAAATAAAGGTTGCAAAGAAAAAAGGAAAAATCTCTCAACTTATATCTTACCTTTCAGAAATAGATTTTCCAACTTATGCAAATATAGGAATAGGACATACAAGATGGGCAACTCATGGGGAACCATCAGATAATAATGCTCATCCACATTTAGATTGCACAGGGAAAATAACGGTTGTCCATAATGGAATAATAGAAAACTTTGCTGAGATAAAATCTGAACTTATTTCAAGACATTCTTTCTCATCTGAAACTGATACAGAAATTATAGCTCACCTTATAGAAGAGGAAATTAAAACTTGCAAAGTTGATTTTGAAACAGCTTTTGAGAAAGCAATATCAAAGATTGATGGAACATGGGCGATAGCCTCTTTTCACTCTGATGAGCCAGACAAAATAATTTGTGCAAGAAAAGGTGCACCTCTGGTCATAGGAATTTGGGATAAAGGTTTCATAATTTCTTCTGATATACCCTCTTTACTTCCTTTCACAAGAAAAATAATACCTCTTGACGATGGAGATATTGCCGTTGTTTCTTCAAAATCAGTGAAAATAAAAAATAAAGGCATTCCCGTTGAGAGAAAATATATTGAGATAAATTGGGATATATCTCAGGCGGAAAAGGGTGGGTTCAGACATTTTATGCTCAAAGAAATTTTTGAGCAACCACATGTTGTTGAAGATACAATAAAAGAATTCATCTCTATATGGGATGAGGTAAAATCAAAGTTCTTGAGGAACAAAAGGTTTGTGATTGCAGCTTGTGGAACTTCTTATCATGCTGGGCTTTTGGGGAAATTGTGGTTAGAACATATTGCTCGTGTTAGAGTTGAGGTAGATTATGCTTCTGAGATAAGGTACAAAGATTTTGATTTTTCTGATACGGTTTTGATTGCAATAAGCCAATCTGGTGAAACTGCTGATACACTTGAAGCTGCAAGAAAAGCAAAAGCAGAAGGTGTTGAGGTTGTAGCTCTGGTAAATATATTGGGCTCAACTCTTGCTCGTGAATCAGATATAGTTTTGCATACTAATGCCGGTCCTGAAATAGGAGTTGCTGCAACTAAAACTTTTTTGTCTCAAATCACAAGTTTATATCTTCTTGCAGTTATGCTTTCAGGTGAAGGTAAAAACTCTGAATTTGTAAAAAACATAAGAGCGATTCCAGATAAAATTGCTCAGGTTTTAAATCAGAATGATTTAATAGAAAGTATAGCGGAAGACATATCAAATTTCAAGCACGCTCTTTACCTTGGTAGATGGCTCTCTTATCCCGTTGCAATGGAGGGAGCTTTAAAACTCAAAGAAATTTCTTATATCCATGCAGAAGCTTATCCTGCAGGAGAGATGAAGCATGGTCCCATTGCCTTAATTTCTCCGGAGTTCCTCAGCGTTTTTATAGCTCCACAAGATAGAGTTTTCAAAAAAACAATTTCAAATCTTATGGAAGTCAAAGCAAGACATGGGAAGATAATTCTTGTATCAGATTCTCATGTGCAAATTCCTGAAGTTGTAACGATAACAATACCATCAGTTCCTGAGCTTCTTTCTCCTTTTGTTTCAATCCCTGTTTTGCAGCTTCTTGCGTATCATACGGCTGTGATTTTAGGACATGATGTAGATCAACCTCGTAATCTTGCTAAAAGTGTTACAGTAGAGTGAAAAAATTCAAAGTAGAAAGAGAAAATTCAAAAGACACTTTTTATTTTCCTTTTTATTTTATCAAGTATTCCTTCTTTTTTGCTATCTTCAAATTGAGCTACGAAAACTAAATCAACGTCTTTACCAACATATTCTTCCGCAGGAATTATCCAAAGAACTTTTCTTGATGATAAAATTTTCCCGTTTGTGCTTATGACCTTACCTGGGAACTCAACTTCAATAGTTGATTTCAAATCTCTGAACATTGATTTGAGTAATTCTCTTTGATGTAGTTCTCCTCTTATTCTGTAATATCCTCTGAACTCTTTTTTCCCATTTCCGAGATCTTCCACGGTATATTTTGAGAATGCGTCTGAAAGTTTTGATATATCTTTGAATTCAAATTCAACCCATACTCTCATCATATTTTCGTTCTCGTAAGCGCTACCAGTTCTTATAACTTTGAATCCTTCTTTTTTTGCTACAATTTCAGCGAGTTTATCTTCGTTTATCGCTAATTTTTCTTCATCAGGGGCTGAGTATATTCCTTTTGCTATTATGTAGTCAATTCTGCCGTATCCAGAACCATCTCCGTTTAATTTGAATTTTGCGTGAATTTCTATGCATGAAATCAGATGAAGAATTGCCAATATTAAGATCAAGAAAGAGAGTTTTTTTCTATAAGAAGAGTTTTTTTCTATTAAATTTGCTTTTATTTTGTTCCTTCTTGTTTTTGGCATATTCATATGTAAATTTATATTAGTTTTAAAAACTTATCTTTTCTACTACTACATTATTGATCTATTTATTTCAAGTATTGGGACTATTACAGAAAGCATGATAAAAAATATCATAGCTCCTATTGAGAGAATAAGAATGGGCTCTATAAGAGATGTGACACCTGAAAGGAATGTTTCAAGTTCGGAAGATGTTATTTGAGATATGTTCCAGAACATTTTTTCAATCTCTCCTGACCTTTCCCCTACTGCTATCATATTTGCTATCATCGGCGGGAAAATATCAGATTCTGCAAAACGTTCAGATATATTTCTTCCCTCTATTGCGTACTCTTTACTTTCTCTTAAAACTTTTTTTATATGTACATTCGTTGAAATTTCCTCTGCCGTTTCTATTGCTTTGACAAGTGGAACGCCTGCTCGTGTAAGTGTTGCAAGAGTAGAAAATATTCTGTATGTTTCCCCAAGAATATGTATCTTTGAATAAATAGGAATTTTTAGTCTCAGAAGGTCAAAATTATATCTTATCTTTGGAATGGAAAGAATTTTTTTTCTTAAAAGAAATAATATAACTGATCCAAGGAGAAAATAAGGTGCGGTTGCGGAGAAAATTTTAGAAAATGTTATGAGTAGTCTTGTATATATTGGTAAAGATTTCCCCACATCTTCAAGAAGTTGGGCTATCTTTGGAACAACAAAACTCAAAAGAACCCATACAACTATTCCCATAACAGAAATGATGAATATTGGATACACCATAGCAGATGTTATCTTTGACTTTAATGCTATCTGCTTTTCAAGATATTCTCCAAGATCTTCCATTACTTTGTCAAGCTCCCCCGAAGTCTCACCTGACCTCACCATTCCTATGTATATTTCAGGGAAAATATTTCTGTGCTCTGACAAAACCTGAGAGAAAGATTTACCTGATTTTATTCCTTCCGAAAGCGATATTATGACTTGCCGAAGTGACAATTTTCTTGTTTGTTTCGCTATTGTATCAAGAGAATCTGTTAGAGATATCCCGGCTTTCAGAAGTGAAGCCACTTGCCTTGAAAAAACTGCTATATCTTGTCTTGAAATTCTTGAGAAAGGTGATATATTTAAATCTAATTTCAGGTTCAGATTGAGTTTCGCGAGTGAGTTCCCTGATTTTTTCCCTTGATTTGGTCTATCTTTTTTTTGTATAGCTTCGCTTATTTTTGTTACGATTATCCCTTCTTCTTTTAATTTTGTCAGTGCATCTTTTATTGAGTTGGTTTCTATTACGCCTTTTATTTTTTTACCGTTTTTTACTCCCGAATATGAGAAAACTGCCATATATATAACTAAATTTTATTTTTAACACTCTATTGTTAAAAATTTGTTTGAAAATTACAAAATTACTTCTTATTAATAATTATAAATCGTCCCATTCGCAATTAGTCCTTTATTGGCTTTTTGGGGGCTACACTGGAAACGAGATTTTTATCACTGCGACAAAGCCTAGGATTGCTCAAAAACTCGCTTTTTTTTTTGCTGCAATGATTATATTTTTTTTATAAGAAAAAACAGATAATTAACAACTTGGAGATAAAGATATATGTTATCATTTCAAGGTAAAAGATTAGTTTATTATCTTTTTCTTTTTTCTTCTCTTCTTTCTTTTTCATTCCAGAAAGTAAGTGAGGGGAATTTAATTTCGGATTCTGAAAAATTTTTTTTAAACCAAAATCCAAAATCTTTATTTTCTTCCTCTTCTTCAAACCAAAGAATAAAGGAAAAAGGAACTAGTTTTTCTTGTGGCTCTGGAAGAGGCGGAGGTAGTGGTGGTTCAGGTGGTGGAGGTTCATTGGGAGGAGGCGGTGATTTGCCCCCTCAGCCGAAAGGATATATCCTCCTGAAAGTATCAAATGCTAACTCAAATTCTCCCGTTGAAAATGCAATAGTCTATGTCAATGGAGTTCAAACTGCAACAACATCAGGGGAGGGAACTGCTTTTTTTCCACTTGAACCAGATAAATATCTTATAAAAGTATCTGCACAAGGCTTTGCTGATTCTTTCTTTTCAGTCTCTGTCCAATCAGGTTCAGTTTCTGTTTTGAATATCAGCCTTGTTCCCTATAGATTTTCTTTTGAATTTAATACATCGTCCGGTGCTCAAGCTTATGATAGAGCATCGGGTGTAAAGATAGTAATACCGGCAGGTGGATTACAAAAAGAATCAGGTGGAACATACAACGGAACTGTCATCTTGAAATTATCTTATATAGACCCAAAAGACCCGTTGCAGTTGAAAGGATTTCCGGGGGATTTCGTGGCTCAAAAGTCAAATGGTGAAAGAGTCTTACTTGAAACATTCGGACCAATAGAAGCAAAACTTTTATCTGAATCTGGAGAGAAATTAAATCTTCCTCCTGGCGTAGTAGCGGAAGTAAGTTTTCCGATACCAGCAAATATGATAGATTATGTTCCAGATATAGTTCCATTATGGAGTTTTGATGAGAGCAAAGCAGAATGGATAGAGGAAGGGGTTTTATACAAAGTTTTGGATGAAGATGGTAGATATGTTTTGAAAGGATATGTCTCACATTTTTCGTGGTGGAACCCAGATATTCCGCAAGATACAACATGTGTGAAAGGGAGGATAAAGGATGAGAGAGGGAATCCACTCGTTGGAGTTCCAGTTTGGTCAGAGGGAATAGATTATAATGGAGGAGATTTGACTGGAAGAACGCAAAGAAAAACAGATTCAGAGGGTAGATTTTTTACTTTCGTAAAAAAGAATGCAAAATCAAAGATAAAAACAGCCCTTGCAGATGGGATAGAGATAGAGCTTGCAGAAATTCAGACAACTTCATCATATCCATCATATTACTTGAAAGATTGGATGCAGAATCCTCAAAGTGCATGGAGTATATGCCCTGATATAGGGGAATTCAGTTTTGATAAGCTGACGATAATATTGAGATGGGGGAATAAAAAATGCGATCTTGATTTGCATATAACAGGACCGAAGTCAGGAGGTGGAAGATTTCATATAGCAACAAAAGTGTGGGGGAGAAAATACTTACTATCAGAGATTTTGGGGGATGATTATCCAGAAGTAGCGAGTTTGAGTTTAGGAACACAGGGAGTATACAGGGTATCAGTATATCATAATAATCCAAATGATACAGATTGTGGGAGGTTATTGAAGGATTCAGGAGCGGTGATACAGGTGTGGAAAGGGAACAGAGTGATAGCGACGGCAAGTCCGCCGAGTACAGGAAGTGGGAATATATGGAAGGCGTTAGATATTCAGGTTGGGGCAGATGGAGTGGTGATAACGCCGGTGTTTGAGATAGTATCAGGGGATTATTGTTCTCCGTATCATCCGGATCCATCGTATGAGCAGCCTTGTCCTACGAACTCACCGCCTACATTTTCAGCTGATGTTCCAACCCAGGTTGAGGGAGGAAGTGTAGTTATAATTCCTCTAAACGTTTCGGATCCGGATGGGGATTCAGTTGAAGTAGAAATTTTATCAAGTGGGAATTTTGGAAGGTTTTACACGGGCGATGGATATATAGTGTGGGAAACTCCAGATGTGAGAGCAGATACAAATATCAATTTTACAATAAGAGTAGATGATTTAAAAGGTGGGATTGTATCTGCAAGTTATTCTGTGCTTGTAAAACCTCTGAATTACTATAAAACCTGGGAGTTCTACAAGGATGATAGTTCTTTCGGTAAAACTTTTTACGATGTTGCTCTGACAACTGATGGATTTTATACAATTCTTGATAAAGATGGTAGCGATGCAATTGTGAAATTTGATAGTAGTGGGCGAATTGTTGGCACTAAAATATTACCAAGAATTTTTGATATTGCAGTAGGTTCAGACGGAGTATATGTTGCCGAAGATAGAGGCGCAGGTATCTTTGCATTAAGTAAGCATTCGTTTGATCTATCTTCAACATTATGGGAACTGGCTACTACAATAAATGGTAGAAACTTTATGGCAGTTGATGTTTTTGGTGATGCTATATATGTAGCTTTTGTTGAGGGAGGAAACTATGTTGTCAAAAAATATTCGCCATCAGGAACGCTTTTATGGACTACTTCTTTTCCGAGAAGTGGAAACTTATCTATATGTTGGGTGAATTGTTTGAGGGTGAATAAAGATACAGGAGAAATATACCTTTCTGTTTATGAAGATTACTTTTCCGGTCAGGATTATCAAAAAGTATTCAGGATATCACCTTCTGGTTCTGTTTTAGCCTCAAAGACATTCGCAAACTGGGCGCTTGTTCCTATATATCCTTCTGGAACATCGTTATATCTTGTAAGGAACTGGAACATTCTTGAGGTTTACGATCAGAGCTTTAATCTTATAAAGTCTGTAAGTATTTGCTCTTCTTATCCTTCCTTATGTGTTGCTCAATCTTACTACTGGGTAACAGACCTTTTTGTCTATGCTGGAAAGCTTTATGCTTATGCTGGGAAAAGTGTGTATAATGATAATCTTGATTGGTTAAGAGATTCATTAGCCTTTTTGGAATTTACTCTGGAGCTTGATCTTGTGCGTATCAAAGATGTAGGTGTAAGTTATAAAAATATTTCTGAATACGGATACGGAATTGGAGTTATGGGAGATTCAGTATATATGGTCGGAGAATTGGATATTGCTTCAAGTGTAAGCTATCCGTTTGCTCTCAAATACACCAGGTAATTTTCTTTTTCAAATTTTTCAAGTGAAGTTGAGAGATTTAATAAATCTCTAAGGTGATACTATCTTTGAGAAGGTTTTAGGGGATATATACCACCAAAGATGCTTATGGGATAAAGTTGCGGTGTGATAAAGAAGGTATAATAAGGGAATATGCTATAAAGTCTAGCAATTGATTACGATATAACAAGTGATTACGATATAAAAGTTCTATATTTTTGCGCCTTTGAATTTACCAGAAGATTCTCAGATAATAGGGGGATAAAGCTTATAATAGCAGTTTTACGAAGAACTACTAAAAGAAGAAGGGATAGATCTCAGACATCAAGAGAAAGAATATGAGGAAGGAAGGTTAGTTAGAATACCTGTCAGGTTATTTCATTCTTATTTGTTCTGTGTGCTTCCCCTTTCTGATTCTTTTGAAATTATTTGATTCAGAGCCTTTTCAAGTCTTTCGGAATTCACCTCACCGAATAGTATTTTCTTTATTTTCAAATCTGGTCCTACTATTAATGTAGTGGGAATTGAGTTTATCCCGAGGTTTTTTGAGAACTTGCCGTTATCTAAAACAATCTGATAATTTATCTTCATATCTTCTATAAGTTTTTTCACATTTTTCTCGTCATCTAACGCTACCCCTATTACTGTCGCGTTAGTTGATTTTTCAGAGAATTTTTTAAGTTCTGGTATCTCATCAAGGCACGGATCACACCAGGAGGCAAAAAAATTGATTATAGTGTATTTTCCCATATCTATGTATAAGTTTTGAGGGGGTTCAAAATCAAAAATGCTTTTACCCACAATTTCTTTTTCTGGAAGGAACATTATAGCTATACCTATTGCTATAAATAGTATTATAAGGAGGGATTTTAGAGCTTTACTTTTGAAGTCCTGTTTGCCAGCGAGTTTTTCTCTTTCTCTTTTTATCTCATTCAGGAATTTAAGAAATTTTTCGTGCTTTGACTCCTCATGCTTGATTTTACTTTTTGCTTCTTCATAAAGTGTATAAATCTCTTCTTCATATTTACCATTTTTTTTATCTTCTTTTTTCTCCATAAAAATTATATTATTCCTTCTGTTTTGAACTTTCAAAAATATGAAAACAAAAGAAAGAGAAAGGAAAGAAAAATTTATGAGATATGCTCTCTTGCTTGCAAAAGTTAATGCCGGAAAAACCGCTCCTAATCCCTGGGTTGGAGCTGTTCTTGTAAAAGAAGGTAAAATAATAGGTAAGGGATTTCATAAAGGCGCCGGGTTCCCTCACGCTGAAATTGAAGCTATTGAGAATGCTATAAAAAGAGGATTCTCACCTGCTGGTGCCGAACTTTTTGTCTCTTTACAACCCTGTAATACTTATGGTAGAACTCCTCCTTGTACATTACAGATAAGAAAATACGGGATAGAAAAGGTTTTTTTTTCTTTGCACGATCCAAATTTAAACCAGAGCAATTATCCCGTGGATAACATTGAAGGAGGAATACTTGAAGACGATGGGGAAAAAGTCTTACTACCATACATAGTTTATGTGAAAGAGAAAAGACCTTATATTATTGTCAAACTTGCTGTAACTTTGGATGGAAAAATAGCAGATTTGGAAGGAAATTCAAAATACTTAACATCTCAGGAATCTCTACAGCTTGTTCATATTCTCAGAGCTCGCACTAATTTTATACTTGTTGGGAAAAATACAGTTGAGAAAGACAATCCTCATCTTGACACAAAAAATTTACCGGCTCAATGTGTCAAAAAGATTAGAAAGATAAAAATGCATGTTGGAGGAGAATATCCAAATCCTGTAAAAATTATTCTCGGTCTCCCCTCCTATGCTGACTCTCTTAATATTTTGAAAGGAAATAATGTTATTTTCTTCGTTGATGAAGGGGATACCTCAAAATTCTTTGAATCTGAATTTGTCAGAGGTAAGGAAAATGTCTCCTTTTTGTTTCAAAGGGAAAAGAATGTGAATTTGATTTTAGATTTCGTCTTTCAGATGGGAGGAATAGTTCTTTTGATTGAGGGAGGAGTTAAAGTCGTGTGGGAATTTTTGAAAGAAAAAATTGTGGATGAATTATGGTTATTTTTTGCTCCAAAGATTTTCGGTGGAGGGAAAGGATTTGATTTTCCCGATGCTTTCAGATTAGGGAATCATTTAAATCCGAAAATTATTCAGGTAAAAAAAATTTCAGATGATGTTCTCATAAGATGTTCTCTGCGAAAAGATGGAAAGTTTTGGGATTTATTTTAGTAGTTTAAAAATGAGATAAATAAATTTTTATTCATTCAAAAGAATAAAATGGGAAATTTATATTTTTTGAGAGATGAAAAAAATAAGAGCTTTGAAATTGGAAGGTTCAATAGCGTATCTTAATAAAAAGCATGCACATGTTCTGAGAATAAAAGAAGGTGAAAAAATAAAAATTCTACTACCATCCGGAGACTTTGCTCTTGCAGAAGTTGTAGATAGCGAAAATATGAGGGCACAAATTCTTGAATTTATACCCCCAGTGGAAAATAAGTTGAAAATATCCATAGCTATCCCGCTTCTAAAAAAAGGAAAAACAGAAAAGATTGTAGAGTATCTTTCTATAATAGGAGTTGAAAAAATAATACCCGTTATAACTCGAAGGAGTGAAGTGAGACCAAAAGACGAAAAGAAATTAAAAATTGAGCAAAGGCTTGCTAAAATATCAGTTGAATATGCGAGAATATCTGGGGTGAAACCTCCTCAAATGGAAAAAATAGTTTTACTTGAAAAATTAGAAGATAACCAATATCAGAAAAAAATTGTCTTTTATGAGTCATCCCCAAGGATACTATCTTATGATGACTTGGAAAGCATAGTATCCAGCTCAGATAGAATTATTATTTTGATTGGACCAGAAGGAGGATTTACCGAGGATGAAATAGAATTCCTCAGGTCAAGAGGTTGGGAAGATTTTTCAATTGGGAGTAAAATTCTTACATCGGAGCTCTTCCCTATTTATATCATCTCTATCTTTGATTTCTTTTCTTCTCGTATTTGACATTATCCCTTTTTGCCATATATGTTAATTCTTTAATACTTTTTTATTTTTCAATTTATTGACGGTTCTGAATATAAATTTTTATATATATCTTTCCGAAAAGTTAAAATTTTTAAAGTATGTTGCCGATTTTGAAATTAGCATTACTAATAATAAGTTTAGAGGGGAACAGGTTTAATGTTGTAAGTGTTGGGGTAGGGTATCTTGGAATTTCAGAAAAACCTGGTTTTACAATTTCGGAACTTTCATTTGCAGATTTTCAAGATTTCAGACGCATCCCATCTTTAGGACCTTTGAATTTCGGCCTGTTTTTGGGTGGAGCTAAAATTTTTCCTTCTTTACTTTTTGATAGAGAAGACAAAACATGGGAATTTATAAGGCAATTTCGTTATATGATTGGTGGAGGACTTTTTCCCGCCTCTTTTATGATTTTCAGCAGAAAATTATTCTTCACCGTCCTTGAAGTCGGAGATGTGAAAACCAATGTGTTCCCTTTCTTCAAATTCCAAATCATCCCTATATCAGATGCCCTAATAGCTAAAATCTTCAATCCCGTCCTTTTTTCAAGAAGGGTCTATACTCCTTCTCCTCTTCCCCATTTTGAGGTTTCCTCTGGTGCAAAAGGTGTTTCTTCATCCTTCACATTTGAGCTAAAATTTGGAATAAGAACTTACTCTACTTTTATCCCTGAACTTCCAGAAAAGGACAAAATTGAGATAGATAAATATATGACACCAGAAAAATATAAGCCTATTAGAGGTGAGCCGGAATATGATCCACGGTGGGGTGGAAAAGGTCCAAAGTATGGGCTTATGTTCTTTTTCAATTTCCTCATAGGTTTTGACATCCCAGGCTATTATGCAACAAAAGTTGTAGTGGTTGAGGAGGGGAAAATAAAGGAAGTAGCCACCGCTTCCCTTGAATTAGAAAAAAGAATAGCAGAGCTGGAAAAGAAGCTTGCAGAGGCAGAAAAGATGAGAGAGGAAGAAAGAGCTAAACTTGAAGAAGAAAGAAAGAGATTAGAAGCGGAGTTAGCGAAGGGAAGAAAGCCTACCACCGAAGAGACACAACCAGTGAGGGTTGCCGCGAGAAGGGAGTTTATTCCCGTTTCTTTGGGTTCTGAAGTTATAAAAATAGAATCATATAAAGATGGGAATTTGACATTATCATGGACAATCCCTCCTGAATTAGGGGGTTTGAGTTTAGACCTTGAAAGATGTCTTGGATATAACTGCGAGAAGTTTCAACCTATCTCCTCATTCCCTTCTTCCGTCTCAAATTACACAGATAAAATAATTGTGAACCGAGTTTACTGTTATAGAATTTCCGTAAAAGTTGATGAATCCGCAGATGTTCAAAAATCCGCAAAAGAGAAAAGAATACCAAAAACCATTACCTCGGGAAAAGCTTGTGCCTATGTATCTCATAAAGGAGAAATTATAAGAGTTTATTTTTAAAGTATGCTGATTGTTTTGAAATTAGCATTACTAATAATAAGTTTAGAGGGGAACAGGTTTAATGTTGCTAGTGTTGGGGTAGGGTATCTGGGTATTTCAGAAAAACCTGGTTTTACAATTTCGGAACTTTCATTTGCGGAGTTCCAAGATTTCAAACGCATCCCATCTTTAGGGGCTTTCAGCTTTGGAGCATTTTTGGGAGGAGCTAAAATTTTTCCTTCTCTACTTTTTGATAGAGAAGACAAATGGAGTGCAGAATATCAATCTCGTGTAATCATAAGGCAATTTCGTTATATGATTGGTGGAGGACTTTTTCCCGCCTCTTTTATGATTTTCAGCAGAAAATTATTCTTCACCGTCCTTGAAGTCGGAGATGT
>Ga0326762_1000170_pt1 | contig 35291 bp, 35 predicted proteins | sample NORPS_S_FD_207669 | JGI IMG/M metagenome (GOLD analysis project Ga0326762, IMG submission 207669) | Hot spring sediment microbial communities from Norris Geyser Basin, Yellowstone National Park, WY, United States - NOR.PS_S | ecosystem: Environmental > Aquatic > Thermal springs > Near-boiling...
GGTCGGGCGGCTCTCTAAGTCTCTTCGTCTCGTCTTGTTCTAATCCTCAGTTGTTTTCTTTGCGTATAGTTGTTTTTAAACTGGTGCATGGAGGTGTGGCGTAGACGTGGAGAAGCCGCCTCAGCCCGGCTCTCGGCGGCGCTTTATTCTGTATACAGCGGCCTCTACTCGGAGGCCGTTGTCTCCTCTGTCGCCTCGGCTGTTGCCCTCGCCGAGGTGGGTCGGTTTAGGGAGGCTGTTGAGTACGTGCAGAGAGCCGCCAAGGCGCTTTACGAGGCGGCTAGAGAAGTATTCGAGAGAGCGAAGGTCGCAGTTCAGCGCCTTGTTGAGCTGTTTGTAGAGGCCATCACAAGGGTGTTGGCTTGGGCCGACGAGCACAAAGCATATCACTTCTTGATGACCGCCGTCGCGGCTGGGGTGGTTGCGCTGTCTGCCGCGTTGAATCTGTGGGGTCTTGTGGAGCTTGATAAGCTGGCTTATGCGGCGTCTCTGACGCCGTTTGTGATCGCCGGCGTAAAGGAGTACTCTAGAGAGGAGGTGTTTAACATTTTGAGGAGCGCCCCCGACCCCTACGAGAGGTTCAAGGAAATAGCCAAGGCGGCCAACGCCGGGAGAGTGAAGCTGGCTGAGCCTTGGGAATCGCTGAGGGTTTTGATAATGCCGAAGCCTTCTGAGGAGAGGAGACTTATGCGCGGCAAGGCGTATAGTGAACTTAACGAGGGGAAGAAGAAGGCTCTCTTCTACGCCGTCCTTGCTCTTGAGGAGGCCTTCGGCGTCTACAGATCTGCGTTGAGAGTGGTTGTGGAGGGGCTTAGGGAGGCGGTGCAGAGGGTGGAGGTGGGCGAGGAGCCGTTTATGCGGGTTAGGTACATGCTCGACCTCGGCCGTCTAACACAGCTGGCCGAGAAAGAGGAGGCGGCCTTTGAAGAAGCCTTGAGTGCTCTCAGGAAGAGGCTGAATGAATACGCTGTAAAGTACGGCTTGAGGGACCTCCTTGACGTGAAGGAAGATGCGGCTAGAGGGCTGGTTGAGGCGGTGTACAAGGAGCTCTCTGAGTTTAACGACGTTAGCTTCGGCGTTAAGGCCTTGGCGGCTTTAATGGCGTATAGGGAATACGCGCTGGGTAGGAGGGGCGTCTTCGGCGTGGCGGCTTGGTATTGGCTTGAGATGGGTGGGCCTGCCTGGCTCCTATACTATGCGCCAAATACGGCGTATAATAGGGCTGAGAGGGCTAGGGTGGTGAGACCGGTAGCGGTGGAGGAGTTGGTGGCGGAGGGCCTCCGCCGCCTTTTCCTAAAGCCAGGCGCCGACCACCACCGCGGCCTCGTTGAGGAGCTCGCAAAAGGCGGCAGGCTGGCATTGGAGCTTGAGGGGAAGAAGACTAAGGAGAAGGCCGGGTCTTACGTGTTTAGGCTCTACAGGCTTGAGGAGGGCGGCGAGCTCAAGGAGCTGGACATAAGGCTGAGCACTAAGAAGGTGGGGGAGGGAGAGAGGACGAGCATAGTCTACTTCTTGGACTTCGAGGATGTGGAGAGGTGGCAAGAGCTCTTCAAGCAAGAGCTTGAGGCGGCGATAAAGGCGGCGGAGGAAGTTGGGAGGCGTCTGCCTGTGGAGGACTGCTTCCCGTATATGGCGGGCTGGGTTGCCTCAGACGTGGCAATAGATGAAGGGCGGTTGATGATGGGCACCTCCCACCTGTGGCAGTTGGCTGAGACTCACGCTCTCTTCGACTGGTCAGATATCGTAGTGCGTGGCGTAAGTTTGACTCTTGAGGGGCCGAAGCCGCAGTTCCACGCCCGCACCTCTCTAGAGAAGCTCGACGACGCGATCAAGAAGAGCGTGGAGTGCGGGTGGCTCAATATGCTGGGAACCAAGGCGGGGCTGGAGGACCTCATGCATGTGAAGAGCTGGGACGACCTCAAGCGGTGGGTCGCTGACCACTGGGACATCGTGGTGGAGGCCGCGGTGAAGCGGCTGGGCGAGGAGGTCCGGAGCGTGCTAGAGACGCTGAGGGACAGGCTGAACGACGACAAGGTGGCAAGGGAGGTCGTCGCGTCTGCCCTTCTGCTTATCCAGGCGGAGAAGCTGGGCGTAAACGAGGAAGCGCTGAAATACTTCGGCGCGGTGGCCTCCGGGGCAATAGACGGCGACGGATACGCGTCCACAGCTGAAGGAAAAGTCGGCTTGGTCAGCGGCAAGCGCGAAATCGCCCAGCTCTGGGCGGCCGTCCTCACGGCGTACGGCATAAAGGCTGAGGTAGGGGGCGACGGAAATACGTTTAACGTCGTAGTTGCGTTCGGCAACGATGCGGTCAGGCTGGCCGGCCTATATTTCCTCTTCGGTCTTCCACTGCTTGAGGGAGGGGATGAAAGAGTTATTAACTACAAGCTGGCTGAAGCCGTGAAGCTGGCGGCCGAGGGGCTTGACCTCCGCTGGGAGGGGTTGAGGAGGACTCCACGCGGCCTCGTCGCCGCCGATTTGATCATATCGGTGGGCGGCGCCGCCGTCAAATACAACGTATATCTGCGCGACAAGGTCGAGCTCCAGTTCCAATCGTCGGACCGAAGCCGTGCCGAGCTCGCGGCTCGACTGCTGAGACTGGCTGGTGTTAACGCGGAGCTGAAAAAGATGGGGGACAGAGACGTATGGTACGTCGAAGCCACCACCGACAAGCTGGCGGCTGGGCGCGAGGAGCTCAGAAGAGACCTCGCCGAGATTGTCAGGGCGGCTGTTGAGAACGGCTGGGTGGACACAAGCAAGGCGGAGAGCTGGTTTGAGAAGCTGGAAAGCGGACGCATGTTGAAAGAAGGATGGCCTAGGTACGAGGTAGAGCTGGTGGAGGGCGCGCTTAGGGTCAGATATCGCTCAATCAAATCCAGCAACATAGAGCGGGAGGCACGGCGGCTTAGGGATTTGGGGCTTGAGGAGGGCGACCACTTCTCGGTGAAGATGCCAGAGAAGGATAGCGACGGCTACGTTTCGATCTTAAGAAAGGGCCTTGAGCGCGCCGCGTGGTTTAAAGTATACGGCTCTGGGAGGCAACGGGAGCTGGCGGCTGAGTTTGTAGAGTACATATTCCAAAGGGCTTGGGAAGCCGGCAAAGAGGTTTACAAAAAGGCCAAAGAGATCATAGAAGAGGGGATGTCGAGGGGCTCCCTAATGCTGAAGGGCTTTGAGAGGAAGGTAGAGGTAGGTGGCAGAGAGCATGTTGTGAAGGTGATAGACGGAGATGCCGAGCTTGAAAAGAGCAAAAGCGGCAAACTCCTCCTGAGGATAAGGATAACGGCGGAGGTAGACGGCGTAAGGCGCGACTACACAATCACCTACGGCAGGTATGGGGAAACTAACGCGGCCTTGGGACGCGCCACGGCTAGGGCCGACGCCCCCGACGGCAGAGAGGCAGACGCCAAGCGGCTCGCCGCCGTAGTAAAGGCCCTTACAGGCAAGGAGCCGAGGATACGCCGGAGGAGCAACGGCCAGATAATTATAGAGTGCTATGAGGGGCATCTAGAGGGCTTCATGCGCTTTGTCGAGCTCGCAGACGCCGTAGAGAGGTGGCTAGAGGAGACGGGCCGGTGAACGCGTAGCCTATGGCTGTGGTGTACTCCGCAATGCTGGCCGCGGCGGCGGCGTCGGCGGCGGCCGCCCTAATTCATGCCTATCTCTACGCGCCGTTGTTGTTCTGGCCTTTGGTCTCTCTGGTCCTCTCGGCGGCAGTGCTGGCGGCGTTGAGCCCCCTGGCGGTGAGCAGGAGGATGACCTTCCTGGCCCACGCCCAGGGCCACAGCATACTCACCGCCGCTCTCGCCGCGGCCATACCGGCGGCCGCGGTTGCGCAAAGCCTCGCCTCCCCCCTTTTCTACCTCGCCTCCCTCCTCTTCATAATTGTGCTGAATCTGCTGGTCCTCTTTACGGAGAGGCTTGGGTTTAGGAAAGACGTCGCCACTGGCGTCGTAATGTCTTTTCAGCTCACCGCGTCGGTGGTTCTGCTGTACGCAATTAGGTCTCTCTACGCCACGGCCCTAGACCCCCTCTCTATAATAACTGGGGAGTATGTATTAATCACCTCCCGAGACGTCTTGATCCAGGCGCCGCTTCTCTTCGCCTCGGCGCTCTTCCCCCTCTTCTACGGCGTCAAGTACCTCTACGCGGCGGTGGACGAAGCCTTCGCCCAGGCCGTCGGGATAAATCCAAAACTGCTCGATAGGCTTTTTGTAGTGGCTATGTCGCTTGCGGTGGCGGCCAGTGTATACGCGCTGGGGTCGTTGATGCCGGCCGTGCTTCTGGTGTTGCCCGGCGCCGCGGCCTCTAGATACAGCCACAGGCTGACGGAGCAGATACCGTTCTCGGTGTCGCTGGCGGTCCTCTCGGCCGCCGCGGCCCACTTCCTCTACACGATACTGCCTTGGCTGTGGCCCAGCGCGGCTTTAGGCCTCGCCTTGCTGGTCCTTCTGGCCGCGGCGCATCCGCCGAGAAACAAATAAATATGCGTCACGTAAAATAGCTCATGAGGTGGCTTCTGGCGCTCCTGGCGGCGGTGTTCGTCGCCGCCGGGACGTTGACAGACCAGTTCACCTCTCCTCCCGTGGAGGTCTCGGTCATAAGGACGGACCAGTGGCTCTTCTGCCAAGACTACGGCGTGACCATACAAATCAAGGCCCTCGACCCCGTCACAGTAAATAAGGTACAAGTCACGGCCAAGTTCTTCCCCGAGGGAACGCTGTATCCGCAGACCCAGACTAAGCCCTTCGACGGATTCTCCCTACAGAAGGGCGAAATTAAGCAGCTGGTCGTCTCCTTCAACTACTGCCCCCAGAGACAGGTCGACCCCCTCATCCTGCTTGAGATCCAGATATACCTCCCCAACTCCACACTATCGTACAACTACTACATAGGCCGAGTGTTGCCCACTACTTACGAAGCCTTGGCCAACTACGCCGCCTCGCTGGAGCAGAGGGTCAAGGAGCTTACGGCGTTCGTGGACCAGCTGAAGAAGCAGGTTGCCGACCTGCAGGCGCGGGCGGCCAACCTAACCGCCCTCTTAGCCGCGGCGAGGATGGACAACGAGAAGCTCTCCGCAGTCCTTGCGCAAGTGAGGGCCGAGCGAGACGCCCTGAGGGCACAGCTGGACCAGGTCCAGGCCCAGCTGTCGGCGGTGAGCCAGGCTAAAGCGGCGGTGGAGGCCCAGCTGGCCGACGCCAGGAGGCAACTGGAGGAGCTGAAGGCCTCCTACGATAAGCTCTCGGGCCAGTACACAGATTCCCAGAGGACCATCGCCGACTTACAAGCCAGGCTCTCCGAACTACAGCGGCGCTACGACGAACTTCAGAAGGCAGAGCAACAGCTCAGAGAGAGCTACTTCAGCCTGTCTGCGAAATACAGCGAGCTCAGCGGCCGCTACGACGAGTTGAGCAAGTCTTATCAACAAGCCCAGCAGGAGAAGGCGTTGCTCCAGAGCCGCTACTCCGAGCTCAACACCGGCTTCACCTGGGCCGTCAACATGGCCACCGCGCTCGGCGTAGCGCTCCTCTTCGTAATTGCGTTGTTCCTCACCAGGAGGAGATACGCGGCGCCGCCGTCCTCCGCCCCCCAGACGCCCCCGGCCGCGGTGAAGACGGCAGTAGTCCTCCAGCAACAAGAGCCCAGAGAGGCTTTGATTAGGTGGCCCGCCACGGCAGAGTAGTCACCCCCCGTTTTTCCCAAAGATGTCCTCTACGGTGAACACGTGGGGGTTTTTAGGCCCCTTCCTGACCGCCACGTAGTAATCTCCCTCCCGGCCGAGCTTCCTCCTCACGTCGCGGATCACCGCCTCCGCCTCCTCCTCGTCTAGGTCGCTCCACTTCACCTCCACCGCCGTGACGTGCCCCTCATCTACGCACACGATGTCTACCTCCACATCTCTCTCCCAATAACGGCCGCAGCGGCCCAGCCTCTTCACCAGGCCTGCCTTATGTAGGTGAGGCAGGGCGCGGCGCACCACCTCTTCGTAGGCTGAGGCCATGTAGCTGTTTAGATCCACCCGCGGGGTGTTGCCGAGCTCGATCCAGTCTCTCTGCGGGTGCACGAAACGCGCCCAGAACTTTATGTAGAGGTCAGATACTACGTAGATAGGCCTTGTCTTCCCCAGCACCGGGACCTCCCGCCTCACCACCTCCAGCTTCTCCAAGACGTGGAGGTACTTAGCCAAAGTCTGCGGGCTGATCCGGGCCTTGTCGGCTATCTCGGAATAAGTGGAGGCGCCCTCCTCCACGGCCCTCACAATGTTGAGATAGACGTGGGGCTCCCTCACCTCGTGGCGGAGGAGGTTCTCGGCCTCTTCATACAGAGGGCCCCACCGCGAGAAGAGAAACGCCAAGTTCTCCTCAAGCCCCCTACCCCCGTTAAACAAGGCGAGGTAGTGAGGCACACCGTTGGAGACGGCGTAGGCCACCGCCAGCTCGGAGGCTCTGTAGCTCGGCAGGAAGTCGGCTGTATAGCGCGGCGGCAGGGGGCCAAGCCTAATCTGCGCCGTCCTCCTGCCGAAGAGACCTCCGCCGTAGGCCACGGCCCTCTCAGCCACGGCGTGGGCCGAGGTGAGGAGGATTAGAAACACTTGGCTGTCCGCCAAATACTCGTCCCAGCCTCTCTGAAGAATTGAAAGGACGCCGGGATCTACGTCGAGCCAGTGGCCGAACTCGTCTACGGCGAGCACGAAGCGGCCGGCGTCTCTCAACGCGGCGAAGACGGAGTCCCACTGCGGCTTCACGTAGCGGCCCAGCGCCTCGCTGAGGGCCTCCGCGAGGCGGGCAAGCTCGTCGGCCAGAGGACGCCTCTGGGCGTAGAAGTACAGCCCCCTCCTCCCCTCTAGAAACCTCTTCACCAGCCACGTCTTGCCCACCCTCCTACGGCCGTATATCAAGACCAGCTGAGGTCTACCCGATGCATACAGCCTCTGGAGGAGGGAAAGCTCCTTCTCCCTATCCACAAACATAGAAGATCGCAATCTGCAGTATTTTAATCTTGCAGATCAAAATCTTCAGAACAACGCTTTTAAGGCTTGACGCATTGTATGGACAGATGGGGTGGCCTGAGCCGCCGAGGGGTGAGGAGACGGTGGATTGCCGACGGACTTTTTAAAAGAGGAATCGGATGCCCAGTGCTCTGGTTCCTGCTGACCACTGGGGCTTGCAACTTGTCTTGTAGATACTGCGGCGGCTCCTTCAGCCCAGCCCACTCCCCCTGGAGACCCGCCGTCGAGGCGGGAGACGTGGCTAGGTTCATCGCGGCGAGAGACCCCGCGCCGACCGTCTTCTTCTACGGCGGGGAGCCGCTTCTAAACCCTCAGTACATCGAGGATGTGATGAAGGCGATGCCGCACGCCCGCTTCGGCATCCAGACCAACGGCACCCTCGCCAGGCGGCTGCCGCCCGAGACGTGGCGACGGTTCTCCACAGTTCTGCTGTCTATAGACGGACCCCCCGAGGTGACGGACAGCTACAGAGGCCCCGGCGTCTACAAAAAGGTGGTGGAGGCGTTGCGGTGGCTAAAGGAGGAGGTGAAATGTAGCTGTAAGATAATCGCCAGGATGGCGGTGTCGCGGCGCTCCAGCATATACAGAGATGTCACCCACCTCCTCTCCCTCGGCTTCGACGCCGTCCACTGGCAACTCAACGTGATCTGGACCGAGGAGTGGGGGCCCCGCGAGTTCCTCAGCTGGGCCGAGGCGGAGTACCTCCCCGGCGTCGCCAAGCTGAGAGACCTATTCCTGGCGGAGGCCGAGAGGGGGATGGTGCTGGGCATAGTGCCCATAGTCGGCATATACAGGGCGCTTCTCGTGAAGCCATACGACTGGGTGCCCTGCGGCGCAGGCAGGCACAGCTTCGCCATAAACACCGACGGAAGAGTGCTCCACTGCCCCATAGCCGTCTCCGAGAAGTGGGCCACGGCGGGGCACATAAAGATCGGCTTGAACGGCGGCACCCCCAGGCTAAGGGACAAGTGCCTCCGATGCGAGTACAGACACGTCTGCGGCGGCCGCTGCCTCTACACGCACTACGAGGACTACTGGGGCGAGGAGGGCTTCGACGCGGTGTGCGCAGTGACCAAGAAGACGATAAGGCTTCTAGAGGAGGCGGCGCCAAGACTAAAAAAACTCATAGAGACCGGCAGGATCGCCGGAGATGCGCTAAACTACGACCCGTTGCTGGACTCCACCGAGGTAATTCCATAACATTCACATATAAGCCCACCGTCAACGACACAGCTATAAGAAGAGAGGCCGAGATATACATGCCCTGTAAAAAGAAGAAAAGCGCAAAGGAGGAAAAGGCGTAAGCCTGCCGGAGTTCCTCGCGTCTTTTGTTGCGTAAATCCTCAGGTTTTTGTTAACTATATGAGCAGAAATCCTTAGACAATTATAATTTTCTCTAAATGCTCCTAAAGATTAGTAAACCGGCACAGTGCCCACCAGAATCTTGCCGGCGTCCAACACGGCGCGCCTCACGGCGTCCAGGCCGCCACCCACGCTGAGGTCCATAAGCGAGTCGCCCCACCCACTCCTCACAACCACCCTCTTAAGTCTAAATCAACCACCTCGCCCGAGGTGCCCAGATTCACGTTAATCTTCGTCGACACCCCCTCACGATGACGGCCACCCGCCTGGGAGGTCTCTCCACGTTCCTAATAACTACGGCCCCCTCGCCACCCCATCTCTAAACTTCTCCGGCGAAACGCCCTCCAGCTTGGCCAGCTCTGTAAACGTCTCCGTCGAGCCGGCTCTCGCCTGCTCAATTACCGTTTTAATAAACTCGTTATAGATTCTAAATTATCAACACGTCCCCGGCCGCAATGCGCCGTGCACAGAACGCTGTTAAGCCCCCCGTACGTAGCGGAACGTCGTGCACAAGTTTAAAAATAGAAAACATCAAACGCCCATGCACAAAAGAGGGATCTTGACAGCAACGGCCTTGTTGTTGCTGGCCGTCTTCGTCTCGGCGCAGAAAATCGTCGTCAGCTTCCCAGCATACAACATAGTGCTTAAAGAGGCGTTCCCCAACGCCGACGTTATACTCCTGACGAAAGGCGTCTCCGACCCCCACGAGTACCAGCTAACCCCCCAGGACCTCCAGATGCTTAAGGCGCTGACTGAGAGAGACGTGATTATATCCTCTATGCATGCGCCCTTTGAGCTGAAGATCGCCGAGATGGCCAAAAACGGAGAGATAAAAGCCAAGTTGATAGACCTCACCAAGATACAGTGGTACCTCACATGGGACGGCGAACTGGTCAAAGGAGCTGAGCAAGACCACGGCGGCCTGAATATGCACGACCACGGCGTCTTCCCGCCCAACGTATTCGCATTAATCGACGAAGTTTCTAAAGCCACAGGCCTAGAGCCAGATCAAAACTTCATACAGAAGCTAAAACAACTCAACGCCACATATGCAAATAAGTTCTCAGGCAAGGCAATAGCCATAACGCCGACGGCCCAGTACATATTGTACTGGCTCGGCTTCAGAGACGTTGCGCTCTTCATCAAAGAGCCTGGCGTGCCGCCTTCGCTGGCAGATCTGCAAAAAGTAGTTCAATACGCCAAGGAAGGCGCGCCGGCCCTCGCGGTTGCGGTCAGCGGCGAGGCCCTCAAAATAGTTGACAACTTTAGAGACAAGATGAACGAACTTGGCGTCCAGCCGAAGGTAGTTATTGCAGACTTCTCAACAACCTACCTCTCCACACTTGAATACTTGGCGAAAGAAATAGCCGCGGCCCAGCAACCCGCCGCCCAACGACCCTCCACAGCTCAGCAGAGCCAGCCCGCCGCCCAATCTCCAAACGTCTCTGGCGGCGTAGACGCCGCGGTTCGGGCAACGTTGGTTGTAGTGGTGGTGATCGCGGCGGCGATAGTCGCCATAGCCTTGAGGGGAAGACCTAAACGGTAACCCCCCTTTTCCGATTCTTAAGCAGACCTCCTTAAAGCTCCTCCTAACGGCCTATCTATGAATCGGCGTCTGACCGCGCCACGTCCACGCCCAGCTCTAAGCCGCGCCTGTGCGGGCTACCCAAACCTCGACCTTCTACCGACAAGCCGTAGACGGCCAAGTCCCTCTGCTCCACCGCCTTCTCCCTAGACGCTTCGAGACTTTGAAGGAGGTCTGGTCCTCTGTAGCTACTGACGTTGATGTTTTTCATAACTGAGGTTCGGGCTTAGGCGGATCCACGCCCTGCGGAGGCTCTAGGCGGCGCCGGGAGATCTCTCTTAAGTTCACCAATCCAGCCCCTTTACCCCGGTTGCCTTTGGGTAGTAGTGCTTTATGGCGCGTATCTCTGAGATCAAGTCGGCGGCTCCCGCCAGCTCCGGCCAGAGGTGGTTCCCGGTCACCACCACATGCGGCTTGACGCCTCTCAGCCGGAGGACTTCGCCAGGTGCGATGAAGCCTTGTCTTACGGCGTAGTTGAACTCGTCTAGGAGGACCAAGTCGTAGCTGTCTAGCGCCTCCAAGACGCTTTCCCACATGGCCTGGGGGTTGCCGAACTCCTCGAGGGTCACCACGTCGATGCCGAGACGCCTCAGCGCCTTGTACTCCCCCACCTCCTCCCCCATGTAGAAGGGCGTCTTCATCAAGAAGGCAACCAGCACTCTGTAGCCGTGCCCCCACGCCCGCAGAGCCACGCCGAGACCCGCCGTGGTCTTCCCCTTGCCGCCGCCCACATACGCAAGGAGCACTGAACAGTTCCCCTCCATATATAAATCGGCCGTGTTTATCCACCGTGATAACCGGCATAATACTGGCCGGCGGCAAGGGCGAGAGGTTCGGCGACCCGGAGAAGTGCCTGGCGCCGGTCTGCGGCATCCCCCTACTCTTCCGCGTGGCGGGCGCGTTGGCGCAGGTCGTGGATAAGCTCTACGTGGCCACCACGCCTAGACACAAAAGAGTGGCCGAGGCGGCGGCGAGGTGGGGCATCGACGTGATCCACACCCCCGGCATCGGCTACGAACAAGACTTCGCCCAGCTGGCGGCCTACGCCCCTGCCGTCGTGACTGCCTGCGACATAGCAGACCTAACGCCCAGCCACGTGCTCAAGCTGACGGCGGCGGAGGTCTTCGCCACGGCCACCTCCGGCGGCGAATACGTCGGCCTCTCCTACCTCCCCACCCCAGACCTCTCCAGGTGGGTGGAGGTGGAGGTGGGCCCCCTCCGCGATGTAGACACGCGGGGCGACTTGGAGGAGGCAGAGCGGCTCTGCCCAGTGGCCTACCCCCTCTACGTGGACCCCGCCGCGCTGAAGCCGCATGAAGAGGTCCTCGAGGAGAGGAGCTACGCCGTGGTGCACCCCATAGCTGTAGATTACAAAACCGCCGTGGTGCTCGACGGCCACCACAGACTACGCTTCCTCCTCCGCGCCGGCCTCCCGGCACCGGTCCTCCTCTTCGACTACGACGTGGTCGACGTCAACGTAGACAAGAGCGAAGTGGTGAGGCGCGCCTACGCCGGCGACCTCTTTCCGCCGAAGACCACGTGGCACACCTACGGAGGGCGGCACATCTCTCAAATACCGGCGGCGCCGGCGGAGGTGGAGGAGTTGCGCCGCAGGCCCCGCCTTAAGCCGCGGCGGTTATGGAGCCCGTAGTTAAGCTTGAGGAGGGCAGGCTATGGGTCAAGGCAAGGGGGCTTGCGCTGTCGTCCACCGTGGACGGCGGCGTGAGGGAGGTGGAGGGCGCCGTGTTCGTCCAGCTGAGGGGCTACAAGACTTGTGCAGAGATGGAAAAGGAGGCGGTGCCGGGGCACCTCACCTTCTACACCGCCGTCGACGTGGCTCGGCACCACGCGGTTCTCCGCGGCGAGCGAGTCCTCGTGGCGGCAACGGCTGGGCTTCCAAACACCATCAATGTCCTGGCTGTGCTGGCGGTGGAGCCGGACCTCCGGGCTTTGGCAGACGCCTTTAGGCTGGCCGTGGAGGCCAAGGCGGCCGCCGCCGCAGACCTAGGCCTTAGGAGAGGGGGGAGGAGGGTGGGCGGCGATGTGTCAGACGCCGTCGCCGTCGTCGCGGCGGGCGGCGAGAGGAGGAGGTACGTGGGTCTTGGGACTGAGGTGGGCGACGAGTTGTTTCGGCTGGTGCACGACGCAGTGTTCAAGGCCCTGGGTGGTCTCGACGTGGACCAGGAGCTTCGGCTAAGCCTAGGGCTGGGCTACGGCGATCTGCTGAGCCTCATACTGCAGGCCTACGCCCAGGCCCCGGTGCCGGGGGCGCAGAACGCCGAGGAGGAGACCCGCAGACTTCTCGACGCCGTGTTGAGAGACCCCAACGTCTGGGCCTTCATCTACGCCGCCGGGGAGCTGGACGCCAAGGCCGCCGCCGGTGCCTACCGCGGCCTGACGCCAGAGGAACACGCGGCAGACAGCAAGAAGATTGTGGCAGACGAATCTCTGGCGGTGGCTCTGGCGGAGTACATCGGCGGCTTCAAGGCCGTGCTTACGTTGTACTGGCTGGATAGAGAGAAACCAGGCACCCTGGCCAAGCTCCCTATGTTCGCCGACGACGTGGCGGCGGCGCTGGCCGCAGGCGTGTTGACAAAGCTTTACGACAGGCTGATACACGGCGTGTGACCGGCCTCTTAAGGCGTTAAGACGTGTGTCTTCAACAGATATATATGGGTCCTATCGCTCTATTTATGTCTCGTAGCGACATGAGAATTGTGGTGACCGCCTCAACGGCGGGCACGTTAATCGAGTGGTACGAGTTTTTCTCTTACGCCTCTCTCTCGCCCTTCATCTCCCGCCTCTTCTTCCCCCAAGACGACCCCATAGCCGCCTCTCTCTTGACTTGGCTTGTCTTCGCCACAGGCTTCGTGGTGAGGCCCGTCGGCGCCGCCCTCTTCGGCCACCTCGGCGACAAGATAGGCCGGAAAACCACCTTCATAACCACCCTCCTCCTCATGGGCGTGGCGACGTTTCTCATGGGCCTCCTCCCCACCTACGCAGAGATAGGCCTCGCGGCCCCAGTCCTCTTGACCGCCCTCAGAATTCTACAAGGCGTCTCGCTAGGCGGCGAATACGGCGGCGCGGTGACCTACGTGCTTGAACACGCCGCCTCCCGCGCCAGGGCCTTCTACGCAGGCTTCGTGGCAGTGACTCCGCCCCTTGGCCTAGCCCTCGCCTCTCTCACTCTAGTAACGGCCTCGAAGCTCCTCTCTCCGCAGGACTTCGCCGCGTACGGCTGGCGTGTACCCTTCCTCCTCTCCATAATACTCACAGCGATAGGCCTCGTCTTCCGTATAAAACTCCTCGAGACGCCTCTCTTCGAAGAGGCCAAGAGGAGAGGCGACGTCGCCAAGATACCGCTTGTGGAAGCCTTCGCCAGATATCCAGGCTACATGCTCGTCGGCATAGCCATAGCCGCCGGCCACGCCGTCTTGGCCTACACCGCCACAGGCTACATATTCACCTACCTCACCAACGTCACCAAGCTAGACCCCATCTCCGCCAACCTAGCCGTAGGCGTCGCCGGCCTCCTCCAGCTTCCCTTCTACATCTTCAACGCCTGGCTCTCCGACAAAATTGGCAGAAGACGCATATACATGACCGGCCTCCTCTTCGCCATGGCTACCTACTACCCCGTGTACCTATGGCTCGCCGGCGTCAAAGACGTCGCCCTAGTCTCCCTCGGCGTATTCGTCCTAATCCTCGCCACCGCCTTCACCTTCAGCATCCTAGGCACCACGTTGGCGGAGCTCTTCCCCACCAGAGTCCGCTACACCGCCATGTCCATGGCCTTCAACCTAGGCATAGGCTTCTTCGGCGGCTTCACGCCCCTCATAATACAGGCAATAGGCCTCTGGCTAAAAAACCCACTCGCCGGCGTCATCCTATACACCTACGTAGTGGCGGCAACCGCCCTCCTCACCGCCCTCCTACTACTGCCCGAGACCAAGGACAAGGCGCTGGATTGATTTTAAACCACGTCCCGCAGACGTAGAGGTGGGCCACCCACAGGAGTTTCTCCACGGCGGCTCCACCTGGGCCGAGGAGACTTCGCTGGACTTCTCAGACAACTCAAACCCTCTAGGCCCGCCTCCCGAGGCGGAGGAGGCCCTCCGCCGCGCCGCGGAGTTGCGCGTCTATAGGCGCTTCCCGGCGCACCTCGCCGAGGAGACGTTGAGGGAGTACCAAGGCGTGGAGGTGACGGTTTTCAACGGAGCCACCGAGGCCCTCCTATACGCCCTGCTCGACCTAAAGCCGAAGCGGATCGCGGTGCCGTGGCCCTCCTACGGCGACTACCTGCGCATAGCCCAGCTCCTCGGCGTAGAGGCGGTGAGGTTCCCGCCTTGGCGGCTGGAGGCCGTCAAGCCCGGAGACGTGGTGGTGCTGGCTAACCCCAACAACCCCCTCGGCTACCACTGGCCCAGGGACGTGGTTCTGGACTACGCCGACCAAGTCAGGCGTAGAGGCGCGAGACTGCTGGTGGACGAGTCTTTTCTAGACTTCGCCAGAGGCGAAACTGCGGCGCCCGACCTGCCCGTGGCTAAGTCCTACGGCAAGTTCCTCGCCGTGCCGGGCCTCAGGCTGGGGGCCCTCCTCTACCGACACAAGGCGCCGCCGCCCTGGCGGATAAACAGCCTGGCCGACTACGCCGTCTACACCGCCGGCGCCGCCGCGCTGAGGCGACACAGAGAAAAAACGCTTCAATACCTTGCCCAAGAGAAGCCCAGATTTGAGGCGGCCCTCAGGAGGTGCGTGGCATATGTCCCCAGCGCCGTCCACTTCTACACGGTGATGGGCCCCCCGCCTCCCGGCGTCAAGACCAGGCCCCTCGGCGACAAGGGGGTGCAGGGGTTCCGAGTGTCGTTGAAAAGCCCCGAGGCAAACGACGTCTTGATAAATGCCATCTGCAGAAATATTTAAATATGGGACATTCCTCCCTTATTTATGCAGAGAAAAGAATTAAGACAGACGGCCCTCGTCTTAAAGGTTCAACGCAAGTTTTCGCTCCTACGCGTAGCCGCGCTTGCGGCGTCTGTGGGGGTCTTGGCGCTCTTCGCCGTGCCTGCAGTCCTAGACCACGTCTTGGGTGGTGCTCTCCAGTCGGCCCTGCCCCCAGCCGTCTACAACGCCATACATGAGCTACGCCACCTCCTCGGCATACCATGCCACTGAGAGGCCTTCCGGCGTATGCGGCGGTGGGCGTCCTGGCGGCGTTGACGCAGACTGCTTTTCTGCTATACTTCTCAGCCCCGCTGGCGGAGTCGCTTCACGACAAGCTGGCAACAGCTGAGGAAGAGGAGGAGACGGCGTATTGGGCCGTGCCCCTTGCCGCGGCCCTCTACGGCGCGGCCGCGGGCGTCATCTTCGGCCTTGTCGCCCAGAGGATAGAGCCGGCGACAGCCGCCCTCCTCTTCTTCATCGGGTACTCCGCGTTGCCCACCCTCAAGTGGCTCCCCACGCCCCACGGCGTAAGCTACTTAGAGCCCGTCTGGTGGAGAGAGGCCGTGTACGGCCTCTACCTCCTCTACAACATGGCGGCGGTTTTGGCTCCCCTAATCTTAATACGCCGCGGCGTCTTCAAGGTCGTCGTTGCGGTTGTAGCTCTAGCGGCTGGCTTCTTCCTATTTCCCGGCTTCACCCTCCCGGAGAAGTACGCATCCGTGGTGCCCGAGCTGAAGGCCCTCCAGGGCCTCGCCTTGGCCTCCTGGGCGTTGTTCTGGGCCGCCATGGCGGTCGGCGGCCGCCTTCTGATGCCGATAAGAAGAGTCCAGCGGGGCGCCTCGCCCTAGGTCCGCCGGGGGGATGGGCGCGTATAGGTCTTTTTTGGAGAGGGCTTGGAGGGGGGTTGCGGTGATCTACACAGGACAGACGCCGCCCATTGCCGAGAGGATTAAGAAATACGCCGCTACAATGGACGTGCCGGTCCACTACTTGAGCAACAGAGACGTCGAGAGGGCGTTTAGGTGCTACGACGCGGTGATTTTCGTCGAGGCATTGGGCGGCGTGGTTAGGCTAATATGTCCGCTTCTAAGAGACAAGGAGGTGGACCCCCCAGTCGTCGTGGCGGACAGAGAAGGGCGGTACTTCATCCCGCTGATAGGGGCCCACAGAGGCGCAAACGAACTCGCCGAGGAGCTGGCCGCGGCGCTGGGGGGAGCCGCCGTCGTCACCACCGCGGTCGAGGCGGCCCGGGCGGCTCCACCTGAGGAGCTGGAGAGGGCCCTGCTCTGCCGCATCTCCAGGGAGGACAAACTCCGCGTGGCCGCGGCGTTGCGGGACGGCAGAGAGGTCTGCGTCGCGGATGCGGCCGCCGTGCCTCCGGGCTACAAGAGGGGCGTGGGATGTCAGTTGACTATTCGGAGGGCCGACAGCTGTGGAGAGGGGGAGATCTGTTGCCGACCGCTCCGCCTCTACGTGGGGCTCGGCCTCTCCTCAGCCGCCACCCTTGAAGAGGCGGTTGAGGCCGTGAGGAGGGCGTTGAGAGAGCTCGGCGCCGACGCCTCTGCGGTGGCCGCCTTGGCCTCTGTGAAGCCCGCAACCGCCGAAGTCGCTAAGTGGCTGGGGGTGTCCGCCGTGGTGTACAAGCCGGAGGAGCTCAAGCTGGACTGGGACTGCCTCTCCCCGCCCAGCCCCAAGGCCCTGGAGGCCCTCGGCGTGCCAGGCGCCGCCGAGCCCGCCGCCCTCACAGCGGCAGGCCCCGGCGCCTTTCTGCTGTACCGGAAGCGGGTCCTCGGCCGCGTCACAGTGGCCGTCGCCGCGGCGCCGTGAGGTGCGTAAAAACGTTGCTGGCGTTCTTCACCGTGGTGCCCCTCAAGACGCCGGAGCTGGACTTCAGATGTGCGTGGGCTTTGCCCTACGTGGCGGCGCCGGTGGTGGGCGGCGTAGGCGCCCTTGTCTACGCGGCCACGCATGACTCTCTTCTCGCCTACCTCGCCCTCCTCTTCGCCACAGGCTTGAATCACCTAGACGGCCTCGCCGACTCTGCAGACGCCCTCATGGTCCGCGACAGGGAGAGGGCGCGGGCAGTCCTAGATGACCCGCGGAGGGGCACCGCCGGCGTGTTCGCCGTAGCGGTTGTCGTCGCCTTGGCCGCGGGCGCGAGCCCCCACAGCCCGCTGGACTACCTCGCCGCCGACCTCTACTCCAAGGCCTTGACGGTCGTAGCCGCCGGCTATTCGAGACCCTTCAAGCCGGGGCTCGGCGCCCTCTTCATAGAGGCCGCCCGTGGCAAGTGGCCGCTGGCGGCGCCAGCCCTCGCCATAGCCGTTGCCTACAGCCCGGCCGCGGCCGCCGCGGCTACGGCGGTAAGTTTACTCTTTTTCCTCGCCATCTACAAGCATCTGGGGGGCGCCAACGGCGACGTCTTCGGCGCGTTGCTGGAGGCCTCCAGAGCCGCCTACCTCTACGCCCTGGGCCGCGTCGCCTTAACCCAAAGCTGAACCTGACGGGGGTCTCGCCAACCAAAACCTACCACCTGCGTAATCGCCTTCAGATTCGACGTCGCAGAGATGAGCCGTCCCCCTCTCCGTCCTCCCGAATAAGTCCGACCGCCTCCTCCGCGTCGATTCCCCCGTTGAGGCTCTTAGGACCCCTCCTAACCTCTTCCTCAAGCTTCTCCCGGAGAAACTGAGATTATCCTCTCCCTCGCCTTCTCCGCCACCTTCCTCCTCTTCCGTGTAGACGCCGTGTCGTGGCCGCCCACGTGTCTATTGAGTATTAGCATTAGGTCAATAGGCCCGCAGTTGTACACGCCGTGAATCCCCCGACGCCGTGATTTGGAGAGGCTGTCGAAAGTCTGAGGGATGTTGAACGTTGGTAAGTTTTATGGGGCATGTCTTGAGACACCTTTTGGCGGGTTTTTAAACGACGGCAAGACCGTTCACGTCTTAATAGACGCCGTGGTTTTAGCCGCGGAGACCCGCCTTCCCGGCCGGCTGTTATCAAATAGCGAATAGTCAATTTCTTCTCCGGGGAGTCCGCCCGGCCAGCTTCGGCGGGGGTATTTCAAATGCATTGCAAAGAGGAGCCGCAGGTTCTTGCCGTGGCGATGCAGAGACCCGCGGGCCTCAGCAGTCAGCCGGCGCACTGCCCCGGGAGCTCAACGGCGCTGGGTTGCAGTGGAAGAAGGTGACCCCAGGACGCTGAGGCGACTCCACAGGCATGTCCATTAAGTGGCACGAGCGAAGCCTGTGGAGCGGGAGGAGGCTAGCCGAGGCGCTGTGGAAGGGAGAGAGGGCGGCGCCGGCCCCCTCTTCGGCGGTTTTCTGGTCTTTGGAGTCGCGGTTTCTCCGGCGAGGTGAACCTCCTCGACGCCGTAGCATATGCCGAGGAGCTCTTCAGCCGCTCTCTCGTGGGCCTGCCGGCGGATGCCGTCGCGATGAACTTCGTGCCGGCTTAGCTATTAAGGAAGGCCGTAGCCGGCAGGTTGCTGGCGGTAGAGGCACTCTACGCCGTGCCGTGGGCCGACACGCTGGACGAGGAGCTCGGTCTCTCTGAGCGAAATCGGGCTAAAAGCTTAATTTAATGCAATAGTTGAAAGACGTGAAGAGGATCAAAGTTGAAATTGCTCCCGGCGTAGAGACTGAGTTTGTGGATAGAGACCGCGCCTTGGCGCAGGTGGTGGAGTGGGCGGAGAGGGGTACTAGGTTCCCCATCGTCATCTTCGGCCCGGAGGGATGCGGCAAGACCGCCTTCCTCCGGCAGGCGGCCGCCATGCTTAGGGATTTGAGCTACGACGTCTTCTACCTACATCCACTGGATAGAGTCTTCGCGGCTGAGGTGGATGACCCCGACGTCAAGACGCTCTTCCTAGACCTTATGCGGAAGACTCTGGAGGACGAGAGGTGGGGCCGGCTGGCGCTTGCCGTGTTCGACCTCACTCGGGAGATCCTCAGGAAGCGGAGGAGGAAGATCGCCATCATCGCCGACGACGTCTTCCAAGCCATCGGCCTAGACAAAGCCGCCGCCTACGTAAAAGGACTGCTCAACATGATAGAGCACCCCGTGTATAGGTACGAAAACATCGTCGTGCTGGTGGCAACTAGCGAAGGTGTAAGCAGACGCGAAATCGGGAGGCATTTCTGGGCTGAACTACGGCCCATGTGGAATATGCCGAAGGAGGGTCTTCAACTGCTATACGACAAGATACCGGGGTCAAAGCCTTCCTTCGAGGACGTCTGGCGGTGGACTGGCGGCAACCCGAGGGTGCTAGGCTTGCTTTACAAGAATATGTGGGATTTCGGTGAGGCAGTTAGGGAGGTTGTTGTAAAGAAGGACTTTACGGCGGATTTCATCCGGCGTTGGGAGAAGTGGCTCGTCGAGGCTGTGGAGGATCCCGACACGCTGTGGGGCCGCGGTGCGCCGGAGGAGCTCGTCAGAGAGCTTGAGGCGAAGAACTTCATCCTCTACAACATGTATTACAGAGAGCCTCAGTTCTGGGTCGACCAGCCGCCACCTGAGAAGGATCCGGAGCTAGGCATCGGCAGATACGTGGCATGGCATACTCCGCTTCACAGAGAAGCCGTGAGGAGGGCGCTTAAAGAGGCTGGATGAGTTAGGGAGAGATGCTAGGGGTTGAGGCGTTGTCTTAGGGCCTCTGCGAATTCGGCGGTGCGTTGCGCAAGCTCTTTGATGTCTTCTTTGACTTGTTGTAGTGTGGAGTATTTGCTGAGGACGCCGCTTTCGTCTAGGCCGTTGTACTGGACTTCGTGTAGGTTGAGGGCAAGGGCAGTGAGGAGAACAACCACGTTGCCATATATCCGCCGCAGGATGCGGGCTATCTCCCACATCTTGCCTGTGGGCATTAAGGCGATCAGCCAGTCGGCCAGCTCCACCTCGGCGCCTACCTGAGCCGCAACCTTCCCCCTGTATCTTTAAGCACCTCATCGCGGGCTAAGGCCGCCGCCAGAGCCGCCTTCCAAGCCTGAAACGCCTTCCCAGCCGCGTTTCTGTGAAGGCTCTCAGAATTGCAAAGCAAGCTCCGTCTCTGCTGTCTGACTCTCGTCTCTGCCTTTTGTCTTATATCTCAAGCGTCCATATGTAGCATGCTATATTTGAAAGCTTTAGCCGAAATGTATTTAACCTGATAAGGCTGGGCGCTTATGGTGTCCGTGGAGGTTCTGGATAGGCCGCTTCCTAAGCCGTCTGATGCGGCGTATGTGGAGGCTAGGCTTCTTGAGGCTTTGACCGAGGCCAAGCTCGCCGTGGAGTTCCTCGGACGGGGACTTGTGCGAAACGCCGCGGGGAAGGCCTTCCAGGCGTGGAAGGCGCTTCTGGCCGCTCTCCTCCGGCTTGAGCTTGACAAGCTAAAGGCCGTTGCAAAGTCCGAGGAGGAGAGGAGGTGGCTGGAGTCCACCGCAGTCCCCAAGATCCCGACGACTCGGATGTTTTCGCTTTCGCTTATGCTGGAGGGCTTGGGGTACCGCGGCTTGTCGGCCTGGACCTCCATGGCCCTAGACATCCACGACTACCAGTACCACGGCCCAGACCCAGACATGGCCCTCTCGAAGTACCGCTCCAAGAAGGAGGCGGCTAAGGCCATCTTGGCGCTCGTGGCTGAGGCGGCGGAAAGAGCTGAGGCACTGAGGGGCCGCGTCAAGTGGACCGACGAGCTGGAAAAGGCGCTGGAGGCTCTGCGGAGCTCGTTGTCTGCGGCCTCCGGCTCCCTCTAACGCCGCTTGTGGGTAATGTTTTTATTGGCGAATTTTTCCTGGGGGCATGGAGTTGCCTCTGCTTCAGTTGGTGTTTTTGGTGTTGCTGGTGGCGCTTCCCATAGCTTCGAAGAAGGTGGAGCACAACCTAGAGCTGTTTTTCCTGGCGATGGCTGTGGCGGGGGCCACCTTGGCGGGGATCTGGAGCCCCCATCTCGTCGAGGAGGCCTTCCTCCACCCGCTGGCTGTTTACCAGTCCGGCATCGGCTACGTGCCGATCGGCATAACCCAGGTGGTGCTGGCGGCGGGTCTGTAGAAATTTGAGGCCCAGAGAGGTCGAGCTTGGCTGCGTTGAGATGAGTACATATAAAACCTTGTGTGGGAAGGGACGTGGGGGATCCGTGGGTTTCCGAGGGAAGTGGCTGAGGATAAGGTGGAGAAGATAATGGCGACTGCTGTGCGGAGTGTGCAAAAGTAGTTTGGGTTATGCAGTACGTCTTCTCGCTTAAGAGTGGAGCCGCATAAGAGATATAGGGCGAGACTTGTGGAGGGGATGTACTTCGTCCATGAGCCTGTAGCCCCGACATGGTCTTCTTAGCCAGAACGAAGAGCGTCCCGGTCTAGGCCGCGTGGTGGTAGGCAGATTCGTCGTCAAGCCCTACAGCGGAGATGCCTACAGAACTAGCGACGTGGATTTAGTCGACTCCCTACGCATGGAAGATGCCAGCCTGATTTTTGCAGATGCCGCTTGCGGCACGGACATTGGGGGCATATACCTGGCCAAGCCGGTCGCCGGCGGGAGGGGGGACAGGGCCCAGCGGCTGGTCGTCACAGATGTGAGGGCCGGCGTGTTGCTGAGGGCCAGGGAGTGCTTAAGGAGTGGAGTTCGGGCGGAGGCTTACGTAGCCGCGGTTGAAGTTCTCTTGCCCACTTCCAACCCGTAGTGCACAGCAGGGCCAAAGCTACGTTACAGCCACCCGGCCGCAACCACGCCGACCTTGTCCGCGGCATCTAGTCTCTGTGCGGCGCCCCGTAGAGATGTTTAAGCGCCGGCGAAAGATTAGTCTATGACGTTGCCGTATATGACGTCTATGCCTAATTGTCTTGCCTTTTCCAGCGCCTCCTTGTCTATGTGGACGGCGACGAGGATAAGCCTCTCTACCTTCTTGCCTTGCCTCGCCAGCTCCTCGGCCGCCAGCTTGGCCCTCCAGGCGAACCACCCCACATCGTCGCCGTAGGCCACGGCCTTGACTTCAATTAGATACCCCCTCCCGTCGTGGATGTAGACGTCTACCTCCACCACGCCGACGTCGGTCTTGAGCACCAGCTTCTCCACCTTCTCAGCCTCAACGCCTCTGCGCTCAAGCGCCTCTTTGAACAGCTCAAGAACCATTTTTTCCAAGTCCCTACCCCACCTCCCACCCAGATAACCCATGGTGACTTCAAGCCTTTTAAGCCGCTCGTCGAATGTCTTACGCATTTCTTCAATGGCGATTCTCAACTCTTCTACAGCTTTAAACACCGCTTCGAAACCAGTCTTCATGTAGTCGGCCAGCGTCTTTATGGCTTCGGCCACCTCCTTAAGCTCCTCCGTCCTCGCTTTGCGTATTGCCCTCTCGACGACCTCCTCAAGCTTGTTCCAGTCTAGCTCCAACTTCACGGTCCGATCCTGCTCCACAGTATAGACAAGTTATGCGTTTAAATATACTACGCAAGCCATCAGCTGGATGCAACCACGTGCATGTCGCTCCGCGCCGACGCCACAAGGCGCGGAAAAAATCTTGCTCTTCAGTGCATGCTTTTGCAACGGCGCCGCCGTTGATTTGCGGCTGGCTCATCATTTTTATTTTTGGAACTTTCTGTGGGCGTGTGCGGCGGTGCGTCGATGAGGACGACATGGCTGTTCGGCGTCGGAGACGCGGTTTTGAGAGGCGGAGAGCTTCGCGGGGGGCGTGTTTGAGGCGCTTCTCGTCGCGCTGGCGCTGGAGCTCCTGGACTGGCCCAGGTGGTGGAGGGGGTATCTGGTGAGCAGGCTGATCCCGCCTCAGATCCACCCGGTGTCGTTGTTCTACCGAGCCGTGTCCCCCCTGGCCCGCGGAGGCGGGCTGGCAAGAGGCGTGGCCGCGGCGGCGACAGCCCCCCTCGGGGCCCTGGCCGTGTGGGTCCTCGCGCAGGCAATTGCGGCGGTCCCCTCGCCTCTGTCCTACTTACTTGAGGGCTACCTCCTCAAGCTGACCTTCTCTATCACCCACATCCTCTACCCCTGCATGCGGCACGTGGGCACGCCAGCGATGCGGCACGTGGCTCAGCAGTTCGTCCGGCGAGACCTCTCCAACGCAGACCCCCGCCGCGTGAACTCCGCCTGCCTAGAGGCGGCGGCGGAGTCGCTGGTGGACTCCTTCGTCTCGCCTCTCTTCTGGTACCTCCTCCTCGGCCTCCCCGGCGCTTGGCTCCAGCGCCTCGTCAACACCCTCGACGGGCTCGTGGGCTTCCGGGAAAAAGGCGCGTTGGGCGCGCCCTCCGCCTACATGGACACAACCCTCAACTACATCCCGGCTAGGGTAGCCGCCCTTCTGATCTTGGCGGCTGGAGGCTTCAAGAGGCTGTCGATACTCCAGCACAGGCGCCGGGTGCCGAGCGTAAACGCCGGCTGGCCCATCGCCGCCTTGGCGGCAACCCTCGGCGTGAGGCTGGAGAAAGCCGGCCACTATACGGTGGGCGTAGGCGACTTGCCGGACGCCGACGCCGTCAGAAGGGGCCTAAGGATAGTGGCCGTGGCGGCCGCGGCCTGGGCGTTGGCGGCGGTCACGTTGGCGGCGCTGATCCGCACCTAGCCGCCACGATGACTAGATCCGCGGAGGGCTCCCCGGGGGGCGCCACGCGCTCAGTCGGCAGGGTCAAGTCCTCCAGCACCACCGGCTCGCATCCACGTGCCCTAAGCTCCTCTACGACCTTCTGGACGCCGCCGGGCGGCGGGATGACGAGGATGTGGCGGCCGCATTCAGCCGGCGGCAGGGGCTGAGGCTTCCTGGCGTGTTGAGAAACCACCACCACCTGGACGAGGTCGAGGCCGAGCCTCGCCAGAGCCACGTTGACGGAAGACACGCCGCTCACCACCTCGAAGGGCACCCCCAGCGCCCTCACCCTCTCCATGAGCTCCCAGTCAGACACGGCGGGGTCTCCGTGCACCGCCAGGCAGACGTCGGCCTCCCGCGAAAGCTCGGCGAGCCTCTTGAGCGCCTCCTCCTGGTTTCTGTAGCTGAGCGGCACCGCCTCCTTCCCGCCGAGGGGCAACCTCCTCAACACGCTGGGCCACCCCGCCACGACGCGGCACCTCTCCAACGTCTTCAACGCCTTCACCGTGAGGTACTCCGGGTCCCCCGGCCCGGTCCCCACCACGAAGAGCATCACCCGCAGGGGCCGACGACGCGCACGTACTCCTCCTCCACCCTCCTCAAGACGTCTACGCCAGCCGCCTCGGCCCGCCACAGCGCGTAGCCCATCGCCACCCCCTCCTTCACGTAGCCCTCCTCGTACGCCCTAAGACCCCGGCACCGCGAATCGGCGAAGGAAGACTTGGAGTGGTACACCCGGCCCACCCCCACCTCCCTCATCAAGCCCAGAAAGTCGGCAGAGCTGTCCTCCACGATCCAGCGGGTGGTGACCACGGCGAGACGCCCCGGGTCGCCGCCGAGGGCCTTAAAAAGCGCCGCGGCGGCCGCCATCTGCGTGCCGCCGGCCAGCAGAACCTCGCCCCCCGCCGCCACCACGCCCAACGCTATTGCCGCCAGGGCCAGGTGGACCGGGTCGCCCACCTCACTGGCGGCAGTCACGGCGTCCACCGGCGGCTTGAGCCGGGAGACCGCCTCCTTGACCACCGCCGTCTTGAGCTCCTTGGGGTTGCTGGGGGCGGCGCTGCTGGTCCTACCCCACGCGTCGTAGCCCAGCGCCACCAGCACCGCCATCGCCGTGGTGGTGCCGCCTGGAATAGACTCGCCGAGCACCACCCGCCCAAGCCCCGACAGCTGGCGGCCCAGCAACACGCCGTTTTTTACAATCCTCTCCGCCGCCTCCCGCGGCAAGGCCCCCCTCCTTATGTCGCCCCCAGGCACGCCGCCCAGCACCACCCGCGGCACCTGCGGCTGGACCCGCGCCCCGGCGTCCACCACCAGCTTAGGCACGTCGCTGGTCAACGCCCTAGTGACGAGAGCCGGCGTGGGGACGCCCTCCGGCGTCGCTGGCACCACGTCGAGCGTAATAGGCCGCCCAGCGAGGAGGTACTCCACGTCCAGCGAAGGCGTGTAGTGAGTGGCCTCAGGCGACGGGCCAGCAATGGAGATGCCAGGTATCAAAGACACGTCGCTGGTACCGACAACCACCACCAACACATCGTTCATAAGCTCCGAAAAGAAAGACATCTATAAAGGTTGATCACCCAAAATATAAAGTTGAGCACAGCCGGTGGCCCTCGCCGACCTGTTTAAAGACTCGACAACGCCCACAGGTCCTGCGCCTGACATCGGGGTAACGGCAGGTGCGAAGATGTTGATCAGGATAGTGTCTTTCTCCGAGGTCGGGTTGATAAAAGTCGCGGACCGCGACCTAGCGAGGCTGATGAAACACGTAGAAGACGGGAGGCGCCGCTACTCGTGGCGAGGAAATCGCGTAGACGGCCTGCGTCAAGACTCGACACAAGATCGAACTGGCGCAGAGCCCCGAGGAGCAGGTCCTTGATGGGCGGTTGGACGCGGCTGTCCACGAGACCTCCGGCTATAGAGATGCAAGGGGTGCACGCCGTGGACGCTGTCAGCGACACGTCGCCGTGGCGGGGATGTCGCGCCGGCGGCTAAGGCAGAATTACACTCTTGACCTCAGGCAACCTCTCCCAGTCTCTGTCCCTAGTGATCACCACGGCGTCCAGCCTCCGGGCAACGGCCGATATCAGGGCATCGCCGGGATTCACACCTCTTTCGAGAACCCACTTGACGGCGATATCCACATCTTCCACCGCGACCCCATCCACAACTCTTATGTCAAGCTGGCGGAGGAGGCTGGGCAACAGCTGTAGCAACCTAAGGTAGCCGCGCCTCCTCGGCTCCGCCGCCTCCTCGGCCGACCTCCTAGCCCACGTCATGTACTCCAGCAGAACCACCGAAGTCACGTACCGCTCTGCGCATTGGAGCACCGCGTCTAGCCGCTTAGAGATCAAGACCGAGGTGTCGACGACACATCTCTCCATATGGCCTCCTCCACCGCCCTCTCGACATCCTCTGTAGCAGGCTCGCCGACTAGGTCAAGCAGTCTGTAGTAGACCTCTAGAAGCGCCTTGACGCCGAGGGCCCTCGCCCTCTCGGCTAAGTCCCTATCCAGCGTCACCACCAAGCCGCCCCCAACCTCTACGACATAGACCGTCTTCCCCGCGTAGTTTCTGCCGAGGAACAGCCTCCCCTTGCCGTCCACCTTCCTCATCACGTCCCACATGTCCGTCCCACTTTATATATTTTCTCCTCCGCACGGAGACGGACCCAACCCGCCGCCTAGACCGCAGACGGCTCGATAAAGGCCGATCGCGCCGCCGACCGACAGCAGACGCCGCGGCGGAACGCCAAGGCGGAGATTACACGCAATGCAGAGCCCCCGGCGCACCCCTAAGGCCGCGGGCCCTCGTCAGAATGAATTCACCAAATACCCCAACGCCTTTACCGACGCTCTCTACCCTACTGGAGATTCAAAATCTGTTGATAAAAACCTTTCCGTATTGCCGCCGGCTTCATAGGCGCATTTCGCCGAGCCGATAAGGCTACGCGCGTCGCCTTCACCTAACTGGCGGAGCGCAACCTACCTGGAGGTCGGCCGCGTCACGGCCTAGGCCACACTACGTTGATGCCCATGGCGTTGGCGACGGCGATCACCGCGTCGGGGTTTCTGTCGTGAATAAACGGCGTAATTACGTAGACAGCGTCTACCTTTCTGCCGGTAACGGCGCTGAACAGCTCCACCTTCCTCTTTATCTGTTGCAAGTCGCCCCTCTTCAGAGCCGACGTTATCTCAACGGCGAACGTCCTACCGTCCCTAATTATTATGTCTAGCTCCACCTCGCTTGGGTAGCCGTAGACGTACCCCCTATCGTCGTAGTAAATCCACCTCTCCACGGCATACCCCGCATCCCTAAGAAGCTCCCTCACGCCGCTCCTAAACGCATCCTCGCTAAGAACCCCCCACCTGGCGCCCAGGGCGTTCAGCGCAAGCTCAATCCTCCTCAAGTCCTCCCTAAGGGCAGTCTCGACCCTTTTCAGCTCATCCTTGGTGGCCATCTTCTCCTCAACCATGCCTAACCTCTCCTCCAATCCCTCAACCCTTTCCTCTAATTTGCCAATACTTTCCTCGACTCTCCTCAAGTCGTCCTTGGTGGCTAGGTTTTGCCAAGGCATCAACTTAGCCAGCGCCTCGTAGACGATCTCCGGCTTAGCCGTGAGGACCTCCACTAGAATCTCCGGATGCTCCAACAAAACCCGCTTGATCTCCTCAACCAAGCTCACGTACAAATATGTCAGTAAACTTATAAATCTTGCCACTACAAGCGGCACTTAGCAGAGCGACGAATCCGGCATAGCCGTCAACGCTGATCGGCCAGGCCAACAGAGCAACCGTCGCTGTAAACCCCGTCTTACCTCTCGACATGCTTAAGCACACCCTTAAGTTGAGATAGGAGAAAATTTATTAAAACCCAAAGCAGACATAACGTGTCCACAGGTACGGCAGTAGCGTTGTTTCTGCTTGGTCTCTTTCTCGTGTTTATGGCCTTTTTAGCGGCTTTTGTGGTTACTGTAGTTCTCGGCTACATCATGGCCGCCGCGGCGTTGGCCGTCGGCATATACATGGCGGTTAAAAGAGGCGGGAGGATCCTCCCTCTGGTCTTAGGGGTAGTTTTGGCGGTTTTCTCTCTAGCAGTCCTCGCAGTCGTAGTGGCGGCGCAAATCGAACCTGTAGAGATTAAATACATCAAATACGGCGAAGTTACTACGGCGCGCCTGAGGGCATAAAGCTTGTTCTCGTCAATATGACGATTAAAAACGCAGAGAATGAGGCAAAGAGGCGGCTCCTCGAACTCTCTATGCCAGTGCTTGCAACCAGCGCTAACAAGAGCTATAAAGTCACACATCCAGCAACCAGCTTAAAATTGATATTACAACCCGCTAAGAGGTTGTAGAAGGTGCAGTTGTATATCTTGACTTAGGAAGTAGCGTCGCGCCTGTCACCAACACCGGGGGCCACCTGGTTTATCTAATCCCAGAGGGAGAGAAGGCGGAGAAGCTAAAGTATTAGTCCGATCTCTATGCCAAGCTGATAACAATCTCGTAGCTTTTTATTTCCTTGAGTTTCCACCGCCAAACCCGGAGATTTGCAGAGTTGATAAGTTGTAGCCATGGTTATGTATCGCGTCTTGAGCCGGCTGGGTTCCACCGCCTTACAGCTCGACGCTTGCAGTTGCGGCAACAATGCGTAGCAATTTGCCTAGGAGCCTTGCCTTTTCCTGGCGTTGTATTTGTACTCTATGCCGCGGACTGTCTCAAGCGTCCACTCCTTTTGGAACTGGGCGAAGTGCTGGCAGGTCAGCTCCACGCATTCGTTGCCGTCTGTGTAGGCGATATACCGGTGCGGGAGGCGGAGTCTACCACCGTGGAATTTTGCGGCGCGTTACCCGCCTTCCTCGGCGCCTTCTGCCGCCTCCTTCCACTTCTTCACCAGCATCGATGCGATGTCAATAAGCCGGACTAGGCTGTTCTTCCTGTGCTACGTCTAAGCTTTTACCTCTAGGTTTAGCTTCTCTTTTAGGTATTCGCCTGGACTTAGTATGTGGAGCCAATCCCTGACCCTTTGCCTATACTCTAGGGCCAGTCTCGCCACAGATTCAAGTTCATTTTTGTCAAACTGCATATTTGGAAGTAGGAGTTTCATAAGTCCACTCATTATTTTCTTAACAGCTTTCTCATCTCTAATCTTGAATTCGCTTGAGAATTCAACATATCTACTCACCTCGCCCATTAGAGATGTTTTTCTCATCGTGTGGATGGCCTCTGAAAAGTAGTCTGAGGCCACGCCATATCCCTTGGCTAGGTGTATCTTCGATTGGGATATCTTGGGCAACTCCCACCCAGGCAGTAGGCCGTGGATCCTGTCGATAAAGGCCGAGTCTCTCATCGGCATGGGGAGTACATATGTCAAGTCCTCCACAGGTATGTAACTCTCCTCAACTGTGTTGGTTCTCTCAACCTCAACATTGCCCATGAAGACCAGAGACGCATCAGACGTGGCCTTCTTATCGCCCCTCTCATACTGTCCGCTCTCCATAAAATCCTTAAGCTTCCCCATTATCTCATCAGGATTAGGAAACCTAACCTTACTAACCTCGTCGAACACCACAACATCCTTCACAGCCAACTCGCCCGGCACACGAGTCCTCAAGTTGTAGAAAAGCGTTGCTGGAGTCACCGTCCCACCAGATATTATCCTAACATAATTACTCACATTTCTATATAGGTAGGTCTTGCCGGTTTGCCTTGGGCCAAACTCCATCATGTTAACATTGCCCTCAACAAGAGGCACTAGACGTGACAACAAGAGCAACCTCTGCCTAGGGCTATACACGCCTGGATCCAGGCCCACTGTAGTCACTAAGACGTTAATCCACTCGTCGAGCGTGAAACAGCTCCTAGCCTCTTTAATAATGCCAGAGTCGGTTTCCGGCGCCTGGAACGGCCTAAACTCTGTTACTGCAACTGAAACCTCTCTACCCCAAACCTCGATTGGGCTAATCCTCTTCAGCGTAATTAACCCCCACATCCCGTTAACGAGCATAGCTCTATTCCTCCCAACGATGTCCACCGGCACATCAACCCATATGTCAAGCGACTGAAGAACGCCGACGTGGATGCCGGTGGCCACGTCGACATAAACCCTCAGCTCGTCAATAACCTTCACCGAGCCCTCGGTCACGAGCCTGTGCTTAACAACCTCCTTCTCCTCAGGCTCATGGTAATACTCCTCAACAAACCTCCTCAACTTGCCCTGCCAATCACCGCCGCTGGATAAGAACTCAGAGATTAGGTACTCGGCCACGTACCGCGGCAATTTAGTCAACTCAAGCTCATAGGCAAGCCTCTTATCCACCGCATAATCACCAAAACACCTCTGAACCTTATTATTAAGCTCGCTCATGCAACCTAAATGTCCAACAAAGTCCTAGGCCTCCTGGGACCCACTAGCTCAGAAACCTCCACCTCGACTTCCCTACTATACTCCCTGCCGCGCCAAACCCACCTAACGACCCCCCTATACTTACCTGGCTTAAGCGGTGGAATATTAATCCTAAACTTCCCCTCAGCAACCCTAAAGGAGCCCTTGCCCCAAGGAAACTCATATGTGACCTCCACCTCCTCACCTGACAGATTAGTCACATCAACTTCAATGTAGGATTCAACGTTAGGTTTAAGCAATGTGTTGAGGATATTAACAACCGGATCCTTTGGAACCTCTACTTCCTCAACAGGAACCTCCCCGCTTGAAAGCATAGCCATCAACCTCCTAAACTCCTTAAGCTCCCCCTCGAAAACCCCGTACAGCTTAGCAACAGCCAGATCAAGTTCATCCTCAACCTTCCCAAGTTCATCCTCGGCATCGATGCCCGCACAATAATTAGGCTTACTACTGGCGTAAACACACCTAGCCAACTCATGAGCCCTCTTAGAAAGCTCGGCAATTCTCCTGTGCAAATCATCGCTTGGATCAAACTTAGGTATTCTGAGATTACTTATGCTCTCAACAACAGTATACTGCAAAGCAAATGTTACAATCAAAGAATTAAGAATCCCAGCTAAGTAATACGCCTCATCTCTATTCTCAACAGGTATCAACACTACAGTGTGATCCGGAACTACCGTTTTCTCCCCCAAGTATTTATCTGGCAACTGCTCTACAACAGCCACATGAAAACCCCCAACTATCATCCTCGCAGAAACTTCTTTCCACACAACCTTATAAGGTGCGAATGTATATGTGCCTATGTTATCAAGTATGTAGAAATTCTTATTAAGTTCTTCCTCGGCCCTCTCCTTATCGGCTTGGGATTTGGTCTTCTTAATCTTATTTCTTAATGAGAGAAATGGCTTTATGCTTCTCTTTTTTAGCTCGTCTCTATATTCATTAAGATAGCTAAAGGCGTTGGGGAACCTTGTAATCATTTCATTCAATCTATATGGTTGGCCAGTGCGTGGGTTATGCGGTACTATCACGTATCTATCTTTAAACTCCACGTACCATTTATCCACATCCTCACCCCTAATTAACGGATATATGAGGTCAGGCTCAACCTTAGCCTCAACCTGTTTGACCTTTTTCTTCTGCCCACTCTCGGGTGGATTCGTTACAATTAACATACCGTCAGGTGCCATCCTGACTATTTTAACAAAATATACTTGATTAAGGCTTGTATATACCCCTGCATGCGCCTCGTAATATAGACTTCCGCCTAATACTTTCCTAACAGCATATACAATATTGGTCGTGACTTGCATCCACGGTGATGCTGGGTCGTTGGGCACTAGCGGAACCATAACCAACTCATAACGCTTCGTTGTCTTGAGAACCTCCTCTAGCGGCGTGTCTGGGTCTACCTGTCTGCCGACCCATACCACGTGTTTAACGCCGCCCATGTTTGCCTTCTGTGTCTCAGCGAATGCATTACACTTGCAGTCATTGATCTTATCTAGGTCATATACCTTCTCAATAACAATGGCACCTGTCCTGTTTGTTGCGCCTTCGAACGGCATTAGGGTTACCAGGTCATGGATGACGTGTATTTTTGCGCTCTTGGCCAGGAAGTTCCTGAAGCCAGCTCCGGCTTGGGTCTTAAACACAGTGAATGTTATTAGGAATCCCAGTTTACCGCCTTCCCTCAGGTAGCGATCAAAGCTTCTCACTAGGAATAACATGGCTAGGTCTCTCTTGAATCCGCCGGTGCTTATTGTCTTTGTCAATCCATACTTTATCCATAGGCCCTTACTGATTTCCCTGTATTGTTCAGGGAGGTTTTCCCAGTTAACCCAGGGCGGGTTGCCGACAACTATGTCGAATTTGCCCTTGAGTATCGGCGCGAAGGCGTTTCTGAGGATTGATACCCACACCTTATCTTTACCTTGTCTCTCGAGGTTCAATAGCTTATTGTAGAGATCAAGTAGTATTTCAACGTCAGTATGGTCTAAGTTATACAGTTTTAGCCTTTGAGAGAAGTCGGAGGGGTTGCACATGTTTTCTAGGCATGTTCTTATTTCGTCCAGTACTTTCCTTAGTAGGTCGGGATTTCTCGTAATATCTTTTGGTATCCTGAATTCGCCGGCTACGGTTCTTAGCACATATACGTCTTTGCCGCCTTTAAGCTCGTACCTCTCTTCTATCATTATTGAGTCGGCTAGATAGATTGGAATTTCGACGGTCCCCCTAATATATGCAAGTAGGTCGGCGATGGCTAGTAGGTAATTCGTCCTTGCTGATAGCACGGCCAGTGGGTTTAGGTCATAGCCGACAACGTTCTCAAGTACGTAATTCGGTAAAGCATCGACTAGGAAGTGTTCTTCGGCGTATCTTCTGAGCCTGCTGATGTATAGCACTAGGAATGTGCCTGAGCCGCAGGCTGGGTCCAGGATCTTGACCTTGAGAGGTTTTAGTGGGTCGTTCTCGCCCATCTTGTTTAGGTTTTCTAGGCTTAACCCAACCTCGTCGAGCATCAGCTCAGCGAGCCAGTCGGGCGTGTAGTACTCACCTAGGCTATGCCTTATATCCCTCGGCATGAGATTTTGATAGAGCCTCTTCAGCAAGTCCCTGGCGGACTCGGGCTCCAGCTGTGGCGTCGCTATCTCGTAATCCGAGAGCCTCCTCGCAATTTCGGCGATGGCATCGGCCAAATCTCTATCTATCTCCTCTAGGTACCAAGAGAAGTAGTCGCCCTCTAGGAAGTTCTCGATATTCAGGAGCCTTCTGAAGATTCCGCCGTCCTCCAGTTCCTTTAACACGGTAGCCACTCCTTCAACGCCATGTTTGACATATGCATCGTCAAGCTCCGCAACGTACGACCTGTAGAACCTGCCGCTGCCATATAGGTAAGCCACCTCGGCGGCCAGGAGTTTCATTATCAATGCGTAGTAGGTGTGTACTGAAAATATGAGCGCGTCGTAATTGACGCTAGACACGCCTAGGCCGTACTCCTCTACCAACTTCTTAAGCTCCTTAAGTTTATTTGGGTCATAACCCGTGGCTTGCTTGAAGAGCCTCATCCAGTCCTCGAAGAGTATGCCAGTCCTCTGGCTCTTGGCGTTGAGTAGCTTCGTGTAGAGTAGCTTAATGGTCCTCTTGGCTATTGGCGAATCGGGGCCGAAGTCGGCGACTATGTTATTTACGCTTAGGCTCTTCCTCTTAAGTCCCCTCAGGGCTTCGATGAGCTTTATGATTACCTCGCGCCTAACCTCATAAGGCCCCCTAAGTATCCACGCGCCGCTCCTCCTATCATACTTAACAAAGGCAATTTTGTCGCTAATGATGACGCCCAAGTATCTATCCCACAATTCCTTGCTACCAGCCTCGCCCGTGATGTACCTTATGACCTGCTCCTTAGCCTTCTGGATATCGGAGTCTCTTAAGAGCTTGCCAGGCGCCTTATATTCAATTACAACATGTCCATACAACGCGTCGACCCTTGCACCTGAGATCAACGTATACTCGTATTTCCCCACCTGGGTTATGCCCAGCGGCCTCAGTATCTTCTCCTCGATACAATTCGAAACTCTAACTTTAATATCTGCCTCGTTTTTAGCTTGAATAATGGCACTTCTGATGCATGTTAATATCTCATCAATATCAATTTGGTGATTGATAGAGGACATATTAGGTAGCCAAAAGGAGCCGAACCTCGCCGTACATGTTCTCGGAATAGTTTAGGAACTGCTCCGGCGTCTGGTACGCCTCCGCCGGGAGCAGAGACGCCGCCACCACGGCCCCAGCCAGAGGCTTCCGAGTCCACCAAAACACCATCTCCCAATGTTGCGGCCGCCCCGGGCCCTTCTCCACCGCTGAGTACTCGTTGATCGCGTCTATAGGGATGCACCGCTCCAGGAGAGTCTCCATGTATATCTCTACGCCTTAAAAGTAACTATCCCAACTGATGTTAATTAATTTCTGAATATTATATCTAGTCATGAAGTGTCCCTACTGCGGCTTTTCTAACGTGGAGAGGGTGAAGGAGTGGGATATGCCGAAGATGGGGTACCACGTGACGCATTACATGCAGAAACTGCGGCGGTCGCTTCAACCACTACGTGGGCAGGAGAAGGGAGTTCGTGTTGAGGGTGGGGTTCAAGCAGAGGAGGTAAGGCCTTTTGAGGGGGCTCCATTACGAGCCTGCCTAGGTATCAAGTCTCTTATAGTCGGTGCCGGTTTGCGCTAGTCCTTTATCATGGCCTTTGATTGTTCCAGCTTGTTCGTCGTCAGTAATATTTTACCAAGTGTGTCTTTTTTGGCTATAACGCTTATATGCGCTGGTGGCGTTAAATATGTGCAACTGCGGAGGGCTTCCGGTTCTCCTGAAGTACGTTATCCAGGTAAATTTAAGAGCACGGCGCGAAACAACGTAACACACAGGTTATACAAATTGATGAGAGCACTGGCTCTCGAATCTGAGATTGCAACTTGTTATGAGGTGAAAGCAGTTGAATGCGCAAAGGAAGTCAAGAGACTGCTAAATAGGAAAGGGATCAAGGCTCGCTTCTTCGTCGAATATCCCGACGTCTATGTTATCGGGTTGAATGATGGCAACTTGCCGGAGTGGTTTCTTAAGTCTTTCAGCGAGATAAAGCCCAGGTCAGTAAGAGAGGTATTGGGCTTTAACGAAGGCGACCTTCGCTATAGGTTCGGCGGTATGATCCAAGGCAAGTCGCCTTATGACGTGCGTAGGCGTAAGCCATACAGGTGTCCTGCCTTGCGGCGTCTGTCTATCGAGGTCTATTATGAGAGACCTGAATATTGGGAGGCGTTAGAGAGATTGTTCTATAAGCATGTTGACGGAGTATTGCGGGAGTTTGTGGAGATGGTTCCTAGGAGCTTGAAGGGCATCTGGGATCTAGACAGGTGCGGTGTTAAATTGGCGCTGTTAGACGGCAAGACCTTGAAGAGCAAGTTAAGGGAGATTGCCGAGATAAAATCGCGGAGCTACGACGCTCTTTCTACGCTTCAGCTGGTCAATGGAGATACGTTGCTGGGGACGGCACGCGGCCGGAGTGGAGTGTACTACGTGGCTAATTTGCTTTCGGCCCTTCTCTTCAAGTCTGGTTGTATCCCCTACTACGTCAGGTTGCCGACCACACATGCAGAATATCTTAAGTTGCCGATGGCGCTGTATGTAGGGGTGGGACTGAAGAGAATCAGCGAGGGATATGTAAGAGGTCTTGCCGTGTTAATGACTGGGCTCGGAAATGTGGTGGGGTATGTGGACAAGGACTTCCATATAAGGGGTACATCTATGGAGTTTCTTGAGGAGGGGGAGCTTGAGGAGTTTGTTGACAGCATAAAGGAGGCGTTGGAGAGATACCGCAACAACGCGCACACAGAGCCGGATCTAATCGTCGTTGTGCGGAGC
>Ga0326762_1000171_pt1 | contig 35273 bp, 39 predicted proteins | sample NORPS_S_FD_207669 | JGI IMG/M metagenome (GOLD analysis project Ga0326762, IMG submission 207669) | Hot spring sediment microbial communities from Norris Geyser Basin, Yellowstone National Park, WY, United States - NOR.PS_S | ecosystem: Environmental > Aquatic > Thermal springs > Near-boiling...
TCTTGGAATCCGGCTGCGACCATGATTCGCAGATGGCGGGCACTACATTACCCTTTTCATCTAGATCCAAGAAGTGATCATAGATAGCCTGATACACCTGCCTATCAACGGCAGCCGTGGAGGCATGCGGATCCAGCCTAACTATTTCAGATATAAGTTCTATCCTCAGCTCCCCGCCTCTAGCAGGTCCAACAGGGGTTGAAGTGGGGCCGGAGGTGGGGATTGTGATTGTCGTTGTCGCTATACCTCTCACAGTGGTCGGAGTTTGTGATCCTCTTGAAAGATAGTAGATGACGCCTAATCCAACTCCTGCAGCTATAACTACACCGCCAACAATCTTTAGAAAAGATCTCCTAGTTACCCCTCCCTCGCCCATGGATTCGACCTTAAGATAATTTCCCAGCGCCTCCTATATATTTTATAGCGCTCGCGGATCTTAAAGGACGAGATCTGTACATGTATAAGTGGGCAGGGATCTAGTAAAACATAGATAGATCTGAAGCACAGATATCGATAGAGAGCTTTTAACCCATGTCTCAGTGAAGCTTAGAGGTATATAGCTATATCTGCCTATCCCTCAATGGTCATTGATAATTGCTGTTTTTGCTTTGGATATGCTGTGTTTCCTGATCCACCTAGTTTTATTATTTCCCAGCAACCATCATGTGACTTTAATCTTCGCCCCAGAGATCTCGAGATCCCTACGGGCTCATAGGTAGCTGTGGAACCCAGCGCACCGGGCTCCCATCTAGGGCTAGGCCTAGAGCCCCTCTGGGCAGAGCCCTCATAAAGTCATTGGTTTCAAGAGCATTGATCATCATAGCATCTCGAGAGCATCAAGTAGGCGAATAACACAAGTAATTATAAAATTGAAAAAGTCGTTTCGAAACTGTTTTGAGTTTCATATTGATTTATAAGCTTCTATGTCAAGTTTCTTGAGTGGGCTATGGAAGCTGATGCTCTGTACGCGGTGAGGCTTGCTGAAGGCTCTTGAGCTTGTGAGGGCATATAGAGTGCCTATTAGGGATGGGAGGGCCTCAGAGCTTGTGACACGGTATGTTGGGGCTCCCAGACAGCTTAGATCTGATCTAATAATATTGAGTGGAGATACCGCTTCCCAGAGCTTGTTAGAAGGGGTGGAAAGCTAACCAACACTTATGAAGATAGACTATTAATCAAAAACCCTAGGATAACTCTGAGACCAGAAGAATACCTCTATGTATCGTGGAGATCAACGTGGTTTGAGAAAAAGGTCGGGGATGGGGTGTTGGTGAGGTTATAATCAAGGATGACAGGGTAATAATACTGTTTAAAAGCTCTAAGCAGATCGAGGTTAAGAAGGTTATCGGATGGGTAGCAATGAGCTATCATTGAATGGCTACGAGCCATCGATAGGCTTTATAAATCTGATCTCGGGTCTCATCAGAGCATAAAGATCGTGTATGAAGGGAAAAAGGCTATAATACAGAGAAAGAATAAAAGGGATCTCTATAAGAAGTACGTGACCAGGGAGAGGGATTTCGTTAATAAGCTGGTAGCAGGTTTGAGAAAAATATTACCAAACACTATTCATGTTTTCGAGGATCTTGATAAGGAGGATCTTGTTAGTAGGAGAAGGGCTGAGAAGGTTAGGAGGAAGAGGAACGCTAGAACACCATGGAGAGGCATACATAGAAGAGTGTCAGAGGTGGCATTAACGGCTTATGTGGATCCAAGGAATACATCTAGGGAGTGTCCCAGATGCGGGTTTGTTGTGGAGACCTGAGAGGAGCAGGTTTTTGAATGCCTTAGATACAGTCTAAAAATGGGTAGGCAGAAGGTAGCATCGATAAACACTAGAAGATATCCAGAAGGAGGGAAGAGGAGGAGAGCCAGGATGCGGGAGTTTCCCCACAGCTATGAGCAGGAGGAAACTATGAAGGTGGAGCTGCGGGTCGGGGTCACCCCGAGTGGGAGGAGCTTGGTGACACGGATCTCGATGAAAAGGGATCCTGAGGCTTTGAAGCCAGGGAAGAGGGCTTGATCAAAGATGTCAAGCCCAATGAAACCCAAACCTCCCTAAGATGGCGCTATCCCCTTAGGATCTTTATGGATTCTTTCATTCTCTCTACTGGGTCGTGGTGTCTGGTTATCCAGCCCCCGATTATTATTATTGATGCCCCTATTCTGGCCATTTTCTTTATGGTCTCCCCCTTTATGCCGCCTGCTACTGCTATTTTGAAGCCTCTCTCCACAGCTTCTTTTATATCTCTTTCTAGTGCATCTACTGATATGCCCCTTCTCCTCTGAACATCGACTCCTATGTGCATTATCACTATATCTGGTTCAAATTTTCTGAGCTCCTCAGCCCTTCTCAGAGGTTCCTGAACGTGGATCAGATCTACCCATGTCGATACCCCCAGATCCCTGCCCCTCGATATCGTTTCCTGTATAACCTCATCACTAGATAGTGCGAGGACACTCATAGCGTCTCCACCAGCTCTTGCAACAATCTCTGCCTCCATGCCTCCTGCATCTGCTGTTTTTGTGTCTACCATAACTATTGAGTTCTCTGCATGCGCCTTGATCCTGGAGATCGCTGTTGACCCATACAACTTTAGAAGGGGGGTCCCAACCTCTACTATGTCAAAACCTATTTTGGATGCTTCTCTAGAGATTTTCACAGCGAGGTCTAGATCCACTATATCAAGGGCAACCTGCAGAAGAGGGGCACTAGAGATTCTCCTGAGAAGATCTTCCCTCGGCATGTAGACCCCACATATTATAAATTCTAAGGAGAAGAATTTATAGTCTTAGAATTAACACCTGAGACCAGGCAATAGGAAACCCCGTCCTTCAAGGCGGGGAGAGGTCATTAAGGCTGTTCCACAGCCTCTTCAGAGATCTTCTTCAGCTGCCTCAAATACATCTCTAGAAGCTCCTTCTCGGTAGTGGCGTCTTCAGCCCTCTTATCAGGTCTCCACCTAATGAACCTTGGAAACCTTATAGAGACCCCAGCGCCCTTCCTCACAGCATCCTTGCAGCAGGTGTGTAGGGGTGAGAGAGTTAGCTCGGCCCCTATAACTTCCATTACCAGTTGTGGGACCAACCAGACATCGGGCTCTATATCGGAGACCACTCTCGGGTGTCTATGCTTAATGATCAACGGTTGGAACATCTTATTCATCTCAGCGAGATCCTGATCCGTAAACCCCGTACCAACCTTACATACAGTCTTGAATACGTCTCCCTGGGGGTCGTAAGCTGCTAGAAGAACGGTTCCGAAGAGACCTGCCCTTCTGCCCCTGCCATAGAATGCCCCTACAACAACAAGGTCTACGCTGTCTATCATCTCGCTCTTATAGTCCCTCTTATATTTGATCCAGAGCCAGCCCCTAGCACCTGCCTGGTATATAGCCTTCTGATGCATTGCCTTAACCACGACGCCCTCGCATCCATCCTCTAGGGCTTTCAAGAAGAATTTATCGAGCTCCTCTGGATCCTCTGTAACTATGTAGCTTGCTATGGAGAAGCCCTGACTCTGCTCTATGATCTTCTCAAGAATCTCCCTTCTCTGGGGTAGAGGCGCTCCTGTAAGATCTTGTCCATCTACGTAGAGGGCGTCGAATAGTCTCACAATTACCGGGTATTTTTTAGCTATATCGCCTATATCATGCTTCCTCTTCCTATGCATGAGCTCTTGGAATGGTCTCATATCCCCGGTTTCGGGATCTACCGCTACTATCTCCCCCTCCACAATAGCCTTTCTAGCCTTTACATGTTTTTTAACCATATCAACTACGTCGGGATATTGATGGGTGATATTCTCGAGCCTTCTCGAGAATATATATACCTGGTCCTCCCTCTTATGGATCTGGGCCCTCTCGCCATCGTACTTATACTCAGCAATAGCTCTTCCGCCAACCTTCTCGAGGATCTCCCTCGCGTTATCGAGTCTCTCGGCTAGCATGGGTCTGATCGGTATCCCAACCTCAGGCTTCAACTCCTTGAGAGCCTCGATACCACCTCTGGCCAGGATAGAGGCTATGTTGCCTAGATCTGCTCTTAGATTATACGCCCTCTCGATAACGGTCCTCATGGCGTCGCTTCCGCCAAAGGCTATTGCCAGGGCATCCATTATAGTTGCGTCGCCTACACCGAGCCTGAGATTACCCTCAACAAGCCTAACAATGTATTTAGCCTCTCTAGGAGAGGCGTCTTGGAGAAGAGATACCAGGATCTTTATCTTAAGATCCCTAGATCCCTCACCAACAAGCCTAGCAACCTTAGCAAGGGAGTTATAGACCTCAGAGACACTTAGCTTCCTAGCCTGCTTACCCATATAGGCTGTTAAACCCCCGCTCTGGGATTTCTTCACAGCCTTGAGATGCTCAGCAACCTTCCCTAGATCCCCTTGCCTCTTATAAAGCCTCTCAACCTCTGCCTCGGGGATCGAGAGAGCGAGTGAGAGGGTCTTGATCAGAAGCTTCTCTCCAACACCTAACTCCGGCTCGCCCCTCCACTGGGGCCATAGCTCGCCCTGGACTAGGTAGACCACCTTATCTATATCCTCAGGATCTGCCTTCTTAAAAAGATCCGAGAGTATAGCAGTTAGCTGGAGCCTGCTACTAGTAGTCTCGAGCCTTTCAAACACCTCTGCAAGGGTTTCAAATAACATGGCCCTACCATGTATATGATTCATTTTAGGCTCTATATATTATTCTTAATAGTGCTCAGAGGCTATAAGATCTACTCCTCAAGGTGTCTAACGCCCTCTCCAGATCCCTTGAATGGATCTTAGCTATCCCGAGAGATGCGTGCCCACCTATGCTCACAGCAATCCCCTCCTCCTTCAGGATCTTTATAACTCTATATGCTACCCTAGGATATTTAACTATTAGAAGTAGATAATCCTCCTCCCTACTCCTAACACAGAGAATAACAGGGGCTCTCAACCTCCTATAGAGGGTTGAAGCTAACGCGCTAGCCCCCCTCTCCCTCCACTTCTTCCTTGCATCCACATACCTGAAGATCCCGAGCTTTTGTGAAGATATGGCAAGCATGTTAGCCTCTTCCCTAATCCTCTTCTCAGCCTCTTCAGCGATCCTCATTATCTCCTCCATAACCTCACTGATAAGTGGATGCTGAAGCGGAACTGGAGAGGAGATCCATTCCACGGTTCTCTTCCACAGGCTGGCATCTCTCTTATATGTCAGAGCCTTAGATATACTTGAAACTGTTTTTAGCAGGCTATGCATTTCTTTAGGAACTCTTGCACCTCGGTCCATCAGATCTACAGCGTCTACAAACGATCTAAGCCTTTCCCCTGGATTATACCCAGTAGCCAATACCCTGTCAAGGGCTATTCTTGAAGCGGGCACATATCCTATGAGAGGCTCATCAACAACTCCATAGAGAGTCTCTATGTGCTCATGGGAAGATATGTGATGATCTATATATATGATCCTCGTAGATCCACATCTCCTCCTATAGTCCTCGATCCTATCGAGCATAGCCTCTATTATGGGTATATCTAGAACCACCACAACATCATAGCAAGGGATCTCGGAAAACCTGAGAGATAGCCTATAAGGCTCTGCAGGCTCTAGCTCTATCAAGGCCTCGCCATGAACTGGGTACACGCCTCCATACCTCTGGGAACTAGCTATAACAGCTGAAGCCACGATCCCATCGGCATCCCAATCTCCAAAAACTACCACCTTTGGAAGATCTCTAAGCGTCGATCCTGTATTAGATCCTGTGATCCCCACCACTCATTCCCAATCATTTGCTCTTAAAGGAGAGATTAATAAGTATGTTTTTACTCCTTCGAAATATACTCCTTCAAAATATTCTAGGGTATGGTACAGATATCCAGGGTTTGGGTTTCATTGGGCTTGACATCTTTGATCAAGCCCTCTTCCCTGGCTTCAAAGCCTCAGGATCCCTTTTCATCGAGATCCGTATCACCAAGCTCCTCCCACTCGGGGGTGACCCCGACCCACAGATCCGTCTTCATCGCTTCCCAGGATCATTGCTATGGGAAAACCCGCATTTTGGTTCTCCTATACCTCTCGGATCCACATGAGCCTCGCTTGGTTCTCCACCTCTACCCGTATCACGAGGATCCACAGAGAACTTTCTACCAAACCTTATAAACCTATATGAAACCAAAAACAGTTTCAGAAAGGCTGTTTAATAACGCTTTTATATATTAATGCGGTGTGGCATCCTTCCAACTCTATAGGACGAGGTTTGCCCATCTATTTTATATTGCTATGACACCCTCCCCGCTCTAAAGGGGCGGGGTTTCTATGCTGGGGTCTCGGGTGTTAGCCCCCTGGAGAGGGTTTAATGGCTTGACACCATTATGTGTTACCAAATAGCTCTCTATCTTCCTAGATATCCTTATTCTGTGTCCCAGCCTTCTCGCTATGTTCAGCGCAGCGTTTATGTCAGCATTGATCTTCTTCCCAGTCTTTCTACACACGTATAGCCTCTATATATCCTCCCGTTCTTGTGTTTTGCTTTGCATATAGAGCACTCCTTGCTAGTGTAATCCTCTGGGACTATCTCAACTTCTATGCCGTACTCTCTGAATATATTCACGATCCAAAGAACTATCTTCCTGAACCACCATATGTTAGTGTTATACTCATTGCCATTATCCTGTGAAAGCATATATGGATATCCAATGTATAACCTCCTAACACCCCTGCTATACAGCTCATATGCTAGAAGCCTAGTAGCTGTTATATATAGGTGTCTTAGCCTCTCATCCCTAGTGTATATCGCCTCAAGGTACTTCTCATGGTATTCTACCCACTTTGGGAGCCCAACGTTCTTCAGCAGATCCCCTACAGCCTGGTATGTTGCAACCTCCCTCTTTCACCAATAATACTCAGACCTGATAGATCCGCCCTTAACGAGCAAAGCTGATCCATTTGTAGTTACTACAGCGAATAGGTTGTTAAGCCCCATATCCATGAAAGCCTCCTTATCACTAATGGGATCTCTTTGCTTGATAGATCTAGGGTTTGTAACCCTACCCTTTTTATCTCTATAGTTAGGCTTGACATAGCCCCTCCTGTTAGACTTAGGAGGCTCAACACCAACCTCTATAGGTATGTATGCCTGCCACCTACCAGACTCATATATGATCTCAAGCCTACCCTGCTTACCCTCCCACCTGATCCTGCCAGCATATCTTATCCTCAGACCGAAATCTACTAGAACAAGGTAGCCTTCACCCTCGTTTATAGGCTCTAGATAGTATCTATCACTTCTAACGAATATATGTATTTCCTTCTTACCTGTAAGCCTGTCCTTCCAATAGCCTGGTGGAGAGACCTTCCTGATATGTGGTGGTAATCTACCCTGTTTCTTCAGATCCAGTTGCTTGAAGAACGTGCTCCAAGCCTCATCATTCTTCTGTATAACGGCTTGAGCATTAACGCCTAGAACCTCATTGTACTTGTAATAGTACTTGCTGTCAATCTCATAGCACTTCTCAGGTGTTAGCTCTCCCTTGAAGAACGCCTGCCTCTTCTCATAGTTAAGCTCATTGAATAGCCTAGCACAGGTTAATCCAATGCCCATTAGGCTCTCATGCTCGTTTTCTGTAGGTAGCAGTCTTAGCCTAACATCTCTGTCTAACATCTCTCCAGTTTTCGCTAAGCCTCTCCTCTATCTCCTCTCTTAGGGTTTGGAGGGGGGTCGGGTGCCTATCCATGAGTAAGGATCGGGGAATCGTCCCCCCTTGGGTCATCCTTCCAGCACATTCATCCACGGAGGACACCCCGACCCCCAACAAATTACGGTTAGAAGTTTAAAAGCTGGCACTACTCCGTCTTGAAAGACGAGGTTTGTTCAGCTTTTTAACGATCGAAAAGATCTACGTAGGATCTATTGCTATATATATGATCGATTTTTCATCTGTTTCATTGAGCTCTAACGACACAATGCTTCTGTATGAGCTGAGATCAATAGTGTTTTTGCCAACATTGATTCTATGACTCTCAACACCTAAAAAGTTTGGGGGTAGGGAGGCGTCATACTCATAGATCTTCAGCGTGTTCGTCTTACTGGAGTATATGTTCATGGTACTTCTCTTAACAGACATAAGGGGTATACCTCCCCATCTCTCTTGCTTCACATCGCTCCCCTTGACTCTTATAACAATACTTGATCTACATCCTCTTAGCAGGGTATCGGTATCCATGATTAGAAGGCTCTTCTCACCGAGATCTAGGGGTGTTGCATCCTCTCCACCCATGTTTGGAGCTGTATTAACGCCTAGGATCACCTTCTCTCCCAAGCTTTCTAGTGATGTGACTCTCGCCCCTAACGGGCATAGGATCCTGATCATGGGCGGTATAAAGTGTAACAGGAGGGTCGGTGCTGGTGGGCTGTTAAAACTCCTGGCTAAGATCCTCCACTCTTCTTTGGGTCTCAAAATACCGTGTGTGTATGAGTTGAAGGGCACCAAAACACCTCCGGCAAGAGGTATATAGGATGTTCTCAAAGGACCATAGTCTGTTGGGGGTAGGTCGAAGAGCCTTATGAAGTAAAGATCTTCGCCCTCTTTTTCCCACGGTTCCCACACTATATAGCCTCCTCTAACGAACACGAAGATCCTTCCGTAGAACGATACTACTTGGCCGACACCTGCCTTCTTGGGCCCCGCCCCATCTATAGAGATCTTTGCCCTATCACTTGGGATCCTGTATGTCCACCTTCCATTAACAAGATCCAGACATTGAAGCCCTTTAAAGCCCTCGAACCCCTCAGAGATATCGAAGCATGCTTGGTCCCCTAGAAGGGCTCCCTTGAGGCTGGGCTTATCGTTTAGCCTAGCAGATCCGCCTTCGAGCCCTACGGAGTATACGCCAAGGTTCTTAGAGCCGTCGGCCCTAGATACTAGGAGCCTCTGCTCGACGGGATCATAGAGTATGTTAGATACCTCACCAACCCATGAATCCTTGTCGCCCGCATTCTCCTTCCACAGAATTCTAACCTCGAGATTGTCTGTGTCGAAGTAGTGTATATGTGAGTACTTAGAGCTGAAGTCCAGCCTTCTCTCGCCCGCAATATACTTGACGGGCGCATGCACCCATCCGCCAAAGAATATCTTGTTATCAATAGCGTCTGAGGCGTTATAAGTATCTCCACCAGATCTTGGGGGAGGGCCTACGAGGCTGAGATCGTATTGTTTGTAGAAATCCCTAGAAATAAAATGTGCTCTAGCGTCGAAGGATAGCATGTAGTAGAGAAACCCCCTGTGATACCTTAGCCCAAAAACCCCTCCAGATCCCCATTCTGGGCTGTAATGAGGTCTAAACCTATACTGATTAAGATCATAGATCCTTATAGACATACCGTATCCCGCGGATTTCTCTATCCATGTATTTTAGAGAAGCTGGTTTATAAAGCTATATATAGTCCATATAGTATACATATTGGTGGATCGTGTGAGGATAGCCGTCTTCACATTAGCATCACCTCTATCCGATATCCAGAGGAGATTTGCCGAGGAGATGTACGAGGAGGTTAGAAAAACCCTCCACCCGCTAAGAGAGGTACTGGAGTTCACGCCCCTAATAACGAGTGCTGATCAGGCGGAGCAAATGGCATCCAGATACAGAGACTGGGTGGATGGAGGGCTTGTTGTTGTATGGAGCGGGGGAACGGACAGGATGATCTATAGGATCGGTTTGGAGCTCAGGAAACCATTGCTTGTCTATGCCCACCCAGCCCATAACTCCCTAGCTTCTGTAAGGGAGGCTATAGCTGCTCTCAGAAACAGCGGCATAGAGATCTCAGTTGGGTATGGAGAGATCGGGGAGATATACGAGAAGGCCTCTCCTTTCCTCAGCGCGCTGAGAGCTAGCGTGATGCTAACAAGATCTAGATTTGCTCAGATAGGGGAGCAAGAGCCATGGATACTTATTAAGAGAACACCTGAGCAGCTGAGAAACAGGTTCGGGCTTGACATGGTTAAGATCAGGTGGGAGGAGATGCTAGATACAGCGATGAACGCTGATAGAAAAGCCGTTGTTGAGAAGGTTATGAAGCTGAAGAATCTCTTCGGTAAGGTTGAGAGAGGTGATGAAGAGCTTGAGAAGGCTGTAAGGCTATATATGGGAATGAGAGAGATTGTAAAGAAATACTCGATAACATCCGCTGCTGTAGAGGCAAGAGATATGTTAGACATATCGCTAAGAGACTGGGGACCCTACCTGGGTGTAGCGCTTCTGAGTGATGAAGGGATCCCGTCGGACTATGAGGGAGAGCACGACGCAATAATAACTAAACTAGTGATTCATCATATGACTGGCAAAGCATCGTTCATGGCTAACCTAACCAGGATAGATAGTGCTAGAAATACAGCTGTCTTCTCCCACTGCACGGTTCCAATATCGATGATAGATCCCAAGAGATCGGCGCTCCTATCCTACTACGAAACAGACAGAACGGTGGCTATTCGCGGAAGGTTGAAAGAAGGTGAGAGAGTAACCTTCGCTAGACTCGGAGGAAAAGAGCTTGACAAGATATTCTTTGGCACAGGAACAATAGTGAATGGGGACCTAGGTAGAAAAGATCTTTGTAGAACCCAGATCGAGGTAAAGATAGATGGTAGGGTAGACGAACTCATAGACAGGGCTCTGGGCAACCATATTGTGGTTGCTTATGGAGATCTGAGGGATCATATCAAGTATTTCGCTAAGATCAAGTCTCTAGAGCCTGTAGAGATCATATAATAACGAAGAAGAATCTTTCTTCAGGGCGGGGGAGGTCATCTCTCCCATGCTTTAGAGCTCTCAAAAAGTAATATCTACATTTAAATCAAAGACTTTTCATAATAACAGTTGAAGCTTTTAAACCTGTGAACACTATCTAGAGTGGGCTTTTGTTAGAGCAATTTACGGAGCCTCTCCGATACGAGGGGCTAAGGGGTAGGGATATCGTATCTGCTAAAGATCTGTCCCGAGGTGATTTAGAAGCTATATTTAGAGCAGCAGATACCTATAGAGAGAACCCTAGTATATATAGAAACCTATTGAGAAGAAAGACTATAGCCCTAATATTTGTAGAACCCTCTACAAGGACTTTTCACAGCTTTGAGAGAGCGTCGAGGATCCTTGGATGTGATGTAATAGGAATAAGGGATCCCTCGATGACATCAATAGCGAAAGGAGAGAGCCTTCACGATACTATAAGAATGATCGAGTCCTATGGAGCCGATCTAATAGTTCTGAGGCACCCTAGTAAGGGTGCAGCTCTATATGCCGCGGAGATCAGCAATGTACCAGTGATAAACGGTGGAGATGGCGGTAGGGAGCATCCCACCCAGGCTATACTAGATCTATATACTATACATAGGAAAAGAGGCTCGATAGATGGCTTGAGAATAGGTTTCCTAGGGGATCTCAGATTCTCTAGAACGGTGCCGTCTCTAAGCTATGCTCTCACGCTGTATAGCGATATAGAGATCTACTATATAGCCCCACCGATTCTTCAGATAAGAAGAGAGGTGGAGATCTATCTAGAGGAAAGGGGGGTAAAGTATGAAAAGATCTCGGAGATAGAGTCGCTGGCAAAGATACTGAGGAACATAGATGTTCTCTATGTTACAAGGCTGCAGAAGGAGAGGTTCCCAGATCCCAGCGAGTATGAGAGGCTAAGAGGGGTCTACACAGTTACCCCAGAGATCTTGAGGATCGCTAGGAGAGATATAGGTATAATGCACCCCTTACCAAGGGTTGACGAGCTATCCCCAGAGTTAGATGGGACACCAAATGCCTGGTACTTCGACCAAGCTAGGTGGGGCATTGATGTGAGGGTTGCTCTATTAAGCCTTGTGCTGGGGTGATGCTTTTGGAGGAGCATCTTCTGGTTAGGAAGATAGATATGGGCACTGTGATCGATCATATACCTCCGTGGAGAGCTGGTAACGTTCTTAGAATGCTAGATCTTGAGAAGATAAAGCACTCGGAGATCTCTCTAATAGTTCTTCATAATGTCCCTAGCAGGAGGTATGGTAGAAAGGATATAGTGAAGATATATAGACACTATATATCCCATGAAGAGGCTGATATAATATGCCTCGTATATCCAACAATCACCGTGAATTATATAAGGGATTGGATGGTTGAGAAGTACAAGCCCAGAGTCCCTGAAAAAATAATAGGGAGATTCAGGTGCCCCGACCCAACGTGTATAAGCAACTCACCTAGAGAACCCATCAAGTCTAGATTCAGAGTTATGGAGAAGCTAAGAGCAGTGCAGTGTGAGTACTGCGATACGCTAGTAGAGTTTGATAGAATAGCAGACCTAGTTCCTAGGAAAGAGGGGTCTTTAGATGTCTAGCGAGCCCCCCTATGAGAGGTACTGGAAAATAGATCCCCATATACACTGCAGAGACTGGAGAGAGAGCTATAAAGCAACCATATACGGGGTGACCAGAAAGGCCCTTTCCAAGGGCATAGGAGCTATTTTCGACATGCCCAATACTGATCCCCCGATACTGGGTCTAGACGAGGCTAGGAAGAGAATAAGGACCGCTGATCAGCAAGGGGTGCTTCAACACTATTTCCTATATGTTGCTGCAACACCTAGCGAGATGCAGTTGAGAAGAGCTGTGAGGGCTTACGAAGAGATCGATAGAGTTGTCGGGCTGAAGCTATATACCGCGCCTATGAAGGATCTTGAAGCAAGGGGTATTGAAGAGCAGTCTTTAATATATAGAGTCTTGACCGATCTAGACTATAGAGGGGTGCTGGCAATCCACTGCGAGAAATACGAGATGCTCTCTGAGAAGCTTTGGGATCCATCTAGGCCCTATACATGGAACAGCGCTAGACCCCCCGAGGCTGAGGTTGAGTGTGTGAAGCAACAGCTATTCCTAGCCGAGAGATCTTATTTCAAAGGAACTATATATTTTGTACATATATCGACCCCTGAATCTGTATTACTTATTAGAAGGGCTAAGGAGAGAGGCATTAACGTGGTTTGTGGTGTAACGCCTCATCACCTAATCTTCGACACAGATCATATGAGATCTCCTGAAAGCGTCGTGCTTAAAGTGAACCCCCCTATAAGAGAAAAAACACTGGTAGATGCTTTGAGAAGGCTAGTGGCTTCGGGACATATAGACTTCCTAGAGACTGATCATGCTCCCCACTCCCCTTCAGAGAAGGTTTGGCATCCATATCTCTCGGGGATTAGGAGTCTCGAGATATATGATGAGGTGTTGCGAATGCTCATAGACTGGGGGGCTAGTGAAAATGTAATATATATGATGACTAGGAGAAACGCTGAGAGGATATTTAACAAGGTCGAGGATCTGTTGAGGAATATCTAGCCTACGGATCTAGTGCTCCTTATAAGTTCTTCAAGGCTTCTTACACCAATCGATCTGAGATAGTTTCTGAGATCGTTAAGGATCTCTCGAAATATATTAAAGCCTTTATAGGCTATGGCGCTACAGATCTGGAATCCCTTGGCCCCTAACATAGATAGTTCCACAATATCCCTCACAGAATCTATACCTCCTGCAGCTATTATAGGCACTCTGGTCACTCCCCTTATATCTGCTATGACTCTCCTTACAATGGGCTTCAGAGAGGGCCCTGATACTCCTCCGTATCCTTTCGGACTACCTAGTAGAGGTTTTCTAAATACCGGATCATAAATGTAGCCCCTTAAAGTATTAATCGCCGTGATCCCATCCACACCTCCCTCCACAGCCTTCCTAACCACATCTATATAGTCTGAGTTTGCTGAGATCTTCACAAACACGGGGATCTTAACCACCCTTTTAACGCTCTTCACCACATCCCTCACGAGCTCCGGTATATCCTCAACCATTTCGAACTCTGTGTGGGGACATGAAATATTTAGCTCTATCGCATCCACCCCAGCCATATAGATCTTCTTAGCCACCTCGACATACTCTGCAGGATCCCTCCCGAATATGCTGGCAATAACAGGCACCCCGGCTCTCTTGGCATCGATTATCTCGGCAATGTATCTATCAACTCCTGGGTTCGGAAGCCCCAGGGCATTTATATATATTAACCTAGGATCCTCGATCAATACGGGGCCTCTGAACCCTCTTCTGGGCTCAAGCCCTATAGATTTGGTCACTACAGCGCCCGCACCTTCTAGAGCGAACCTATATAAGATTCTTCCTGAAAGCCCGCATCCTGAGGCGTTCATGAGGGGGTTTGGGAACAAGATCCCGGAAATCTCTATAGATAGCTCGGGATCTCGTTCAACGATTCTATAGGGAAGCTCTGGCGCTTCGCCAGCGGAGCTGTGTATAGGTACTCTAGATCCGCTTTTATCCCTTGTCCAGAAGCCGTATTCAGTATTTATAAGAGACAAGGCGTCTATAAAGATCCCTTCCATACATGTTCTATAGATCCCTATGTCGCATGACCCGCATAGGCCTAGACCGCATTTTATTGGTCTTTCAACGCATAGGTATCCCTTAACATGTTTACTGACAAGTGTTTCCGCTAGTCTTCTTCCTATAGCTTCTTCAACACATATAATTGCTAGATCCGACTCCTCCAAGGATCTGTAGAAGGCCTTTAAAAGCTCTTCAGCATCTCTAGCGATCACGAGATCCGCATTGCCACGAAGGAAAGTCCCAACATACGGAATACCTCTCCCGGCATCAACAAGGATTACCCTTCTAACCTTTTCTCTGTGTCTCTCAAAATAGAACCTTAGATAGGATATCCCGTATGAGGAGCCCACTAGGAGAGCATTAGAGCCATTATTGGGGAGGGGTCTTCCAAAGGGTCCTCTAACCCCTACTAGCTCTCCTACGGACATATTGTATAGAGCATTAGTAGTCTTCCCTCTAGGAGGGCTGATCATGAGCTCGATACTATCTCCATAGGAAGATGCTATGGCTAGAGGGATCTCGTCAACACCTGGAACCCATAGCATTAGAAAACCGCCGGGGTATGCTTCTCTAGCAACTTCCCTAGCCTCGATCTCTATAGTTTTATAATCTCCTTCACTATAGATCCTCCTAACCCTCGCAGGCTCAGGCCTACCTTTCACCTGATACACCCTCTATATATCTGTAGATAGCGTCCGCTAGATCACCCTCTATTAGTCCCTCAGATACCAATGTCTCCACTATATCCCTTATGCTTAGAACCCTGTATACCTTTAGACCTCTTTTAGCAAGCTCCTTAGCGCCTCCTTCCTCTCTATCTACGAGTACTGCGATACCTACTATATCTATTGAAACCCCTCTCCTTCTCGCCTCTTCCTCGAGGATCTCTACCGCTTCTAGCTTGGTCTCGCCTGTCGTGATTACATCATCCACTACCAAGATCCTATCGCCATTCTCTATAACACCGTCGACAAGCCTTGAAACTCCGTGGCCCTTTCCTCCAAGCCCTCCTATGAAGTCTTTAAGCTCTTCTATGCATCTAAGGCCTGACGCCGCGGCCTTCTTAAGTAGATCCCTGTAGATCGATGGTTCTTTTCTAATATATGTCCCTGGTATATCACCGATCGCTGAGATCGCCGATACGAGCACGGCGCCTGTCATCGGTATTCCGCAAAGACTAGTGGGTTTTGGAGTTAGTCCCTTGATCATATCTAGCATGAGCTCAGCAGAGATCCTTAGTAGCCTTGGCCTGGATATGATGATCCTCAGATCTATATAGTATGGGCTTACACGACCAGATCTAAGTCTATAGCTTCCAAAGGATATGGCACCGGATCTATAGAGTTCCGCGGAGAATCCTTTTAGAATATTTCTATCAACGGGCATTGCTTCTCATCTTCCTAACCATTTCTTCTAGAGCCTCTAGAGATGGTTCTCCTCGCAATAAGGCCCTCCCAAATATGAGGTGCACATTTCTATATAAGGGGATCATCTCCTCAGATATTCTGGTAAAATCGCTATACATTCTGACACCTGGGAGAAGGAACACAGGTTCCCCAGCCCTCTTAGCTATTATTTCAGCATATCTCAAAGCCCTATCTACCTTATTGCCTGGGAGAACGAAGTGCCTTACACCGAGCTCTGAAGCTTCTAGATATATGCGTTCTGGCGCATCATCACATATATAGCCACCCTCGGATCTCAGGTATGCTTCATGCGTCATTTCACCTCCTATGATTGGTATAATTCCCTCATTATTCAGAGCCTCGATCCACGTTACCATTGTCTTCGGACCTGCATGGGGGAACCCTATGGCTGCGTCTACACCAGCATCTCTTAGGACTCTCGCAAATCCCATACCAATATGTGGCGTGTCGTTCATAGCCTTTTGATGATCATATATTATAGGCTTATTAGATAAACCCCTTATAGTCTTAACAACTGTTCTCAGCCCGTGGGTTATTGCTGCTTCAAGCCCCACCTTATAGCCTGTTATACCCGCGATATTTGAGGTTGCCTTGACAACATCCCTGATAACTGATAGATCGCTTGTATCGAGGGCCACAATGATCCCGGCTTCCTTTAGAAAATCCAAAAGCCTTCTCTATATATCGTTTGGAGGCTAAAAAAGGAGAGGCTCTATGGTCTCACAATAACTACTTTTTTATCTGTGAAGAAGTCTATCGTATCGATCTGCGGGTGTAATACGCCATAGAAGGATCTCTTTCTCCCAGCAAAGGGGAAGAATGCTATTGGCGCTGGTATCCCTATGTTAACCCCTATATTGCCGGCCTCTACGCTGGAGACAAATTTCCTCGCAGCTTCTAGATTTCTAGTGAAGATCGCGGCTGCATTGCCATACTCACTCTTATTAATCATCTCGATAGCTTCGTCAAGGCTTTCAACTCTTATCACGCTGGCTACGGGGCCGAAGATCTCCTCTCTAGCGATCACCATATCTGGTGTAACCCCTTCGAAGATCGTTGGGGCTAGGAAGTACCCCCTCGGATACTCCCTAACCCTTACACCCCTTCCATCCAGGATCAGCTTAGCCCCTTCCTCAACCCCCTTCTCTATGTAGTTAATAACTCTCTCCCTAGCTCTGCTAGTAACCAATGGCCCCATGTCGACGCTCTCATCTAGTCCATAGCCCAGCTTCAATTTCGATGCACTCTCCACAAATGCCCTGAGCCCCTTACTATAGATCTCTCCTACAAGGACCAGGTTGGAGCCTGCTAAACACCTCTGCCCGGCGTTTCCGAAAAAGGAGCTTATTATTGTCGGCATGTACCTATCTAGATCCGCGTCTGGCATTACTACTACGAAGTTCTTGGCCCCTCCTCCATTCAGACTTCTCTTCCCGTATTCCCCAGCGAGCCTATATATTCTCTCAGCCGTCTGGCTACTACCAACAGAGGCTACTCCAACCACCTTCTTATTTTTCACAAGATCCTCGACTACGCTTCCATCACCATGTACAACATTTATAACACCCTTTGGAAGAACCGCTTCTCTATGTAGGAGCTCTAATATATAGTGGAATGGGGCCGGGGTTATCTCGCTAGGTTTAACAACTACCGTGTTTCCTAACACTATTGCATATGGTATGAACCAGAACGAGATCATGGTTGGGAAGTTGAATGGGGTTACTATAATAAATACCCCAAGCGGCTCTCGAATCATATACTCATCTATTCCCTCAGCTATGTTCTGCATATACTCGCCTTTAGCCAATGTATATGCTGCAGATATCGCGGCTTCAACATTGTCTATGGTCCTTCTCATATCACCTCTAGCCTCATGTATAGTTTTTCCATGATTCTGCGTAATGACTCTAGCTATATCCTCCGAATATCTCTCAAGAACCTCTTTGATCCTATAGAGATACTGGATTCTCTTGGTTATAGGTATCTCCCTCCACTTATTAAAAGCCTCATAAGCAGTGTCAACAGCCTCAGAAACCTCGTCTCTGATTGATATAGGCACCTCACCAATTACTTCATCAAGGGATGGATTATAGATCTTGAGGAGCCTAGCCGAGGCCGACGGTCTAAACTCTCCATTAATATAGTTAGGTATAACTCCATAGCTCTTCCTTACCTCGGAGAGAATTTTAGACATACTGGTCTCCAAGCTTTTAACGACTTAGCCGAGTAATATATGTGAAATTTGTCTAGTTAGACTTAATATATGTCTCTCTGGAGCTATATGGCAGAGGCTGTTACAAAGCAAGCAATAGATTTAAATACTTCTAGTTGCTTATAAATACTTGATGTGTGCATGGAGGAACGTTATATTAGTAAGGGGGTTTGCTAGGGTTTGGAAAAGTGTTGGGGAAGCTTATTGGGATTGCTGGGGGATGCATGCTATCGCTAAACAGATTATAGGTTTTAATATCCTGGATACTTATATATTTGGTATATGTGTGGGATCTATTTCTTGGAGAGGCTTTTCAAGGTTCTTCTTAGAGCTGTTGTTTTAGAGTGCTATGCTAACAAGCCCACTAGAGAAGCCCTAGGAGAGATCGTAGAACCGCTAAAAGCTATGATTGAGGAGATGGTTGAGTATACATTAAAGCATAAAGCCTCCCAAGAAACACTACACAGGGTATTCTACGAGATGTATAGGGATCAGTATCCTTAGATGCCAACGAGGGTTATTAAGGGCTCTTATAGAGATGCTGTTAGAAGGGCTAAAGCCTTTAGAGAGCTTTTGAAGAAGGGTAGAGCTTACACAGGGAAGCCAGAGGTTAGGAGGGTTAAGATAGTCTACTCGGATAACCAGGATTGGGGGCTCGAGAATGGAGGCTTGAAAATTAGAACCCATGGGGGGTGGATAGAGCTGAGGTATAGGGATGACAGGCAGTTGTATAGATACCTCTACAACGGTTGGAGACTATCTAGCGAGCTCAAGCTAGAATGTGATGAGAGAGGGCGCTTGCTTATCTAGCATTCTCAAGATCCTTCGAGATCACCTACGATCCTAGTAATGTTGTTGCTGTCGATGTTAATGAGAATAATGTTACGATAGCAGTATTCAGGGGTGGCATGTTAGTTGAAGTGATCAGGGTTGAGACTAGCCTTGGAAAAATTGTTATAGCATATTCAGTTGGGAGGGAGAGGATCTCGAGGCGAAGATCTACTGTGGGGAGGGATGTTAGGAGGAAATTGAGGAAGCCTCATAGAGGATCTTGCTAGGGAGAACAACGCTGTTGTAGTGGTAGAAGATATCGATGGTGATGATAAGGAGGGGATGTCCCGGAATAAGGGTGGGAGGCTTATGCACAGGATCCACTAGTGGAGCGTAGCTAAGCTGATAGAGCTTCTCGAGGATAGGTCTATACATGCTGTAAGGGTATCTGAGAAGGGGTCCTCGAGCGTGGATCCATTTTCAAGGAAAAGGATCGATGGATACAGCCCCCTAGTGATCCGCACTACGGTGAGGGGGCTAACAGGAGATACAAGGTTATGAAGATAGTATTGAGGATAGCATATGTTGATGGCAGGGTTGTTGAGAGAGATGTCGTTGGGGCTATAAACATCGGCTTGGAGTATTTATCCCCAGATGGGAGGCCCGCGGCGTTTGGCTCGACGGGCACCCATGTGGCCCTGGTGAAGCCGGTGAACCCGGGCCTAGGCCCAACCCCGCTAGCGGAAATACAAGTATTTGGAAACACCATCAAACACTGTTAGCGGGGAAACGCTCTGGATAAATGTATAAATCTCGGTGTATAAATTAGCATGGCATTAAATGAAGGGATAAGCCTCATTCCTTCATGCAGGGTTTATGTATGCTGTTAAATATATAGATATTACTGTGATGAGACGGATAAATCTTTGACCGCTACTGCTTTGGGATCGCGTATTTTGAAAGATATGAGAGCAACATATAAAATAATGATCCCAGATGTGATTGGAAGAAAACTAGCAGCCGATCCCGAGCCCTATGATGGAAAGAGAAATAAGATCTCATATGGAATTGATATAGATCTCATAGATTCGCTATATAGCAGGCACCGGGTTAAAGATTAATTCGTATTCTCCTCTTCCTACGATGATCTGGAGAACTTCCTCCGAGATCAGGGGTTTGTTGTTAACTATTGGATATGCGTATGGAAGTTCTATCTCATGCTCTATATTGCCTATCCTCTTCCTTATTATCAAGCCAAGGGCTACCGGGATCTCTTCTATCCTCTTGCCTCTAATAACTTCTAGCGCCATATATACGCTCGCGTCGATAGGGAATGGATGTTCTCCTATGTTTCTCTTTGCTGCCTCCGGGAATCTTTCTGAGAGGAGTTTCTTGGTTCTTCCAAGGGGTGGGTGGGCTCCTAATATGCCTCCTATTACAATTGCTTCATAGCCTCTCAGATCTTCTGGCTTCAGTTCTTCAGGCGCTTGTGGATCTAGTATAATTGCTTTCAATGGTTCTACGAGTTCATAGAATCTCTTTCTAGTGCTTGGCAGCCCCGGAATCTCGATCCCTGTTATGGTTAGCATCTCTCCGGCTAATCTATAGCTGCTCCTATACTCAGCTAGGATCCATCTACCCAGATCTCTCTCGAGATGTTCTATATATATTTTCATCCCCATACTAGCTAACCTGCGGGGCTAGATAGAAAGTCGCGGTTCCTCCCATAGCTAGTGGGAAGATCATCTTGAGGGGCGAGTCGCTGGAAAAACTTAGCTGTAGCTGTGAAGCCAGCTTAGCTAGGGTGAGAGCCTTATCTATATAGCTGATCTCGTAAGAGCAGCTGGAAGGCTTGGATAGCCTAAGATCTATGAGAGAGCCAGAAGATCTCGAGAGCCTTGCAAGCCCCCTTTTAGTAGAGGCCTCCATAATCTGGAGCGTCTCCTCATCCTCAGCCTTGAATAGAGCATAGGATCCTATAGCAGATATATCTTTTATAGCCACCTTAAAAGGATCCAGCCCCACGGTAGCGTCTACATCGTACTGAACATCTATACTAGGGATCTCCTTGGGAACCTCTATACTCCTAAACTTATACCTCCTCGTAGGAAGCCCCTCAACAACAACCTCTATAAATTCACCATCACTCATGAGAACATATTTATCCGTTTTCCTAGCAGCCTCAACAGTAAGCTCCAGGCTCTGCATAGAGACGCCTATAGTAAGCTCCTTATCGACCCTCAGCTCTAGAAAAGCACTAGCAGGGATCTCCATAACTAGCATAGACACCCTAGCAGGGTCTAGGGCTGCCAGCCTAAAACCCCCAGAATCCACTGTTATGAGAACCTCATCCACAAGACCCTTCAGGGTATTAACAAGCGTAGATGGTAGCTTAACATCAGCAAAAGTTATCGAGACCTGAGGAGAGATCGTTGCATAAGAGGACAAGCAACCCCCTAAAATAGTATTATATAGACACTAAAAAACACTAGCTACACGAATAAAACCCAGTCCTCACATTAGAAGATATCCCCACATCCAGATTACGATCGTCTCTCCTGCAAAGATCTAAATATATTCTTAGCACGATAATCAATAACAGAGAAGGGAGTCTCGCCCTTCGGAGTAAGTATATTGCTCTGAAGATAACAATATAATGATGAAGTTATCGGGTGCTGGTCCAAGAACTTGAGAAACAGTGATCCCTGGAGAGATCGTCCGAGGCGTGTTCCTAGCTTAAAGATCTATCTAGTAAGATCACCAAGCCTCCTCAAGATAGCTAAGAGAAGGAGGTTGAGATCTATAGACCAGAGAGTATTGTTAAGCCCGTTGATGTTAATGAGAACTCTGTAGCAACTCTATACGAGGCATTCTCAATAATCCTCGAGACAGACCTTGCCAAAACTGCTCTAGGCTATAACTATAAGAAGGAAACATTCAGAGGAGGCATGGATCCGATAGCAAGATGGCTAGAGAAGCTATGAAAAAGCTTAAGGAGAGAAGGAAGAAGAGGAATATCTATCTAAAGGGCCTCGAAGCCCTTTATGAAGGCATTGCCCAGAAGGGCTTCGAGGTTTTAAGTCTAGAGAGGAGCCCTTTCCGCTTGGCTCAACAGCCACCAGCGAATCCATAGAGATCTCAAGATCTCTGTGGGGAGGTGAAAGTCCCCCAATGCCACAGGGATCAAACCATGTGGATCAAGAAGTACAGCAATCCCAAACAAAAGAATATCAGCAACCATCAATGATCATGGGGGTCAAACGGTAATAAAAATAGCTTATAGAAAGATGGTTAGAAGGGCAGGGTTTTTAGAGATGCTGGTCGATATGAAATCTCTGAGATAAATTAATACGATATTCACATAGGAGAGTGTTCTAGCTAAAAATATTCTAAGATCTCTAGAGTTTGAACATAACTTCTCTTATTTTTTCTATTGTTCCCAGCATTGTATTTCTATACATATAGATTTTCAGTTTTATAGAAAATCCAGATCCTGAGATGATCTTGTAGAAGATATCTTCAAATGCGGGTCTATGGACCACGAAGTCGGTATCGAGAGTCGCAGACCCCTTAGCAGGGATCTCTATGCGGGCATTATAGCTTCCGAAGCTCAGTTTCACATCACTTATACCTATTAGAGTTCATATACTACCTTATCTACAGCAGCAGTAGTGCTTCCATTATTATATAGCCTGATCCCCCATTTTCAGCGTTATATTATCCGGACTAACCCTGTACGGGGTTCGGGTTTCATTGGGCTTGATATTGTTTGGTATCAAGCCCTCTTCCCTTGGTTTCATCGCCCTCAGGATCCCATTTCATCGGGATCCATATCACTGGGCTCCTCCCGCTCGGGGTGACCCCGACCCACAGCTCCTCCTTCATTGTTTCCTCTGGTTCATTGCTGTGGGGGAACCCCCGCATCCTGGCTCTCCTCTTCCTTCTCCTCTTTTCTTCCAGGTATCTCCTCCTAATGTTTATAGATGCGACCTTATGCCTACTCATTTTTAATCCACATCTTGGGCATTCGAAGACATGCCCCTCTTGGGTCTCCACAACATACCCGCATCTGGGGCATTCTCTAGATGTGTTGCTAGGATCCACAGAGGCTGTTAAAGCCACCTCTGACATCCTCTTATGTATTCTTTTCCAAGGTGTTCTAGCATTCCTCTTCCTCATATTCTTCCCCCTTTTCCTGCTAACCATATCCTCTTTATCTAGATCCTCGAAGACGTGGACTGTGTTTTAGAATAATCTTCTCAAGCCTGCTGAGAGCTTGTTTATAAAGTCCTTCTCCCTATTCCTCTCCCTTCTAACATACTTCTCATATAATTCTCTCCTACCCTTCCTCTGTGCTATAGCCTTTTTACGCTCATACAAGATCTTAATGCTCTGGAGAGGCTTTAGATCTACATGTATAAAGCCTATACTGGGCTCGTAGCCATCCAATGAAAGCTCATTACTATCCCATCCAATGACCCTCCTAACATAGATCTCCTCAGAGCTCTTGAAGGGGATAACTATTCTATCGTCAAAGATTATAACCTCGCCAACAGTCCAGCCTCTAACCCTGTGCTCGAACCATGTTGATCTCCAGGATATGGTTAAATATTCACCTTGTTTTAGAGTTATCCTTATGGTTCTAGCCTGGTAATCTATCTTCATAAGCGTTGTCTTGCACCTAGCGAATCTCCTCCTAATCCTCGGCTTTACCTTCCTAGCCCTACCCCTTAGATACCTCTTCCTCCAGGATTCCACGATCGAATAAGCTGTTCTGATAACAGCATCAACCCAGTGTGATGCGTAGGGATTACCCTTCATAAGCTCTTCTCTAAGCCTTTTCTTGAAAGCCCTGTCCCTCGGTATTATTGGGATCCTCATCTTCAAACCCATATTAGTGATCAGCTTTCCACCCCTTCTAACAAGCTCTGGGAAGCTGTATTTCCACTCGATATTATCCCAGATCATATCTATAGCATTCTGTAGAGCCTTAACATACCATGTTATTAGCCCTCTAACCCTATCATCCCTTATAGGCACAGAATATGCCCTCACAAGCTCAAGGATCTGGCAGACCTCACTAGACTTCAGCAAAATCGCTCCATAAAAATGATATACCAACCCTTATAAACTTTTATGAAACTCAAAAACAGTTTCTTGAGGCATGGCCGTGCTTATGCTTATATCTATATTTTTTAAGTTATCTTTCGCAGTGTTATAGTCGTATAAGCTATACCCTAGAAAATCTAGGAGTGCTATAGTTACTACACTAATCACTATGTATGATGTCCTCATAATCGCTTCTCATCCCTCGACGATCATTTATATTTTTTCATTGTCCTTGATTTGCTGCGTTTTCTCCTCCACAGATTTTGAATCCTGTGAGCATTGAGGACATCCACCCACACAGAGATCTTGAGATCTCTATGGATTCGCTGGTGGCTGTCAAGTCCAGTTGTGCTGGGCCCCTCTGAGCATGACCTTCATATAGGGTCCCGGTCTCATGAGCTCTGATCCTCATATTTTCTCGAAAGTACTTTAGTGCCAGACACACTAGAGTCACCTTATCAAAGATAATTATGGATCAGAGATTTATAAGTATGAAAAGTCGGGCAAGCAAATATTGGGCTATCACGAGAATTGGAACAATCGGCTCTAGGGGATGAATTCCTCGGCTAAGCATAGCTGCTTCAAAACCTCTCTATCTAGAGGATAATATGGTTAACTAATGACACCCTCCCCGCCCTAAAGGGCGAGGCCTGCTTTGTTGTCATGCTTGGGAGAAATACCGGTGTATATGAGAGCTGAAAGATCGATAAGATAGGAAGGCAATAGACAAGATAAATTATAGGGATCGTTGGAATACTAATACAGCGATTCATAGAAATAGAAGAAGAGGTCTCAATCACCTCTAACCGAGTTTAGCGCTTTTTATATACATACCTCTCAGAAGGAGGGGCTTCACCTAATAAATTTAATCTTTAAGATATATATAGTGGTAGGGCTGACTATGTTGAGAATTGGTCCTGGAGAGAAAGCTCCAGATCTTGTCAATGTTGTAATAGAGATTCCTGCATACTCGTCAGTTAAATATGAGTATGACGAGGATACGGGCGTTATAAGGGTTGACAGGGTTTTATATACATCTATGGTTTATCCCTTTAACTATGGATTCATACCAGGTACTATGGAAGAGGATGGAGACCCTGTTGATGTGCTCGTTATAAGTGACCATTCCTTCGTACCTGGCTCTGTCGTTGAGGTTCGTCCAATAGCGATTTTGGATATGGAGGATGAGGAGGGGATTGATTCGAAGGTTGTTGCTGTTCCTAAGGATAAGGTGGAGCCAAGATATTCTAGTATAAAGGAACTTGAAGATCTCCCTGATATAGTTAGGAGGAAAATTGAGCATTTCTTTGAGCATTATAAGGAGCTAGAGCCTGGTAAATGGGTTAAGGTGAGAGGCTGGAGAGGTGCTAGCGAGGCTAAGAAGAAGATCGCTGATGCTGTTAAGAGGGCTTCTAGTAGGTAGCCATAGGTGTTGATCCATAGTAAAAGTGCCTCCTCAGCTCTGCATAAGGTGCAGGGGTTCTAAGCTTCTTTGTGGCCTTGCATACTGTCCTATCATTGTTGAAACACTAGCTAGCATAAGGGTTAAACGCGTTGAGAGTGGAGAGCTAGAGGGATCTTCACCCCCCAGTGTTTTCATAGGAAGAGTGGGATATCCATTTGTAAGAGTATATCCAGCCTCACCCCCTATAAGGGGTGATACCTCTCTCTATGAAGATCCTTCTAAGTGGATCTATATAGATCTCGAGAAGTTTCTCACAATGAGGCTATCTCTTGTAAGGGGCTATAGGATTTTCAGAGTTTATGACGCGAACAACCCTCCTAGAGAGCTGGAGGAGATAGCAATCCTGTCCATGAGCCCCTCCCCAGCTGACGTCGAAATGATCTTCGAGAAAAAGCCCAGAGGAGATGTGGTTTTAAGCGAGGTTACGCCTCCTATGGGGCCTTCGGCACCGCTTAAGAGGATCAGTATCGCCTCTATAAGACCCTTAGAAAGGGCTGTGGAGAAGGTATATAGCGATAATGATCTTAAGGCTAGCGAGGCTATAGCGATTCTCTATGAAAGTGGTATAGATGTTCATAGGATCTCGAGGATCATTAGTGTGGGGGCATTGGGCAGGAAGAGAAGGCTTGTCCCAACTAGATGGGCCATAACAGCTGTTGATAAGATAGTCTCCGACATCCTTCTGAAGAAAGTAAAGGAGTATAGTATACTCGATAGAGTTTTACTATTTAAGAGATCTGTGAATAGGAACCTCTTCATATCTATAATGATACCCCACACCTGGGCCTTCGAGTGGGGAGAGGCGTGGTATCCAGGCACCATATGGAATGCCTGGGGCTCGGAGCCATGGGTTGAAGTGGATTATGAGGGTTACCACGGTAGGAGGGAATACCCTGGAATAGGTGGATGCTACTACGCATCGAGGCTAGCTACTGTCGAGGCGCTCAATGCTATAAGGAGGCAAGCTGCTGTCATAACATGGAGGGAGATATATGAGGGGTTTAACCTGCCTGTAGGCGTCTGGTATGTTAGGGAAAATATGAGGGCCATGTATAGATCCTCTCCAGAGACATATAACAGTTTAGAGGATGCCTTTAAAAGGGTTAGGGAGGTTATGAGAACACCCATCGAGATGTTTCTAGCGAGATCCGGGGTTTATTCCCTAATATCCTCAAGGAAGATCACTAGTTATATGGGTGGGAGGAATTGATACCTAAGAAAGTTATAGAGATAAGGGTGTCTAAAGCACTATATAGATCTAAGCTCCCAGACCTAGACTATAGCATAAACCCTTACCAGGGATGCGCATTTGGATGTATATACTGCTATGCGAGGCACTTTACAGGGATAAAGGAGGCTGCAGAGAGGTGGGGCGAGGTTGTTGCTGTTAAGATAAACTTTGTCGAGGTTCTCAAGAGAGAGATTCTGAGAGGTGCTAGGAAGGGTGTTGTGGGGGTCTCAACAATAACGGATCCATATATGCCTATAGAGGCGAAGTACCAGCTCACGAGGAACTCTCTAGAGCTTCTCCTAAAATATGGTTTCAGGGTATCTATACAGACAAAGTCACCCTTGGTTCTCAGGGATTACTATCTGTTAAAGGCTTTCAGAGAGATCGTTGATATTGGCATGACCATAACAACCATGGATCCCTCACTAGCCAAAGTCATAGAACCCGGTGCTCCACACCCCCTCGCAAGGGCAAGGACTCTTAAGAAGTTCTCTAAAGCGTGGATCTATACATGGATATTCTTAGGACCCATAATACCTGGTCTCAACGATAAGGAGGAGCATATAGAGCCCGTTATAGAGGCTGCAAAGGATAGCGATAGCCTAGTGGTGTTTGACATGTTCAATATATACGATATAACATGGAACTATATGAAGGAAAAGCTCGATAAGAGCGAGGTTATGAAGATCTATAAAACTGTTAAATATGGTAGCGAAGGCTATTGGTCTAGAATAAGAAGGAAAGTTTTTAAGATATGCTCTAAACATGGGGTCACATGCATTGACTTCCAGTGGTATGATCCTTTTAATAAATGGAGTAACTGGATTAACTGGAGGAAAGCATGGTATAAAGATAAGAAGAGAAGATCTATAGAGTTTAACTTTCTAGATAATTGGACAACCGGCTAGGCAAATCGATGAACCAGGGATACATCCCTCCTTTAAGGTTAATGAGAATATATCGAGCAGGTCTCGTCCTTCGGAGCAGGATATTAATAGGGTTCTATATGAGCATATAGATGCCAAATAATGGATCATAATATAAAGCTCCTAGCTCATATGATATCTAGGTGGGATGGTGTATAGGCTCGATTACAGGGAGCTGGGGCTTGTAGTAGGTCTGGAGATACATCAGCAGCTAGATACGAGGTCTAAACTCTTTTGCGATTGCCCCTCGAAGATCGTTGAGGATTTGGGGGAGGCTCCAACTATTTTTAGGAGGCTAAGAGCTAGCAAGAGTGAGCTAGGGGATATAGATCCCGCTGCCCTTTTTGAGTATCAGAGGGGTAGGCTATTTAAGTATATAGCTCCTAGAGAGGCTACCTGCCTAGTTGAGCTGGACGAAGAGCCACCCCATATGATAAATAGGGAGGCAGTTATCATAGCCCTTGCTGTTGCCAAGGCGCTCCATGCAAAGCCTGTCGACGAGATCCACGTTATGAGGAAGATCGTTGTTGACGGATCCAACACAAGCGGATTCCAAAGAACGGCTGTAATAGCTCTTGGAGGCTATATAGATGATGAAGAGGGTTTAATAAGGATACAGAGCGTCACTCTCGAGGAGGACTCTGCTAGAAAGATCGGTGAGGAGGACGGGACTGTAATATACTCACTAGATAGGCTTGGAATACCCCTGATAGAGATATCAACAGGGCCAGATATACACACACCTGAACAGGCTGAAAGGGTTGCATATAAAATAGGGTTGCTGCTCAGGCTAACTGGAAAGGTTAAGAGGGGGCTCGGAACAATCAGACAAGATCTTAACATATCTATAAGGGATGGCGCTAAGATCGAGGTTAAGGGAGTGCAAAGGCTAGAACTTATATCGAGGGTTGTGGAGTATGAGGCCTATAGGCAGTATAGATTGCTCCAGCTAAGGGATGAGATCCGCAGGAGGGGGCTTAAGAGGGAGGAGATATCGTTAGAGGCGCTTGTAGAAGCTACCGAGCTCATGAGTAAGTGCGAGAGTAGGCTTGTAAAATCCGCTATTCAGAGGGGCGCCTCAGCACTAATACTGCCGCTAAGGAGATTCAGAGGTCTCCTAGCATGGGATCTCGGCCCGGGGAGAAGGTTCGGAACGGAATTAGCTGACTATGCAAGGCAGTGGGGGGGTGTTAAGGGTCTCATACATAGTGACGAGCTACCAGGCTACGGGATTAGCGAGGAGTTTCTAGATGAGCTCTACAATCATCTAAAGCTTGACAGAGCTGTGGATGGATTTATATTGATCGTTGATCAGAGAGAAAAGGCCTTAAAAGCATTTGAAGCAGTGATTAGAAGGATCTGGGAGGCCTTTAACGGTGTTCCAAGAGAGACTAGAGCAGCTAACGAGGATGGAACCACATCCTATATGAGGCCTCAGCCCGGCGCTGCGAGAATGTATCCAGAGACCGATATACCGCCTTTATTGGTTACGGACCAGCTCTTAGCAGAGGCAGAGAAATATGTGCCAGAACCCGTTGAAGCTAAGATGAAGAGGTTTATAGAGGGGCATGGTCTCAGCAAAGAGCTAGCAGAACAGGTAATTAGATCTAGGTACCTACCCTTGTACGAAGAACTAGTAAGTAAATACGGGGGATCTATTCAGCCCACATTAATAGCATCGACTCTCGTAAATACCCTTAAATCATTGAAACCCGAGTGTCCAGACATAGACATATTCTCTGAAGAGTTTATTGAGGAAGCAATAAGCCTACTAGCGAAAGGCGCTTTTTCAAAGGAGGTATTGGCGGACGTTATCAGGTACTCATGTATTAAGAATGTGCAACCCTCTAAGGCTATAGAGGAAATGGGGATCAAGAGGATAGGGATGGAAGAGCTCGAGAAGATTATAGAGGAGACGATAACTAGGTATCGGAACGAGATATTAAAAAGGGGTGAGAAAGCATATGGCTATATTATGGGTAGGGTCATGGAGGTCGTGAGAGGGAAAGCAGATGGTAAAATAGTGTCAGAGATCCTTAGAAAAAAGCTGGAGACGATTCTCAAAGAAAGATTCTGAACCACTTCTATTGATACATGACATTGAATAGAGGACAAGCCTCGCCTCTCAGGGCAGGTAGAGGTCATCAAATACACTAATATCTTAGACAGTCTTCAGAGTTGCTTAAAAGCAGATTAAATATCTACTCAGAGGAGGAGACATGAAAACTGCCCAGATCTTCTCAAGGTATCTAGTTCTGATATTAATGATATCTACCCTAGTATTTTTAGATCTTTATGAGGATAACAGCATACTCAGAACGATCAACGCCCAGAGCAATCCTATAGACACCACTACAACTAACACTACCACCACGCCAAAAGAGATAGGGGATAGAGCGTATCCAAATACGACTAATACCGCCATCACGAATACAACAGCAAATATAGCAGCTGTTAACACATCCACAGAGATAGTTACCTCGGTTAGCACAGGAAATATAACTACTAATATCACTACAGTCACTGTAGTATCATATATAACGCTCCCCCCAGTCACGAGACCCCCTAGCAATACAGAGATAGCTAGATGGCTATCTGGCGGTATCATTGCAGGTATCCTCATAGGGCTATCTATGGGCTATGCATTCTTCGCAAAAGGAGTCTCAATTAAAAAGCAACAGACAGGCGGAAAGGGGGTTAAGGCAAGTGAAAAAATGGAGAAGAGAAAGAAATAGCTGTGGCAGTGAACAGCGATCCTCTCCTAGCTGTGAAGAACAACGTTTTCACTGTGAATACCTGGGTGTCTGCGTTCCCCGCCAACGATACTTGATGGTGCTTCCAAATACCTGTTCTATTAGCAGGTTGTACCTCGGTGTGAGTCACCAGCTTCATCTACACCGCATGAGCTCCAATCAAGCCCAATTTCACGGACCTCCCACCATATATCCTCAATGCCAACAATGACACACCTCTACGATGTTCTCCACAATTTATAAGTATTCATTCATAATTAAACTTAGCGCAAGTTCAGCAATTGCCTCTGAAGATGAGCCAATGACTTGACGACAGAGCAAGCCTCGCCCTTCAGGGCGGGGGTTTTTAAGGCTTCTATGCTCTATAATGCATAGGGGTCGGGTCTCGGTGGGCAAATATGCTGATAGAATGTCCGACGGGGGGATCCCGAGGCGTGCCCACTAGAGACCCCGACTCCCTGGAAGCCTTCAAAAAGCAGATAGAGAGGAGGAAGAGGAGTAGGCGGAGGACTAATAGAGTAGCTCTATTCCCGAATAGATATGAGGAAGAGGTGCTCTTCGATATAGGCTTGGCATGTGCTAGGCTATGGAATGAGCCTAACTATGAGAAGAGGCATGCATTCTTCAATAGAGAGCTATCGCCTGAGAAAAGGGATGAGATCAACAAGAGATATTATCATAAGTATAAGGGGGTTCTTGGTGTTAATGCTGGTCAGGTTGTTAATAAGAATGACTAGGCTTGGAACGCTTTCTTCGAGCTACTAGATCTCAGGAAACAGGGTAAACTACCGCCTCACAATAGGAAGTTATCTCCAACAGGCTATTGGAAGGACAGGCTTACCGGTGGGAAAGAGATACACATACTGATCAGAAATGATTAGGTATTGTGTTAAGCCTATCAGCGAGAACGAGGGATACATAGTACTCGAGGACTTCGACCTCAAGATAAAATATGTTGGTGGGATTAGGTGGGAGGGTAAGCAGGGAAGGCTTGAGATCATATACGTTAATGGTAGATGGTTTGCTCACATACCTATAGAGGCTGGTGCGGATCCGCTTAAATCAAATAAGAAGGGCTATGTAAAGCCCATATACGGTGATGAGGGGAAAAAGAAGAGACAAAGGATCATAAATCCTAGGAGTATTAGGCGGAGGGATCCCATAGGTGATAAGGAGGCTTTCATGTATATGGGTCTTAACAACCTATTCGCTGTGGTGATCTCGGATGGTTCAGCTTTGCTTGTCAAAGGCAGAAAGATCAAGTCTGAGTATTATTGGTGGAAGAGGGAGATAGCTACTTATCAATCTATTAGGGATATGCTGAGGAGGCTTGGTATATCGACATGGATATACTTATACTATCATGAGAAGTATCTAGATGCTATGTATAAGAGGGATGAGAGGCTTAGGCATCTATACATAACAGCTATCAGATTCCTAGCAGACGAGCTATATAGAAGAGGTGTTAGGAAGCTATATATAGGCTATCCATATATGCTTTCACAGGATAATGGAATGAGTATAACACTAACATATGGTGGTTCAGGAAGATAGTTCTTTGGATCGTGAATATATTCAGAGAGTACGGCATAGAAGTTGAGATAGTCCCAGAGGATTACACTAGCAAGGAGTGCTCTATATGCAAAGCAAAACACAAGAACGGGAGGATATATAGAGGCTATACGTGTGTAGAAAGACTGGGAAGAAGATCAATGCTGACATAAACGCTGCGCTGAACATAGCGAGAAGGCTGGGACACAGAATAAGGATATCTAGGAAGATAGAGAGCTACTTGGTAACACATAATGGTGTCAAGCCATTAAACCCTCTCCAGGGGGCTAACACCCGAGACCCCAGCATAGAAACCCCGCCCCTTTAGAGCGGGGAGGGTGCCGTATTATATAAAAGGGCAAGTCTCGCCCTTTATGATGTGGAGAGGGTAAAAGGTAATAGGATTATGGGTTATCTTATAGCTCTGTCTATGTGCTATGTTCAACTCAGCATCTATATTTATGTGATCGACATATTATAATGAGCATAGAGTGTAGAGGTATAGCCTGTCGTATGAGGATTGAATCTATTTATAATATGATCTATTTAAAAAAGGTAGTGTAGCTTTTCATTAATATTTTAGTCGATATAATTATCTCTGATATAAATTATTTACCTTTAGCCTTTAGATCGCTTGCTGCTTTCACTATATCTTCATATAGCTGTCTGGCCTCGCCAGGATCTAGAATAGCAACACTTGCAGCTGCGACAACCAGCCCTGCAGCTTCGCCAAGCCTCTTCTTACTTGGTACATATATATACGGCACCTTCTTCTCGTCACATAGGAATGGAAGGTGAAGGACTATCTCGGGCGGCATAACATCCTCCGCTATAACTACTAGCTTCGCTAGGTTCCTTTCAACAGCCTTCGTGGTTTCGTTCGTACCCTTCTTAATCTTCCCTGTTTTGGCAGCTTTGCTCACGAGTTCATATACCTTCTCGGCAACGTCCTGCGGTACTGAAAATCTAACATGGATCTTCTCCACGCTCATCCTCATCCTCTCTCGTCGCAATTAATAATCTCTCTGAAACCTTATATTTTCCTCAGGAGGTAGTTGCAAGAAGAACCATTGATCCTGAAGATAGGGGGATCCGTTATAACTGATAAGGAGGAGCCCCTGACTATCGATATTAATGCCATTGAGGCTATATGCTATGATATAGAGAGAGCCTATAGAGATGGGATTAAGAGGCTCGTGATAGTTCACGGGGGAGGTAGCTATGGACATTATATAGTAAGGAAAATTCTGGAGAGAGATGGGGGTATAGATGAGAAGGGTTTCTCCGAAGTTACATGGTGGATGAGCGAGCTCAATAGAGAGCTTGTGATGAGGCTGAGGGACAGAGGATTACCTGCTGTATCTATGGCTACACATGCCCTCTTCTATGAAGAGTCCCCAGGCTCTTTTAGATACGCAGCCGAGCATATATATCTCATGACAGGCAGGGGTGTAGTCCCGGTTCTCTACGGCGATGCGATCGTTTCAAAGAGAGGGGGATACTCAATACTCTCAGGTGACACCATCTCATGGCTCCTCGCGCTAAGCCTTAATGCTAGGAAGGTGCTCTTTGCCACTAATGTTGATGGCGTGTTCAATAAAGATCCCTCCCAGCCTAATGCAGTGCTCTTAAAAGAGCTCAGAGTTTCGAGGGATATTGTAGATCTTGGGGGGAGCTCTTCTAAGTACGATGTGACAGGCGGTATGAGGAAGAAGATCCTAGAGGGTGTAGAGGCGCTTAAGAAAGGTGTGAAGGCCCTGATCTTTAATGGAAGGAAGAGTGGGTATGTATATAAAGCCCTCGCCGGATATGAGGACATCGGGACGGTGATTCTGTATTGAGTACCCCTTCGAGAAAGCTTGAGCACATAGATATAGTCCTATCTCAGGATGTAGAGGGTCCGGGCACTACCTGGCTTGAATATGTCCATCTAATACACAGGGCAGCCCCGGAGATAGACTTTGAAGATGTGGAGCTAGGTGTGAGTTTCCTGGGTAAGAGGCTCAGAGCCCCCATAGTAATAACGGGGATGACGGGGGGTCATAGCGATGTTGCCCACATAAATAGATCCTTGGCCGAGGCTGTAGAGGAATTTGGTATAGCTATGGGTGTGGGTTCTCAGAGAGCAGCGGTTGAGGATCCTTCGAGAGTTGAGTCTTTTTCAATAGCTAGAAAAGTAGCTCCAAATGCGGTTCTTATAGCGAATCTAGGTGCGCCACAGCTTATTAAAGGCTATAGTTTGAAGGAGGTTCGAAAGGCTATAGAGATGATAGATGCTGACGCAATAGCAATACATCTAAACCCAGCTCAGGAGGTTATACAGCCGGAGGGCGAGCCCTTATACAGAGGTTTATTGAAGAGGCTCGAGAACATAGTCTCGATTCTTGAGAAACCAGTAATAATTAAGGAAACCGGGTGTGGATTATCGCTTGAGACTGTCGAGGATCTTAGGAAGATAGGGATCAAAATTATCGATGTATCCGGCTATGGTGGAACCAACTGGGTGCTTGTCGAGAAATATAGAGCTCAGAGAAAAGGAGAGGAGTTGAAAGCGTTGATAGCAAGCGACCTATCGCTATGGGGAATACCAACCGCAGCATCTATAATAGAAGCTAGATATGCGGCCCCAGAATTTACCATAATAGGTAGCGGGGGGATCAGAACCTCTATAGACGCCGCTAAAGCCCTTGCACTAGGAGCAGATCTAGTAGGAATAGCGAAACCCGCCCTCGAGGCATACTACTCCGGAAGGCTAAGAACATACCTAAAGAGCCTTATACATGGTATAAAAGCCATACTATTTCTCACAGGATCGAGAAACATTACCGAGCTAAGACAGAAACCCCTAGTAATAACCGGCAAGCTCAGAGAATGGATGTTAGAGAGAAAGATCGATAGGGAGGCTTTTGACATGATTAGGAGAAGATCTATGGGCATAGGTATATTATAGAACGATCTAAACCAGCCATAATCCTGCTCACATATTATTATTTGGTTTTGGATATGGGCGAGCTTAGCAGGCTATGAGCCCACACCTACCCGAGGCTAGCGGCGGGGTCTGAGTGGTGATGCCGCACTCGCGAGGGGATCTAGAAAGATGATAAGAAGCCCCAGAGGATGCAGAACTCCCATCTAAAGGACAGAGAGCCGTTAGCTGGGACTACCCTTCGTGTGAGTATTATGAACCCTACCCCACCCTAGAGGGTGGGGCTTGTCTATCTTAAATATCAAGATAATTACCCCTTTAAGAGATATCTAAGGTGGTGACGCTCTATGGTATTTCACATAATTACGATCACTCAGACGCCTCTGGTGAGGTTCAGAATAGGGGTTGAAGATATAGTCAAGAGGTTTGGATCTGTAAAGGAATTCTTGGATCTATCTCTACTTAGAGAGGGTGAGGACTATATACTAAGCCCTGGAGGCGTTACCA
>Ga0326762_1000173_pt1 | contig 35152 bp, 25 predicted proteins | sample NORPS_S_FD_207669 | JGI IMG/M metagenome (GOLD analysis project Ga0326762, IMG submission 207669) | Hot spring sediment microbial communities from Norris Geyser Basin, Yellowstone National Park, WY, United States - NOR.PS_S | ecosystem: Environmental > Aquatic > Thermal springs > Near-boiling...
TTTCTATTCTTCTTACTAATGAATTTTCAAGGGAATCTATGCGTTTGTTAGTGTCATCAATTCTTTTATTTACATCATCAATTCTTCTGTTTATGGTGTGAGTAGCAAGTGCGATAAAGCTCCCGATGACTCCTGCTGTTCCTATTATTATGCTAAAAATTTGCAATCCATCCATAACATTTATTTTAACTCAAAAATTTATTTTTTCATTTTCTCTTAAATTCAAATTTTCATTCAACAAACACATCTTCCGCACTGATCTGTGTGGCTCAAAATCGTTCTTTTCGCAATTTGTTCCCACCATCCCAAAATCCTTTATAATATATTGAGTTTTTGTTAAACTATTTATTGATGGAAAAGATGAAAGATAACACAGACAAAATAAAAGAGATGTTGAATGAGCTTGCTTATAATCTTTGGTGGTCCTGGAATCCCCCAGCAAAAAGACTTTTCCGACTAATAAGCGAAATAGTTTGGAAAGAATCAAAGGAAAATCCCGTAGCCATAATAAAAAACGAGGAATTAGTTGAAAAGGCAATAGAAAACAAAAATTTTGTAGACCTCCTCAACTTCACATATTTGCAGTTCAAAAAATATATGGAAAGAATAACAAAGTACACAGTTGATTTTCAAAAACCCGTTGTGTTCTTCTCAGCTGAATATGGACTGCACCAATCTTTACTAATATACGCCGGAGGTCTCGGTTTTCTCAGCGGAGATATACTCAAAGAAAGCTCCGATATAGGCTTACCTATGATAGGTATAGGCTTTATGTATCCACAAGGGTATGTCAGACAAAAAATAAGAGTAGATGGATGGCAAGAAGATATATTCCTTTCCAACTCAAAAGACACTATGCCAGCTCAAAAACTACTTGATGAAAATGGAAATTGGATAAAAGGGAAAATTGAATATGCAGAAGATGAAGAAATCTACTTTGGAGTCTGGATAGTGAATGTAGGAAAAACAAAACTTTATCTTATTGATACGAATGTTGAAGAAAATTCTCCCTGGAACAGAGATATTTCATCAAGATTATATGTTGCAGATAGAGAATTAAGACTCCGCCAGCAATTTACTCTTGGGTTCGGAGGTATTGCTATACTTAAAAAACTCGGAATTACCCCCGGAGTTATTCACATAAACGAAGATTATCCCGCTTTTGCACCATTAGCCCAAGTAGTAGAAATGCTAAAAGAAGGAGAGAAATTTGAAAATGCAATAGAAAAAGTAAGAGAAATAACATTATTTACCACTCACACACCTCTGAGAGCAGCAGTAAATACATATCCGTTTCATATGATAGAAGAACATCTTACTTTTTTAAAAGATTATGGAGTAAATATGAAATGTATTTTTGATCTTGGAGTAAATCCTCTGAATCCATCGGAGGGCTTTAACACAACTTTGATGTCTATGCGACTTTCAAAATTCACAAATGCTGTGAGCAAAAAACATATGGAAACAACAAAAAAAATTTGGGGACCAATTTTAGATGTTATAGCAGAAAAAGAAAAAAGAAAAATAGAAATAGATTATGTGACAAATGGAGTTCATATACCATCATGGCTATGTGCATTTATAAGGAAATTACTTGACAGATACCTGAGCCCACATTGGGTTGAGATGCAAGACGAGGAAAAAATATGGGAACTTGTAGACGAAATTCCCGATGAGGAACTCTGGCAAGCTCATATGGAAAACAAGGAAATTTTGATAAGCCACATATTAGATAGAGCAAAAGAAAGCTGGCTAAAAGATAAATCAGAACCAACAGTAATAATAGCAGAAGGAGTTTTTCTTGACCCGGATGCCCTCACAATATGCTTTGCAAGAAGAATGACAGGATACAAAAGACCAACTCTTATTTTCCACAATCCGGAAAGGCTCAAAAGAATTCTAACAAACAAAAAAACTCCCGTTCAGTTGATCTTCGCAGGAAAAGCTCACCCCGCAGATATAGAAGGGAAAAAAGCAATTCAAACAATTTTTAATTTCGCAAAAAAACCGGATTTTGAAGGGAAAATAGCTTATGTTGAAGACTATGATGAAGAATTAGCTCATTACCTTGTGAGAGGAGTTGATGTTTGGCTCAACAATCCCATTCCACCACTTGAAGCCAGTGGTACAAGTGGAATGAAAGCAAGCATAAACGGAGTTCTTCACCTCTCTGTATTAGATGGATGGTGGATTGAAGGATATAACGGCAAAAATGGATGGAAGATAGGTGATGAAGAAGATGCAAATTTACCACCGGAAGAAAGAGATAGAAAACACGCGGAACAAATTTATGACATAATAGAAAACGAAATTGTACCACTCTACTATGAAAGGAACGAAAAAGGAGTTCCTGTAAAATGGGTAAAAAAGATGAAAGAAGCAATAAAATCTGTTGCTCCAAAATTTTCAACAAGAAGAATGCTAAAAGAATACATAGAAAAATTTTATTCAAAAATGATAAAGTAAAAAATTCGGAGACAAAACTCTATCTGAAAATATGGTTCGACAGAAAAAACTATTTTTGCTTTTCTGGTGGCATATGCATCAACCTCTTTACAAAAATCCTCAGACATCAGAATATGAGCTCCCTTGGACACTTATTCATTCAATAAAAGATTACTTTGATGTTCCTGATTGGGCTGAAAGATTTGAATTCAAAATGAGTTTCAATATTACTCCGGTTCTTTTGGATCAAATTCAAGAATATTCAGATACAAAAAAAATAAAATGCAAACTTTTAGAAATCATAAAAAAAAGAGAAAACACAAAAGAAGAATATGAGTTCGTAAAGAGGTTAGTAAAAATAATAACACCTTATCCCAAATCCAGATTTTTCTATGCAGAAAAAACCCGTGATCTTGCATTAAATTATCTGATTTCTTGGTGCGGAGAAAATCTCAAAAAATCAGAAATAGTAAAGAACCTTTCCGAAAAAAAAGAGAATTATTCAGATGATGATGTCAATTCTTTTATTTTAGAAATAGAGAAACACATAAAAAGCATAATTCCAAAATATAAAAGGCTCAAAGAAGAAAAAATAATATCGGTCTCAATTTCCCCCTATTACCATCCTATAACCCCTCTACTTTTTGATATTGAAGCGGCAAAAGAGGGAGGAATTGATGAAATTCCAAATATAGATAGATTCTTGTTTTATGAAGATGCAAAAGAGCAAATAAATAGAGCAAAACAGAAATTTGAACAAATTTTTGGAGAGCCTCCTTCAAGTATGTGGCCATCTGAGGGAGCAGTTAGCGAAAAAATGTTAGAAGAAATCTCTGATATAAAATTCATCGCAACAGATGAAAAAATACTTTTCAAATCACAAGAAGAAAAAAGAAAAGATAGAATCTATTGCAGATTCTTATTCAAAGATAAAATTTTTATTGTTTTCAGGGATACGGAATTGAGTGATCTTATCAGTTTCTCTTATCATAGCTGGGACCAAAAATCAGCAGTTCAAGATTTTATTTTACGCCTGAAAAGAATATATGACAATGTTGATTTTTCACCACTTGTAAGTGTTATTTTAGATGGAGAAAACTGCTGGGAATATTATCCAGAAAACGGGAAAATTTTTATGGAAAATCTTCTTTCAGAAATCAAAAAACAAGACTGGATAGAACCTGTAAAAATAGAAGATATTATGGAACTTGATGGAAATCCCATAATTTTCATAGATAAAATAAAAGCAGGTTCATGGATAGACGGGAAATTTTCAAAGTGGATAGGGACAAAAGAAAAAAATTCTTATTGGGAAAAATTAGCCGGGGCAAGGAAAATCAAAGGTATGACAGAAAAAATACTTGTAGCAGAAGGTAGCGATTGGTTCTGGTGGCAAGGAGAAAACCCACGGGAAACAGAATTTCTTGAAGTATTTGACAAACTCTTCAATCTTTATATTTCGTAGAACTTAAAGCGACATTTAAATACAAAAAAATAAGAAGTGTCATATAATTAATTAATAATCAACGAGAAAATACTCCATGAGTAGAAGGAATTTAAGAGGAATTTTCACTATTTACTATTTTCCTATTCTTTTGCTCTTTCCTGAGGTACTCCTTTTATGAGAGAGAGAGCAAATTTTACTGTTTCATCAAGTTCTGGATGGTCTCTTCTTTTCACAATTTCCTCAGGAGAAAGTTCTGCCTGTGCTACTTGAACTTTCGGCTTGAAAACAATATCAGGTTCTATACCTTTTTCTTCTATATTAGTTCCAGCTGGTGTGTAGTAGTGAGCAGTAGTAAGCCTCAAAGCTCCTCCATCAGACAGCGGTATTATAGTCTGAACAGAAGCTTTACCAAAAGTTTTTGTCCCGACTATTAATCCTTTTTTGTTATCTTTTATAGCTCCCGCAACTATTTCAGAGGCAGAAGCAGAACCCTGATTTACAAGTACAATCAAAGAAACACCTTCTGGGAAATCAAACTTATCTTTTCCGGCTTTATAGGTTTGGGAAGACCTCCTACCTTTTGTTGAAACTATAATACCTTCTGAAAGGAAAATATCGCCTATTCTCAAAGCCTCTGACAAAAGCCCTCCGGGATTATTTCTCAAGTCAAAAATTACACCTTTTATCTTCCCTTCATAAAGCCCTGATTTTTTGAACGCATCTTCTAATTCTTTTGAACTTCCCTCCTGAAAACCAGATAATCTGACATAAAGAATGTTTTCATCTATGATTTTGCTTCTTACACTTTTTACTTTTATTATGTCTCTTATGAGTTCTATATCTCGTGGTTCATCCCAGCCATCTCTTTCAACTGTTATAACTACACGAGTCCCTTTTGGACCTCTCAACTTCTTCACAGCTTCGGATAATGTCATATCTCTTGTTGATTCTCCATTTATCTTTATTATTCTATCTCCTGGAAGTATTCCTGCACGCCATGCTGGTGTATCTTCAATAGGAGATATAACCAGAATATAATAATCCTTTTTTGTTATTTCTATTCCAAGACCTCCAAATTGTCCTTTTGTTTCCGTTTCCATCTCTTTAAGCTCATCCGGAGACATATAAGCAGAGAAAGGATCAAGAGAATGCACCATCCATCTTATCGCTCTCATCAGAAGTTCCTCATCTGAAACTTCTTTCACATAATTATCTGAAACCTTTTTCATCACCTCAGTTAAGAGATTTATCTTATCATAAATTGATTCAGGACGATTATTTTGTTTTTCTCCTTGTGCTCCATGCTTTATTACAAAAATGCCTCCTCCAATAAGTCCCGCAAACAAAAGTGCTTTAAATAAATCGTTATTCATAAACTTATCACCTCCCTCTTCATTTAAAGTTTATAATTTTGAAATAAAAAAGCAAAATTCTTGAACTTTAAGAAAATACAACAAAACAAAAAAATTTTGAAAGGATATGCTAAAAACGAAAACATTTTTTACAGTTTTATTGGTATCACTCTCGGTAATTTTTTTATTTGAAAATGCTCTTTCAGAGGAAATCAAATTACAATCTGAATCAAAAGAAAAAATCAAACCTGCTCTCACAGCAGAAATTATAAACGATAAAGGAAAAATTATAGGTAAAGCTGAATTCTTTGCTTTGCCTCATGGAGGTGTTCTTATGAAAATTAATGTTGAAAATCTAAAAGATGGGATGCGAGCATTACACATACACGAAAAGGGAGAATGCAAAACTCCCGATTTTGTGACAGCAGGAGGACATTACAATCCAGAAAATAAAAAACACGGATTCTTCAATCCCGAAGGATACCACAAAGGAGATTTACCAAATATTCAGGTTATGAAAGGTAAAGTAAGTTTAGAGGTACTTTTGCCACACTATACAATTGAAGAGCTAAAGGGCAAATCCATAATGATTCACGAACATCAAGATGACTATATTTCTGACCCGGCGGGACATGCAGGAAAAAGAATAGCCTGCGGAGAAATAAAATAGCTTTTTTATTTGCTTTTCCTCATATATTTTTTCTTTTTTTTATTTTTTGTCTTGTTTTTCTTCTCTGCTGATTTGCTCTTTTTTGTAATTTCCTTTTTTCCTTCTTTTTTGGCACCTGATGATTTTTTAGGTTTAGATTTTGATTTCGATAATTTTTTCTTCTCTTTACCAATTTCAAATGAAACAGATTTTTGTTTTTGGTCTATGGCAGCTTGAGCTGCAACTAAACGAGCAATAGGAACCCTATAAGGAGATGCACTTACATAATTGAAACCTATTGAATGGAAAAATTTTATTGATTCCGGATCTCCTCCGTGCTCTCCGCATACTCCGATTTTTATTTTTGGTTTTTCGCTTCTTGCCTTTGAAACAGCCAACTTTATCATCTCTCCAACACCTGCCACATCTAATGTATTAAATGGATTTGAAGACAAGATGAAAGGAACATAATCTGACATAAACTTTCCGGAGTCATCTCTTGAAATTCCCAAAACAGTTTGAGTCAAGTCATTTGTTCCAAAAGACATAAAATCAACATATCTTGCGATTTCAGCTGATAAAAGACACGCACGAGGGAATTCCATCATAGTTCCAACAGAAAGAGGAATTCTAATTCCACTCTCTTTTTCCAGGTCATCTTTTATTATATCAACCACATTTCTAAAATATCTGATTTCAGCTGGATCTATTACATTAGGGAACATTATTTCAGGTAAAACTTTTTTTCCTTTCTTTATAAGTTCAGCGCATGCCTCTAAAATTGCTTCAGTTTGCATACAGTATATTTCAGGATAAGTTATACCAACCCTTATTCCCCTATGTCCAAGCATGGGATTTACTTCACTCAACTTTTTAACTGTTTCTTTTATTTCATCTTCACTCATACCTGTTTTTTGAGCAGTATCTTTTATCTCTTCATCAGTTTTCGGTAAAAACTCGTGAAGTGGGGGATCTATTAATCTTACTGTCACTGGGAAACCTTCCATTACAGAAAATATTTCTAAAAAATCAGATTTTATGAGTGCCTTTATTTTTCTAAGAGTATCAAAGTAATCCTCTTTTATAGATAATAGATCCTGATACACCTTCAAAAGATTTGGATGATTTTGCGCATTGCTTTCAATAAAGCTTTTCAAATCATCAAAAAATATATCAGATTTTTTTCCTCTCTCAAATCTTGGGTAAAGTCTCATATAATTTAAACCAGATTGAATTTTCTTTATTTCTGGAGTAGAATTGGCACCATCTGCAAGACCATCAATTATGTTTTTCAGCTCATCTAATTTTTCTTTATATTTCCTTGCAGCAATTATCATTTTTCTTACCAAAGGTATTCTTTCCTCTTCAAAGAACATATGTTCGGTTCTGAGAAGTCCTATTCCTTCTGCTCCAAAATTTCTTGCTGTTTTGGCTTCCTCAGGAGTATCTGCATTGGCTCTCACTCCGAGAGTTCTGATTTTATCTGCAATTTTCAAAAGAGCCTGAGCCTCGGGAGGAAAATCAGCTTGCCTTATAGGTATAGTTCCAACAAAAACTCTTCCAGTGTTTCCGTCTATTGTTATTACTTCTCCTTTGCTTACCACTATATCCCCAACAGAAAAGATTTGTTTTTGGTAATCTATAATTATCTCTTCTGCACCAACAACAGCTGGTTTTCCCATAGCTCTTGCCACAACAGCTGCGTGAGATGTTTCCCCTCCTCTTGATGTCAATATACCTTTTGCACTTGCTATACCCTTTATGTCTTCTGGCGATGTTTCATGCCTTACGAGAATTACATCTACACCTTGTTTAGCTAAATCTTCGGCTTCGGCTGAAGAAAAAGCGACTTTTCCCGATACAACTCCGGGAGAAGCAGGTAGCCCTCTTGTTATAGGATTGGTACTTAATTTCTCCTCATCTACAACGGAAAAGAAAAGTTCTTTGAGATGTTGTGGAGTTATTCTTTTTAGAGCTTCTTTTTCGTTCAATTTTCTCTCTCGGAGCATATCATGAACTATTTTTATATGAGCTCTTGCGGTTCTCTTTCCTGTTCTTGTTTGGAGTATCCATACCTTCTTTCTTTCTATTGTGAATTCAACGTCTTGCATATCTTTGTAGTGCCTTTCAAGAATTTCAGCTATTTTTTCCAGTTCTTTGTAAGCAGATGGTAGCATTTCTTTTAGCGTGGGGAAGTTCTTGTTTGCCTCATTTTTTGATTCATCGTTGATAGCATAAGGTGTTCTTATTCCAGCAACAACATCTTCTCCTTGAGCGTTTGGTAAGAAGTTTCCATAAAGATATTTTTCACCAGTGTTTGGATTACGAGTGAAAAGCACACCGGTTCCAGAATCATCTCCCATATTTCCAAAAACCATGGCAACAACATTTGCAGCTGTTCCGAGATCATCTGGTATGTTATGAATTCTTCTGTAAGCTACTGCTCTCTCTGAATTCCACGACCTGAAAACAGCTTCCACCGATAGCATAACTTGTTCAAAGATATCCTCCGGCAGTTCAATTCCCCTTTGTTTTAAGATATCCAAATAACTATCACAAATTTTCTCAAGAACCTCGGCGGGAAGTTCTCTATCTGTCAGCTTTGATTTTTCAAATCCTTCTTTGAGAGAATAATAGGCAGAGACAAAATCTGGATAAATTCCTTCTTTATATAGCTCATATGCTTTTTTCCACTTTTCAAACTCCTCTTCAAAAATGCTTCTTGGAACTCCTAATGCGATTGATGAAAACATCTGAATAAATCTCCTATATGTATCGTATGCGAATCTTTCATCAATTTTTTTGAAATATTCCAGAGCTTTTTTATTCATTCCGACATTTAAAATCGTATCCATCATTCCGGGCATAGATACAACAGCTCCTGACCTCACAGAAAGTAAGAGAGGAAAATCTTTACCTCTTATTTTTGACACAAAATCTGAGAGTTTCAAAAGAGCTTCCTTTATGCTGCCTTCTATTTTCTTCATAAAAGATGAGCCGTATTTAAAATACTCAACGGCTGCTTTTGTAGATATAACAAATCCCGGAGGAACAGGGATGCCGATCTTGGACATCTCACAAAGCTGAGCGCCTTTATTTCCCAATATATGGGCAAATTCTTTTCCACCCTCAGTTTTTCCCATCCCAAAAAACCATATTAATTTTTTTTCAGATTTCATTATTTTTACCTCCCCTCTTATTTCCATGCTTAAAAAATTGAGAAAACAAAATCAAAAATATAAGCGAAAGCTCCTCACTTATATAAAAATAAAAATAAAAAATTAATTATGAAATTTTTTTTGTGAATTCACTTTCTTCATCTCCAGATACTTTTTCTTTTTGCAAGAAGTTCGGCAATCATATCTTCTATTCTTGCTCTAACTTCTTGGGAGATCTGATTCACCAATATATCATCTTCTGCAGCTTCTGGTGGATATTCTGAAACGTCTATTATTTTTCCGAATTTGATATACCATTTTGATGGGAAAGGAATAAAGCCGAAGGGGCCGAGCAATATCATATTAAGAACTATGGGAAAAGTTGGAAGGTTAAAAATTTTCCCTAAGGAGTCAAACTTTGCTATAACAGGGTAAATTTCTTCTGCTCCAACAACTGCAACAGGTAAAATAGGACTTCTTGTTCTTATTGCAAGTTTAACAAAACCACCACGCCCGAATCTCTGAAGTTTATACCTTAAACTGAAATGTTTTACTATTCCTTTGACACCTTCCGGAAAAACAATTACAGCTTCATCTCTCATCAGGAGGATTTCTGCATTTTCCTGACATGCACGAACGCCTCCGACTCTATTCATAAGAGTTCCAGCAAAAGGCAAGTAATACACGAAATTTTCTGCTAAAGGTCTTATATCTCTGTGAGATGGATGAATTTCTCTGACATAATATTTTATCATAGCTCCATCCCACGGCAAAGTTCCTGAATGATTTGCTACAAACAATACTCTTCCTTTGTGGGGTATATTCTCTCCCCCTTCAACTTCAACTCTCCACCATTTCTCGTATAAGAACTTGAAAATTGGTTTTATAAAATCTTCAAATTTCGGGTCATAACCAAACTCATCTACTGCATCAGAATAAAGGAGCATCTGATACGCTCTTATTAACTTACCTATGGAGTTCATGTATAATCCGCTCAAAATAGGTCTTATGCGGTTGAGATGTTTCAAAATTATTCCAGATGCGTCAGAGAAAGATAAATCTTTCTCCTGAGATAGACTTTCTATCTCTCCGACTGCCTCTTGCAATATTTTTGACAATTCTTTTAGAGCATCTTTTAATTTCGGTTTTTCCTTTTTTGACAGGAAAGCTTCCGATATTTCTTTCCTTTCATCAACAGAAATTTCAGTTCCCATAATATAATATAAAATAATCTCCCAAAAAAATTTTTGTTAAACTCAATTCTTTTTAACCTTTGATTTTAGTAAAATGAAAATGGAGAAAGACAATAGAGAAAAGAAAGAAAAAGAAGATGGAGAAAAGGAAATAAGCAATGAGTTAAGAGTAAGCTTAAAACAGCTTGTAATGTACGCTGGGGCTTCTGGAGATTTTAACGAGATTCATTATAATTTTGATGCAGCAAAAAAAGCCGGATTTTCTCGTCCAATAGTTCACGGTATGTTAAGCTTTGCTTTATGCATAAAACACCTTATGGAGAAAAAAAATATCACACCTGACAAAATAAAAAAAATAAGAGCAAAGTTTTTAGCTCCTGTTGAGCTTGAAGAAAAAATAGATTTCGCAATTGAGGAAAATGATGAAAAAAATTTCAAAGTTTTCCTAATAAAAGAAAGCAAAGAAAAAGCAGTTGAATGTGAAGTAGAAATAAAATGAGCACAGCAAAAAAGAAGAAAGAAAGTCAGGAAGAAGACAAAAAAGAAAGAAAAAACAAAGCAAAAAAGGCTTTAATCTTTGACTGCGATCCTGGAATAGATGATGCGATAGCTCTCATTTTGTTCTCAAGACTTCTGAAAGAAAAAAATGAGAAAAGAGAAAAAGAAGAAGAAAAAAATTTACAAGAAGTATATATAGTAGCAACATGGGGGAATGTTGAACTGAAGCATACTTTGAGAAATTCTCTTTTCCTCCGAGATTTTCTTGGAATTGAGGCAAAAGTTGTAAAAGGTAGAGAAACTTCAATTACAGGTGAAGTAATTTACGCAAAAAAAGTTCATGGAGAAGATGGTTTGAGAGGTGCTTCTTTAAAATATAAACCTGAAAGATGGAAAGAAGATTTGAATTTAGATGAACTAAAACAAGAACTTCAAAATTATGAGGAAATCAGAATAATAGCAACAGGTCCTCTTTCTTCTGTTGCTGAAATAATTCAAGATAAAAATTTGAGAGAGAAAATAAAAAAGATTGTATGGATGGGCGGAGCTTTCTTTCACGATGGGAACATAACACCTTATGCTGAGTTCAATTCATATTGCGATCCAGTGGCTGTAAATTTTTTATTTGATTTTGCAAAGGAAAAAAAATGTGTAGTGGTAGTTCCACTTGATGCTACATCAAAAACCCTGATGAAAACAGAAGATCTGATAAAATTATCTCAAAACCCCAAAATATCAGAATTTTTAAAAAGCATAACAGAAGGTATAAAAACGATAGAACTTCACGATCCTCTCGCGGTCTTCTCCTTTTTTTATGAAGACAGCATAAAAACTTTTATTTCATACTCTCATGTGGATACAAGATCTTTCAGAGGAAAGATAAACTCAATAATAACTCCAAACGGGTTTTTAAAAGTAGCGTATGATTTTGATAAAGAAAAATTCGTAGAAACTCTAAAACGCTCTTTTTAAACAAAATTTAAAGTTATGGGATCACCTAAAAGATTTGGATATGAGTGGTCAAAATACGGCGGAATTATCCCTGAATATGAGATACAATTTTTAAGATGGGTTTATCCTCTCAAAAAAGAAGATTTCAGAGGGAAAGAAGTTTTAGATGCAGGTTGTGGAACGGGGAGGAATTCATACTGGCCTTTGGTTTATGGAGCAAAAAGAGTCGTTGCATTTGATTATGATGAAAGAATAGTTGAGGTAGCAAGAAGAAATCTCAGTCAATTCAAAAATGCAGAAGTTCTTTTGAAATCTATTTACGAGATAGATTTTGAAAACGAATTTGATATTGTCTTTTCAATAAGGAGTTATACATCATCTTGAAAATCCCAATTTAGCAATAAAAAATCTTGTAAGAGCAGCTAAAAAAGGAGGAATTGTTCTAATATGGGTATACGCATATGAAGGTAATGAGTGGATAGTAAAATACATCAACCCAATTCGCAAATATGTAACATCAAAAATACCCCCAAGGATACTGGATCTTTTAGCTTACTTTTTTTCTGTTCCGCTTTTTTTATTTTTGAAAACATATCCGAACTTGAAACATCCATATCTGAAAATGATATCAAATTTTAGGTTCTGGCATGTTCACTCAATAGTATTTGATCAGCTTTTACCAGAAATTGCAAACTACTGGAAAAAAGAAGAAGTTTTAAGTTTGTTAGAAGGGAAAGGACTAAAAGATATAAAGATTTTCCATACAAATAATAACTCGTGGACTGCCCTCGGAATCAAAGAATGAAAATATAAAAAAATTATTTTTTTATTATTCAAATAGACTTTTTTACTTCAAACAGAGCAAATGAAAACAGGAAATTTATTACGCTGAACCCAAAAGAAATTTTTATCCAATCAGATGAGCCTAAACTTGACGAAACAACAGGTGGTATAAACAAAGGTAAAAGAAGAATATAAATTGGAATTTTTATATTTTCACCAACAATAAAAGATGAAAATAGAACAGAAAGAGAACATATCCCTATACCTGAAATGAATAAACCAAAAATTAATCTCGCAGAGAAATTCAGATTAGCAAAAAAAACGAAAAGGAAAAGCAAAATCAAAGATAAAATCAAAAACAAAAAATACATGGTCAGAAACTTTGAAATAAAAATTACTCCATTATCTACTGGTGAGTTAATCAAACCATCAATAGCTCCCTCTTCTGTTTCAATTCTCATAATTTCAATTGCAGGAAAAAATGATGAGAAAATCAAAACTACCCACATAATAGTTATGCTATTTTGGTTCCCCGGTATAGCAAACGATAGAAAAACAGAGCATATAAATCCGAAAACAATTGGTACAAAAAAAGAAATTTTCTCTCTAAAAAGAAACAGAATATCTTTTTTGAAAAGCAAAAAAGTCAGGTAAATCTTCTCTTTAAGCATAGTTTATGAAAATCAAGAGAAATATTGTTCTGCTATGAATTTTGCTGTTCTTGAAGAAAAAGCCATAATAGTAAGTTGTGGATTGACCCCAAGCGGAACCGGGAAAATAGAACCATCAGAGATAAATAAATTTTCAACCGAATGGTGTTTGCAATTTTCATCTACGACAGAAAAAAACTCAGATTTTCCCATCCTACAAGTTCCGAGAGGATGAAAAGCCATAGGTTCAAGATAAGATGGCTTTACTCTCATATCTTTGAGTTTTTCTATTTCATCTGGGGTTATTTCATCTGCTCCAAAGATATGAGGAAATATTTTTTTTGCTCCGGCTTCTGCGAAAATCTTGGCAGCATAGTATATTGCTAACTTGAAGTTTTCAGCATCTTTTTTAGATAGATTATAAATCATTATAGGCTCATCATAAAAGGGTAAAGATAAAACTTTGCCAAAAGTAGAGTCAGAGACCATAACTCCTGTACTCATAACATAAGCATATTTTTCTATCAAGTCTTTGAATTTTTTGCCGAAAAAGGGCAGAGTCATAGCTCCAACGAGAGGAGGAACAGCTACTCCTTCTATCATTATTCCATACTTTTTAAACTCATCTACAAAATAGCCTTGTGGAACTCCGAGCCACTGATTTATTTTGAAATCAAACAAAGCAGAGACTCTTATTCCCGGATGAATTGTAAGATACTTCCCACAAGCAGGAGAATTTATTCCGCTTTTTTTGAGTATGTGAGGTGTATAAATTGCTCCGGCAGAAAGAACAACCGCTCTTGCAAAAACTCTGAATTTAAACTTCAAAAACCCCCCCTCTTCTTTGGGAACTTTTGCTTCTCCCTCAACTCCGACTGCTCTACCATTATGTATTATTACTTTTGAAACTTTTGACCTCACTATTACTTTTGCCCCTTGCCGTATAGCCTTCGGTATATAAGATATATGCATGGCAAGTTTTGCATTTTCTGGACATATATATTGACACTGACCACATCCCTTACATCCTCTCATATTTCTTGTGAGGGGACCTGATGAAAAACCAAGCCTTTTTGCTGCGTCTAAAAAAACGCGACCATGAACTCCTAAAATTTCCTCTGATACGGGAGAAACATTTAAAAACCTCTCTACCTCTTCGTAAAATGGTTCTATATCGTCATAACTTATATTTATGCCGAAGTTTTTGAATTTTTCAAAGGTTTCTGGATTTGCTCTCAGAGCAGTTCCAGAATTTATCAGACTTGATCCACCAACTCCTATACCTAATGGAATTGGAACAGGAGGTCTTCCGGGTAGAGTTGAGAAGGCAACAGTTAAACCTCCGTTTCTGTAAACTTTCTGGAAAGCATGCAAAGGTCTTTCATTTCTTGATTTCGGTAAATCCTCAGCTTTGACATAATCACCTTCCTCTAAAACAACGACTTTTATGCCATACGATGAAAGTTTTTCCGCAACTACTGCACCTCCCGGACCTGAACCCACCACAACAACATCTGTATCTATTTCAAATTCTTGAGTTGGTATAAGTACACCTTCTTTTGCTTGAAACATCTATTTGAATTTATTATGAAGGAGAAAAAATATCAGATTTCCAATCTATTCCACCTTTTGATTTTAGAACTCCTGTTGGGCGGATGTCAAAATTAAGATCGGATTCTTGTGAAAATAATATTTTTTTCAGTCCGCCAAGGAATGCAATCATTGATCCGTTATCTGTGCAGTATTTTGGTGAAGGGAAGACAAAGTTTATTTCGGGGAAGTCTTTTACTCTGCGGCGAAAATATGAATTTCTTGCAACACCTCCTGAAACGGCTACTGTGTTAATTTCAATTTCCAGCTTTTTTAAAGACTTTATAGTTTTATCTATCACCTCGTCTATTACTTTCTTTTGGAAAGAGGAAAAAAACTCGGGGAGTGGAAAGGGACCAAACCAGTTTATCGGAGTTCTTACACAAAAAGTCTTTATTCCAGAAAAACTGAGATCTTCAACCTGGATTTCAGGGAAAGAAAATAAGCTATTTGCTCCTGCTGATATGTAATCTATAATCGGTCCTCCGGGATATCCAAATCTGAAAAACTTTGCAACTTTATCAAAGACTTCTCCTACTGAATCATCACGAGTTTTGAGTAAAAGTTTATATGAGCCTATATCTTCAACAAGGTAAAGAGATGAATGTCCTCCTGAAACTATTAAAGATGCGAAGGGAAATTTCAAATCATTTTCTATCAGTGGGGAAATTATGTGAGCTTCAACATGATTTACAGCAACGATGCTTTTTGAGAGCGATTGTGCGAGTCCTTTTGCGAAACTTGTACCAACAATAAGAGAGCCTGGAAGTCCCGGTTCGCTTGCAACTGATATAATATCAACTTCTGATATATCTATTTTTGCTTTTCTTAAAGCTTCTTTAAGAACGAGCGTTATGTTTTCAAGGTGAGCCCGTGAAGCGAGCTCCGGGACAACTCCTCCGTAAATTGAATGGAAATCTTGACTCAAAGTAATAAGAGCAAGTTCCTCAACTTCGGGCAACCGGCTATTTTTCCTTTTCTTTTGAGTAAACCTTAATATTCCAACCGATGTTTCATCGCAAGTAGTCTCTATTCCAACTACTATCATCGCTAAAAAACCTATTAAAATCTAAAAAATTTTACTATCTTATCAGGAAATTTCATAATTGGAGTTGAATTTTGTCAAGTTTCATTTTTCGTGATTTTGCTAATTTTTCAAACTAAATTTTTTAACAATAGAACCTAAAATTAAAGATATGGGGAAGGAAGGTCAGTTTAATAGAGAGGAAAAGCTGGAGAGGATGATGAGTGTTTGGGAATGGTCTGCAATAGTCCTTGGAACGTATGGGTTTTTAATTTTCATCGCAGGAAATTTGTTCTCAGCTGGAAAAAGCTTACCGGAAAAACCTTCTTTGTGGTGGGGAGGTTTTATGATGGTATTTTCAATACTAATGTTCTTTCTTGGTAGAAGGGAGAAAACAAGAACAAAAAAAATTGATATCAATAACAGCTCAAAATTTGCGTTAGCTATTGCTACATTATTGAACATCTTTTATACGATAATTTCTCCAAGCATATCATATTCGCAAAGACAGAGGGTTGAAGAATGGGAATTTTTCCATCCTGATCCATCACTTGAAGGTACAGGTGGGCTATTCAGAACTGTTTCTCCAAGGACATTAGATACACTGAATTTCTCCATAGGAACTTACTTTGGATACTTCAACACGCCAGACAGCAAAGTTATAGTGATATCAAGAGATCATTTTGCTCTCAAGGAAAAAAGAGAGTTGGTGCGCTTTGAAAAATCTAATTCTTATGGGTTCTACAACTATATAAATGTATCTGCTGGTTTACCTAAAATAATTTTTGGTGGTATAATATCATCTGATATATCTATCTCTGTGAGAAATTCATCTGCATTCTTGGAATTTCAACCTACCGGAAAGGATGCGATTAAAGATAATGCGCAGGTTCAGGGAGATTTTATTATAACACCAAAAATATCATATCTTTTTGAAAAAAGAAATCTTTCTTTCTCATTATGGCCAAAAGTAGCTTTTCTTTCTCAATATAGAAGATCAGAAATTGGTGCAGTATCGTGGGGAATAGGTTTTTCAGCATTATATGATTTTGATGAAGATATCAAATCAGAAACTTTATCACTTATCAACCCAAAACTAATCTTATCTTCATCATATAACATTGATAATTCAAGGATTCTGACTCAAAATAGCCCAAATTTGCCACCTTATGTTGAAACACAGCTTATGATAGAACCATATAACCATATTGATATTTCGGTAGGAGTAGATGTGGGAAATTCAAAAAGAGGAATTGGAAAGTTCATCTCAGGTTTTGTTGAATATTCTATCGTGCACTACATTCCGGTCCCAGAATTAGCGGGGTTCTTTGATATGCCAATGTATATATCAGTAGGAATAAGAGGGAAACCTATCCCTCTCATTACACAAATAATAAAAGGGATACCAGAGGAAATAAAAGAGTTGTCCTTTTCCATAGTGGGAGATTTCAATATATCAAGAGCATATATTGTCCCACCTTTAACTAAAATAGAGCCAGAAGTTGAAATCAGAAACTCACCTTTCTGGAAGTTGTTTTTTGGAGTGAACTTAATATGGGCTCCGTGGGAAAGGAGATTTCTCGTGGGAGAAGGTGGAAGAATAAGAGGTAGAGTGATAGATGATGCAACAGGAGGGGTCATTCAAGATGCAATAGTTTCCTTCCCGGATTTTCAATTTACCCCCCAGGCAACAGATGAGTACGGCGAGTTCCTTTCTTACGAGATGCCACCAGGAGAATGGACACTTATTGTGAGGAAGGAAGGATATGAGGTTTTTGCGACAAAGGTAGAGGTACCAAAAGGTGAAACAAAAAATGTGGAAATAAGGTTAAGAAAAGTAGTTCAACGTGCAGTAATTTACGGACGAGTGTTATCATCTGATGGCAAATCAATAAATGCTGCAAGGATAGAATCCGAAGGAACAAATATTCCCCCTTCATTTTCCGCATACGATGGTAAGTTTGAAATGGTTCTGACGCCAGGAAAGCATAAAATAAAAGTTTCGGCACCAAATTATAACCCAGCCGAATTTCAAGTAGTCCTCTCCCCAGGAGAGAAAAAGAAGGTAGATTTCATTCTTGAACCCATCCAGGAAGTTATAGAAACAGTAGAACCCGGAGAAGTAAAGGTCAAGGAGGTAGGGAAAAAAATAATCATGGAGAAGGGGACAAACAGAATTCTTCTCCCAGAAAAATTATTATTTGAACATGAAAAAGCTACCGTACTTTCAGTGTCTTTGGGAATACTTAAAGAGCTTGCAGATTTCATTAATGAGGAACTCAAAGGGAAAAAAATAAGAATAGAGGTTCATACTGATCCGGTGAGGGATCCGGAATTTGACAGAAATTTAACTCAAAAGAGGGCGGAGTTTATAGCAGATGTCTTAGCACGGTTTGGTGTTCCAAGAGAAAATCTTATACCTGTTGGCAAAGGCTCAGATTTTCCAATAGCCTCAAATGAAACCCCAGAAGGTAGATCAATAAACAGAAGAGTTGATTTCTTCGTCGTTGAACAATAAAAATCAAGAAAATTTTGAAAAGGGAAAAAGAAAGAATAAATAAGTGTATTATTTGTTGGTAGATTATGATAAAGTTTGGAACAGATGGGTGGAGAGCAAAAATAGCGGAGGAATTTACCTTTGATAATGTTCAGAAGGTTTCTCTTGCAGTTGCAAAATATATAAAACAAAATTTTAAAGACCCATCTGTTGTCGTCGGATATGATACTCGCTTTTTATCAGCTGATTTCGCAAAATCAGCATCCATAGTTTTCCAAAAGGAGGGATTGAAAGTATTTCTATCAGACAAACCGTGTCCAACCCCTGCTGTTTCATTTTTTATAAGTGTAGAAAAACTCTCAGCAGGCGTTGCCATTACCGCATCACATAACCCGTATTATTTTAACGGATACAAAGTAAGAGAGTGGTTTGGAGGACCTGCTTCCCCTGAAACAACATCAAAAATAGAAAAAATAATTCAAGAAATTGATTTGGAAAAAGAAAAAGTAAAATTTCCAAAAGATTCAAAGGAAGAAATCAAAACGGAAGACATTATATCACCATACCTTGAAGCAGTCAGGGCAGATTCGGAGATAGATAAGTTTATAAAGAAAATCCGCAAAGTAGTTTTTGATGTTATGCATGGGGCATGTTCTGGATTACCTACAAGAATATTCGGTAAAAAGGCGATTGAAGTTAGATCAGAGATGAATCCACTTTTCCCCCCATATGGTAAACCGGAACCTACTCCTCATACTCTTGGACCTCTTCAAGAAACCTGCAAGAGGGTGAAATCAGATGGATTTGCGTTTGATGGTGATGGAGACAGAATATATGCCTGCACGAAAACGGGGCAAATCATAGATGCACACAGAATATTTGCTATTCTAATAGAGCATCTGGCAAAACATAAAAAGCAAAAAGGTAAAGTATATAAAACAGTGACAGCATCAGATCTTATAGATAAAGTAGCTCAATACTGGGGATATGAGGTAGTGACAACTCCTGTTGGTTTCAAGCATCTTATAAAGGGTATGCTTGAAGATAACGCAATAATAGCAGGAGAAGAATCGGGCGGAATAGGAGTAAGTTCACATCTGAAAGAAAGAGATAGCCTATTTTGTGCATGTTTATTTTTGGTTCATTCAATAATAGAAGGAAAATCTTTTGGGGATCTTGTAAAAAATATAGAAAAAAGGTTTGGGAAACATAAATATATCAGAGAAGATTTTCATGTAGACGATGAGTTAAAAGAAAAAGCAATTGAAAAAGCAAAGAGTATAGATAAAATTTGGAAATTTAGAGTTGAAAAAATTGAAACAATAGATGGAGTAAAAATGAGATTCAAAGGGGGAGGATTTTTACTTGTAAGACCATCTGGAACTGAGCCTGTGATGAGAATGTATGCAGAAACAGAATCAGAGGAAGACTCAAAGAAAATAATAGAAGAGTTCTGCAAACATGTTGGAATTCAACAATAATAATAAAAAAGAAAAAATATATGTCGTTTCTGATATTCACCTCAAACAGCAAGATCAAAGAGAGAAAAAACTTATAGAATTTATTCAAGCAAAAAAGGGCAAAATAATTCTCCTTGGAGATATATTTGATATTTGGATAGGGCAGAATAAATTCTATCAGAAAATTTTTCGGGAACTTATAGACACTCTATCAAAAAACAAAGAAAGAATATTTTACATTGAGGGGAATCATGATTTCAATCTTGTCTGGCTCGATGAGATAGGAATATCAAGAGGCATAGAACTTCAAATTAAGATCAACGGTAAAACTTTCTTTTTCTCTCATGGTGATACGCTCTCCGGTGAGCTCTTCCATAATATATATAGAAAGATTGTTATGAAAACAGAGCCAGTATTCCAAAAAATTACAAATAGCTACTTTGATAAAGCGGTAAATAAAATAGGTGAAGTTTTAGCGAATTTATCTCATCAAAAAAATATGTCCCCGAAAGCGAAAGGAAAAAGAGCTAAAATTTTCAAAAACATGATAAAAAATGCGGAGGAAATTGCAAAAGAAAGATCTATAGATTTTGTAATTTTAGGGCACTGTCATATTCCATCAATAGTAAAAACGAAAGATGGCAAAATAATAGCTAACTCGGGTTTTTGGGGAAAAGATGTAGGGACATATATAAAAATAGAAGATGGTGAAATAAAACTCAGGTCATTCAAAATTTCTTAAATTTCTCAATATATGTTCAACATATTCTGGCGAAAGGAGAAAATATTGTTCGAGAAAGAAACAAAATACAACAAAATAAAGGTCGTAGGTGACGGCGAAAAGATAAAACTCATTTTAGATGACTCATATAACACACATTCATTAATTTTGAAGGGTAAAGTTTTATCATATTCTTATTGGGATATATGTGCATTCGTACCCTTACTTTTTGGAGACAAAGATGATTCTTTTGTTGTGCTGGGAGGTGGTGGAGGAACAATATCAAGAATAATAAAAAGCATGAACAAAAATTGCAGAGTTTTCAATGTTGATATAGATATTGAAGTTTTCAAAGTAGGAATTGAGTTTTTCAACATGCCAAATGAAAATCTTGTAGTATCTGATTTTAGAGATTTTATAAACTACTCAAAGAAATCTTTTTCACATATAATAATTGATGTTTTCAGAAATGCTGCTACACCTTTTGACATTTTCAGAAAAGAGTTTTGGGAAAAAATTTCGGAAAAAACTCAGAAAACAGCTCTGATAAATTTAGTTTCAAATTTCCATGCGCTCACAGTAAAGGAAGTAATGCAGAAATACTTTATAATTTCAGGAATAGTAAAAAGCAGAGAATCATCAAATTACATAGTTTTTGGTTCAAAAGAAATCATATCAGAAAAAGATTTTGAAATAAAAAAAGAAGAAATTTTGAGCTCTGAAAACTTGACCTCAGAAGAAAAAAAATACGCAAAAGACCTTTTAGAATATATAATAGATAAGATTTTCTTCAAGGAATGAAGATAAAAAAATTCCAAAAAATAAAAAAAATTTCTAAAACAAAAAATTCATAAAAACTTGAAAAAATAGAAACAAAAATCAAGGTGAAAAATTTATAGATAATATGGTTGATGAAAAGTTGCAATATAATCAAGGAATAAGGGCTTATCAAAAATATCAAAATCAAAAAGAAGGATTTGAAACATATGGTTTTCTGGCAAGTTTACCTGATGTTCAAGAAAAAGAAATCTCAAACAAAAAAGAAGAGGAACCAGCAAAAGGAAGTGATTTGAAAGTAAAGATAGAGGTAAATAATCTGAGTTTCTACTACGGGAAAGAAAAAGTTCTCAAAAACATAAGTTTGAATATATATGCAAACAAAATAACAGCCATAATGGGACCATCAGGATGTGGTAAAACTACTTTTGTGAGATGCTTAAACAGAATGCATGACCTTTATGCGAACACAAAATATGAAGGAGAAATAATAATTTATCCAGGCAAAACAAATATTCTCGCAAAAAATATAGATGTAGTAAAAGTCAGAATGAGGTTTGGAATGGTTTTTCAAAAACCTAATCCTTTTCCAAAATCAATCTATGAAAATGTTGCTTATGGATTGAGAATAAAAGGAGTAAAAAGTAAAAGTGAGTTAGATGCGAGAGTGGAAAAAGCATTAAAAATGGCAGCTTTATGGGATGAGGTAAAAGATAGATTATACGAGAACGCTTATGTTTTATCCGGGGGGCAGCAGCAAAGATTATGCATCGCAAGAGCAATAGCACCTGAGCCAGATGTTCTCTTACTTGATGAACCTACTTCCGCTCTTGATCCTGTATCAACAGCTAAAATAGAAGAACTTCTCACGGAGTTGAAAAATGTTATAACTATAATAATAGTAACTCACAGTCCTCAGCAGGCAGCAAGAGTTTCTGATTTTACGGCTTTTTTTTATTACGGTGAGTTAATAGAATATGATAGAACTCAAAAGATATTCGTAAATCCATCAAGCAAAATTACAGAAAAATATATATCTGGTACATTCGGGTAAGAAAGAAGACTAATTTGAAATAAAATATTTGAAATTTGAAATAAGAACCGAGCTAATTTTACGGAGAAAGAAAAACAAAAATTTCCTTTTCTTTTTCCTCAACTCTACTTACGAATCCGTATCCATTAACTATTATTTTTTTCGCTCTTCTTTTTTCCTCCGGCAGAGAGGTTAAAAATTCATTCAAAGTCATGCGTTGAACTTGAACTGATTCTCTAACATTTTTATCTCCGCCATCAGTGGAATTCAAATCCTGAGAAGAAGAATAAGAGTTCTCTGATATGCTACCATTATATTCAACCTGCTTTGTTTTTGACTCACGGGGTATATCTGATTTATTATAGAAAGCGTAAGTTTCTGATGGAGGAGGAATCATTTTATGTGCAAAGTAGTTTTTTAGTACAGAAGAAAAAACAGGAGCAGCTACCTGTCCTCCGTAGTAAATTCCCTGAGGTTCATCAAATCCTACATATAAAATAATTTCTGGATTCTCAAAAGGGGCGAATCCAATAAAGCTCGAAATATATTTTGTCGTATAAACTCCATTTTCTATTTTCTTTGAAGTCCCAGTTTTTCCTGCTGAAAGATATAGAGGAATTTCTGCCTGTTTTCCTGTTCCAAAAACTACTACTGCTCTCAAATATTCTTTCATAAGCTCAACCGTTTTCTGAGAAAAAATTCTTGACCTGATTTCTGGTTTGGGCTCATAAATCTTTTCTCCAAAAGGGTTAAAAATACTGCTCACAAGATAAGGTTTCACAAGATATCCATCGTTTACAAAAACAGAAAAAGCAGTAGCAAGTTGAATAGGAGTAGTTCCTATAAAATGCCCGAACCCCAAAGAAGCCAAATCAAGATCATACCATTTTTTCCAATGATGCAAAATACCTTTTTCTTCTCCCGGCAGCCCAAATTGAGTCTTTGAACCAAAACCGAGTTTTGTAAGATACTCCCAAAAGACCTTTTTCCCTATAAGTAAAGCAATTTGAGCCGCACATATGTTAGATGAATATGCTAATATTTCTTTCAAGGAAGCATAACCTATTTTTTTGGTATCATTTATAACCTTGTTTTGAAATTTCCATTCACCATTGTGGCAATAAAAAACATCATCTTTTGAAACAGCTCCGGTTTCAAGAGCTACTGCAACAGTAAAAACTTTAAATGTGGAACCTGGTTCAAGAACAAGCTGGTGAAAACGAGAAAATATACGAGTGTCAATAACTTTAATGCTGTTTGGATCAAAAGATGGTAAAGATACCAGAGCTAAAATTTCACCTGTTTTGGGTTTTATTGCAACTCCGAAAGCGCCCTTTGCTTTAAGATTTTCCATAGTTTCCTTTATTTCTTTGTACAAAATCGTTTGAAGGTCAATATCTATTGTTGTTCTTATTGAATTTCCACGCTGAGGCTCTTGAGGGGGAAATCTCATAATTATTCTGCCAAGAGCATCTCGGATAACTGGAACTTTAGCTTCTCCTCCTTTGAGGTAATCATCGTATGCAAGTTCTATTCCTGCAAGTCCTTCCGAATCAATATTGACAAAACCTGTAATGTGAGCGGTAATTTCTCCATAAGGATAAAATCTTTTCCACTCCTTTATGAATCCTATGTCATTTTCTTTTAATCCGAACTTTGATATAAGATTTAAAACTTTTGAGTATTCCTGCTGAGATAGTTGTCTTTTTAGCCACTGAAAATAAAGCTTCTTTTCTAATTTATTTTTTACTTCATAAGGTGGAACATTTATTTCTTTTGCTATTGCATAAACAGCTTTTACTTTATTCTCATCTTTTGAAACAGAGAGAGGGTTTATCCAGAGCGAATATGAAGGAATATCTTCAGCTATTACTTTATCTTGAGCCAGTATGTTGCCTCTTTTTCCTTTTAAAACCATTACAGATTTTCTTTGAATTTCAGCTCTTTTTTTTAGGTCATCAGAGAAAAGAGAAAGTTGAACAGCTCTGGCTATATATATAACAAAGAGAACGAAAAAAATGAGAATAGAAAAGTTCACTCTCTTATTGAATGAATCTTTCTTTTTTCTATTGCTCCTTTTGTAATAAGATGACTCCATATTTGTCAGACTATTATTACCAACAAAGATAATTTTAAAAAGTTCAGTGTGTTCAATCTTTCCTGATTTTTTCTTGTGGGAATCTTAAAATATTAGAACTGAAAGAAAAATAAATTGGGAAAAATTATGTCCTCTGATGTAAAAGTTGCCTTGGGATTTCTTATTTTTCTTGTCTTGCTTGCTTTATCTTACCCGTTCTTGCCTTATACTTATTACGAGCAAGATCAAAACGAGGTTCTTGTGCTTTTCTCAAAAAATCACATACTAGGAACAGATGATCTTGGGCGTGATATGCTTGCGAGAGTATCATATGGAATAGGAGTTTCTTTAAGGGTAGCTTTTCTGGCATCTGTGATAGCAACAATATTAGGAGCAATATTGGGCATAATTTCTGGTTGGTTTGGAAAATCTGTGGACATAATTATAATGCGTTTTATAGATTTTTTCCTTGCAATTCCAGATATAATACTCATAGTTCTTATTTCTTTCGTAGTTGGGAGAGGAGAGATAGCAATCGCAGTTGCTATTGCCTTGGGGTCATGGCCATCGGTTGCAAGGGTTGTGAGAGGAGAGGTTGTAAAAATAAAAAATGCAGAATTTGTTGAATCTGCAATTGTTTTAGGAAATTCAACTTTTGGTATAATAAAAAAACATATAATCCCTAACATTATACCTGTTGTTTTCACTATGCTTATTCTCCGGGTTCCAGTTGCAATACTCACAGAATCTGGATTATCTTTTATAGGTTTAGGGCTTCAACCTCCCGCATCATCTTTGGGAGTTTTAGCAGAAGAAGGTTTCAGGGCAATTTCAATATATCCACGTCTCATTATAATTCCAGCCTTCTTTATTTCAATTTTGGTATGGAGCACAAATACAGTTTTCGGATTTATAGCAAGCAAACTGGGAAGGATATAAATAATTAACATCATCTATTTATTCAAGGTCTTCCCATAGAAAAGTAAAGGAACCCAAGTTCTCTTACTTTTTTGGGTTCAAAAATATTCCTTCCATCAACTATTATTGGTGTTATCATAAGCTTTTTTATTTCTTGAAGATTTACATTCTTGAATTCATCCCATTCCGTAATTATTGCTATTGCGTGAGCACCTTTCGCAGCAGCATACGCTGAGCTTGCATAAAAGACTTGGTCGGAGGGTGGTATAACTTTCTTTGCATTTTCCATAGCTTTGGGGTCATAAAGTTGTAGTAAAGCTCCCTCATTCAAAAGTCTTGGAATTATTTTTAGAGCAGGGGCTTCGCGGATATCGTCTGTATTTGGTTTAAAAGATAGTCCCCAAACTGCTATTTTTTTCCCTTTTATAACCCAAAGAGCATCTTTTATTTTCTTTATAAAAACATCAATCCTTGCCTCGTTTACTTTGTAAGCCTCTTCTAAAATTGAAAAGCTAATTTGATTATCTTTTGCCATTTTTATGAATGCTTTTATATCTTTGGGAAAGCAACTCCCTCCCCATCCTACGCCCGCTTTCAGGAAAGCTCTGCCAATTCTTTTGTCAAGTCCCATTCCTTCTGCAACTGCTTCAACATCTACACCAACTTTTTCACAAAAATCTGCAATCATGTTTATGTAAGATATTTTGAGAGCTAAAAAAGAATTTGATGCATGTTTTATAACCTCCGCAGTTTTTACATCTGTCATTACCTTGGGACACTTGAACTCTTCATCATTATATATATCAAGCATAACTTCTTTGGCTCTTTCAGACTCTGTCCCTATTACAACTCTATCAGGGTAAAAAAAATCATGAATTGCAGAGCCTTCTCGCAGAAACTCTGGATTAGACACTATATCAAATTTTGCTTGGGGATTGTAGAGACTAATCGTTCTTTTTATCCAATCTGCTGTTTTCACCGGTACTGTGCTTTTTTCTACTATGATTTTGTAATTATTTTCATCAAGATATTTTGATATTTCTATTGAGCAAAGTTCTACATATGACATATCAGGGCTTCCATCTTGTGATTGTGGAGTGCCTACACAAATGAATATCACTTCTGATTCAGGATAAATTTCATCTGGTGAGCTTGTAAAGAATAAATTTTTCCCTATATTTTTTTTTATAAGTTCATCCAATCCTGGTTCCCATATAGGAACTATTCCCTCTTTAAGTTTCTTGATTTTTTCTTCATCTTTGTCATAGCAAATTACTTTGTGTCCAAGTTCAGAAAAACATGCAGCAGTTGTCAGACCTACATATCCAGCTCCTACAACTCCTATTTTATATCTTTTTCTCATTTATGATACTCTGAAATTCTTTAATATTCATTCAATTTCTAATTTTTTATTCAATTCAATTTCTAATTTCCAATTTCTAATTTTTTATTTTTTTTTATTCAATTTCTCTTCCAGAAAGTCCTAAAATTGCTCTTGCAACAATTGTTCTTTGGACCTCCGAGGTTCCTCCTCCTATTGTTATAAGTCTCACATCTCTGTAACCTTTTTCAAGTTTGAGCTCTCTCATATACCCAAGACCGCCAAAAAGCTGAATTGCCTCATAAACATGATTTACGATACTATCTCCCCAGAAAAGCTTGAAAGATGAGGCTTCAACGAAAGGAAGTTCTCCTCTATCTATGTGCCATGCGATTCTGTAAAGGTAAGACCTTGCAACCTCAATTGAGACTTTAAGATCTACTATTTTTTTCTGGATTGCTTGAAAGTATGAGATAGGTTTCCCAAAAGCTTGTCTCTGATTTGCAAAAGCTAGCATACCTTGAAGCAGAAGTTCAGCCGAACCAACCGAAGGAGCAAGCATTACAGACCTTTCCCATCCAAAAATTGTCCTTACAACCTGAATAAATCCCATATTCTCTTGTCCAAGAACATTCTCTTCTGGAACTTCGCAATCTTCAAAGACTATCTCTCCGGTTGGAGAGAGTCTATTTCCCATTTTTTCAAGTTTTCTTGAAACCTTGAAACCTTTGAAATTTTTTTCTACAAGGAAAGCAGTTATTCCTGCGGAGCCGAGTGATTTATCTTGTGCTGCAAGAACTAAAAACAAATCTCCTATTGGAGCATTTGTTATGTAAATCTTTGAGCCGTTGAGAATATATCTATCCCCTTTTTTTACAGCTGTGGTTTTAAGATGTATTGAATCTGAACCTCCGTGGGGTTCCGTTAAAGCAAAGCAACCTATCATCTCACCTGATGCAAGGCGAGTAAGATATCTTCTTTTTTGGTCTTCGGTTCCATATACCATTATTGGTACACCGCATAGTATTGTGTGTGCTGAAAGAGACATGACCATACCACCATCTACTCCTGCAAGTCCGAGTGCTTCCCAAGCTAATGTTGTAGCGAGGGCTGATGCTCCCTGTCCGCCGTATTCTTCTGGGAAAGGAAAACCTAAAAGTCCGAACTCCTTGAATTTTTCCCAGATTGGCCATGCAAATTCTTCTTTTGCGTCAAGTTCAAGCTGAATTTTCTCCTGAATAGGTATTATTTCTTCTCTTGCGAACTTATAAACAGTTTCCCTCAAATGTAAAAGTTCCGGCTCTATTGAAAAATCAATCATATCAAGTATAAATTTACTGTTTATTTCATTCTTTATGTTTTTTCAATTTTTGTTTTTTTCTCAATTCATATTTCAATTTTTGATGTTGCTCCGTCTTTTTTTACGATGATTTTTGAGAATTGAGTTTGAGATTTCATGCTTTCAACATGAGTTATTATTCCAAGATATATTCCTGTTTTTGCGAAGTTTTCAAGTGTTTGCATAACAAGGTCTAATGAATCCTCATCAAGTGAGCCAAAGCCTTCATCTATAAAGAAGCATTCAAATTTTCTGTGTCCTATGATTTGAGAAGATAAAGCAAGAGCCAAAGATAGCGAAGCAATAAAAGTTTCACCTCCGCTCATACTATATGTTTCTCTTATCTGTGGTTTCCCATCTTTGATATAAGAGTAATCAAGGATTTTTATTCTCATATCACCTTCTTCTCCTATGGAAAAAGCATATCTTGACTGAGATAAAGTTCTCATGATATCTGATGCTGCTTCAAGAATTCTTTCAAGGAGTTTTGATGAAAGATACTTTTTGAACGAAGGTTCTTTGTCTCCGAAATCTTCTAATATTAGACCGAGAATTCTGATGTTCTCATCTATGATAGGAATTTGTGATTTGAGCTTTTCTTTTTTTTGCAGATTTTCCTGAACGGTTTGTATTTTCTCTTGCAGTATTCCGTATGTTCTTTGAAGAGCATTTAGTTCATCTGATATTGAATCTTTGAGTGTTTGGAGCTTTACTTTTTCATCTAATATTTTTTTTAAATCTCGTTCTATTGCAGGCAGAATTTTGTCTTTTATCTCAGATTCTAAATTTTTGATTATGGTTTCAATCTCAGGGGAATTATGGATATCAATTAAATCCAGATTTTGTTTCAATTTGAAATCAGATTCAGATTCAATATCTGATATTTTTTCTCTTATGAGATTTATATTTCCTAAGATTTTAGATTCAGAAGATTTGATATCTTCTTGAATTTTTGACTTTTCTGATATAATATTCCCTATATCAGATTGGTATTTTGAAATTGAATTTAGAAGTTTTTTTATGAAGTTATCAAATCTTGATATGGCTTCTTTCAAATTTTTCTCTGCATCTTCAAGAATTTCTTTTCGGAGTAAATTTGAAATTTCTTTTAAGTTTGAAATTGTATTTTCTTTTGATTCAAAGCGAGAGGATCCTTCAATAAATTCATTTATTTTTCTTGCGCATGATGAGAAATGTGATTTTATTCTGTCTATTTCTTCAATAATTTTTCCTGATTTTTCTTCTATATCCTGAAATGCTTGATTATTTTTTTCTTTTTGTTTTGAAATCCATTTTTCTTTTATTTCGTTTACTCTTGACTTTATTTCCTCAGTAATTTCGGTGCTGGTCAATATGTTTTGGTAGATTAGCGATAAAGAATTTATGTATTCTTTCATTTTCTGTTTTCTATCAAAGACTTGTTTTTGCAGAATTTCTTTTTCTTTTTTTGTTTTGCTTAAAAGTCCAATTATATTTGATTTTTCTTGGGAAATAGAAGAGAGTTCCTCTTTCAGCTTTCTTATCTCTTTTATTTTTTGGTCAGATGAGATTTTGATTTCTTTTGTTATTTTCAAAAATTCATCATCAGAAAGCAGTGGATCTGATAAATCGTTTAACCTTGACAAAATATCTTCATTTTTTATTTTCTCTGATAATTCATATAGACGGGAGATATTTTCTTGTATTCTATTATGGATTTCACTCTTGTTTTTCTCTGAATTTTCTATTTCGCTCTCTAATTTTTTTATTCTGGTTTCAAGTTCTGATATTTTCCCTTCTTCTTTGCCTATCTTATTTCGTATCTTTTCTATTTCGCGCTGTATATTGTTCTTTTCATCTTCCTTTTCTCTTTTAATTTTTTCTTTAAGAGATATTTCTTCTAAAATTTTTTTGTGAGGTATTATATCTGGTATATTGTGTTGTTTGAATATGTTTCCGCAGACCGGGCAAACATCTCCATCTTTTAAATTTTGTCTTATTCTTTCAGCTAAAACTTTTTCTTTCAGCTTTTCTATATCATTTTCTATTTTTTTTATTTCATTTTCTATATTCTGCAATTTTCCACGCAGGTTAAACTCTTCCTTTTGGAGAATATTTATTATTTCATAAGATTTTTGTTTGATATCATTGATTTCTTCTAATTCTTTTTTTTTCTTTTCTAAGCTCTCTTTTATGTTAATTTCCTCTTGTTTTGAGATTTCTAAACTAAATGAGAGCTCTTTAAGTATCTGTATTATATCCTCGTCTTGGTTTGCTAATTTATCTTTTAGGGCTTTTTCTTTTAGGGTTATTTTTTCAAGTTCTGTTTGAAGTTTTAAAATCTCATTTTCTTCTTTCTCTAATTTTTCTATTTTTTCTTTCAAGTCATCTATGAAAATTCTTGTTTTCAGAAGCACATCAGGTTCTATCTTGAAGTTTTGTGATTGTTTTTCTATTTCGCCATATATTTCGTTTAGCAGTTGCAGAGAGTTTTTGATTTTTTCTTCTTTGTCTGAAATTCTTTTAAGAGCTTCTATTTTTTCTAATTGTGATTTTATTTCTTCTGCTATTTCTGAACAAATTTCTCTAATTTTTTCTGCTTTGTTTTGAAGAGATTTTATTTTTTCTAATTCCCCTGATATAACTTCTATTTTCCCTTCAAGTCGTTTTCTTTCTTTTTCTTTCTCATAGATTTCATTTTCTATTCTTTTCGCTTCTTTTTTCAATTCCTCTAACTTTTGAGGTGTTGTGTCTTCAAGTTCTTTGAGTTCAAGTTCTATTTTTTCTTTTTCAGCTTTCAGGATTTTAAGTTCTTCGGATGATTTTTCTTTTATTTTTTGGAACAGTTCTGAAAATCCATATATTTGCAGGAGTATATCGGATCTTTCCTTTGGTTTTGCGTGCAAAAATTCTGCAAATTTTCCTTGTGGTAAAACCACAGTCTTTGTGAAAACATCATAGGATAGCCCAATTATATTTTCTTCTATTTTCTTGTTTATCTCTTCTACCTTTATGTTTTTACCCACTGTTGTTCTCCAGGAGCTTTCTTCTTCGTCGTCATATTTTGATTTAACCTCAACTTGCTGCGTATCAAATCTATCTAAAATTCTTTTTATTATATATCTTTTGTACCTTTGTGATACATCTTTTATTTTGAATTCAAATTCTACTATTGCTTTGTCTGAGTAGTAGTTTATAAAGTTAGATTTCCTTCTATCTCCTTCAAATCTTGGAATTTTTCCATAGAGTGAGAAAATTATCGCATCCATTATACTTGATTTTCCAGCCCCGGTTGGTCCTTGAATTAAAAAAACTTTGGTTTGGAGAACTTTTGCAAAATCTATTTCAACCTCTTCTTTGTAAGACATAAAACCTTTTAACCTAAGTCTTATCGGAATCATAGCAAGCTTTCTTATAATTTTTTCATTTTAATTTAAGAATTTCACCCGCAAAAAAGAAATTTGTTTTTTGCTTATTTTTGTTGGGGGAAGAGATTTCTCTGACTATAAAATATGTAAAATTTAATTTTGAGCTTCAAATAACATTGCAGAGCAAGAATAATAAAAAAGAAAATAGAGAATCCGCAAAGAGAAAAGAGAGAGGAAAATGAAAAACGGATAAAAAGATTTGATCCGATTTTGAAAGAAATTTTTTCAAAAGCAGCCGGAAAAATTATCTCAATAGCAGTTGGTGAGCAAATACATCAAAAAATTGAAGATATAACATCTGAAATAGAAGTTGTTAAATCTCTCCGCCTTGACATGGTTTTCAGAGCGGGAGAGAAAATTTTTCATATAGAGATCCAGGTACAGCAAGATAAAACATTACCAAAAAGAATGCTCATATATTCTGTTGGAATTGAAGAAAAATTTGGGAAGGTCCCTACACAAATAGTCCTATTCGCGGGAAAAGGGAATCCACTACCATCTGTATTTAGAACAGAATTCACAATACACAGATTTAAAGTTGTTGATATGAAGAAAATAGACCCAGATGAGTTTATAAAAAGTGAAAAACCAGAGGAGGTCATCGTAGGAATTTTAGCTGGGAAATTCAAAGATAAACCTCAAATAATAGAAAGGGTCAAAAAAAGAATTGTAGAAATTGTGAAAAATGAGAAAGAAATTGCTAAATATATAGATAGCATAAGTTTTTTAGCAGGGTTATTTGATGTTAAAATAAAGGTTAAACCTATGCCGATACAAGTTGACATAAGAAAAACTTTCCTTTATAAATGGGGAAAAGAAGAAGGAGAAAAAAGAGGATTTGAAAAAGGTCTTAAAGAAGGTCTTAAAGAATCAATTTTGAGGATTGCCCAAGTAAAATTCAGAAAAGCAAAACAGATCAAAAACTTTTTAGAAAAGGTAGAGAATATAAAGTATCTGAAAAAAATAGAAGAAGAATTAATAAGAGCAAAAACTTGGGAAGATTTCATCAAATTTCTCAAAGTCTCAAATTCAAAAATCAGAAACTCAAAAAGGTAAATAAATAAGTGATAATGGTTATTATGATTGCATCATAGCAACTCAAAAATTACTCAAAAAACAAAACTTATTTTACAAAACTTAAATAAGAGTTATGGAAAAGATAAAAACTTACCAAGAGGATGGTATTTTGTTTATAACCTTGAGCTCGCCGGAAACTTTGAATGCTCTTTCTTCCAAGATGCTATCTGAACTAGACATTATTTTAGATGAAATATGGTATATGAAGCTCAAAGGAGTTATTATATATGGTGAGGGTAGGGCTTTTTCTGCGGGAGCTGATATCTCTGAACTCAACTCACTCGAAAATATACATCAGGCATACGAATATTTGCGGAGAGGTCAGAGGATTCTATCTAAAATAGAAAAGTTAAAGTATATAACATGTGCAGCAATAGATGGATATGCTCTTGGAGGAGGTTTTGAGCTTGCCCTTGCCTGCACATTCAGGATTGCCACAAAAAAATCAAAAGTCGGACTCCCGGAGATAAATCTTGGAATAATACCAGGATATGGTGGAACTCAAAGACTTACAAGACTTGTGGGACCGCAAAAAGCAAAACGATTTATAATGAGCGGAGAATTCATATCGGCAGACAAAGCTTTTGAACTCGGTATTTTAGATGATATATGCGAGACTCGGGAGGAACTTTTTGATAAAGCAAAGAAACTTATTCTTCAATTTGAAGGTAAAAATCCAACAGCTCTCCGCTATATTTCTGAGCTTTGCAACCTATATTCAGATGGATTTTTTGAAGATAATCTGAAAACCGAAGCTCTTTTTTGCGCATCATTGATTTCATCTCAATTTGCAAAAAACAAAATGCAAGAGTTCTTAGAAAAAAGAAAAAAGTAAGAAAATAAAATTACCACTTCAGGAGAATTCCTTCAGCTTTTTTGCCCCGTGGGGTATATCCTGCCGGATCTTCACCGTAAAATTGCCATTCCCACCAAAACATTCCTTTAAGTTTTGGAAAAGCAAACTTTATTGCTGCTTCATATAATATTGCTTGCTCATCTTCGTCTATTTCGGTTTCAAGTGTCCAATCCCATGGTCTCTGACATGTTCCCTTTTTTGATATGTAACCTATTTCAGTAAAAATCGTTTCTTTTTTTATTTGGTTTGCAAACTCAATTATTTCGTTCATTATATTGGTCCATCTTTTTTCAAGTTCATCCATTTTCGGTGGCGGGGATTCACACATAGAAAAGTACGCATCAATTCCTATGAAATCTAACTTTTCCCAAAATTCTACTTTTTTGTATTCTGTGAAGTTTGCAGCATAGATGATTTTACCTGAAAAAATTTCCCTTACTTTATCTGCAAGTTCCAAAAAAATCTCTGGATTTGAAGAAGAAAGATATTCAAGTTCTGTCCCTATTGCAAATATTTCTACTTTTTTCTCTTCCGCAATTTTTGCATACTTTAACATAAATTTGAAGTAGTTTTCTTTCCATTTCTCTATATTTTTTGGATTTATTAAACCTCTGTAAGTTAAAGGTATGGGGTCAATATGTGGTTTTAACATAACACAGAAACCTGATTTTTTTGCTTGCTCTATTGCAAAACTTATGGATTCATCGGATGCAGTCTGTTCTGTTTCTACTATTTCACTTGATGAAATTCCTTCTTGGTATATTGTAGGTATTATTGCTACTGAATTTATCCCGATTGTTTTCAAATCATTTAAGGCTTTTGTGAATTTTTCTAAAAGATATTCTGTTTTATTCCATGAAGGCAAACTCATTCCTTTGAACTTCTGACATAAATCGTAATTTCTCCCTTTGTTTTCTACTGCTGAAATTTCATCTTTTGAGCTTTTAATTTTACCACAGCTTGTGATAGTGAAAATTATAATGGTAGAAATTAAAACATTCAAAATTTTTCTGCGTTGTTCCATTTTACTTTCACAGAGTATTTTATCTAAATTATCTTATAAAGAAAAAAATAAAAATATTAACTCAAAACTTTCTGAAAATTTGTTTTTTTTTTGCGCAACTTAAATTGAAATTGGAAAAAATCAAAAAGGAGATGAATGAAAATGACAGGGTTTAACTTTAAAAATAAAGTAAAATCATTTATTTTTTTGGTGGCAGTTGTGTTTATCTCATCTCTTTTTCTTCTCAGTTGCGGACAATCTCCACAAGATAAAACCCAATCGTCCTTGGTAGATAAACAGATCAGTATCACAGCGGACCATAATCGTAGGCTATTTTTTAAGTCTTCTCACGATCAGATAAAGTTTGGATACGCAGTGCAATCTTGCTTTGTAAAACTCGGAGGTAATTTTTTAGTTGATGGATACAACTCTTTTTGCGGTGAGTACAACCAAAACCAAAACATATCAACAGGTAGCGTAGCTTATGTAAATGATGTAAAGATAAACGGGAGAAATGTTAATATTACGGGTCAGGTTGTTCCAGTCCAAAGCTGTGATATTGATGTCTCTCAAATTATTGAAAAAGCAAGACAAAGCAACAATAACTCAGTTATTCCTTCGCAGTTCATAAGAGATGGGAAACTCAAACTTGAAAACAATGATAAGCTCACTTTACCATCTGGTGTTTATTATTTTAAAGAAATAAAAGTTTCTGGAAAAGCTGTTTTGGAGTTTTCAGGACCAGCAACGGTTGTGGTAGAGGGAGATGTAAGTGTAGAGGGACAAGGACAAATAAAGACAAATCCAGTTTTTCTGAAAATAATCTCAACGGGGAAAGTTAAAGTAGAAGGACAAGGAGCGATTTATGCAGGTATAGTGGGGGATGAGATAAAAATAGACGGAAGAGGACAGATCTTTGGAGGGGT
>Ga0326762_1000174_pt1 | contig 35148 bp, 37 predicted proteins | sample NORPS_S_FD_207669 | JGI IMG/M metagenome (GOLD analysis project Ga0326762, IMG submission 207669) | Hot spring sediment microbial communities from Norris Geyser Basin, Yellowstone National Park, WY, United States - NOR.PS_S | ecosystem: Environmental > Aquatic > Thermal springs > Near-boiling...
CCCAAGATCTCGTAAAGCAATACCATGAACATATTAAGAACATGCTGAGAAGAAAACACGGTCAATAGTAATGAGAGATACTCATACTCTGATATTAAAGCTTAGCAAACCTCGTCTTTTAAGGCGGAGTGGAGCTTTAGGTTGTTGTATTTTTAAACCTCTGGTTGTAGTTTGTTGTGGGAGTCGGGGTGTTCTCCGTGGGTGAACATGCTGGAAGGATGACCCAAGGGGGGACGATTCCCCGATCATTACCCACAGATGGGCATCCCGACCCCTCCAAACCCTAAGAGAAGAGATTGAGGAGAGGTTGAAGAAAAACCGGAGAACTGTTAGGCTGAGGCTACTGCCTACAGAGAGTAAGCATGAGGACTTAATGGGCATTGGATTAACATGTGCTAGGCTATTCAACGAGCTTAACTATGAGAAGAGGCAGGCGTTCTTCAAAGGCGAGCTAACAAAAAAGAAGTACTATGAGATTGACAGCAAGTACTATTACAAGTATAATGAGGTTCTAGGCGTTAACGCTCAGGCCGTTATACAGAAGAATGATGAGGCTTGGAAAGCGTTCTACGAGCAACTAGATCTGAAGAAACAGAGTAGATTACCACCACATATCAGGAAGGTCTCTCCACCAGGCTATTGGAAGGACAGGCTTACAGGTGAGAAAGAGATACACATACTGATCAGAAACGATAGATATTATCTAGAGCCTATCAGCGAGGACGAGGGATACATAGTACTTGAAGACTTCGATCTGAGGATAAGATATACTGGCAGGATTAGGTGGGAGGGTAAGCAGGGTAGGCTTGAGATCATATATGAGGCTGGTAGGTGGCAGGCATACATACCTATAGAGGTTGGTGTTGAGCCTCCTAAGTCTAACAGGAAGGGCTATGTCAAGCCTAACTATAGAGATAAAAAGGGTAGGATTACAAACCCTAGATCTATCAAGCAAAGAGATCCCATTAGTGATAAGGAGGCTTTCATGGATATGGGTCTTAATAACCTATTCGCTGTAGTAACTACAAATGGATCAGCTTTGCTCGTTAAGGGCGGATCTATCAGGTCTGAGTATTATTGGTGGAAGAGGGAGATAGCTACATATCAGTCTATTAGGGATATGCTTAGGAGGCTTGGCATATCAACATGGATATACTTATACTATCATGAGAAATATCTAGATGCTATGTATAAAAGGGATGAGAGACTTAGGCATCTATATATAACAGCGATTAGATTCCTAGCAGATGAGCTGTATAGAAGAGGTGTTAAAAAGCTATACATTGGATATCTATATATGCTTTCACAGGATAATGGCAATGAGTATAATACTAACATCTGGTGGTTCAGGAAGATAGTTTCTGTGGATCGTTAATATATTCAGAGAGTACAGCATAGAAGTTGAGCTTGTTCCTGAGTTCCTGAGGACTACACCAGCAAGGAGTGCTCTATATGCGGAAACAAACATAAGAATGGCAGAATATATAGAGGTCTGTATGAATGTAAGAAAACTGGGAGGAAGATCAATGCAGATATAAACGCTGCGCTGAACATAGCTCGTAGGCTGGGACACAGAATAAGGATAGCTAGGAAGATAGAGAGCTACTTGGTAACACATAATGGTGTTAAGCCATTAATCCCTCTCCAGAGGGCTAACACCCCAGACCCAGAGGTTCGAAACCCCACCCCTTAAGGGCGGGGAGGGGTCATAGGGACTCAATATCCATACGGATAGGCGTCTCCAATGTATTCTTAATTCTTAAAGGCTTTTGGGAGCCATTCCCTTATATTCTCCACATCTCCTCTGGTCAGCTCGTGCCCAGCATTCACGATCCTTAATTCTGCTGAGGCTCCCAAAGATCTCAGTCTCCTGTAGAGTTCCTCAGACTCTCTGAGGGGTGATATAGGGTCTCTCGATCCTGCTAGTATGAGGATTTCCTTTCCAGCTAGGTTAGGTCTAACACCGAGATCTACAGGGAAGAATGGTCTCAGAAGTATGGCGCCTGCAAATGCTCCTGGCCTCAGGAACATGGTGGCTATAGCTATATTTGCTCCGTTAGAATATCCAAGGGCAATAGATCTGGCTCTTTTAAACCCATAGCTGTGGGACGCGATTTCTATGAAGTCAGCCAGCTCCTCAGCCCTATACCTGAGATCCTCGAGATCATATACACCTGGCGCAACCCTCCTGAAAAACCTTGCCATGCCATCCTCAAGCACTTTTCCCCTAGGGCTAAGGATCCCAGCACCAGGATCCACGGCCCTTGCGATAGGCACTAGATCCTCCTCACCGCCCCCAGTACCATGGAGAAGTATTAATACCATCTCGCCCCTAGACGGGGGAATATAGATGTGTTTAAAGCCTAGGAGCTCGCCTCTTATAACCTCCACCACTAGCCTCTCCTCCTAGGCAGCTCAACACCGCTAGGAAGCCTAACCCTTGGAAGTCTATCCTCTATCCATCCCCTCTGGGGCTCGAGCCACTCTGGAAGCACAAGGTCGCTTCCAAGCCTCTCAGGAGGCTCATCAATGCCGAAACCAGGTCCCGAGGTCGCTATCTCATACAGCACATGCCCGGGTTCCCTGAAATAGATAGATTTGAACCACTTTCTATCGATAACAGGCGTTACTCTGAAGCCCAGCCTCTGAAGCCTCTCCCTAAACACAGCCTGCTCCTCCTCTGCAGCCGCGTTCCAAGCTATGTGATGCACAGATCCTACGCCAACATATCCATAGCCGAGGCCGGGTGGGCAGAGAACTTCTATCATAGATCCCGAACCCCCATTGCCTGTCTCATATCTAACTCTATGGAGATCCTCGCGAACCCTTCTAAACCCCAGGACCTCCTCCAGGAACCAGCCACTATGCCTACAGCTTATAACAGTGATCTCTGCCTTGTGGAAGCCTCTGAGAAAGTGCTCACTAGGAACGGGACTATCCCTCCAAGGATCGACAGGCTTGTCATCAGCCTCTCTATGGGCTACAAGGGCTAGGGGGAGGCCATCGGGATCCTCGAACTCAATTACAACGCCGTCCTCGTCCCTCCTAGGATCGCTGACCCTCACACCGGGTTTTCTAAGCCTTTCAAGCCAGTAATCGAGAGAGTCTATAGGTATCGAGAAATAGACCCTAGTAGAGACTCCATAGCCTATAGATCCTCTGGGGAGCCCTGTATAGGGGAAGAATGTGAGATCAGTTCCCGGAGAACCTTTGTTGTCTGCATAGAAGAAGTGATATACGCCAGGATCATCCTGGTTAACACTCACCTTAACCAGCCTGAGCCCGAGGACACCCACATAGAAGTCTAGATTCGCCTGGGGGTCATTTGCAAGGGCCGTTATATGATGGATCCCTAGTAACCTCACATTAGTTGAGAAAATGGGCATCACCTATATATAGTCCTTACAAGGCTAATAAATACTTTACCAAGTAAATGAAAATGCGTGAATCAATATATCACACTATATAATTTATAGCAACATAGATAAGATAATTTACATTGTAAAGCTCTTTACTTCATGGTCCGATCAGGCTTATTTGAGGGAAGAGACATTCCTGGTGATGCTCAGTATGAACTCTCTGAAAGATGGACTCTCATAAATAAATACCCTCAACATGCCCCTAACACCTAGTTCTGTGAGGGGCTGGGCAGCTCTGCTACTTATAACATGTGCCTCAACAACTCCATGTAGATCCTCTCGTGCTATGGCCTCTGCAAGGATCTCGGAGGCTGTTTGGGATGCTATAATAAATCTCCTAATACCTTTCTTCACAAGCTCTCTAACAGCTTCTGTATCCCCGGATCTTCTAATTATCCTATATACCCTCATATGATCTATCTCATGTTGATATACATTTAAATCGAGATCCAGTCTGTCAGAGCTTAGAAGAGCTATCCTACCCCCGGATCTCAGAATAGTATCAACAATCCTGATGGCCTCGTTAACCCTCTCAATGGGTGGAGTGAGGGATCTATAGCCATAGGATCTGAGTGCATTTTCTGTACCCTCACCTATTGAGACTAGTAATGAGCCGCCACCATATAATCTCTCAACAAGCTCCTTCCCAACATCTCTTGACATGAGGATCTTAACAGCGTTCTTACTAGTGAATATCGCTGAGGAGTATCTCCTCCCAATTGCCATGGATATCTTCTCTTCGAGACCCTCTATAGGCTCCACATCGATACCCTCAACAAGGTATATGGCGAAGCCCTTCTCCTTGAGGAAAGGGCTCCACCTAGCCCATGTATCCCTCGTTCCTATGAAAGCCATTTCCCAGCCCATCTAGTCTCTGCCTCTTCATACAGCTCTATAATCCTCCTAACAGCTACAGGGTCTAAGGGACCCTTATCAGAGGCCTCAGCATACTCCCTCAGCTCATCCTCCGAGGTAGCTATAACCACTACGGATGAAACCGGTATACTCGATAATATAAATCTGATCGAGTTCTGACCAGGAGTAGCGCTATAGCCCTTAAGATAGGGCTTCATAGAATCGTAGAGATTGAATGCCCATTCAAGCCAATCCCTATCCCTCAGAGATCTATGGTCTCCCAGCTTTTCAAACCCCTTTCTATCGATCCTCTCGCTAAGGATCCCCCCAGCATGCGGAACCCTAACCAATATCCCGAGACCCTTTTCACTAGCCCTCATAGCTATCTCTCTACCAGGCCTCTGCTCAAGGGCATTGTATATAAACTGTATAGCCTCAACTTCTCCATGCTCTATAGCCTCCAGAGCCTCGCTAAGCACATGCTTTTCAGGGCCCAGCGCTATGCCCACATGCTCCGCTAAGCCTCTATCTACTAGATCTCTGAGTAATCTATATAGCTGTGGAGATCTCAACGTCTCCAGGGGCGGATTATGGATCTGCAGTATATCGATCGGCCTCTTACCGATCCTCTCGCAAGACTTTTTAGCAGCATACATAATATACCTAGGATCATACCTCCTTTGAAGCCCCTTATCCTGTGTATATATATCATAACCAACCTTGGTTGCGATAACCATTTCCCTCACATCATCACCAAAAGTCTTCCTAAGTATCTCCTCACCATATCCCCTACCATAGACGTCAGCTGTGTCGAAAAGGTTTATCCCGAGATCCCTGGCAAGTCTAAGGATCTTCATAGCCTTTTCAGGAGCCACATCACCATACATCCCCGTGACACTGTAAACGCCTAAGGATATCTCCGAAACCTCTATACCGGTTTTTCCAAGTCTTCTATATATCATAACAATCCTACTCGCTGGAGTGTACACCAGGTTTGAGATTCTCGATGCTATATAAGATCCTATAGTCCCTCCCACCCAGGATCTCGGAAGCCCTTTTAGCGACACTCTCTATCTTATCCCTACTATCTGCATGAACCATGAAATAAGCTCTATACTCCCACTCCCCATTAAGCGGTATTCGATAGACTACATGGGTTGCCTCCGGGATCTCTATCGCAACCCTCTTACAATCCCCATCCGATCCCCTGATAACCACCATACCGTCCCAGGTAATCCCCACCCTCCTACCCTCAAGGGTAGCTCCTATATTCCTGAGAACCCTTTTCCTATACAGCTCTCTCAGGAGATCTACGAACTCCGCCTCGCCATAGCCATATCTCCGGACGATATCCCTATACGGTCTCTCAGTCACTGGGATCCATCTGGATAGCTGTGAAAAAGGCTCTCTACTTATCCCCATATCCTCGAAGGTTGGTATCTCCTCGGGGAGGATCTCAGGCTCTGACCAGGATATCATCTTCCAGAGATCAAACTTGACCGAGAGCTTATATGTTCTTTTCCCAAGAAGCACTAGGTATTCCTCAACACCAGAGGCCCTCGCTATCTCCTCAACGCTTTTCATGAGCTCCTCAACGCTCTTTCTCTTGATCACGAACCATATATTATACCTCTCGTGGATCCTTACATAGTTATGAGTCACCTCAGGATCTTTTAACAAGATCCTCCTTATAGCCTCTTTACTAGAAGCATTAATAGCCCTAGCAGCTACTAGCGCTGCAACCTTTCCAGAGGCTCTGTAATTTATGTTAAAACCGATCCTCTTGATGGTTAGGTTTGACCTCATAGACTCGATCCTCTTCTTAAGCTCGTCAAAGCCTATGCCAAGCCTCTCACCGATCTCTAGATATGGTGTCTCGGTTAGGGGAAACCTATATTGAAGTTCCATCAAGATCTCCTTATCCCTCTTATCGATCAACAGGATCACCCCCACCGAGGGAGTTCCCATCAAATAGCTCTCCAAGAATGCCTAGAGCCTTCTTCATTATAGAGCTGGTCACAAGATCCAGGATCTCCCTATCCCTTTCCCCTAGATGTAGCTCCCTCACAGCCCTCTCAATCTCCCTCCTTCTAATGTTGTCATATAGCTTAGCAAAACCGCTTAGATCTCTTCTAATTCTCTCACTCATATATTTAGAGTAGAGCTTCTCAACGTATCTATCTATGATCACATCTAGATATTCTAAGGCTCTTCGAAGATCTGGAAGGATCTTATGCGACATCTCCTCAAGATCTCTCATCCATATATAGCCCTTCCCAAGAGCCTCCGCACCCTCGGGATCAATGTTTCTAGGAATTCCAAGATCTATCGCAACCCCATTAAAACCATATAGAGAGTCCCTACCCAAGACGGGCTCTTTGGAAGACGTTGCTAGGAAAATGAGATCCCTGCTAGCTAAAACACTTATAAGCTCTTTCAGAGTATAGGCTTTACCCATTTGGAATAGCCTAGCGAGATCCTCAGCCTTTTCAAGGCTTCTACCGACTATCGCAACATCTGACACACCGCCAGCACTGAGAGACCTAGCTATTCTCCTCCCAACCTCTCCAGTCCCTATGACAGCTGCTTTAACACCATCGAAACCTCCTAGGATATGCTTTGCAACCATCACAGAGAGCTCCGGGATCCCTATGCTACCCTCAACCCTCAGCTCTTTCCTAATACTGATGGAAAGATCCATAGCTTCTCTAAATATGTTATAGAGCATTTTGGCTCCGTAGCCTGTTTGGGACATCCTATCTAAAGATCTTCTAACCTGATTCACAATATCGATCTCAAATGGCGCCGGGGACTCACTACCCGAGAGAACCCTGAGCATGTGCTCAAAGAGCTCCGCTCCCCTATAGATCTTTGGGTCTGTTGATGAGGCGCTTGCTAAGGACCTATTGATCTCGGGTATATAGCTCTCTATTCTTTCACTTGGAGCCGTTACATAGATCTCGGATCTGGTGCATGTATCTAGAACCATATACCCAACCGCCTTGTCACCTCCAACGACTTCCTCAACCCTTTTAACAACGGCTTCCCAGTTCCTCTTAACCCTTTCCACATAGTCATAACCATGGATCTTCCTATTTATGCCTATAGCGATTATCTCAGACCCTGCCATAGATCTCGACAGCCCTCCTAAGATCTATGCCACTTCTGGACTGGACAATCTCGCAGATCCTATTCCACGCACCTTCCTCATCCCCCGAAGATGCTAGGGATCTGAATATGTTGTCTCTAAAAACCTCTCTGTGGATCTCTATCCTCATGTCTGAAGGAACCCCTATAGATCTCAGGATCCTCTTCATACTTGATAGGAGCTTTAGCATAATATGGAGATCCCTTTGAGAGTCTAGGAACCTCGCTATCCTATCCCTAGCCTCCATAGCCACCAACGAGCTTCTTCCATCAGTATATACCGCGAATCTTATGTCGCCAGAGACCCCCCCTATACCCATGCCACACTGTGTTCTAAGAGCGTCGCCTGCAAGTATATAGAGCTTCCTATGTTTCCTAGCAATATCTATAATTATGCTGTCTATCTCCCTAGCATCTCCTAATGCCGATATAACTATGTCGCATCCTTCGATTGCCCTCTCAAGTAAGAGACGATCTGATGCATCGCCCTCTACAAGTCTCAGCCTCTCACTTCTCCTAGCAAGCTCAATCAGATCTGGCAGAAACTTCTTAGAAACAACAGTTACCTCGGCACCCGCTTCCAGGAATCTCCTAGCCTTCTTATACCCCTCATCCCCACCTCCTATCACGAGAACCTTCATACCATCTACATCAACGAAGATGGGCAGCTTCAGCTTAGCCACCTCAGGCGATAGTGGTGTATGCTTATAAGAGTTCTGTAACGCTTGATAGCCATACAGGAGGTACAATCTGTATCCATAGGTAACCATCTATAGTTAATAAACACTTATTACTCCCCTCACACCCTGAGCCCGGGCAGTGCCTTGGCGAGGCTCTATAAATACCCTGTTTCGAGGCCTAGGAGGCTCAGGAGAATCAGCCTGATCAGGGATCTTGTATCCCAGACAAGGATCTCGACCGAGGGCCTCATTCAGCCCATCTTTGTCTACGAGGGCCTCTCGAGTCCGAGGATCCCTATAGAGTCTATGCCTGATCAGTATAGATATTCCGTGGATGGTGCGGTAAGCTTTGTGGGCGAGCTACTTGATGCAGGGATCAGGGCTGCACTCGTTTTCGGGGTTCCATCGGATAAGGATCCAATGGGTAAGAAGGCCTATAGCAGTGACGGCCCGGCTCAGATGGCTGTTAGGAGTATTAAGAAGGAATATGGCGATAGTGTTGTAGTAGCTACCGATGTCTGTCTCTGCTCCTACACGGATCACGGCCACTGTGGTGTTGTAATTAAAGGGGGAGGGGGTTATGTTGTTGATAACGACGAGACGATCAAGCTACTGGGTAGAATAGCGGTTAGCCATGCCGAGGCAGGTGCCGACATAGTTGCCCCCTCTGCCATGATGGATGGGCAGGTGGGGGCTATAAGGGATGCCCTAGACTCTGAGGGATATAGCGATGTAGCTATTATGTCCTACTCAGCTAAATATGCCTCGAGCCTCTACGGGCCTTTCAGAGTAGCTGCATCCTCTAAACCCCTGTTCGGTGATAGGAGGGGGTATCAGATGGATCCCAGGAATCTCTGGGAGGCTGTTAAGGAGGTTGAGATGGATCTGGCTGAGGGAGCCGATATAGTGATGGTTAAGCCAGGGCTATGGTATCTGGATGTTGTAAGAACTATTAAGGAGAGCTTCCCAGAGGTTCCCCTAGCCGTCTATAGTGTGAGTGGTGAGTACCTCATGATCAAGGCCGCGGCCTCTAGCGGATACCTATCGGAGGACGAGGCTATACTTGAGAGCCTGATAGCTATGAGGAGGGCTGGTGCCGATATAATTATAACATATAGCGCTCTCAAAGCATCTAAGATCCTGTCTAGGGTGTCTAGGCGGTGATGGACAAGCCATATACAGAGAGAAGCAGGATCCTATATGAGAGAGCTTCCAGAGTCATGCCTGGAGGTGTTAATAGCCCTGTTAGGGCCTTCAAGCCCTACCCCGTCTTCGTTTCGAGGGCTAAAGGGTCTAAGGTTTATGATGTGGATGGCAACACATATATAGACTATGTGATGGGCTACGGGGCAAATCTCTTTGGACACTCACCAAACTGGCTTGTTAAGAGAATATCTGAGATCCTTGAAGAAGGGATCCTATATGGCATGCCCACAGAAGCTGAGGTAAGGCTAGCGGAGAAGATAGTCTCTATGGTGCCCAACATAGACATGGTTAGGCTCGTTAACACAGGGACAGAGGCTACTATGAGCGCTATCAGGCTTGCCAGAGGCTATACAGGGAGGGACTATATAGTGAAGTTCAGGGGATGCTTCCACGGGTCCCACGACTATGTCCTAGTATCCCCGGGATCGGGGGCTTCTGGGCTCCCCTCACACCTAGGTGTTCTAAAGGATGCAGCTGCAAAGACCCTCGTGGCTGAGTACAACGATGTAGAGGGTCTTGAGAAGGTTATGAAGGAGTATGGAGAATCTGTGGCAGCAGTAATTGTCGAGCCTGTAGCAGCCAATATGGGGCTAGTACCCCCTGAGCCGGGCTTCCTCGAGGCCTGTAGGGAGCTATGTGATAGATACGGATGCCTTTTAATCTTTGATGAGGTGGTCACAGCGTTCAGAATATCCCCAGGAGGGGCTCAGAAATACTTCAGAGTTAGAGCTGATATAGTGGCTATGGGGAAGGCCATGGGATCCGGCTTCCCCATAGCGGCATACGCGGGTAGAAGGGATATTATGAGGCATGTAGCTCCCGAGGGAAGGGTATATCAGGCTGGGACATATAGTGGGAACCCTGTCTCGGTTGCTGCTGCAATAGCGACTCTCGAGTATATAGAGGGGGAGGGAGACAAGATCTATGGATGGTTGAGAAAAATAGCCTCAGAGATAGAGGATGAGGCTAGTAAGCTGATCGGTGAGAGAGGGTTAGAGGCATATGTGAATAGGTTTGAGGGGCTGCTCCAGATATTCATGACCAGGGGCCCTGTGAGGAATTATGCTGACGCTTCTAGAAGTGATCTGAAGAGATATTGGAGTTTTCATAGGGAGCTTATGAGGAGGGGGGTCTTCATACCGCCCTCTCAGATGGAGACGTGGTTCCCGTCATATGCGCATACTGAGGAGGATCTAGGATTAACTATAGATGCTGTTAAAGAGGCCCTCAGAATTGCCTAGCATACTTCTCAGAGTAGGGACCAGAGGTAGTAGCCTGGCTGTTGGGCAGGCTATGGAGGTTATAGAGGCTATTAAAAGAGTATATGGAGATGCTATGTTCGAGCTCGTTAAGATCAGGACTAGGGGTGATGTTGAGGACTCAGCGAAAAAGATCTCTGAACCTGGGATCTTTACAAAGGAGATAGATCTAGAGCTTGTTAGGGGGAACATAGACCTGGCAATCCATTCCCTCAAGGACTACCCAACCAAGATCCCAAGAGGGCTTGCTATCGCAGCGATCCCTAAGAGGCTCTCTAGGAGGGACGCTATTGTCCCCAACATCTATAGATCTCTTGACGAGATCCCCAGAGGCTCCCTAATCGGGACTAGTAGTATGAGGAGGATATCTCATGTACTCTATCATAGAAGGGATCTGAGGATAAAGAGGATCCGGGGAAACGTGGATACCAGGATAAAGAAGATAGGCTCCGATGTAGACGCTGTTGTTCTAGCAGAAGCAGGTCTCCAGAGACTGAGGTTTAGGGGGTACGTGCCTCTGGATCCAAGGATTATTACCCCCCAAGCTGGTCAAGGAGCTCTAGCGGTGGTTGCTAGGGAGGGCTCAAAGGCTTTCGAGATCGCTTCCATCATAGATGACCCCATATCCAGAGTTGAAACCTCTATTGAAAGGGGATTCATCTCCCTCTTAGGAGCTGGCTGTAGAGCCCCTATCGGGGTTACAGCGATAGCTAATAGATCCTTTGTGAGGGTATTAATATCTCTAGTATCTCCCGATTACTCCCACAGGATATACATAGATAAGATATACGATACCACAGAGGTAGAAGATATAGTTAATATGATCATGGGGGAGTTCGAATCTATGGGGGGCATGGAACTCGTAAAGGAGTGGGAGAAGGCTGTTACAAGGCAAGCAATAGATTTAAATACCTCTAGCAACTTATAAATACTTGATGTGTGTATGGAGGAGTGTTATCTCAGTACTAGGGAGTTTGCCAGAGTTCTCGGTGTTTCAAGGAATGGAGGAGGGCTGGGGGATGCATGCTATCACTAAACAGATTATAGGTTTTAATATCCTGGATGCTTGTATATTGGTATATGTATGAGGGGTCTGTGCCTTGGAGAAGCTTTTCAATGTTCTTCGTAGAGCTGCTGTGCTTGATTGCTATGCTAATAAGCCCTCTAGAGAAGCTCTAGGGGAGATTGTAGATCGGCTAGAAGCTATGATTGAGGAGATGATTGAGTATACATTAGAGCACGGAGCATCACAGAAGACACTGCACATGGTTTTCTACGAGATGTATAGGGAGCAATACCCATGGCTACCAACGAGGGTTATTAAGGGTCCTATAGAGATGCTGTTAGGAGAGCAAAGTCTTTTAGAGAGCTTTTGAGGAAGGACAGAGCTTACATAGGGAAGCCAGAGGTTAGGAGGGTCAAGATAGTCTACTCGGATAACCAGGATTGGGGCTCGAGAATGAGTATAATGAGTATAATGCTTAGAACCCATAGGGGTTGGATAGAGCTGAGGTATAAGGGTAACAGGCAGTTGTATAGATACCTATACAGCGGCTGGAGACCATCGAATGAGCTAAAGCTTGAATGTGATGGGAGGAGGATGCTTGCCTATCCAGCATTCTCAAGATCCTTCGAGATCACCTACGATCCTCGTAATGTTGTTTCTCTCGATGTTAATGAGAATAATGTTACGATAGCAGTATTCAGGGGTGGCATGTTAGTTGAGGCTATCGGGGTTGAGACCGGGCTTGGAAGGATTGTTATAGCTTATTCAGTTAGGAGGGAGAGGATCTCTAGGAGAAGATCTATTGTGGAGAGGGGTGTTAAGAGGAAATTGATGAAGCTTAGAGAAGGAGATAGAAAGCAGGATATACTCTATAAGGTTGCTAGCATCATAGAGGAGCTTGCTAGGGAGAACAAAGCTATAGTTATAGGTGATATCGATGGTGATGATAAGGAGAGGATGGAGAGGGTTAAGGGTAGGAGGCTTAGGCACAGGATTCATCGGTGGAGCGTAGCTAAGCTGATAAAGCTTCTCGAGGATAGGCCCATACACGTTGTAAGGGTATCTGAGAGGGGATCCTCAGGCGTAGGCCCGTTTACGAAGAAGAGGATCGATGGATACGGCCACCTGGTGATCCGCACTGCGGTGAGGGGGAATAACGGTAGATACAAGGTTATGAAGATAGTGTTGAGGATAGCATATGTTGATGGCAGGGTTTTTGAGAGAGATGTTGTGGGGGCTATAAACATCGGCTTGGAGTATTTATCCTCAGGTGGGAGGCCCGTGGCGTTTGGCTCGACGGGGGCCCATGAGGTGTGGGTGAAGCTGGTGAATCCGCACCTAGGCCCAACCCCGCTAACGGAGATACAAGTATTTGGAAAACCATCAAATACAGTTAGCGGGGAAACGCTTCCGAAGTGTTAGGGGATCTAGATGGGGTCTAGTGATCTAGAGGAGCAGCGATGCAGATCCAGTGGCAAGGTATATCTCGTCGGTGCTGGTCCAGGAGACCCTGAATTAATAACTTTGAAGGGCTTGAGGGCGATTTCAAAGGCCGATGTGATCCTTGTTGATAGGTTGGTGCCGAAGGAGATCCTTGGGTATTCGAGGCCAGGGGCTGAGATAATATATGTTGGTAAGGAGCCTGGGAGCCATGCCTATACACAGGAAGAGATAAACAAGATCATGATTATGAAGGCTATAGAGGGGAAGATCGTTGTCAGGCTGAAGGGAGGGGATCCGCTGGTCTTTGGGAGAGGAGGTGAGGAGATGGAGGCCCTCAGAGAGGCCGGCGTGTGTTATGAAGTAATCCCAGGGGTCTCCTCCGTATACGCTGTACCAGCATATGCCGGTATACCGATAACACATAGGAGGATATCATCTTCAGTAGCAATTACCACTGGGAGAGAGGCTGAGGAGAAGGAAGAGAGGAGAGTAGATCTGAAGGCAATATCTAGAGCCGTGGATACCATAGTGATCCTTATGGGGATATCAAAGGCGGAGGAGATATCAAGAGAACTACTAGAAGCCGATCTATCCCCCGAAACACCTGTAGCAGTAATCGAGAGAGGAACTACAGATGAACAAAGGGTTCTTATAACAAATCTAGAGAAGATGCATATAGATATAGCGAACTACCAGATCAAAAACCCAGCCATAATCGTCGTGGGAAAAACAGCAATTCTATCTAAAAAGCTATGCTGGTATCAGTGCGATAAAATAATAGATAACTATCATAAAGGCGAATCAGTGACATAGAGCTAGAGATGTACTGACCCTCCGCTCCCAAGGCTGTTACAATGTTACAGATAAATTTAAATACCTTTGGTTACTTATAAATACTTAAAATACATATATGGGGGAAATGTATGCTTAAGTTTATAAGCATATAATCCCTAGCTATTTTGGATGATGAGGTGATATCTCTGCTAGATCTGGGCGTAGAGATATCTCGGGAAGCGATGACCTTTGGAGCTCCCGAGACCGAAGCCCTGGATGAGGGCTCTGCCCAGAAGGGCTTCGGGGTTTCAATCCTATATGGGAGCCCGGTGCCGCTGAGCTCCACAGTCACCAATGAAACTACAGGGATATTCATATCCCTGTGGGGGAGGTGGAAGTTCCCCGATGCCACAGGGCTAAAACCCTGTGGATCAAGAAGCAAAGCAATCCAAAACAAAAGAATATCAGCGATAATCAATGATCATCGGGGGACAAGCGGTTAGGCAGCTGGTGAAGGAATCAGAGAGAATATTAAGGCAGGGCTATATGATGTTGCCTTCCACGAGTTGAAGGAGATCCTGAGGTACCAGCTGGAGAAGTATGGGAAAACTCTGATGCTTGTTAATCCAGCCATGACCTCAAATACCTGTGCAGGGTGCAGGTTTGTGAAGGAAGACCTATCTTTAGCAGACCGCATACTCACATGCCCAAAGTGTGGCTTGACCATGGATAGGGATTACAACGCTTCTCTAAACATTCTTAGGAGTGCGGGGTGGGAGCTATCCTCAGTGCTTGTGGAGCTCAGCCCACTACCAGTAGCAACTGGCTATGGGCATGGCGGGGCTTCTTGCTTCACAGCCCCGCCATTTATGGCGGGGTAAGTTCACAGGTGGTACGAGGACGGGAATCAACATTGTGGGGTCTATAATTGTGAAGATCTATGTTGGAAATTCTTATTAGTCTCTTCATATATAGATTAATCAGTGATAGGTTCGTGGATATTGATCCGCGTTTCTGGAAAGCCGTGGGAGAAGGAGTAATAGAGATAATTTATGATGTGTCTTCAGGCATCTCGCATCTAATCCCTGTAGCTAGCTGTAGGTGTATTGCTGAAGAGGTGAGCATATTAAGAGGAGCTATGCTCATAAACTCTGTGGAGGCTGGCTAGCCCTTGGAAGAGAAGATATATGCGGAGCTGGATGCCCTCAGAGAGGATCTGAGGGTTCTGATTGAGAGGAGGGATCGGATAAGGGAGGAGTTCTCTAAGCTTGTTGAGGAGAGGAGAAAACTGATCTCAGAGATAAGGGATCTTAGGAACAAGCTTAGGGAGGCTAGGGAGGGTAGGGCCAGGCTTATAGGTATGATAAGGGATCTTAGGAACAAGCTTAGGGAGGCTAGGGAGGGGTTTAGATCAAGCATCTCTAGGCTGGATGAAATTAGGAGGGCTTATCCCGATCTCGAGAAGCTGGCAGGGGTCTCAATAGCCTCTATAAAGAAGAGAATAGATTCCCTCGAATGGAAGATCATGACTGGCCAGGTAGATCCTGAGGAGGAAGAGGATATAATTAGAAGTATAGCTAAGCTAGAGGCGCAGCTCAACAAGATCCTCGAGGCTAAGAACGCTAAGAACATGATTACAGAGATAAGGGCTGAGATAGCCTCTGCCAGGTTAGAGATAGAGGATATAAAGAGATCTATTTCGGAGATTTCCAGAGGAATAGAGGAGTTCAAGGTTAAGGAGAACCAAGCAATAAATGAGATAGAGAGAAGAAGAGCCAGGCTTGAAGAGATCTCCAAGGAGCTAGATAGACTCTCGGCAGAGAGAACAAATATATATGAGGAGATAAAGAGGAAGAGGGAGGAAATAGGGGGTCTAAGAGGCAAGCTAAGAGAGTTGAGGGCTATGAGCGAGAGAAAGACAAGGGCAGAGAGGCTCGAGGAGGTAAGGAAAAAGGCTGAGGAGAAGCTGGCATCAGGGGATAGGCTAACTTTTGAGGAGCTACAAGCTCTATATGGAGTAGAGGGTGAGGGAGGCAACGAAGAGAGAGTTGGAGAAAACTCCTGAGAGAATCTTAGTAGTTGTTATAGATTATGATGACGACCTAGGAAGGGCAGGGATAGAGACTCCTATAGTGGGGGTTAAAAGGGTTTTAGAAGCTGCTTATAACTATGCCCTGGCAAGGCCTGAGGACTCCGATGTTAACGCTCTATTCGCGGCAGTGAAGATCTACAGGGATATGGAGGAGCAGGGCTATAAAGTCGAGATCGCAGCTGTATCAGGCGATCAGAGGGGAGGGTTAAAGGCTGTCGAGAGGCTCAGAAGCCAGTTGATAGATATTGTCAGCATGGTTGGCGCAAAGGCAGCTGTAATAATTTCTGATGGAGGTGAGGATGAGAAGATAATACCCGTGATAGAATCTATAATACCCATATACTATGTGAAGACGGTCGTTATAGAGCAATCCAGATCTGTTGAGCAAACATATATACTTATATGGAGATACATAAGAAAGATCCTTGAAGAGCCGAGGCTCTCCAGATTAGCGATCGGCTATCCAGGCTTCCTCCTAGTCCTCATAGGGATCATGGCCCTTTTCAACCTTCTTCAACAGGCATTGCTAATAGCGATAATATTCCTCGGGCTCGTGATGATTGTGAGGGGCTTCAACCTAGAGGATATATTCATCACAATGTGGAAGAGAAACCCAAGCGGTACACTACTAACTGCCATGGGGTTCGTGGTTCTAGCAATAGCGATAATGCTAACAATCCTCGGCACCGTATCAAGCTACCAGATGTATCAGAAGGACTTCAAAGTAGTGGGTGGGCTTCTAGAGAATTTCTCATGGCTATACGGATTATCAATAGCCCTCCCACTTCTCGGCGCATTTGTAAGGAGAGTCCTAGCCAGATCCATAAAGGCCTGGAGATACGGTATAGCCCTCACCCTAATAGTGATGTTTTCAATACTATTAAGAGACATAGGGGCTGTACTAATATCCCTCCCAGATAATAGTAGCACGAGAGATATTGTTGACGCTATGTGGAGAAGTAACGCCTTTCAAAGCCTCCTCGTAATAGTGACAGCGATACTCACAGCCTCAACCCTTCTCCAAATAGCCGAGAGAGCCATCATAAGATCTAGGGCAAAGAAAATGAGATAAACCCAGCCTAGCAATTATGAACAAAGCAATAATCCTTAACTACAGCATAGATATGATAACCTAATATAGAATTGAAAGTAACAATCGATCCTTACTGAGATCTGTGCAACATAGAATTGCTAAGAAGCTTATCTCTGGATTATCTTTATAGATGCCGCCGCGGGGATTTGAACCCCGGACCTACCGGTGTCTGCCGAGGATCTCTTCAGCCGGTCGCTCTCCCAGCTGAGCTACGGCGGCACTCCTATTAGAATCCTGTGTCTGAATATAAATCTTTTATCTCTCAGCTCCATTGCAGATCGTTTTGAGGTTTCTAACCCTTTTATCGAGAAAACAAACATATAAAGGCTACTTTTTATTGTATTGAAGGTCATTTGATTTTCTGATCTCTCCGTTGCTCGTTATATGCCTACTTAGTTCCTCATGCTTATAAACCCTAGCTACTAAACTATGCTGGATGACGAGGTGATACTTAGTGCGCTTTGAGTGTAAAAACCTCTGGATGTGCCATTATGATCAGGTTTCTGATATTGGGTTCTTAGATAAGATGATCCGCCATAGAATTGTAAGGGTAGATAGTTATGGTAAGCGATGATAGCATTCTTAGGAGTCTTCTGAGCGTTATAGGGAATTCCTATTCACCATATTCTAGGTTTAGAGTTGCTTCCGCAGTTGTATGTAGTGATGGAAGAGTTTTTACAGGGGTTAATGTGGAGAACTCCTCGTACGGACTATCTATATGTGCTGAGAGGGTCGCGATATTTAAGGCTGTTTCGGAGGGATGTAGGGAGATTAAAAGGGTATATGTGATGTCAGATTGTGGAGAGCCGATACCCCCATGCGGTGCGTGCCTCCAAGTTATCTCGGAATTCTCTAGAGGAGATGATACAGAGATAGTGATGTACTCGCCGAGAGGAGATGGTGTAAGAAAGAGGCTGTCAGAGCTCCTGCCACTGAGATTCAGCTTCTCGTCAGTGATGGATCGCAATATCTAAAGATCTCTGCCTCCACTAGATGATTCGAATAGCTCGGTTCCAATCTAAACCCGGTATATACTGATCCTTTAGAGATCTCTCTAAGTAGATTTTTGATATTTATCATAACTTATACTTCACCACCAAGTTTAATGAGTAAAAGCCTCATCCTTTAGGGCGGGGAGGGGTCATATATATTTAGGTATTTTAATCAAGATAATAGGGAAATGTGTTGACACAAAATCTGCCCCAGACCTCGCCCAGGCTATCGCAGGCTAAAGTCTTTGGTGGAATAGGTTCAATACTAGTGATCCTAGGAATAATACCGTATGCAGGGGTTGTTCTAGCTATTGTGGGACTGATCTTGATCTTGATCTCTTTAAAATATATATCTGATGAGGTGGGGGATCCAAAGATCTTTAGATATGCCATGATCTCTGTGATAGTTGGGATAGTAGGTTACGCAGTACTGGTGATCTTTGTTTTAGCCTCTTTACTCACGTTTGCAGTGTTTGGAGGCAATAGCATAGTTACCAATGTATATACTATACCCCCAGGGATGCCTCTCCAACAGGCCCAGAATCTAAGGCAACAAGACTTCATAGGATTATTATTAGCATTTATAGGCGTGCTTCTCCTTGCCTGGATAATCCTAATAATCTCATCAGTGTTTGTGAAACTGAGCTATGATAGGATCTCAAGGAGTTTGGGGGTAGGGCTGTTCTCAACAGCAGCACTGCTATACCTGATAGGGGCAGCATTAATGATAATAATTATAGGCATGATAATAATACTGGTAGCAGCGATAATCCAGGCAATAGCCTTTTTCTCAATACCAGAAACACCTCCTCAGAGGTCCCAGACCCAGCCTCCCGGATCACCTCAGTAGATGCGTTAAATTTTACGGGGATCCATTTTAAAGCTTTTTAAATATGCAGATGTATATTATGGCCTTATAGATGGATCAATAGAGATTCTTGACAATCCATAGATCCGTGATCGAGCCTTGAAGCGATTTCAACCCCTGCTTGACAACAAGAGCCCTTATCATACTCTGTTGGGGGACAAGTGGTTGGAGTTAATGGTTATTAATGGTGATTGTTAGTAGCATAGGCTCTCGGCGCCCGAGTTTCTTCCTCTTGAGATCATGACCTCTGCTTTATTGTCTATCCACTTCTCGATCTTTTCTCTGATTTCTATGCATTCTCCTCTATTGCATGGTATATATATTGTAGGACCCATGCTGCTCATCCCATATCTTATCCCCAGTTCTTCCAGCCCCCTCCTAATGATCCACGTGTTTTCCTCTTGATATCTCCACTCGATCTTTTTGAAGCCTATGTCTTGTATCGCTTTTATAGATCTTCTGAAAAGGTCTATATCTCCCGAGGCTATTGAGGGCATAACTCCTAGTAACAGTATATGGGATAGCCTCCATACCTCCTCAAGAGGTATTGATAACCCTTCTTGGAAGATTCTTTTCTCTAGCTCGCCATAGATCCTTCTAGATCCCCGGGGTATTATTAAGATAAATTCCCAGTCCCTGGGGATCTCTAGTCTAGAGATCAGGGGTGGTGGAGGTGCCCTCACATAGTCAGAGGGTCCTATAGAGCTCTTCTCTCCAGGATATTTGTGGCCCCCATCCACTATAAATCCTCCCGATTTGAATGCATACACACCTATGCCAGAGGTTCCTCCCCTCCCGGTTATCTTGGCTAGCTCATATACATCTATATCCAGCCCCAGCGACATGGCTATAGATCTAGCTGTTGCGAGGCATAGCTGCGTAACTCCTCCCAACCCAACGTGGAGATCATATACCTCGGTAACTTCCACCCTGGCCCCACAGGTTCTACAGATCTCTTTTAAAACAGCTCTGGCACACCTCTCAACAACATCCTCGATATCCCCCTTAACCTCTATAGAGGGTTTTCCCTCGAAGGCCTCTGCATAGACCACATGCCTAGGCGTTTCAAGGGTTATGCCAGCACCCCCATCAAGCCTCCCAAAAGATCCTGAGAGGTCTATGAGGGTTATATGTATTCTTGAAACGCTTCTGGTGACACATCTCATACTTTCAGCACCTATGCTACTGGCCTTGCAAGATATATGTTATCCTTATTATGTATAATCCTCACCATAACCTCCTCCCCCTCCCTAAGATCCCCGCTATGTAGTATCGCTATAGCCCTACCCCTAGAGTAGCCTAGATACTCTCCTTTTAACCAGCCAGGGGAATAGATCCTTGCTACCACCTTTTCACCGACGCCCATGGGCTTGGGGAGGCTATTGTCGGGCCTTACACCGAAGTCCTCGAGAGAGATCCTCAGCTTAACGCCAGTCCTAGCCTCGAGAGCCTCTAGAAATGAATAGAATTCGCCCCAGCTAGGCTCTCTAATTCCTGGAGGCTTCCTACCCCTTTTATGGGCCACGTACTTCTGGATCCCCAGTATGGGTGAGTATCTATTCCTCAAGTTATTCTTAGCCCAGATCGCTATCTCCTCTATATCCCTATCATTAAATCCTGGGAGCCAGACTGGGGTTATCATGACGTCAATGCCTGTGGAGTTGGCGTATAGGGCCATCTCAGAGACTTTCTTCACATCGTACCACTCCGCCCCGGCCAGCGTGGAGGCCCTATCTCTATCGAGACTGTCTATTGATATATTGAGTCTTGTGAGCCCTGCACCTCTCAGCCTCTCGATAAGGCTCTCACTGAGGACGGCTCCGTGGGTTTCAACAGCAATCTCCCCTACCCTCCCCATACTCCTCAGACCAGCCACAAGATCTTCTATCTGTGGGTGGAGGAGGGGTTCCCCAACACCATCTATCAACACATGGATCCTCCTCGACACCTTGTAAGAGGAGACATACAAAACCCACTCCAATAGATAATCAACATCAACAATATACTCAGAGATCCTTGATCTGGTTAGGGGGCCAGCATCCACAGAGCAGAATACGCATGAGAGGTGGCAAGCACTATAAGGCCTAACCTGTAAGAGATTCGTGCCTCTATCTATAATTCCAAATGCTATGTGCTCTACGAGGGGTAGTGGGCGGGTAATCCTTACAAGCTTCTTAATATATTTCTCGGCCATTCTCTCCTATATACTCCTTGATCGATATCCATTAGGGCTTTTATAGCTAAGTAGCGAATTAAACACCTTTTCAAAAACTCTATATGCCTCGTCACCGTAGAGACATACTATTACTCTCGAGAGAGATCTATAGCTATAGCTTCTCAACACACTAGCCATGATCTCGGCGGCTCTCCTATATGGATACCCATAGATCCCTGTGGATATAGCTGGAAGCGCTATAGATCTCAGACCAAGTTCCTCAGCCTTATCAAGCGAAGATCTTATGGCTGATGCCAGCTTGGCATCCCCATCAGGCTCGCCGTATCTCGGTCCAACAGCATGGATCACATACCTAGCCCTCAACCTACCAGCGCTAGTTACGGCAACTCCTCCAACTGGCACAGGGCCGTGATCCCTTACATACCTCCTACTCTCCTCCTGAATAATCTCGCCACCCTTTCTAACGATCGCAAGGGCTACTCCGCCTCCATGCTCTAGATAGGGATTAGCAGCATTAACGATCGCGTCTGCTTCTAATTCGGTTATATCACCCTTAACGAGGTGGATCTCGACCTCACCGACCCTGTATATCCCTATGGATCCCACCAATAATATTAATTAACTAAAGGGGTTTTCTCCCTCGATCTACGGGTTCTCAGAGGTGTTTCTACAGATTCTAATAGGTATCTTGAGCCAGCCGAAGCGAAATGACTTGACCATGTGGTCTATATCGTCTAGCGCCACAGATATCCATGGATCCGGGGGCCCTGGATATACCTTAAAAACGGGGTTGGGCTCGAAGCACTCTACATAGCGGTAGATCGGTAGCCATGTGGGTTTCTTAACAACCACTTTCCAAAGGTAGTTCCACACCTCGAAAGCCAGCTGCCCATCAGTTATAGGCACCTTGACTTTTCCCTCAAGGTCTATATACTCCCACCTCAGCTCCCTATCATCAACGAACTTATACCCCCTATCCTTAGCCTCAAGCCATATATAATATATATATGTATTTATCGCCTTTACAGGATCAGGGTGATTTATGAATCTATATAGAGGAGGCCTAATCCTATAACCAGTAGCCCTCCCCTCGATTATGTCCCTAGCTATTAGCGAGGATCTCCACAGACCCATGAGAGCCTTATCATATAGATACATGGGATGTATGCTCCAGAGCTTTATTTGCATAGCTATACTGACCTCCTCACCCGCCCTCAGGTCATTATCTTTTGATTATCATCTCTTTCAGGCGGATCATACGTTCCCCCATCTATTCGGGTTTGCATCTATCATCTGGGGGGTTGAGAGGGTGACCAGAGATCCCCAGGATATTCCCAGGATCTTCTGTGCCCTCTTCCTGATATTCAGCTTCCCAATAACGTCTCTATCTCCTTCGAATCTACATCTAGGGTATCCCAGCCTTCTATAGCCAGTCTCCTCTAATCCCTTGGAATCACATTTCGAGCATTTAGATGATATTCCGTTTGGCTTTACTATGGCTATCTGCACACCGCGTTTCTCTACCTGCCAGTCTATCCACTTCCCTATTCTCTTGTAGCCCATTATGATGAGCTTTTTCCCATGATCTTTAGGCAGTTTCCTAGGCGATTCTATGAGTCCTCCGAGATCCTCCCTAGCAACTGCATATCCAAGCCTCATAGCAAATCTCACTATCTCAAGAGATGTCTTCCTAGCCCAGTCCTCCAATATATTCCTAGACTTCCTGTGATAGGATCTTATACTATTCAGGATCCCCCTTCTCCTCCTCCATGCAGGATACCTTGGAAAGGAATATCTCTTCTGGAGATCCTCCGCAAGCTTTTTCCATCTATAGCCTCTATCAATATCTGTGTCACTCTCCTTGTTTATCACGTGATCTCCATAGACTATCCTCTCATTAACATCAACAGGCTTAACAATATTCTCTGGCCTATAGATCTCGACCTCCTTTTCAAGCGATAGGTGGAAAATCACTCTTCTATTCCTTCTATCAGGCTTGATCTTTGCGTGGGATGTCGGCTTAAAGCCTCTGGCCAGTAGCTTGTAGAACTCCTTAGAAGGCTCAAGATCTATGTGCACCCAACCCCTATGGGTATTAATAGCAACGCTTGTGAAGAAAATATTCTCAAAGCCATCTATACTGATCTTCGTTGGGGTTGCTGGTTTCCACACATGATCATCAACTAGCCACAGGCTAACGCTGTTGATCCTAGGCACTAGTATGCCTCCCATCATCTCAAGATCAACCTGGTGCCGAGCTATTTCCCGGGATTTCCTCCAGAGATATCTCACGATCCTCCTACCCCTAAGATCCCTTTTCCCTAGACCTAGATGCTTAACAAGCTCATCGAAGATCTCTCTAGAGTATTGCCTAGCCCTGTTCCTCCTTTTCCTTAGCTCTCGATACCTCCCATTCTCAAGCCTATAGTAATTCTCAATAATATTCCTAGATGCGTGGGGAAGCACATCTCCAAACATCTTTGGTATATATTCACGATCTCCTCTAACACCCTGAACCCCCCTCCTAGATAACTTCTTTGAGGGTATAACAGCAGTCCTACTAACAAAGATCCTATCTCCTGGCTTGACAACCAACTCCCACTTCTTATCACTCTTTTTCCTCCTCCTAGCCATTATCCCTGGACCTCGTTGCCCCTAAACTTCTATTCTAACCATTAATCAATAATAAACATATATAAAAGCATTCTACTATCGTGAAAAAGGATCAGCCCTCAGCAATTCTCTTAACTTCACTTTCAGGAACCCTATACTTACCGCCAGCAGTTCTAATAGCCTTAATCCTACTCTCCCTAACCCACCTAGAGAGAGTAGAGTAGCTAACGCCAAGACGCTGACAAACCTCTTTAGGCCTTAACAACCTCTCTGAAGATCCTGAAATAGCTGGCACCAGTAATAATATACAAAAATAAAAATTATATAAATCTAACTTCTATCCATCAACTATGAAACGGTCCTGAGAGCAAATAGAGAGCTGCGTTACAACTGAAAGCCTTGCCCTTCAGGGCGGGGATGGTTTTACTAGCTTTCTAGGTTCTTGTTTTTGCAGGGGCTCTATAGCCTCTGGCAGTGAGGGGTTGCTACCGTCTCGATTGATATGATGGTTAGTCCCGGGCTAGATGCTATAAAGCTCCTCAGGAGATACAATCTTGCTCTCAACTATGCTATAAACAAGATCCTGAGCCTTGGTTTGAGAAGCATTGGGAGGGTTCACAACACTCTATATAGAGAGCTGAGAGAATGGTTTGGCCTCCCATCCAGGGCTGCTGTTGACTGCTATAGGGATGCTCTTGCAAATGCAAAGTCTTGGAGGAACAATCCTAGGAGGGGGAGGAGGCCTAGGGTTAGGAAGCTATCTATGCTACTACATCAAGGCACGGGATATAGGGTGAAAGAAGGATATGTGGAGATCATAGGAGGGATAAAGCTTAAGATCATTGGCTGGGATAGGAGGTATGATGGCTATGAAAATGGAGAGGCAAGGCTAGTCTATAGAGATGGAAAGATGATGCTTTGGATATCAAGGAAGATACCAAGGCCAGAGCCTTATCAGCCAAGAGAAGTCATAGCCATAGACATTAATGAGAGGAAGATAGTCTATAGAGATGATAAGATAAACAAGGAGAGTGACACAGATATTGATAGAGGCTATAGATGGAAACTCCTTGCTGAGAGCCTCCAGAAGAAATACTCATCAACTAGATACCCAGCCTGGAGGAGAAGAGGGATCTTGAGAAGAATAAGATCCTATCATAGGAAGGCTAGGAATATATTGGAGGACTGGGCTAGGAAAACATCGCTGAGGATCGTGGGGCTAGCTTTAAGGCTTCAATACGCAGTCGCTAGAGAGGATCTAACTGGGCTGATAAACACACTGAGAAAGATCGAGAGCAAGGATCACAGAACAAAGCTCACCATAATGGGATATTCGAGGCTTGGGAAGTGGATGACTGGCAGGCTATGAAGCGGGATCACCACTAGCAATAGTAGATCCTAGGGGGACATCCTCAGAATGCCCAAAATGCTATTCAAAGCTGGAGGAGAATGGATATAGAAGGCTTAGACGCCCAAGTTGCGGATTCGAAGCAGATAGGGATGTCATCGGAAAGCTCAATATAAGGAAGAGGGCTTTGAAAATGCTAAGGATCAAAGCAGATTTCGGGGATCTCTGGCCATCCTGACTGCCCCCCAAATGACAGATGTAAACCCGAATAGATGGGGGGAACTAGTGATCCGCCTGAAAGAGGTGATGATCAAAAGATCAATGAAGACCTGAGGGCGGGGAGGAGGTCAGAATGTTGGAAAGCTATATTCTGAAGTATTTTATATAGAACTCCTTGATGAATCCAAAGGGTCTTGCGAGATCTGCTTGTGACACTATTCTGAAATCCTCTGTATAGCCTCTGCCGCTATATAGGATTAGGGCTGTGAGAGTCTTAATATTTGTTGAGCTAGCCCTTGTAAGGGCTGTGATTACCGCGCCGCCATATGGATCTATTAGTGTGAGGTTTACTGAGAATCCTCCGAGAACATATGTCCTCTCATACATGTTCTCTGAATACCAGTCGGGACCATGCTTATTGCTATAGCTTCTCACTAACCACACATCTATCTCGTCATCCTCGTCTAGGGTAGCGTTATAGGGTATTTTTGATGGATCCGAGGTCGGTGTGAATGTATATCTACTTATAACCCTTATTATATATCCGCCGTATGAGTCCATTGAGTACTCAGTTGCTCCTAAGCCGAGCGCCCTGTTTGTGAAGTTCTGCACCAAGGTGGATATCAATAGATCGGGTGCTATGTATATGCTGGCTAGGGTGAAGCCCTCGGAATATGTTGATGCGTTTATAGCTCCTCTAGAGGTGTTTAGCAGTGATTCATAGTAGATCCTGTAGAGTGTCTTCTCGAAATAGTTGGATGTCTCGAGAACCTCTAGATCCACTATAGATGGTGATCTAGAATATGTGGCGTGGCTCCTGGTGATCGATCCTCCTGACACGGCTCTAGAGGGATCTGTCCAAGCAAGTATAGCTCCACCAACTATTATGCTGAACTGATCGCTGGAATATCTCTGGGAGACCTCTTCCATCCCCACAACCCTCAGGCTTATTTCCGCGCTCCTCCCGAGGGCCAGGAGAGGGGTTAGATCTATTATCTGGGGACTCTTAGCATAGTGCGTATTCACAGATGCCATTGGTCTCCAGTATAGCGGGAAAAAGCTCCCAGTATAGATTGTTGGAAATACGTGGAAAACCCCCGCTAGGTATTCGTTATAGTAAAGAAGTATATCCCTTACCGAGGGTATATTGGTGTAGAAGCCCTCATCAAGCTTCCCAGTTTTTGTGTAGAGGTAGATAGCCGCTCTATAGGTGTTCTCTGGGATAGATATGGTGGAGTTTATAGCCGCCCTACCGGGTCTGAACTCCTCAATAGAGTTTCCATTGGCGTCTCTAAATATATGGATATATCTATCTGGAATCCAGCTGGGCGTTGGCCCAGGGTATAGATAGAGGGTTACATTGACCAGAAAAACCCCGGTGATCCCTATTGACGGTGCTAGCCAGTTCGTAAGAACTATGCTGAAATTCACATCGCCCCTGAATAGGTTTAGGAATAGCGTCACATCGGCTTCAGCTGTTGAGTTTAGCCTCTGCACAGTAGATCCCCAGTATATCGGGATTCCGTTAGCAAATATCCAGAAGATCCTGTCGAACTGCCTTCCTGTAACAGCCATGCTGACATTGAGCACAGCCATGCTATAGCTCCTAGGAGGTATGCTAACCACAATGCTCTTGGGGGTGAAACCTGTGTTCTCAAAAGACATGTTAATAGCTATTGGGATCGCTATGGGCGTCGCATTCCTAGGTGGGAGGGGCTTGAAGGGCTCGAATGACCAGTATGGTGTGAAGCTCCTCGGATCCCTGTACTCAATAACCTCTATAGTCTGTGCAAAGGCTTGGGGAGCTATTACTATTAGTAGTACTGGTGCTAATAACAGATTCACATAGATCCTGCACACTTAAGCCACCAAGATAATAGAGATAATAAGTTTTATATATTTTGGAGAAGAAATGTTGGCACAAATGTTATTAACCGCATGTAGGTGTAGAATTTGGGGCTAGTGTGTGGACTTAGAGAGCAGGCTTGGGATAGCTTTGAGGGGTATTGAGGAGGTTGTCACGGTGGATGAGCTCAGGAGCCTTCTAGAGACTGGTGGTGGGAGGGGCTACCTGGGGTTCGAGCCCTCAGGGTTTTTCCATATTGGCTGGCTCATATGGGCCTATAAGTTTGGTGAGCTTATTGAGGCGGGTTTCAGGATGAAGCTCCTAGCTGCTACATGGCATGCCTGGGTTAATGATAAGCTGGGGGGTGACATGGATCTTATTAGGAGGGCCTCTCAACATGTTGTTGATGTTCTAGAGGCTATAGGTATTGGTAGATCCTCTTATGAGCTAGTATATGCAGAAGATCTCGTGTCTGATAGCGAGTACTGGGCTCTCCTCCTAAGGGTTGCCAAGAGCTTCTCCCTTGCGAGGGTTAGGAGGGCCCTCACAATCATGGGTAGGAGGGCGGATGAGTCGGAGTCGGATTTCTCCAAGCTTGTTTATCCGCTCATGCAGGTTACAGATATATTCTACATGGATCTAGACCTAGCCCTGGGGGGCATCGATCAGAGGAAGGCCCATATGTTGGCTAGAGAGGCTGCTGAGAAGCTTAGAAGGAAAAAAATTGTTGCCATACACACACCGCTCCTCCCATCCCTCACAGGCCCTGAGAGGATGGAAGCCTCTGGGGAGAGGGATGATATAATGTCCCAGATTAAGATGAGCAAGTCAAAGCCTGAAGGAGCTATATTTGTCTATGACACGCCGGAGGAGATTGCTAGCAAGATCAGGAAGGCCTATTGCCCACCAAAAGAGACTGAGATGAACCCTGTAATAGGTATAGCAAGGCATATAATCCTGAGAAAAGGAGGAGCAATAACCATCGAGAGAAAACCTGAGCACGGGGGCACAATAGAAGTAACTCTCGAGGAGCTTGAAAAGCTATACAGCCAGGGACAGATCCACCCACTAGATCTTAAAAACGCTGTTACAAGGGAGCTGATAAAGATCTTGGAGCCTGTTAGAAAATACTTCGAATCAAATACCAGAGCCCTCGAAACACTCAAAATACTGAGGACTTCTAGAATAACTAGATAGTATATAGAGACTATAACTCAAAATAACTAGGTAGCTATAGACTGTCCATGGAAAACGCAAGGAATATTTTAAAAGGGTAACCTGAATAGGATTCGGGGATCTAATGTTTGAAACAGCTAGAGAGATCCTTGGCTACGCCCTTAAGAACTGCTTCGAGTTTCATAAAAGTTTATAAGGGTTGATATATCATTTTTTATGGAGCAATTTTGCTGAAGCCTAAGGAGGTTTGCCAGATCCTTGAGCTTGCGAGGGCATACTCTGTGCCTATCAGGGATGATAGGATCTCGAAGCTGATAACATGGTATGTCAAGGCTCTACAGAATGCTATAGATATGATCTGGGATAATATCGAGTGGAGATATTGCTTCCCAGAGCTCATTAGAAGGGGTGGGAAGCTGGTCGTGATCAGAGGTTTGAAGATGCGTGTCCCAATAATTCCGAAGGATAGGGCTTTCAAGAAAAGGCTTAGAGAAGAGCTTATGAAGGGTAATCCCTACGTTGCACACTGGGTAGATGCTATTATTAGGAAAGCTTACTCGATTATGAAGAGTTGGAGGAGGAGGTATCTAAGGGGGAGGGCTAGGAAGGTAAAGCCGAGGATTAGGAGGGGATTCGCTAGGTGCAAGATAACGCTTATGAAGATAGATTATGAGGCTAAGACCATTAGGATAACTCTAAAACAAGGAGAATATCTCTCAATATCATGGAGATCAACATGGTTTGAGCACAGGGTTAGAGGCTGGACTGTAGGTGAGGTTATAATCTTCGACGATAGAGTAGTTATCCCTTTCAAAAGCTCTGAGGAGATCTATGTTAGGAGGGTTATTGGATGGGATAGCAATGAGATTTCATTGGATGGCGTCGAATCATTTATAGCCGATTTGTAGAAACTATGTAGGATAGCGGGGTTTAACATATTCAGGGGGCGATGCATAGTTGAGCATATCGGGCATCTACTGGACAGGTTCTAGGAGGAATTATAGCTTTTACCATGTTGTGAAGCTTCTAGATCTTCTCGATACTCAGGGTCCTCTTGGCAGGATGCTCATATCAAGATCCTTGGGGATAGGGGAGGGGTCTGCTAGATCTCTTGTGAAAGCGCTCAAGAGCCTCGGGCTTGTGGATGTTGACATGGTGGGTGGGGCCTACTTAACTAGTAAGGGTTATGAGGTGCTCTCTAGATGGAGATCTATTGTGTATTCTTCCACGTGCCTCAATGAAAGGCTAGATCCGTCTCCATGGGGCTATCTATGTGTTGCATGTATATCGAGCCACGCGATTCACAATATCCTGTCTAGAGGTGTTCTCTATGTGAGGGATCAGATGGTTAGGCTGGGCTGTCTGGGCGGACTGATCATGATTATTAGGGGGGGCAGGCTATATATGCTAGATGCTCGGGGCTCACCAGATCTAGATATCTCAGCAACATATCTTGGAAGAGAGATACTGGCTAGGTGTGGAGCGGGCGAATCATTGATTCTAGCGGGGTCCTCAGGGAGCAGCTGCGCATCCTCAGAAAAATGTGTGTGGGAGGCTGTAGCGTATATGTTTCAAGGGGAAATACTGCCTGAGAGAGCCATTGCCCTGAAATATCGCGATAGAGTCGAGACCCCTTCCCAGGATAGTGTCTTATAGGTTTTAAGCCCATGGGTGTATATAGAATGGTGATTAATTCTTGAACATGGTTTTGAAGATCTGGGCATCAACTCCTCAGACAGATCCTGGTACCCATAGGAAGGAGTTTCCGAAGATTACTCTCAGTCCCATGACTATGGTGGGATGCTCATTAATAGAGATAGATACCAAAGGGCCAGGAAGCTGGAATAGAGAGGTAGAGATAGATTTTCTAAAGGGTAGGGGGAGGGATCATGGGTTTTAAAGTGAAGTTTTTAGATGCTAGGGTGTGGAGATACGCTCTTGCCGCGATAGCCGATCTCGTGGACATAGGTTCTGTGAGGGTTACTAGTGATGGTTTCATGATAAGGGCCATGGATCCTAGCCACGTTGCCCTCATAGAGTTCCGCGTGCCCTCGGCAGGCTTCGAGGTGTTTGATGTTGAGGGCGAGGCTTCCATACCCATAAGCTTTGAGGATCTTTCGAAGATCCTGAAGAGAGCTAGTAAGAAGGATGAGCTCTCTCTAGAGTACGATGGCCAGAGGTTCTGGGTTGAGCTGATAACCCCCCAGGGTATTGGTAGGAGATTCTCGACACCCATACTGAGTAGCTCCGCTATTGAGGAGGTTCCTGAGCTCAAGATAGAGTTCCCTGTGAGGTCTAAGATGTATCCCCAGGCATTCTACTCAGCCTATAAGGTCTTCTCCGAGGTTGGGGAGGTGATAACTTTTAGCTCTACCCCCGAGGGGCTCAGGATATCTGGGTCATCGGAGATTGCTGAGGCAGAGGTTATCCTCACCCTAGAGGGTGGGGGACTTCTCGAGCATAGCCACAGTGGTGGGGATGTGGAGAGGGCCTCGTATACTATAGACTACTTCGATAAAGTTGCTAAGGCCAGCTCTATAGCTGAGGAGGCATCCATAGCCTTCGGATCTGATAGGCCTTGTGAGGTCGCCCTCTCGGTGCCCAGGGGAGCTAGGGTTGTTCTCTACGTCGCGCCGAGATCAGAGTAGCAGGTCTCTTCTAAAGGACCTCTTCATAAGCTATTACTCAAGGGCCGAGCTAAGGCTTCCAGGGGATATGGAGTTCAGGGAGTTCGCGCTACAACCCTTCGATTCAGAGACATATGTTAGGCATCTCTCATTCAGATCTCCCGAAGAGCTTAGGAGATACGTAGTTCAGAAGCCTCCCCTCCACCTATACTATTCTTCTGCAGTCTATCTACAGCCCTCAGCACCTTCTATGGAGGAGAAGGGTTGGAGAGGCTCTGATCTCCTCTTCGACATAGATGCAGATCAAATACCAGGGTGCTCAGTCCAAAAACTATATTACTGCCCAGGCGAGAGCGAGCTCAGGAGAGAAGCCCCGGGGGGTAGATGCCCCTCAGGGGGTGAGGTGGCTGAGCTAGAGATCATAGAGCCCGGGTGTCTAGAGCTTGCCAAGAGAAGTCTAGCCATGCTCGTGGATATCCTTATCGAGGAACTGGGGATCCAGAGATCCTCTATAGAGGCTAGCTTCTCGGGTAACAGAGGGTTTCACATCCACTGCGTGGAAGATAGCCTTAGGAGCCTTGGGAGGGAGGAGAGAAGGATCCTTGTGGAATATATAAAAGGCTCGGGATTCTCTCCGGAGCACTTCTACAGGCTCACACATAGGCATAGGAAGAGAATCCCGCTTCCCCCCAGAACGGTTGATGGGGGTATACCTGCAAGGATAGCTAGGACATATTTAAGGTATAGAGGCACAAGTGATAGAGAGGCTATCTCCTACCTCACAGGAACCTCTAAGATCTTCAGCAAAAGAGTCATAGAAATAGTTAGAGACATATGGAGGAAGGATCTGTACGAGGTATATATAGATGAGAAAGTCACGATGGATATATCGAGACTCGTTAGGATCCCGTATTCGATAAATGGCAAATCAGGTCTATTAGCATATCCAGTAGATATAGCTAAGATAGACGATTTCGAGCCAGGGCCCCACCTATCCCCTTTCAAAGACATAAAAGCAAGAATCAAGACCAGGGCCAAGATACCTAGGATAAACTTCTATGGCATAGAGTTCCAGGCAAATAACCAAGCATATTATGAGGTAGAAGCGCCACTCGCGATCTACCTAGCGTTAAAAGGGGTAGTAGAACTCATCGATATATAGTTAAAGAAATGTCCAGCACTCTAATTAAAGTAGGGAGTAGCCTAGCCATGAGAGCCATAGATAGCCAAACCTATCCAAACCAATCATAGCCACGATTTCGGATTATTAGAGGAACACCATGATGTTATATAAAATTTATAATTTAAAAGTGCTTCAAGTAGATTAGAAAGAAGGCTTTGCAATGTCAAGAGCATTAGTTAGTAGGAAAGGAGGAGAGGGCTATAAGAAATATAAACGGGTCGTCCAGCCCGGAAGAACCATACCCCTTGACACATGTGTATTTAAGCGGAGAACAGACAAACTATATGGGAATGTCTAGCAAAAATCAAGATTCTGGAACGCATTCTGGGAACACCAAGAAATTCAGCTCTTCATGGCGAGAGTCATGACTTACAGAGAACATCGATCATGATAGAACCTATAGCCACGAATGCTATCCTCTCGGTCATATGGCTCCTCATGATCGTGCTCTCGGCGAGGATCTTTACTAATGCGGCTGAACATGTTGCGGAGAAGCTCGGTCTTACCAGACTAGCTATGGGAGCGGCTCTAGTCGCAGCCCTAGTAGCTCTCCCTGAATCCATAATAGCCCTTGTATCCCCTTTAAAGGCCTCTGAAGAGGCTTTCGAAGTTGGTGAAGCCTCTGTTATAGCTGCTCCCAGCATAGTTCTCCTGGGCGTCTCTCTCGTGTTCGCCATGTCCAGAACAGGTGATGAAGATCTGGAGGAACCTCTCAAGAAGGGGCTTCTAGTCTCCTCTGCAACCTTAGCTCTCTCTACCTCCCTAGGTGTGCTCGGGACCCACATGCTCTTTTTGAAGACCTTTGGAGCCCTTTTAATTATCCTGGGCATCCTTATCCTAAGGGAAATAGTTGGGTGGAAAGGCCCAGTTCATGAAGCTGAGGAGACTCTCATAATATCGAAAATAACAGGTCTCGGAGAATCGCTACCAACAGCTCTTGCACAGCTATTCACAGGTCTTGCAGGCCTACTAATATTTGCAGACCTCTTTATAGATGCGTTATCAAGAGTCTCAGATCCATTCACATACTCCCTCATCCTATCACCGCTAGCCACATGCCTCCCTGAGACCGTGGTTGCCCTGCTCGCTGCGCTAAGAGGTAAGGGAGATATAGGTGCATCAATACTCCTAGGAGAGATAATTCTCCAATCCACCCTAGTGATCGGGCTGGGAATATTAGCAACACCTTGGCAACTGCCCCTCAAAGCTCTGATCCTAGGCCTCACATACTCAGCCCAGATCCTAATCGCCCAATCAAGCCCCAGAATCTATAGGGCGGTTGGAGTAATAGGCTACCTAGTATATGCATCCATCTTAATTATTAAGTAACTCTTTCAATTCTACTTTCAATCCTATAGTAGATCTATAGTAGATCATCTGGAGGCTTTTTCCCTTTTTAAGCCCCCGAATATTGTTATGGTTTCTGGAATTTAAGTGCTGATCTACGTATTGATCCTTTTGGTTGATGGGCAAAATGCTTATACCTCAAAGTTTTTAATTGCCTCTATCTCTGATCCTTCATAACGATTTCTCAGGATCTTCTTCTCCACTCTATCCCACCTAATTTAGGGAGTTTCGATGCGATGTTTCGGGATCCTCAATACTATGATCCCTTGTTTTGCTATGCGGATATTTTTACATATCTCTCGCTATCGCTGGGTTCTTGTTTTCTAATCACATCACGCTCTTTGCTATAGTTTGGCTTCTACTTGTTACCCTCTAGCAATGATGATTACAGCTAATAACCTCGTCCTTTATAGTGGGGCGGTTTTTATTAGCATTTCAATCCTTTCCCATAATATTTAGAAGCTCAGGAGAACATAGGGCTGTATCCTTTTTCATGGTAGTAGGAGCTTTTATATTCGTTTGTTGCCTAGGCTTAAGCTCATAAGCATCCAAATCCCTATCTATTTTGATGATGAGGTGATAATCCCTGCTAGACCTGGGTATGGAGAGACCTCGGGATGCGATGATGCTCAGAGCTCCCGAGACCGAGGCTCTATTGGGGCAGAGCCCCCATCTAGAGCCTCGGGATCCAAGGGTAGATGGGAGCACCATGCCGCTGGGCTCCACAGCCATCCATGAAACCACAGGGGTATCCAAAACCCTGTGGGGGAGGTGGAAGTCCCCCGATGCCGCAGGGCTAAAACCCTGTGGATCAAGAAGCACGGCAATCCCATACAAAGGAATATCAGCGATAATCAATAACCATCGAGGGACAAGCGGCGGGAGGAGAGTCGGTATGCTATATATGTATCCTGAGATCTTCTTTTATAACTTTAACCACTACGAGGGTCGATGTTCTCTCTATTTCTGGCGAGTTTATCATGCTCTCGAGGAATTTCATGAAGCGTCCTCTAGATGGGAATTTAGCCATAACTACGAAATCTATATCTCCTAGGACGAAGTATACTGATTGTACATATGGCTGGCTAGCTATCATCTCTCCGATTTTCTCGTGATAGCCCTTTCCGTATCTACCCCTTACAAGGGTTATTGTTATATATTCGAAGCCCAGTTTCTCAGGGTCTAATACTGCGCTGTACGACTTGATCAATCCCATGGATTCAAGCCTCTTAACTCTATAATAGACCGTCGGCTTTGGAACTCTCAGCTTAGATGCTATCTCATTATAGGAAATCCTAGCATTCTCCTGAAGTACCCTGAGGATCTCGAGATCCATGATATCTAGTCCGTGAACCGCATATTCCTTCTCGCCTATATCCTGGCCCGACATGCCTAACACCATTAATTATTATATATGTCTAATTAATCCACAAAATATATAATACAATATATGGAATAACATCTAACACAGCACCATAGCTGCGAGCTATGACCTTCCCTCCCACCCTGAAGGGCGTTGCTTGTCCTCTATTTAATGTCATTGAAACCTCTTATAACAGTAGCAGTGGCAATATATGTAGGCAGGTTTTTATAGCTGGGAGATGTTACTAGAGATCTCTGTGCTCTCAGAATCTTAGCTAAAACATAACATGGTGATCTTCTTTTCTTCGCATTAGAGGTAGAATCCTTCTGCTATTTAATGCCGAGAGTTTTCTTTTTAATATAGATTCTGTCGAGATCTCTTGGTTCCATAGCTATTGGTGCTTACTTCAGAGATCT